>ERZ772827.1800-NODE-1800-length-10741-cov-6.115104_pt1 | contig 10741 bp, 7 predicted proteins | sample MGYA00580850_ERZ772827 | MGnify/ENA primary metagenome ERZ772827 (study PRJEB29015, sample SAMEA2737950) | human oral metagenome | biome: human oral; feature: human-associated habitat; material: dental | place: China | collected 2145 ...
CGGCCCACTCGTCCCAGATCGTGATGCCCCGCTCCTGGAGCCAGCGCACGTTCGTATCCCCCCGCAGGAACCACAGCAGCTCGCCCTTGACAGCCTTCATGGCCACGAACTTCGTGGTGATGCGCGGAAAACCCCGGCCCAGGTCGTAGCGCAGCTGACGGGCGAAGAGCGAGCGGGTCCCAGTACCGGTGCGGTCCGACTTCTCAGCACCGTTGGTCAGGACGTCGGCCAACAGGTTCTCGTAGGAGACATCAACGCCCGCCGGAGGGGTGAGCCCCATCTGCTCCAGGGCCGGGTACTGCACAGCCGGCGACGGCTGCTCGGGCGCGCCGACGGCGTTCATACGTCGATCACCTCGAAGCGGGGATCGTTGATGTCGCTGCTGTGGCCCCCCAGGATGAGCTCGGGTCCCAGCGCCGCCTGCGCCCCCTCGATGACCTGGTTGGCCAGTGCCCGGCCGCCGGACCAGCCGATGGCGGCCCCGATCCCGAAGGGGATGAGACGCCCCAGCGCCAGCGCCCCACCCTTGGCGGCCGAACGCTTGGCCACCCGCTTGATGAGATGGGCATTGATCGACTTCACCGATGGCAGCGGCATCTGCATAAGCACCTGCGCCGCCCAGAACATCGAGGACAGGCCCAGCTGGCCCTGGACCGCCTCAGAGCCCTCCTTGCCCAGGAGGGCGGACAGGACCAGGGCCCGACGGCGCTCGGTGTCGACGACGTGGACCCCCTGGATCTCCGCGACCGTCAGGACGTAGGAGACGGCCGAGGCGATGAAGGCGGCGCTCTGGCCGACTGTCAGAGCGGCGGCCGCACCGGTGCTGATCGCCGGCAGAGCGGCTGAGGCCCCGACCGCCCCCGATGACAGTCCCGCGTCCCGCCGGAAGCGGGAGGCGGCCATCTCGACGAGCTCGGCGGCATCCGCCCCGGGACGGTCCCGGCGCATTCGTGCCACGCGCTCCTCGATTCGGGCGGCGGGGATGGCGATGGCCTTGTCCAGGGCGCGTTCCAAGGCGGTCGAGCGCCCGGAGCCGGAGGTGTTCACGATTGTCTCCTCACGTGAGTGTCGCAGGGGACGGAGGTGTCGGGCCTGGTGAGCCTGATGGCCGGGAGCCTGGCGCTCAGTCCTCGTCGGGGTCGACGATCGTCGTCGTGTAGGAGGCGCCGTGCTCGATGGTGTGACCCACGGTGCAGTGACGGTCGACCGCGGCTGCGACTCGCTGGCTGAGCAGCTCTCGCTGGCCGGCGTCAAGCGAGGACAGGTCGGTGACGATCTCGACCTGGAAGGACTCGTAGCGCTCCTCGGCGTCGTTCTTGACCGACGAGCAGCCTACCGTGGCCTCGAAGTCCTCACCCAGGGCCTTGGCCAGGCGATGGTCGGCGGACAGGGTGTTGCAGGTTGCCAGGGCGATCTTCATCAGCTCGCCGGGGGAGAACTCTCCCGGGCCCATGCCGATGCGCACCTCGGCGCCGGCGGAGTTACGACCAATGTACTGACGTGTGCCCGTGCGCTCGGCCCACACGGCACTGGCCGTGCTGGACGTGCTGGAGGTGCTGGTGGTTGCGGGGGTGCTTGATGTACTCATGGCGAGATCGTGCCACGAAATGGGGCGCGAGCAGTGGTCAGCGTCCCCTGAATCGCCTGTGCTGCGCGCCTGGCGGACAAGAACCCCTCACGGGAATAACAACGCTTGGCGACGGTGCTCACAGTCAGTGATCGAGGCGTGATCGAGGCGCGGCTCAGTGCTCGGCGAGCCAGGCGGCGGCGCGGCGCTCCTCATCGGCCACGACCCGGCCCACCATGCCCATGGCCTTCTCCTCGATGGTCTTGCCCACCAGGGGGACGCTCACCTGGAGGTCGACGTCGACGGTGACCGTGGTGGCCTGCGTCGAGACAGAGGCCTCAGCGTTCTCAGTGCTCTCAGCAGCCGGAGCCATGGTGGAGGTGGCACTGACCTTGACCGGGGCGCCCTTGATGGCCACGTCGTATCCGCCCGAACGTGAGCCGTCCTCCTTCGGCTCGCCCCAGGACTCGGCCACGGTGAAGGACACCGCCGAGCGCACCAGTCGGGAGGCGACCGAGGGCAGCCGGGAGGGCTGGATGCTCCCGGCGATGGTGGAAACGAATCCCTGCCCGCGCTGGGCGACGTCGACCGAGGCGTCATCGAGTCCGGCTCGAGCGACCCGCTCCTCCTGGTAGGCGGGGGTGGCGAGCATCTGGGCGGTGCGAGCGGGATCGGCGGGGTAGGTGATGGTGATGGTCTTCCTCATGGCGCGATCCTGCCACGTCATGCCGGCTCAGAGCACGATCGGGTCACGTCCGGTTCAGGCTCGACGACGGGTTGATCAGGGGCTGACCATGGGGATGGCCGCTGGGCTGAGCCCGGATGCGGACCCTGCCTGTCGTTGTGTCCTGCTTGGCAAACAGCCGCCTCAACGAGCCGGGCTTGCTCACTACCGATAACCTTGAGAGGTGCCTAATCTTCTGCCCAGCGCCCTCAGAGACGCAGTCGACCTCGCTGAGGCCGACCTCGACTGGATCCACCAGCTGGTGGCCGACTGGCAGCTGATCGCGGACCTGTCCACCTCCGACCTGGTCCTGTGGGTGCGCACCCGTGCCGGGCGTTTCATCGCCGCTGGGCACACTCGTCCCTCCGGAGGCACCACCGTGCACCTGGAGGACGTCGTCGGGCGGCGCATGCCGGCCTCGCGCGAGGCCATGGCCATGGAGTCCCTGTCCACCGCCCAGATCCAGGATGCCGCCGAGCCCTACTGGACCGGGACCGCCGCGGTCCAGGAGGAGTACATCCCGGTCGTCCACGCGGGTACACCGATTGCCGTGGTCACCCGGGAGACGTCGGTGGGCGTCATTCGTGGCGGGCGCATCGTCGAGCGGGAGATGGAGGAGATCGCCGAGGTTCTCTGCCAGATGACCGCTGCGGGCGACTTTCCCATCCAGGGGGCCGGTACCACGATCCGGCATGGCACCCCGCGTGTGGCCGACGGCGTCCTGCGTCTGGACGAGGACGGGCGGATCGTTTACGTCAGTCCCAACGGTCGCTCCTGCTTCCACCGTCTGGGCATTGAGGGCGAGCTGGAGGGGATCCAGCTGGCCGAGGCCGTCACCTCGATCATTCCTGCCCGCACCCCCGTGGACGAGACTCTGGCCGTGGTTCTCATGGGACGGCAGGCCTGGCTCACCGAGGTCGAGGTCGGAGGCGTGTTCCTGTCGCTTCGCTCCATCCCCCTGACTCGGGACGGGCGCCGATCCGGGGCGGCGCTCCTGGTCCGTGACGTCACCGAGGTGCGTCGGCGCGAGCAGGTTCTGCTCAACAAGGACGCCACCATCCGTGAGGTCCACCACCGAGTCAAGAACAACCTGCAGACCGTCTCGGCACTGTTACGCATGCAGGCCCGCCGCGCCTCGAACGAGGAGACCCGTCAGGCGCTGTCGGAGGCCGAACGACGGGTGACGACGATCGCCACCGTCCACGATGCCCTGAGCCACAACGTCAATGAGCGGGTGGACTTCGACGACGTCTTCTCCTCCATCTTGCGCATGGCGGCGGTCGTGGCCTCGCCAACGGGGCAGGTCAGCACCAAGCTGGAAGGCTCCTTCGGCGTGGTCGATGCCGACACCGCTCAAGCGCTGGCCACGGTTCTGGCCGAGCTGGTGACCAACGCCGTCGAGCACGGGCTCGACGGACGTGACGGACGGGTGACCGTGAGCGCCCGCCGCGACGAGGACCGGCTCGAGGTCCATGTCACGGACAATGGCGCAGGCCTGGCTCCGGGCACTCTCATGACCGGTCTGGGGACGCGCATTGTGACCACGCTCGTGCGCGGAGAGCTGCGTGGAAGCATCGACTGGCAGCCTCTGAGCGGGGGCGGCACTGACGTCGTCATTCACGCTCGCCTCAACCAGGGGGCGGTCAGGAGCGAGTCCTGAGTTTTTCGGCGTTGAGCGATTGAAGGCAGCGGAGTAAACGAAAACGGCGTTCGCACGAATAACCGTGCGAACGCCGTGGCGTTCATGCCTCGCCGGTTTTCAGGACGATCTGCGGGCGCGAGCCGCACGACGCTTGAGGGAGCGCCGCTCATCCTCGCTCATGCCGCCCCAGACGCCGGCGTCCTGGCCGTTCTCCAGAGCCCACTTCAGGCAGGTGTCCACCACCTCACAGCGGCTGCAGACCTCTTTCGCCTTAGCGATCTGAGCGATGGCCGGACCGGTGTTTCCTACAGGGAAGAAGAGCTCTGGGTCAACGGTGAGACATGCGGCTTGACTGCGCCAGTCCATAAGGGCCCCCTTCAAGGTCATCGGTCATGCGGCTATCGCCGTCCGGTTTGTCAGGGAGCGGCGGCCACGTCTGAGAACAACTTTCACATGACGGGGGGCGACGGGCAAGACTTCGATCGTGAGACCTGCGCCGATAACCTGTCGTGATCCTCACAGGTTGTCAGAGCGTTGAGATGACGCTACTTCCGGCCATTGAGAATGCCTGTTAAACAGGATGTTCAATAGGGATATCGTCGTTGTCGTCTTCGGGCCTCGGCAGCACGATCTGAATCGGTAGACACGTTCCACGATAGACGAGGGCTCCACGCCCCGGTAGCGTCATCGACCGTGGATCGGTGACCGCTCTCAGTGACATTCCCGCGGCCTGGTCGGCATGTCGCAGACCGGGCCATAGCACAACGATCGCCTCGCGCTCGCGCAGTGTCGATATCGCACCGCGGAAGGTGGCTGCGACCTTCTCCGTCGACGCCGATGCCAGGACCACCTCTGAGCGTGCCAAGGCGGTCTCCACCCGACTGGCAGTTGCCGGATCCGCCGTGTCCAGGTCGTCGACGACGAGGCTTCCTGAAGGGAGCGCCTGAGCCAGGGCCCGCAGCGCCGTGGAGCGTCCCGAGCCAGGTGGTCCTGCGACCAGGACGCTGGTGCGCGGAGGCAGGAAGACAGGCAAAGCCGTGTCCCCTCCTACGGCCCAGGTTCCCTCTGGGACATCGGCCCAGGTGATTCGTTCCGGCAGAGGCTCGAGCCGGAGAGCTGGGCGGCAGCGGGCGGACTCGGGCGGAGGGCCCTGACGGAGCACGATCTGACACGCGGTTGTCACCGCCCCGTCCAGGATGACGCCCCGCCCGGGGACGCCGCCGGTGACGACCCCGCGTGGAAGACCGGCGAGCGCGGCCTGGGTGCTGGTGGCCGCGCCCAGGACCAGCCTGAGTCCCACGGATCCGGCCCACCGGGAGGTGGAGGCAACCAGCGGGGCGGTCAGCAGCAGAGACATGCTCGTCGCCGACGCGGTGCGGATGATGGCCTCCAGCAGGGCGTTTCCCTGCCCGGGACCCAGCACCTCGTCGACGGCCGGGATGAGCGCGTCGACGTTGTCGAGGCACAACAGGTCGTCGCTCAGACGCCCACTGGCCGCAAGGCTCCACAACCGGACCAGACGCCGCGGGTCCTCCGCTCCGACAACGGTTCCCACCGCGGGATGCGTCAGAAGTCTCTGCACGCCTGAGGCGGAGCCTATGCCGGCGCCGTCCGCCTTCGGGGAGCTGAGTCCGCACAGGTGCACTCCTCGTCCCGAGCGCAGCGCCCCCATCGCCGCCGACGCCACGAGCGTTGAACGCCCCGACCCCGGTGTCCCGAGCGCCAGCAGCGGATGCGTGATCGGCCAGTGCCACAGCCCCAGGCTCTGCTGGTGAGGAAGATCAGTCAGGGCGAGAAGGACCTGCTCTCCGGGCTCGTCCTGGCCGGAGCTCATCTGCCCGACGCGGTCGTCCTCCGAGAGCTCCCCGTGGGCGCCCGGGACGCGTCGTCGTCCCATCTCCAGCGCCCCGGCCTCGTCGACGACGGCAGGCAGGGCGGGCGCCCACGGACGCCATGGGGAGGCGTGGCCCTCGGCGGCGCACGAGACGAGGTCGACGATCTGCTGGACATCACGAGCGGTGCCGCACCAAGGAGCCTGAAGCACCTGGGGGCCGAGTGCGTCATCCGGATCGTGGGAGTCGGGTTCGGCTCCGCTGACCAGGACCCGTCCGGGATGACGACCGAGTCGGGCGGCGCCGTCGTGCCCCAGGACGTCCCTGGAATCGGCGGCGTCGAGCACCCGCAGACACACCCGTAGGGAGGTGTTCGCGCGGATCGCGGGGGAGACGGCGCCCTGGGGGCGCTGGGTGGCCAGAATGAGATGGATCCCCAGGCTGCGTCCCTGGGCGGCGATGCGCACCAGCGCCTCCAGGACCTCGGCGTGCTCCCCGGCCAGCGTGGCGAACTCGTCAACCGCCACCACCAGGTGAGGGATGACCACCTGTGGTGGAAGAGCGCCGATGTCCTTGGCACCGTGGGCGGTCAGGATCCTCTCGCGCCGGTGCACCTCGGTCTCCAATGAGGACAGGGCCCGCCTGGTGCCGGCCGGGTCCAGGTCGGTGAGGACCCCGGCCGCGTGCGGTAGGCCGGCAAGAGCGCCGAAGGCTGCCCCTCCCTTGTAGTCGACGAGGACCATGGAAAGACGGTCCGGTGGGCACCCCAGAGCCAGCTGCACCAGCCAGGAGATGAGCAGCTCGGACTTCCCCGATCCCGTCGTCCCTGCCAGCAGAGCGTGCGGACCGTCCGCCACCAGGTCGGCACTGACCGGTCCATGAGATCCCACGCCGAGGACCGCCGGCAATGACGACGTCCCGGAGGGGCGCGAACGGGTCTGCTCCTTCCACCGCGCCCGAAGCTCGTGGGCGTCGAGGTCTTCCACGACCTCGCTGAGACGGACCATGTCGGGAACGCCTTCATGCGCCGCCGATGTCTCCGCCTTCGTGGTGATCCGGGACCGGCACAGCTGGCGGACCGCGTCCCACCAGGCCGGTGAGCACGACGGCGCCCCGGTCGGGGCCGGGCGCACCCTCAGCGCCTGAGGCGCAACCTGATCGTCTGGACAGGTCAGCACCTGAGCGATGTGAGGGTGAGCTCGCGGTCCCCAGGTGAGACGAACCCCGTAGGAGCCCCCGGCGCGCTTGCTGAACCGGTCCTCCACCCGGCTGTCCAGCGGGTCGTCCAGCTCGGCCAACCGGACCTCGTCACGGGCCAGAAGCTGTGCGCACCACCACATGAGGACGTTGCCGGCCTCCTTACCCTCCAGAGCCAGGCTCTCCCCGTCCTCGAGTGAGAGGATGCGGCGTCGTCGGCGCTCAGCGGTCCAGGCGGCCAGAGGACCGCCTGAGCCCGACCCCGTCGCCGAGCCCTCGGATCCTGCTTCCTGGGCGGGCTTGAGCACGCTGGAGCGTGCCGCCAGAGCCAGCAACATCGTGGAGGGATCCGGGTGGCCGTGTCTCCAGCCCGGATGGAGCCCCCTGAGACGCGGGCGGCCGCGCCATCGAGATCCGCCGGTGCGGCGGTTTCCCCGACGCCGTTGCAGGAACGGCACCAGGCGCATGATCGTCATGGCGAGCATCGGTGCCACCATGACCATGCCCATGGCGCCGCGGTTTCCGGTCGTGATCGCTATCGCCGCCGAGCCGGCCATGACCAGGATGCAGGCCAGCGAGCCCACCATCAACCAGACCATTGAGGACGCCGGCGGGGGAGCCGGAACCACCAGGTTGGCGGGACGTCTGCGCAGCTCGAGCACGCTGTCCCCCAGGCGCAGTAGCGTCCCCTCCCTCAACCTGACCTCCCTGCGCTGACGCAGCCACAGACCCAGGCGCCAGTAGCGGTAGGTCCCGTTGGCCGAGCCGCAGTCCCGGGCCCAGACCCGGCGACCGTGCAGTCGCAGGCGCAGGTGGCGGCGCGAGACCATCGGGTCGCTCAGCACCTCGTCCCGACCCAGGACGGTTCCGTCCTCGGCGGCCATGACCAGTCCGCGGTCGGGCCCGTCCAGGATCGCGAGGTGCCAGGGCCCTGTCAGGGCGTCAACCGCCGCTCGGGCCGCGGCCCTGCCGGCCGACTGCGAGCAGAGGGCTGTAGAGCGGCCGCCCACCGAGTAGAGGGTGTGCGGGTCAGAGGCATCAGACGTGGGGCTCACACACCCAGAATCGCGGGTTGGGACAGCCGCGTCTCCGGCAGAGGAAGCAGGGTGTGGACAACCTCGCAGTTCCCGACTGAATTGGCTCGCTGTGGACGCCTGGAAGGCCGAGATTCCGCGGTCCGCCGCGAAGGACACGTGCCAGGCAGTCCGTTCCGTGACGCCTGAAGCCGTTTCTTGCCGGGTTGAGGAAGGATAGCCCCATGACTGACACCGATGCTCCCCGCGGCACTGCTCCCAGGCCGGCCGGACCGACGTCGTCGGCCCCCGGCTCGGACGACTCCTTCCGTCAGAGCCCTGCCGCACTGACTGTCGTCCCGGCCCGTGCTCGGGAACGCTGGGGTGAGCTGGTACGCGACATCGAGGCCGCCCGAGACGCCTACTACAACGCGATCGATGCCGAGAGCCCCCTGTCCGACGCCGACTACGACATCCTCTTCCGTGAGCTGGAGGACCTGGAATCCGCCCATCCGGCCTTGGCCCGGGCCGGATCGCCGACCCGTAGCGTGGGCGGCCGCGCGATCACCGACTTCGCCCCGGCGCTCCACCACGAGCGCATGTACTCCCTCCAGGATGTCTTCTCCCTCGATGAGGTCCAGGACTGGGCCGAGCGCATGGTCGCCGAGACCGGTGTCGCCGACGACGAGCTCGCCATGACCGCAGAGGTCAAGATCGACGGCCTGGCCGTGGCCCTGACCTACGAGAACGGGATCCTCACCCGCGCCGCGACCCGTGGTGACGGAACGACCGGCGAGAACGTCACCGGCAACGTGCGCACCATCGCCAGCGTCCCCCTGGTACTGGCCGGCGACTCCCACCCCTCCCTGCTCGAGGTGCGCGGCGAGGTCTACTTCCCCACCCAGGAGTTCGAGGCCTTCAACGAAGACCGTCGCACCCGCAACGTGCAACGGCAGGCCGACGGCGCCGCCCTCCTGCAGGTCTTCGCCAACCCCCGCAACGCGGCCGCGGGCTCACTGCGTCAGAAGAACCCCGCCATCACCGCCTCACGGCCACTGGCGATGATCGCCCACGGGGTCGGCGCCATCACCCCCGCACCGGGAGAGAAGCTTCCCACCCGCCAGCACGAGTGGTACGAGCTCCTGGCCGGCTGGGGGCTACCGGTGTCCCCCTACACCACCGTGGTGCGGGGACGGGCAGAGCGCGAGGCCTACATCGAGCGCTACGCCACCCACCGCCACGACCTTCTCCACGAGATCGACGGCATCGTCTTCAAGCTCGACGACCACTCGCTCCAGCGCCGGCTCGGTCACACCTCCCGGGTCCCGCGCTGGGCCACGGCCTACAAGTACCCGCCTGAGGAGGTGCGCACCCGTCTGCTGGACATCGCCGTCCAGGTGGGCCGCACCGGACGCGTCACCCCCTTCGGCATGATGGAGCCGGTCCTCGTCGCCGGCTCGACAGTGGCCCGGGCCACCCTCCACAACGCCACCGAGGTGGCGCGCAAGGGCGTTCGCATCGGGGACATGGTCATCGTGCGCAAGGCCGGTGACGTCATCCCCGAGATCCTGGGGCCGGTGGCCGACCTGCGCGACGGCAGTGAGCGGGCCTTCGTCATGCCGACGCACTGCCCCTCCTGCGGCACCGCGCTGGCGCCGGCCAAGGACGGCGACGTCGACCTGCGCTGCTCCAACACCCGCTCCTGCCCCGCCCAGCTGACCGAGCGGATCGCGCACATCGGCTCCCGAGGCGCGCTCGATGTCGAGGGACTGGGCGATGAGGCCGCCAGCGCCCTGACTCGACCCGACGCCGGACGCCGCGAGGCGCTGGCCGCGCTCGCGGCCGGGCAGAGCCTGGAGACGGAACGCGGGCGACTCAGCCTGCCGGCGGGTGAGCTCGACTCGCTGCACGCCTCACAAAGGGTGGAGGCCGTTGAGGAGCTTCTGCAGCGGGCAGGGGTCACCGAGCAGACCCCGGTGCTCACCGGGGAGGCCGCCCTGTTCGACTTGACCGAGGAAGACCTGCGCGAGGTCTTCGTGTGGCGTCCCGTTTCACGCCGCGGGGTCCCCACCGGCGACTGGCGCCTGAGCCGGTTCTTCTGGACCAAGCAGACCTACGACGCAGACGGTCGGGTCAAGAAGGCGACGGTGCCCGGCAAGAACGCGATCGCCATGCTCTCCCAGCTTCGCGAGGCGCGTACCCGACCGCTGTGGCGCATCCTGGTAGCCCTGTCCGTACGGCACGTCGGTCCGACCGCCGCCCGGGCCCTGGCCGCGCGTTTCAGGTCCCTGGAGGCCCTGTGCCAGGCCGACGTCGCCGAGCTGGCCGAGACCGACGGCGTGGGCCCGACCATCGCCGAGTCCTGGGTACGGTGGCGCGACGTCGACTGGCACCGAGAGATCCTCAGCAGCTGGGAAGCAGCCGGGGTCCGTACCCGGGAGGAGACCTCGGACCAGCAGGAGGAGCCGGAGCGGACCCTGGAGGGACTGACTATCGTCGTCACCGGCTCGCTGGAAGGTTTCACCAGGGACAGCGCCAAGGAGGCCGTCGTCTCGCGAGGCGGTAAGGCCTCGGGCAGCGTTTCGAGGAAGACGAGCTTCGTCGTCGTCGGAGACAAGGCCGGCTCCAAGGAGGTCAAGGCCCGCGAGCTGGGACTGACGATCCTTGACGAGGACGGCTTCGTGACGCTCTTGGAGAAGGGGCCGCAAGCAGTGTCCTGAGGCATCATCAAGAAGCTGGGGCGGGGCACCCCCTGAATAAGGAGGT
>ERZ772827.1804-NODE-1804-length-10728-cov-4.917080_pt1 | contig 10728 bp, 7 predicted proteins | sample MGYA00580850_ERZ772827 | MGnify/ENA primary metagenome ERZ772827 (study PRJEB29015, sample SAMEA2737950) | human oral metagenome | biome: human oral; feature: human-associated habitat; material: dental | place: China | collected 2145 ...
CCTGCCTTGCACGCAGGGGGTCAAGGGTTCGAGTCCCTTATTCTCCACCGATTGAAGAGACTGTTACACACGAGGTAACAGTCTTTTTTTGTGTGTATATAATGGCTATTGAGAAAAATGCTATTTATTTTGTCAATCATATAATACTGTTGATAGGAATTATCTATTTTAATATAAAATATATTGTTTGGCTATTTGGATATTCTGATGTAACTTTGCAGAAAAATTATTAATAATAAATTTATAAAGGAACAGTAATATGAAAGTATTAGATTTTACGGGACTGAAAAATGTCCAGAAGGTAACAAAAGGTTTAAGTCAATTATTGGCAGACTTACAGGTGTATTATACCAATCTCAGAGGCTTCCATTGGAATATAAAGGGCAAAAATTTTTATGTTCTTCACAAACAATTTGAAGATATGTATAATGACGCTGCAGAAAAAGTCGACGAAGTAGCCGAAAGACTGCTTATGTTGGGCGAAACTCCTCAGCACAATTTTTCGGATTATCTGAAAGTATCGCAAATAAAAGAAAGTGGTTTGGTAACCGATGGAGACCAAGCGATGAAGAATATATTGGAAACATACAAATACCTTATCCACCTCGAACGTCAAATATCGGCAGATGCTGCCGAAATCGGCGATGACGCTACCGTGACATTGATGGGCGATTACATCGAAGAGCAGGAAAAGGCTGTCTGGATGATGGTTGCTTATTTCCAATAAAAATACTATCGATAAAACACAGAAGGGGTATCTATTCTTTTAGATATCCTTTTTTGTTTGTTTCCTTTTTGTGATATATTCGGCTAATGAGATAGTGTGGAATTAGGCAGTAGACAATCTGTGCACGCGACCATTTATAGCATTTTTGGAAAAAAATCATAGCGATGGCAATAAAAAATACCGCACCTACAAATACCTCGAGAGGAAGATATGGCAGAACCTCCTCAGGTAGCAGTAAAGGGATAAGAGATATGGCTCCGGCGGGAGCGAAAAACTTACCCAACCACTCGAACAGCCCAAAGACAGCTATCAATATCGAAAAGGCGACAACCGCCAAAGGTAATCCGAGATAGAAGTGCCCCACGAGTTGAAATGTAGACCCGATAAGCGAACAGACCGATAGAAGCAGCACCGTCAGCACGGGGCGGTTGCGGAAGCCCGCTTTGGTGTTTACAAATTCCACGAACGAAACAATCAGTGGGGGAATTATTATATAAATATATGTGGAATAATATCCGATAGCGGCAATTAGGAGAATGCAGACCGTCATTCCCGTCCAAATAGAAACAGCCGATTTTATGGGCTTGTCGGACGGTGTATATTCGAACCTGCTGCGGACACCATTTTGCTCGAATATGTGTTTGACGGTAATAATGATAATGGTCATCGTCAATACCGACAGAGGGTATACCCAGCTTGTGGTGTGGAGTAGCACGGGTAGTATCAAAGCCGACACGAGCGGGTACAGCGTCGAACGTTGCGTAGTCAATATCACCCCCGCAATAACGAATGCTGCCACAATATTGAATATGAACGGAAGCGGTGAATAACGCACTATCAGCACTCCTGCAACGGCTGCCAGCGTCATCAGCAATATGAGTTGCCCGTTGCCGACCTGCCAAATATGTTTGTCGCTAATCCACAGACCTATTGTCAGTGCTGCCATCTCGGGGAATATTATCTCCCTCTCGCCGGTCAGTTCGGCGACTCCCACCATCAGTGCTATCATCGCCAGAGCCGAGCAGTATCTTATCTTCTTTTTGCCATTCATCGTATCCTGTCTTCTTCGAGTTTTTTTAGTATATGTCCATATCCAGTTCGTCAAAATCTTCTATTTCCGATAGTCTGACAAGTTGTTGTATTTTTATCTTGCTCCATATGGTTTTGAATACTTCGTCTCCACCTTCCGCATTTTTGTTCGTGTTTACGATTGTTCGTTTCTTTCGTGTTAGAAAGTTGATGCTCTCGTCGCTATCGATTACTGCTCCGCCGTTACGACGGTCGTAGCCGATTAGTTCGAACTCCGAGTTGCGGTATCTGAATGTATATCGCCAATATCCGTACCTACCGTGTGCATATTGGATATACAAATTACCTTTTCGTATCTCTACAAAGAGTTCGGGGGCGTAATAGACTCCCCCGTCTTCATTCTCCGACGAGAAACACTCTATATTGCGTACGGCTAATTCGTACAATCCGTTCTTTTTGAACAGTACTATTATACCTCTGCGGTTACGGTCTACTATCGAGTCGAAGTGGTTGTAGACGAAATTATCTTTGTCTGTCCCCTTAATTATGAATACGCTATCGGCAATGCCGTCTTTGTTTAGGTCGCCTCCGACAGCGTCGAAAATGACGTATCCTTTGGGTATGAAAGAGTAAGGGTTGCTGCTCTGTCCCCAAAGTGTTGCTGCAAAAACGAAAGCAAATGATATTAATATTGGCAGTTTGTTCATTGCTACGATATATTGAATTATTTAAAGTAAATGTAATGTGAGTAAAGTGTTAATTATCAGCGATGTTTCTAAACTTCGGAGAAGACGCTAAATTATACAAAAAATAGATACGAATGGCGTATCACAACGATTTTTTTACAGAAAAACGTTAGAGTATATTCGGTATTTTTCAGAGTTCTATAAACAGAGTTGCGTTTATACGGTATTCGTTGTTGTTTACCTTTTCGGTGGAAGGGTTAGATAGCAGATGAGAGACTACTCCGGGTGTTCCATTGTATATAACGTCTGTCGGCCGGCTTCCTGTACGTATATAATACCTGAGGGCTATACCTGCCTTTTGTCCGCTTTTATTGATTTGGTACGAGAAGTAAAGTCCGCTTAGAATGTTCACAGACCTATCTGTGTGGAAAGCATAGGGTAGGAATGTAGACTGATAATCGAGGCGAAATTCGCCGTACTCTACCTTATAGTCGTAGTTTATGGGGAGATGTAGAAATATTCGTGAATCTATCCCCCATTCTGCTTTACCGATATGCTGTCTGGCTCCTATGCCCAGCGACGGATATGCCGAGATTACAGACCAGTGTTGATTATTGAGCGAATAGCGTTCGGAAAGATAATCTGCCCCTACTCCTAAAAGTGCTTCGATAGTGAATCTGTTAGTAATATTATAGTTTATTTTCCCTTGTAACATATTTTGCGAAACTATCGATGTATATCGGCTTCGTGTCCCTACGAGTCGGTAATCATATATCGATGGATAGTTTTCGTCGGGAAGATAAGCCTCGTATATGTTCTCCTTGCCTTTTCGGAGTCTGTTTTGAGTTTGTAGTCCAATGATATATATGATATTTGAGTGTTTTCCTAAGGTGAACCATAGAGAACCGTTGAGATGATGTGTTATAGACCCGAAAAGGTTTTTGGCATTTGCTTCCTCAGTTTTCATCGATAGCAATTTATATTCCAAGTCTGCCGTAATATCGGTGCCGATATTATTTTCTCCGCATATATCGCTGTAAGTCAACTTAGTGCTTATACCCTCTATGTAGTACATTCTGCGTATGCCAAAAGATACAGGGCTCTCTTGGAGGTCGTAATATCCGAAACCATACGTTACAAAGAATCTGTCTTGCTGATTAGGTCGCCAGTTCCGTAGATGTAGATACTGCTTGTTGCGTATATATGAGGTACTTAGTGACAGAAACTTATCTGAATCGATAGGTAGTGCGGTAGACGCTTTGAGTGTAAGATATGATGATGTGTTGGCACAGCGAGGGTCGGTATGTCGTGATGCTATTTCGCCCCTTATACTGCCTTCAACACCATAATATAACCTGTCTGAACCGAAAGAGTATCCTCCGACGACATAGTAGTTTTCGTATCGGTAATCACCGCCGGTAGAATCCGATATAATATATGGCAGATATAGATCGGCGTCGCGAATTGCATTCCAAGCATATCCTGCGTGTAGTCCTTTGGAAAAAGATATACTGCCGAATATTGTACCGTAGTTCGATGTACCATAGATAGCATTGGCAAGTACTTCCGTATCTATGAAGGTGTTCCCGTTGTATGGTAAGAAGTCGCCCGATATTTTGCTGTCGGCGTACCGTAAACATACAGATGTTCGGCGAAAAGGTATACTGTCTGCCGACAGGCTGTCGTTGATGTTGATGACGTCGTCGAAGAAGTGTCCTTTGTGATTCTGTAGTTCGTACAGTGCCGGATGCCGATATATAATGTCAGCAATGTGAGAGTTAAGGTCGAAACGAAATCTGTCTGTCGTCTTTTCTGACTGTGATAATGGTATTATTCTCCGTTCCGATGGATTGGACGAATATACATTATTTTGTATCAATAAGCCGAATAGTATATAGATGAGTATGTTACGAGATTTGGTCATTTTTTGTGTTTTATAGTATATTAACGGTTAATTCTGCTCCAAAAAACGGGATAGCCCACTCTCTTTCGGTTGTCTTGTCTGCTGCTTTGTAGTGCGGATTGATATCTATCAGATTATCGATAAAGAATGAGAGTTTTATGTGCTTGCCAAATTCCTTGCTCGCTTTGAGATTGATAAATATCGATACAGGCTTAGTCTCGGTACGATAATACAGTTCCGAGCGTTCACGCCTGAGGTATCTGAATATTCCTGTCGTGGTTGCTATCTCTGCTTGGTCTACCTGGTGTATATTGCCGTCAAGGTCTAAATAATGAGAGGGTAGTACACTCTCTTCGTTGCCGTTGCGTAGCTTCGAGAACCATACCACCTGTATAAAGTTGGTAAATATCAACCCAAACCGTTTGATATGTGTATTGATCCATATATTGGTATTCAGGCGGCTTTGATATATATGTGTATCTCCTTGGTATATACCAACGTATGGATACTTCTGTCCGAACTCTTTTACTTCGGGTCTATACATCACTGGTATACCTTTCGTGTATACGGTAAGATAATATGCTCCATTGAGTTCGATAGTGGTATTTATAGGTTTTATGTATGGGCTTTTAATTCGGTATTCGATACCGCGTTTTGTGGTCTTTGCACTATTACGTACGACGGGAAATATCGAAAAGTCTCGATAGTATTCGGGTTCGTAGTCGTCTTTAGTGGGTTTACCCGTTACAGGGTGCTTGGGTTTTAGGTATCTTGTGAAAGCTACAGGATAATATTCGGGGAAATAACTGAAACCGCCGTTGTATTCTTCGTAGAATGCGGATAATGAAGTCTCTAAGTCTTTATATTGGAAATCCCAGCCAATCTCGAACTTTCTGTTTTTATTCTCTGTCAATGACGTGTTAAGCGGTGTATGAATGTATGTATTCACTAACAGATAGTCTCTGTCGGGCTGTTGGTAATATGCGTTCAATACGATAAAGTCTCTGTATAGCTTGTCGGGATAGAGCATATCTAATGTGGGTAGTTTATTCTCCTCTCCGTACCCTATACGGAATGTGTTAGAGACGGTATTGTCTGAGTTTGTCCTCGATTTAAGCGTAAGCCCACCTTGCAGACGAGGCTCTATCATAACTTTCCTACTAAGAGCGTATTCTTGCGGCAGATTAAACATATGAGTTGCCCTCAATCCAAGACGCATATTTGCTTTCAACGAGTTGGATATGTCGAGTATCGCCCTGTCTTCTACATATAATGCTCCGTTTACTATTGCGGGTATCGTGTAGTTCGGTCGTGGGCGTATAAATGTATTGTCGCCCGGATACGGCGGGCGTGTGGGGTCTACTATCGAGCCTCTGCCTATGTTCTTATTCGATTTCAACTCAGCTCCGTACAACAGATAATGGTCGAATGCCTCGCCTGTGGAGAACGAAGAATTTAAGTTGGTCTGGACGAAAAAATATAGAGGAATGTTTTCTATTTTATAATCGGAATAGTATTTTACAGGCAAGAAAATTCCTTCGTTCTCACCCGCAGTTGTGCTTATGGGCATACTGCTCGGTCCCATAGAGCTAAGCACCATTTTATGTCGAGATATTATGTCGCTTGTAATGTCGGCAGAGCCCAATATCTCTATGCTGCTGACGAAAGGTGTATTTATGAGCCATTTGCCGTTGATGGATAGCATTGTCCTGAGATAGTCGGAACGGTAAAATTCGTCATTTTCGTCTATCAGTTCGTCGGACTTCACATTATTAACCGAAGCTGTGGCACTGAGTTTTGCCGACATATCAAGAGGTTTGTCTGCAAGGAGCACTTGATTTGTGTAGTTTATCTGTGCAGTTAAGCGGGTAAAACGCTCGAGTTTCTCTCTTACGTCGGGTGTCGACGATAAGGCGTCGGCTCCTATGTGTAGAGTTCCTGCTTTGTCGGATATTTTGAATCCCTTACCTGCGTAAATCAGTTTGTTGAGCGGGTCTGTCTTGATACGTACCCTAAGCGGAGTAACACCTCTTTTGGAATTGATATGAATGGCTCCGCTACTCAGATTGCCGTCTTTGGCAGACGATATTCCTCTCACTACTTCTATGCTTTCGATATGGTCTGTCGATATGCTGCGCATATCTATACCGGCATTTACGGCTCCTCGACGGTAAAATGTCCGGTCTACGTTGTCGTCGCCTGATATACCGTACATCTGCGACCTTACAGCGTCGTTGGTCATTGGTACACCGTCGGCTATCAAACCCATACCGAGCGATGTGTTTTTGTCAGTGCCCGCTTGTCGCGTCCCAATAAGGTTGAAACGATGTAGCGAATTGCCGCCTATGATATTGCCGGGTAGCAACAGAAAAATATCGGCTATAGATACGGGTTGTATATATTCGAGAGCGGTCTGACCTATTATGGCGTTACTCCCTTTTGATGGGCGGAACGTTGCCATTACCTCTACTCCCGACAGAGTATAGCTCTGTTCTTGGAGGTAAAACGTTACCGAGGTGTCGTTTTTTATCTCTATATCCTTTGTAACGGCTGCATAGTTGAGGCACGATACCTCTATTTTATATTTGCCGTGTCTGATACCCGATAGAGTATAACGTCCGTTTGCATCGCACATCACGCCTTGCGATAATTCTTCTACACGTAGCGAGGCGAAACCGATACCTTTGCCCGTTTTTTTGTCTTTTACGTATCCCTGCATTACAGAAGACTTATGCTCGTCTGTCTTCTGTGCGTAAACGGCTGTCGTTGCATATAGTATGGATATTGATATTAAAATAAATTTCCCGACAGCAGAAAATCTGGTAGCAATTTGTTTCATCTATTGTAAAAAACAGATTGGATATATCAAACAGGGTTTATGTATATTGATATATCCAACTGCTTTTAAGATTAAAAAATACTAATTAAAATGGATAGCTTATCGTTCTGTCTTATCTTAGAATGTTCGAAGAACTGTTTTCGAACTCGTCTACTCCGCAAGGAAATTGTTTGTAGTATGAGCTTGTGGTTATCGGTCGTCTCAGAATCCCTGAGTGTTGAGAAGATTTTTGTTTTTTGGGGAACGACGTCTGTCCTTTTACACGCTCGCAGTCTACACTCGAATTGTTGGTGTCTTGTAGTTTGTGTCCTTGACCCGCTTTACGACGTATAAGTTCTTGGCGGTGGCAACCCGTTACCGTTATCGAACCTTGGTCTACGGAAGCCGGTAGCGACTTTACCTTCAAGAAACCTTCGTTGCCCGTCTCTATGCCGTCTATTATGAGTCCTGCAGGCACCTTGTAGGTGAATTTTGTCTCACCTTTTTTTGTTTTGTATTCGAACTTGTTGTTTTCCATAAAAGTCTTCATATCCGTTTCGGGTAAGAAGATAAACGGAGCCAGCGGTCCACGTGGATGCATATTGAATATACCCCAAACAGAGAAGTGTGCTATAAGATTCGGTACATCGGGGTTGTCTACGTCGGTACCGTATTGGGCAGGCATATCTGGCTCGTATATTTCGAAATCAGCACCCGATAGGTCTACTGCGTTTTCGTACTCTTTGCTGTGGTCGATGGCAGTACGTGCCACTACTATCTGTTTGCCCGGTTCTACGGGGTAATCCTTACCATTGCCGGGGATAGAGTAAAACTGTGCTGCTACTACCTCACCGGGGAGCAGTGCTGTAAATACATCTGCTTCGTTCCAGTTTGCGTGTGCAGATACGGAGAAAGTTACGCCGTCGGCGTATACTGTCTCATCTCCGTTGTTGTACAGTACAAAGTACTGGTCGGGGTGCATCATCTGTCCGCTGTTGGTCTCGCCGTTGAAGAATATCTCTTTGAATACAAGACCTTCCGGTTTTGTAACACTACGTACAACCTTGATGTTGACAGTTTCCGATTGTGTTACTGAGTAGTTTTCCTTTGTACCGAAATACTTTACATTGACGTTTTGCCAGCCGGCACTCAGAGTATATGTGCCTTTGTCTACCGTTACTTGACAGGTGCCTTTGGCATCGAGTTCTTTCGTAATGATTTTCAGTGTCCTCAACTCTTTTATCTCAACTGTGAATTTAGAGTAATCGCTTACGTTCTCGTCAGATGTTACCTGTATGGTCAAAGTAGCCGTTTCGTCTGTCTTTTTACACGAACCGAAAAATAATATCCCTGCAATGAGAGACAATGCTAATAGATTATTTTTGAATAACATATAAGAAACAAATTATTAAATTAAAAAAACAATTTATATAAAATTATAATTTACAAAATTACACTAAGCAACCTATACGTGTCAATACCTAAAACAAGTGATTTTTTATAGATAAATTAATGTGATAAGGTATGCCTGTTGAATCTACAAAATCAAAATAATCAGGAAAGATTGTTTGTTTATTTGGTTTTTTTAATAACTTTGCCATTTCGGATAGGTAATAGGTAAAAGCCATATAGGTAAGTATCAGATATAATATATTTTTATTAACTAAATAATTCGTATAAAAGATGAAAAGTGTTTTTCGAAAAATGATTATCGCTCTTTTGGCGATATTGTGGGGAGTCTCATCGGTGCAGGCACAGAGTGTCAATATGGACCGTTACATTACCCTTACCGTAAAGCAGGGTGCAGCCGTGCTTATTAATATGGCTGCCGATGCGGCTAATACTCCTATAAAGATAGTAAGTGGCGACAAAGAACAGACTATAAACGTTGGTACTCTTTGGACAGGGGTAAAGAGTTACACTGCCGGAGCCACCACTATGACGGTATATGGTAATGTTCTGAAATTCGACTGTAACGAGAATATGGAAGATCTTACGGGACTCGATGTAAGCCACAACGATCTGATGTCAAGTTTGGAATGTACCAATAATTCTCTTACCTCGCTCGACGTAAGTAAAAATGAAAAGCTTATATCACTCCAGTGTGCGGACAATTTTCTTACCACGCTCGACGTAAGCAGTTGTACTAATTTGAAAACTTTAAATTGCTTCAACAACAACCTTACCACGCTCGACGTAAGTAAAAATACGCAGCTTAGGATAATTTACTGTTTCTCAAATAAACTTACTTCGCTCGATGTAAGTAAGAATACGCAACTGGTGATACTTAATTGTCAAGGTAATAAGTTCACAACCGAAGCCCTCGATGACCTTTTCTGCTCGTTGCCGCAAAGGAAAGGGTTGATGACAGGGAGAATAGCTCCCGTTACGAGCTCCTCTTCGCCCGACAACAGTATGGTGCTCGCCACTAACGGCAATAATGCCACTGCTAAGAATTGGAAAGTCGTATACTATGCCAACAATGCCCCAATTACAGGCTTTACCGGCACGAAACAGTGTGAAGGCGGTAGCAATGTCAATATGGACCGTTACATTACGATGTCGGTTACTGAGGGCGACAGTATCAAACTCGATATCTCTGCAGATGTTGCTGGTACTCAGGTGAAAATATCGAGTGGGAGCGAAGAACAAATCATAACCGTAGGTACCGCCTGGACAGATACTAAAAAGTATGCTGCCAAAGCCGGAACTATGACTGTTTACGGTAATGTAAATCGATTCAACTGCGGCAAAAACGGTAAAAAAATAACCGGACTCGACATAAGCCACAATACACAACTTAACTTATTGTTTTGCGAAGAAAATGATATTCCTTCTCTGGATATAAGTAAAAATACACATTTGGAGGTTCTGGAGTGCTACGACAACAAGATACCTTCATTAAACTTAAAAAACAGCCCGAAACTGTCGAGATTGAGCTGCTACAGAAATTCCCTTTCTACGCTCGATGTCAGCAACAATACGCTGCTGACATTCTTGAGCTGTCATACCAATAAACTTACTTCGCTTGACGTGAGCAAAAACACTAATTTACAAATTCTAAATTGTAGATCGAACCAACTGACTTCGCTCGATGTAGGTAAAAATACTGAGTTGGAATGGTTGTATTGCTTTGACAACAAGCTATCTTCTCTTGATATAAGTAAGAATATTCATTTGAGTTTGTTCTATTGCTATGGCAATAATTTTTCAACTGCTGTTCTCGATGACATTTACTGCTCGTTGCCCGACAGGAAAGGTAAAAAAGAAGGTAAAATAGACCCTGCATACAATGCTTCCTCTCCTGATAAAGATAAAGTACTCGCCTCCAATGGCAACAACGCTATATCTCGTAACTGGAAAGTGCAATATTTCGAAGATGATACCGATATTACGGGCTTTACGGGCACATATCAGTGCGGAGGTGGCACAGGCATCGACGAAGCGAAAGACTCACCCTCACTCGCCGTCTACCCGAACCCCGTCAAAGATGTACTGAATATAGCCACCGACAAACCGGTACACAGCATACGCATATACAACGTATACGGCACGGAAGTAGCCC
>ERZ772827.1807-NODE-1807-length-10701-cov-4.911328_pt1 | contig 10701 bp, 10 predicted proteins | sample MGYA00580850_ERZ772827 | MGnify/ENA primary metagenome ERZ772827 (study PRJEB29015, sample SAMEA2737950) | human oral metagenome | biome: human oral; feature: human-associated habitat; material: dental | place: China | collected 2145 ...
TTCATGGGATTCCTTTGGTTTTGTTTGTCGAAGCTGCGGTTGGGTTTCGCAGAAAACCGTATTGTTTGTTTCAGGCCGTTTGAAAAATCCTGCTAGTGGCAGTTTGCAAATAGGCTACCTGAAAGTAAATATTTATGTTCAGCGTTGATATCGGCATTCGGGGAGGGCTTCGGCGATGAAGTCGATATCGGGGCTGGTGCAGTCCCAGCCTGTAATCATCCCGGCTTCTATATTGGTTTGTGGCGTGAGGATAATGGTGCCGCGCAGTTTTTCTGGATTGAAGCTCAAGACCAGTATGCCGCCCACCCGCATTCTGATAGAGGACAGGGTAACGCTGGTTACGCCGCCTGCCCAGCCGATTTCATTCAAATTGTCGGGCAGGCGGCCGTGGTCGGCGAGAAATAGGGCAATATCGGTACGCAGACCGCTGGCAGACGAGAAGCCGTCGAACAGAATTTTGTTGCGCACCGCATTTTTGGCAGCCTGCTCATTGGCCTGCCTGATTTCATCATGGATGATTTCCGATGCGGCAACGGCAATTTCGCGGCGGCTGCGTTCGGCTTGCCGCTGCTCGATATCGGAAGCCGCTTGGGCTACGGCCTGTTGCGTTTCCCTGCTGATGGCGGGGCGGCTGAAACCGAAATGATAAGCGGCGAGTAGCGCGGCAGTGCTGACAACGGTAAGAATGACGGTGTTGGTGTTGGCAGACATATCTTTTTGATAAAAATGGTTAAGCTAAATTATAGGATACGGTTTTCAGGTAGCCTTTGCCGCTTTGAGGCTACCTGAAAATCTTGCGGGCAGATTTATTTGGCTGCACTAACGTGGCCGGACACGGCTTGCAGCAGTTTTATGAAGCGCTGCTCAAATTACCTGCGGAGTTGAGTTTGCAGATGGCTTAATTACTCGGCTTGGCAATCGTGAAACAGGGGAGGGTATGCTTATTATGGATGGGTATTTGCCGTTGCCATGCGGGATATTCGGTTTGTGTTTTCAGGTAGCCTTCAGGGATTGAGGCTACCTGAAAATTATTCCTCAATCACCTGCGGCACGATATACAAACGGTCGCGCACCTCGGGGGCGCAGGCCTGATATTCGGCGGCGTGGTCGGTTTCCGTTACTTGGTCGGCACGCAGGCGCAGGGCGAGTTCGTGCGGGTGGGTCATCGGTTCGATGCCGTCGGTATTCACGCTCTGCATTTGCGCTACCATGGCGAAAATGCCGTTGAGTTCGTCGAGGGTGGCGGCTTTTTCGGCTTCGGTCAGGCTCAAACGTGAGAGGCGGGCGATTTTTTCAACGTCGGAAAGTGTAAGCGACATAAAAATTCCTTAAATTATGTTTAGCAAACAGCCCAATCTCAGGTATGATTACGCGTTTCTTTTGAGGCTGGCTTGCAAAGTTCGGATTATAGCCTAAAAGCCTGTCTCTCGGCACAGCATGAGAATAAGGCTGTGCGAAGTATTGCCAATCTCTCCACAGGCTTGGTTTCTTTAAAGTATTCATCAGTATTCAAACGCTAGGATTTAAAGCAATGTTCCGCTTTCTCACCCGATATTTCTCTAATGATCTGGCCATCGATTTAGGTACGGCCAACACCCTGATTTACATCAAAGGCCGCGGTATCGTTTTGGACGAACCTTCGGTGGTGGCGCTGCCCAATGACATGAGCAACAATAAAAACGCCACGGTGGCGGTGGGCGCAGAAGCCAAGCGCATGCTGGGGCGTACGCCCGGCAGTATCCAGACGGTGCGCCCGATGAAGGACGGGGTGATTGCCAATTTCAATGTTACCGAGAAAATGCTCAAGCATTTTATTCGCAAGGTAAACAACAGCCGCTTCGCCGCTACACCGCGTATTGTTATCTGCGTCCCCTGCGGCTCTACTCAGGTGGAGCGCAAGGCGATTCATGATTCGGCACAGGCTGCCGGTGCGGCTTCGGTAAATTTGATTGAAGAGCCGATGGCAGCAGCCATCGGTGCAGGTTTGCCGATTGAAGAGCCGACCGGCTCCATGGTGGTGGACATCGGCGGCGGTACCACCGAGGTGGGCATTATTTCTTTGTCGGGCGTAGTGTATTCCCACTCCGTGCGGGTAGCGGGCGACGCGTTTGACGAAGCCATCATCAATTATGTGCGCCGCAACTACGGCATGCTGATTGGCGAGGCCACCGCTGAGGAAATCAAAAAGGCCATCGGAACGGCTTTCCCGGGCAATGCGGTTCGGGAAATCGAGGCCAAAGGCCGCAACTTGGCCGAAGGCGTGCCGCGTGCGTTCACCATCAGTTCTAACGAGGTTCTGGAGGCGCTGACCGAGCCGTTGAATCAGATTGTGCAGGCGGTGAAAACCGCATTGGAGGAAACCCCGCCGGAATTGGGTGCGGATATTGCCGACCGCGGCTTGGTGCTGACCGGCGGCGGCGCGCTGCTCAACGGCCTGGACCGCTTGCTTTCCGAGGAAACCGGCCTGCCGGTGAGCATTGCCGAAGACCCGCTTACCTGCGTGGTACGCGGTTCCGGCAAGGCGCTGGATTTAATCGGCAAGATGAACTCGGTGTTCACTACCGTATAATTTCTCTTTTTCCGGCATTCCGCATGGCCAGCCATTTGCGGGATGCCGGTTTCTATGCCGCCGGAGATGCCCGCAAGGTATGGCGCTTTCAGTTTTTCAGGTAGCCTGTTATTCCCTTTATGTCGCAAGAAATTAATTTTGTCAGCCCGATTATCACGCCAGCCGGTAAGCTGGTGCTGTTGGGCATGCTGTCGATAGCGTTGATGGTGCTGGACAACCGTTATGCGGCATTGCAGCAAGGCAAGTCTTATGTTTCCGCCGGGCTCTACCCCTTGCAATGGGCGGCGCGCCAGCCTGCCCAATGGGTGAGCGGCGGCACGGCGTTTCTGCGCGACAAGCAGGATTTGCTCGCCGAAAACAGCCGATTGAAAGAGGAAAATGCCCGTTTGAATATGCAGTTGCAGCTGCAAACTCCGGCAGCTCGCGAATTAGCTGCATTGAAAACGTTAAACCGCCTGCAGCCGCTGCTCGCACCTAAGGCTGTGCTGGCGGAGGTGGTGTCTAACGGCCGTATTCCGCAGACCAACCGCCTATTGGTTACCAAAGGCAGCAGCAGCGGTATCCACATCGGCGACCCGGTGAGCGACGAAAAAGGCCTCATCGGTCAGATAACCGCCGTACAGCCGGCCACGGCGGAGGTTACGCTGATTAACAACCGCCAGTCGGTGATTCCGGCGATGGTGGCCGAAAGTGGTGTGCGTACGTTGGTGTACGGGCGCGGTGAAACGCTGGATTTGCGTTATTTCCCGGTGTCGGCAGAATTGAAAGAGGGCGATTTGCTGGTTACTTCCGGCATCGACAGCATCTATCCGGCCGGTATCCCGATTGCCAAGGTGGTGAGTGCCGACCGCAATTCCGGCACGCCGTATTACCGCACCGTGCTGACACCGGCAGCCAATTTGAGCAGCAGCAATTATGTGCTGGTGATTCCGCAAAAACCGCAGGCGGCAGTAAGGCTACCTGAAACCACTTCCGAACCGGCTGTCGAACAAGAGACGCAGGAATAAGCAGTATGTCTCCGATTTCCCCGCTCCAAGAATCCACGCCCAAACGCTGGGTGGCATTCAGCTTTTTGCTGGTGTTGCTCTTCGATTTCATCCCGATTTCCCCGCCTTGGGTGTACCCCCTGCCTGATTTCACGCTGATTATGCTGGCTTATTGGCTGTTGCACCGGCCACAGCTTATTGGTATCGGCGTGGCGTTCTGCCTCGGCCTGTTTGTGGATATCGGCACTAATTCGCTATTGGGCCAGCACGGCTTGGCTTATACCGTGGCTGCATTTCTGATTGAACGCAACCGGCGGCAGGTTGCGCTCAATTCCTTTGGCTGGCAGGCTGTTGCCGTGGCCGGCGCGGTGTTGGTAAGCCAGTTGGTGATTTTCTTGGTCAGCCTGTTTCAACAGCAGCCGTTTTCTTTGTGGCGGCTGTGGCTGCCTCCAGTCGTTACCGGCCTGCTGTGGCCGCAGTTGAACAATATGATGCTCGCCATCGCTCACTACCGTCGTTCCCGCAAATGAAGCCGAGTCATCATTACAGGCCTGTTAAAGCGCCGCCCCGTAGCCGACAGAAGGATTACCTGCTGCGGCTGGTGGTGGCGTTTATCATGATTTTGGTGTTTTTCAGCGTGCTGGTGTGGCAGTTTGTGCGGCTTCAGGTAGCCCGGCACGAGGAATTTGTGGATAAAGCCGCCGCCAACCGCATCTCTCTTATCCCCACCCCGCCGATTCGCGGCGAAATCACCGATGTGAACGGTGTGGTGCTGGCGCACAATTATCCGGCCTATTCGCTGGAAATCATTCCTAACGAGCTGGAAATGAAAGTGGAGGATTTGATACCGGCCTTGAGCCCGTATGTGGAAATCAGCGAGGCCGATGTGAAGCGTTTCCAGCGCTTCCGTGCCGAATCCCGTTCCTACGAACGCATTCCGTTGAAATTGAAACTGAGCACCGAAGAAGCGGCACGGCTGGCGGCGGTGTTGTTCCGGTTCAAAGGCGTGGAAGTAAACGCCCGTACTTTCCGCGAATACCCCTACGGCGGGCTCACCACCCATATTGTCGGTTATATCGGCCGCATCAGCGACAAAGACCGCGACCAGCTGGAAAGCGAAGACCGCTACGAACTCTATCGCGGCACCACCCATATCGGCAAAATGGGCCTGGAAAACTTCTACGAACAGCAGCTGCACGGTATGCCCGGCTATCAGGAAGTGGAAAAAGATGCGCAGGGCAATATTGTGCGCACCCTGAAAACCGCCCCGGCCGTGAGCGGGCAAACCCTTCGCCTGTCGCTGGATATCCGCATGCAGCAGAAAGCCAGCGAATTGTTGGGCAACCGGCGCGGCGCGGTGGTGGCCATCGATCCGCAAACCGGCGGCGTACTGGCGCTGGTGTCGAAGCCGACTTACGATGCCAACCTGTTTATCGACGGCATCGACAGCGATACCTGGAAAAGCCTGAATGACGATTGGCAAAAACCGCTCATCAACCGCGTTACCCAAGGGCTGTATCCGCCCGGTTCTACTTTCAAGCCGTTTATGGGCATGGCCGCGCTGCAAAGCGGGCAGATTACGCCCAATACCGTGCTGCCCGCGCCCGGCGCATGGAGTATTCCCGGCAGCCGCCACCAGTTCCGCGATTCGGTGCGCAGCGGGCACGGTTCGGCCAATTTGGGTAAGGCCATCCAAGTGTCATCCGACACCTTTTTCTACCGCCTGGGCTACGAAATGGGCATAGAAAAGGCTTATCCCTATCTGGCGCACTTTGGTTTCGGCCAGCCGACAGGCATTGATTTGCCCAACGAATACAAAGGCATCTTGCCCAGCCCGGAATGGAAGGCGCGGCGCTTTGCCCATGCCAAAAACGAAACTGCCCGCCAGTGGAAGCCTGCCGATATGGTAACCATCAGCATCGGCCAGGGTTTCAACGCCTACACGCCGCTGCAGATGGCACACGCCACCGCCACGCTGGCCAATAACGGTGTGATGTATCGGCCGCACTTGGTGCGCGAACTCATCGACCACCAAAAGCAAACCCGTATTCTGGTGGGTACCCAGCCCAGTGCTACTCTGCCGTTCAAGCCGGAGTATTTCACTTTTGTGAAGCAGAGTATGGAGCGCGTGTTGCGCCCGGGCGGCACGGCCTGGCGCGTGGGCGTGGGGCTGAAATACAGTATGGGTGGAAAAACAGGTACGGCGCAAGTGGTGCAGATTCGGCAGGGCGCATCGTATAACGCTGCCGCGCTGGCTGAACGCCATCGGGACCATGCCTGGTTCATCGCCTTTGCGCCGGCAGATAATCCGAAAATAGCCATCGCCGTGCTGTTGGAAAACGGCGGGTGGGGCGCAAATGCCGCGCCGATTGCCCGCCAGCTGGCTGACTTCTACCTGCTGCAGCTGCAGGGTGAAAACGGCAAAAACCTGCCGCTGCCCAAGCCTGCCGTTCCAAGCGCGGGCGCAATGAGCCAGGCCGAATACCCGCTGGTTCACGCCCAGGCGGAACGCACCCTGTCTGCCTACCGGGCGGTTTCAGGTAGCCTTCCGGCTGCCGCATCCGAGGTTCGATAATATGCAACACCTGTCTGAACATGCCGTCCGCCGCTACTGGCGGAAAATTTGGGAGCCGATGGATATGTGGCTGTTTTACAGCATGCTGGCCATTTATGTGATGAGCCTGTTCCTGCTGTATTCGGCCGACGGCCAGAGCATCGGCCAGCTGGAAAACAAAACCCTGCATACGGTGTTGGGCTTTGTGCTGCTGTGGTGCATTGCCCGCACGCGGCCGCAGGTGCTGAGCAATTTCGCCATCGTGCTGTACGGGGTGAGCCTGCTGATGCTGGTGGGGGTGCATTTTTTCGGCGTGATTGTGAACGGCTCGCAGCGCTGGCTGAATCTGGGCATCATCCGCCTGCAGCCCTCGGAATTGATGAAAATTGCGCTGCCGATGACGGTGGCGTGGTATTTGCAGAAACATGAAACCGAGCTGGGCTGGCAGCATTATCTAGCCGCGCTGGCGCTGGTGGCCGTGCCGGGCTTTCTGATTCTGAAACAGCCCGATTTGGGCACGGCGGTGCTGATTATGGCGTCCGGGCTGTTTGTGATGTTTTTTGCCGGGCTGCCGTGGCGGGCGATTGCGGTGGCCGTGGTCGGTTTTTTTGCTTCACTGCCGCTGTTGTGGCAATACGGTATGCACGACTACCAGCGTACCCGTGTGCTGACCCTGCTCGATCCGACTAAAGACCCGCTCGGCGCGGGCTACCATATTCTGCAGTCGATGACTGCCATTGGCTCCGGCGGCGTGTGGGGTAAGGGCTGGCTCAACGGTACGCAGACGCATCTCGACTACATTCCCGAATCCACCACTGATTTCATCTTTGCCGTGTATGGCGAAGAATTCGGCCTTATCGGCAATATCCTGCTGCTGACGGTGTACACCATCATGCTGGGGCGCGGCCTCTATATTGCCGCCAAAGCCCCTACGCTCTACAGCCGAACCTTGGCTGGTGCGCTGACCATGACGCTGTTTTGCTATGTGTTTGTGAATATGGGCATGGTGAGCGGCATTCTGCCGGTAGTGGGCGTGCCGCTGCCGCTGGTGAGCTATGGCGGCACGGCCACGCTTTCTATCATGATCATTGTGGCCATGTTGATGGGCATCAGTAACCAGCAGAGTAAGATGTAGGGCGGCGGAGGCTACCTGAAAAAGGCTACCTGAAATTTCAGGTAGCCTTTGTTATGGGTGGAATGCTTGCCGAGAAAAATGATGATATATGTGTTGAATTTGCAATATATTTGACCTGATACAGCATCTAGCCATGGCAAAGCTTGTGCCGCCCGTATAGAATGGCGGCAGTTCTCCGGCCGATGCCGGGGTTATTCTTTTTGGCTGTTTGGAAATAAGTATTTCAGCTTCATGGAAGCAAGCGTTTTCAGGTAGCCTTGGTCACAGAAAGAGCATAATGAAGAAAACGGTTTTGTTGGTTATTGATACCCAGCAGGCATTGCTGGATATGGGTGCTTATCGCGGGGCAGAAATGCTGAATGCTATTGGTCGAATGCTGCTTGCTGCCCGCACGCACGGGCGCGAAGTCATCTATGTTCGGCACAATGAGGCGGATTCGCCCTTTGCACCGAACTCGCACGGTTGGCAGATTGCTGCCGCCGTTGCACCGCAGGCCGGTGAGAAAGTAGTGGATAAATGGTATAACAGCGCTTTTCGCGGTACGGATTTGCTGGATTACCTGCGTGGCAACGGAGTTGAGCGCTTAGTGGTGGTTGGCATGATGACTGAATATTGCGTGGAAGCTACGGTACGGGCTGCCAGCGATTTGGGCTTTGAAGTGATTTTGCCGGAAGGGGCCAACAGCACGCTGGATAATGGCCGCTGGTCGGCTAAAGAGCTGTATGAACACCATAATTTCGATATTATGCGTGGTCGTTTCGCAGCCATGCCGAGCGTGGATGAAGCTGTGGCGCTGTTGTCTGATTGATTTGATGTTTAACGAGAGAAAAGATGATTACTCATATCTTATATTTGTTTACCGGTTTGATTGTATTGAATAACCCATTAATTGCACTGGGATATTTTGTGGATAAGACGGCAGACTTCACGCTGAAGGAGCAGCGCAAAACTGCACGCTTGGTGTCAGTTAGTGCGTTTATTTGTATGGTGGTGGCTGGAGTGATTGGTACCCCGTTGTTGAAAGTTTTGGGTATCAGTATTCCAGCCTTCCAAATTGCTGGTGGTATTTTGGTGTTTGTTATTGCGATGAGTATGATGGGGGGGGAGGACAATCCGGAGAAACCCAACTTGAATAAGGAGCATTCAAGCCTACCGCCAGAGAAGCAATTCGCTTTTGCCGTGGTGCCGATGGCTACGCCAATTATTGTCGGCCCTGGCGGCTTTTCTATCGTGATTATTTACAGCAGCCATGAGGAAACGTGGCAGGGTGCATTGGGGCTGTTGATTGCCTGTTTTATGGTGGGGGTAACCTGCTATTTAATTTTGGCTGGCTCGGCTAGACTAAGTAAAATACTTGGCAATGTTGGCATTAAGATTATCAACAGAGTGTCTGGTTTGCTGCTGGCAGCCATTGCGGTGGAGATTGTATTGGCTGGTTTGAGAGGCTTATTCCCAGCTTTGAAGATCATGGGTTAGGTTTGATGATGGCAATAAGTCAAATTCAGTCATATTACGATAAGCAGTGTCTGATGATGGGTGTTCGCTTCTTATCAGCTGATTTAGGGTACAATCCCGAGCGCTGTACTCTTCTTTTCTGACTCTTTAAATTTGGAGACTGTTATGCCTCAATTGTCCGACGTACAAATTGCTCAAGCCGCTTCCATTAGGCACATCGATGAAATCGCCGCCAAGCTCGGCTTGAAACCGGAACAACTGGAGCATTACGGTAAATATAAAGCCAAAATCAATCCGGATGATGCATTCAGGCTACCTGAAAAACGAGGTAAGCTTATTTTGGTAACCGCTATCAGCCCTACACCGGCCGGGGAAGGGAAAACAACAGTCACCATCGGATTGGCCGATGCGCTCAACCGTATCGGTAAAAATGCTGTTATCGCCTTGCGTGAACCTTCGCTTGGCCCGGTGTTCGGCATCAAAGGCGGGGCAGCAGGCGGCGGCTATGCCCAGGTGCTTCCTATGGAAGACATCAATCTGCATTTCACTGGTGATTTCCACGCGATCGGTGCTGCAAACAACCTTTTGGCTGCCCTTATCGATAACCATATCCATCACGGTAATGCGCTTAATATCGATCCAAAACGGATTCTGTGGCGACGTGCAGTGGATATGAATGACCGTCATTTGCGTAATATTATCGGTGGGTTAGGCAAAACTACCGATGGTGTGATGCGTGATGATGGTTTTGATATAACTGTTGCTTCCGAAGTGATGGCTGTATTCTGTTTGGCCAAGGATATTACCGACCTCAAGCAGAGGCTGGGTAATATGTTGGTGGCGTATACAAAAGATGGCAGCCCGGTGTATGCACGCGATTTGAAAGCACAGGGGGCAATGGCGGCGTTATTAAAAGATGCCATTAAACCCAATCTTGTTCAAACTATTGAAGGTACGCCTGCTTTTGTGCATGGCGGTCCGTTCGCCAATATTGCCCACGGTTGCAATTCAGTTGTTGCCACGCGTTTGGCTTGTCATCTGGCCGATTATGCTGTTACCGAAGCCGGGTTTGGTGCGGATTTGGGTGCTGAGAAATTTTGCGACATCAAGTGCCGGTTGTCCGGTTTGCGGCCGGATGCTGCGGTGGTGGTTGCTACCGTGCGGGCATTGAAATATAACGGCGGTTTGCCCAAAGAGGAGTTGTCTGGTGAAAATCTGGTTGCATTGGAAAAAGGTCTGCCCAACTTGTTGCGGCATATAGATAACCTGAAAAATGTATTTGGCTTGCCGGTAGTGGTTGCGCTCAATCGCTTCAGTGCCGATACGCAGGCTGAATTAGATTTGGTGGCTGAGGCCTGCCGTAAACGCGGTGCGGAAATCTCGTTTACCGAAGTATGGGGTAAGGGTGGAGCCGGAGGTGAGGATTTGGCGCGCAAAGTGGTTGCCGTCGCCGAACAATCATCTGCACAATTTAGTTTTTGTTATGACGTGGAGAAAAGCATTCCGGAAAAAATTCGCACCATCGCGCAACGGATTTATGGTGCGGAAGATGTGGATTTTAGTTCGGAGGCTTTGGCCGATATTGCCAACTTGGAAAGATTGGGCTGGGATAAATTGCCGGTTTGCATGGCAAAAACGCAATATTCGTTCAGTGATAACGCTAAACTGCTGGGTGCACCACAAGGCTTTCGTATCGCTGTGCGCGGGCTGACCTTATCTGCTGGGGCGGGGTTCGTGGTGGTGTTGTGTGGCAATATGATGAAAATGCCAGGTTTGCCTAAAGTGCCGGCTGCGGAGCGGATTGACGTGGATGAAGATGGGGTGATTAGCGGATTGTTCTGAATGGTTTTAGTGTAAAAGAGGTTGTAGCCGGGTAGTCACCCGGCTATTTTTGTACTGGCTATCTTTTCAGGTAGCCAGTTATTGGTTGTATTTGTGCTGGATAAATTTCATTTCAGCTTAGGGGTTTAGTGTTTTCCGTTAGATATTTTGTTTTCTAGTA
>ERZ772827.1811-NODE-1811-length-10695-cov-13.445207_pt1 | contig 10695 bp, 8 predicted proteins | sample MGYA00580850_ERZ772827 | MGnify/ENA primary metagenome ERZ772827 (study PRJEB29015, sample SAMEA2737950) | human oral metagenome | biome: human oral; feature: human-associated habitat; material: dental | place: China | collected 2145 ...
CTAGGACACCGCCCTCTCACGGCGGCGGCGCCGGTTCGAATCCGGCTGGGGGTACCGGGCAGGGGTCCGCGACATCGATGGATGGCGCGGGCCCCTTGCGTTGGCGGCGACCTCTTCTCAACCCGTGCGCTTCTGGGCCCTGTCTGGGGAGTCAGGCGGGGCACGACGGGATCGAGCGGCATCCAACCGGAACAGACCAGATCAATCGATAGTCGGGGCATCCTCGGTAGGATGCCCGCGTGACGAACTTTCCTGCGCTGAAGACCCCCGGCCCCCTCACCGACGGCGCGATGCGCATCACCCCACTGGGAGGCCTGGGAGAGGTCGGCCGCAACATGACCGTCTTCGAGCTCGACGGAAAACTGCTCATCGTCGACTGCGGCGTGCTCTTCCCCGAGGAGGACCAGCCCGGCGTCGACCTCATCCTCCCCGACTTCTCCTCCCTCGAGGACCGTATCGACGACGTCGTCGCCCTGGTGCTGACTCACGGGCACGAGGACCATATCGGAGGCGTGCCCTACCTGCTGCGCCTGCGTGAGGACATCCCCCTGGTGGGCAGCGAGCTCACCCTGGCCTTCGTGGAGGCCAAGCTCAAGGAGCACCGCATGCACCCGGTGCTGCGTCAGGTCGTCGAGTACGAGGAGGTCTCCTACGGCCCCTTCGACCTGGAGTTCGTGGCCGTCAACCACTCCATCCCCGACGCCATGGCGGTCATGATCCGCACCGACGCCGGCAACGTGCTCGTCACCGGAGACTTCAAGATGGACTCCCTGCCCATCGACGGGCGCATCACCGACCTGCGCTCCTTCGCGCGCTTCGGTGAGGAAGGGGTGGACCTGTTCTGCGTAGACTCCACCAACGCCGAGGTTCCCGGCATGGTCGGCCACGAGAGCGAGATCGGCCAGGTCCTGGACAACGTCTTCGCCGACTCCGAGGGACAGATCATCGTGGCCTCCTTCGCCAGCCACGTCCACCGGGTCCAGCAGGTCCTCGACGCCGCCGCCCTGCACGGCAGACGCGTGGCGCTCGTGGGGCGCTCCATGGTGCGCAACATGGGGATCGCCGCCGAGCGCGGCTACCTCAAGGTCCCAAGCGGCGTCCTCATGGACGCCCGCGACATCACCTCGTTGCCCCCGCAGGAGCAGGTCCTCATGGTCACCGGCTCGCAGGGCGAGCCGATGGCGGCACTGTCCCGCATGGCGCACTCCGAGCACCGCAGCGTCACCATCGAGCCCGGAGACACCGTTATCTTCGCCTCCTCCCTTATCCCGGGCAACGAGAACTCCGTCTTCCGGGTCATCAACCAGCTCATGCGGCTGGGGGCCCGGGTGATCCACCAGGGCAACGCAAAGGTTCACGTCTCCGGGCACGCCTCCTCCGAGGAGCTGCTCCACGTCTACAACATCGTCCAGCCCCGCAACGTCATGCCCGTCCACGGCGAGATCCGCCACCTGGTGGCCAACGGCGGGCTCGCCGTCAAGACCGGGGTGGCCCCCGAGCGGGTCATGCTGTGTGAGGACGGGGTCGCCGTCGACCTGGACAAGGGGATCGCCCGTATCGCCGGCCAGATCCCCTGCGGCTACATCTACGTCGATGGCTCCTCCGTGGGGGAGATTGATGAGGCCGAGCTCAAGGACCGGCGCATCCTGGCCGAGGAGGGCTTCGTCTCCGTCTACGCGGTGGTGGAGACCACGACCGGCACGATCCTGGCCGGTCCGCACATCCAGGCCCGGGGCATGGCCGAGGACGACTCTGTCTTCGAGGAGATACTGCCCGATGTCACCGAGGCGCTGTCCGCCGCGCTGGAGACGGGGAAGGCCGACGCCTACTCCCTCCAGCAGGTCATGCGCCGCACCCTGGGGCGGTGGATCGGGCGCCGCCTCAAGCGCCGCCCCATGATCGTCCCGGTTGTCATCGAGGCCTAGGAGGTCGCTTACTGCATGACTCTATTCCGGCCCGCATGCTTCGTATCCACCGGGTCCATCCTCATTGACATCCCCCTTCACGTTAATCGGGTTCCGTTGCCTGGAGGGGCGATCACCGGGGCGTCGTCGGGCCCGGTCGTGGGAGGCGGGTACACGGTGGTCTCGGCCGCTGCCCGACAGGGCGTCCCCGCCGCTTTGGCGGCGACCCTGGGAACCGGTCCCAACTCCGCACGGGTGCGCGAGTCGATGCGACTGGACCAGGTCGAGCTGCTCGTTGAGGAGCTCGTCGGCGATATCGGCACCTGCACCACGCTCATCGAGCCGTCAGGCCGTCGAACCTTCATCACCACTGCGGGCGTCGAGGGCGAGCCTCAGCGCGAGGACCTCGAGAGCCTCGACCTTCGGGAGGGGGACTGGGTCTATGCCACCGGCTACGACCTGGCCCATTACACGAGCAGGGGCATCCTGGTCGACTGGCTCCTGTCGATGCCTGACGGCGTCGGACTGGTCATTGACCTGGGCCCGGCCCAGCCCGACATCCCCGACCAGGTACTGCTGCCGCTGTTGTCCCGTGCGACGATGCTGACTGGCAATGACCTGGAGATGAGCCGGCTCGAGGAACGGTTGGGGGGGCCGGACGCGGTGCGTCGGATCTGCTCACAGGCACTGATCGTCCGGCGTATCGGAGTCCACGGATGCGTCCTCCACCCGGCCGGTGGCGAACCGATCGAGGTTCCCGGTTTCATGCGCGCTGTCGTTGACACGACGGGCGCGGGAGACACTCACACCGGTGTCCTCGTCGCCGGACTCCTCGACGGGCTCGACGTCGTTGAGGCCGCCCGACGCGCCAACGCGGCTGCCGCCCACGCCGTGGCCCGCAGCGGGCCGGCTCAGGCTCCGCGCCGTGAGGAGATCGACGCCATCCTCCTTGAAAGCGCCGAGGGCGGTACTGAAGACGATGAGGGACCCGACGGCAGCGCTCGCTGACGGTGACCGTAGGCTGAATGGTTCCAGATGGAGCCCTCAGTGAGAAGGTGACGTTTTCCCACCCGCCCAAGGCGGCGTGGCAGGGCCGCCGACGCCGAGAATCCGATAGTTTCTAGGACATCATGGCCAATCGTCGCACTACGAGAACTGCTACGCCTCCGTCCGGATCCGGCAGGGGGCGCTCTCGAGGAGCATCCCCTCAGGGGGCCGCTCCTCTCACCGCCTCCGGAACCCAGCCCTCCGGCGGACGCTACCGCCGCACGGGATGGGCCTTCCTCATCCTGGCCCTCGCGGCGGTCCTGGCTCTGCGGGAGTGGTTCGGGATCTCCGGAACCGCCGGAAACTTTCTTCACCACATCGCCGCAGGCCCTGTCGGTGTGCTCGGTATCTTCGTGCCCCTGCTTCTGGGGGCGCTGGGCGTCGCCATGCTGAGGGCCCACAGTCTGGGCGCGGTTCACGCCCGGATCTCGGTGGGCTGCTTCGGTCTGCTCACCGCACTGACCGGAATGATCCAGGTGGGCAGTGGCAACCCGGTCCTGAAGGATAACGTCGGCGGCCTGGAGAGCGCCGGCGGGCTGTTGGGATGGCTGGTGGGCTACCCACTGGCGGCGCTGTTCTCCTCGGTGGGTGCCTTCATCCTGTTCTTCCTCCTGGCTGCGTTCTCCGCCCTGGTCCTGTCCGGCAAGACCGTCGCCGAGATCCGAGAGGCGTTGGCACAGCGCCGGGCCCTGGGCACCGACGGCTCCAGTGATCCGTCCGGCGCCGACGGTTCCGGTGACTCCCTGGCCCGGCGCCTGCTGGGACGGGTCCGCGGGGGTCCCGGTGCGGCAGGCGATGACTCTGCGCAGACCGCGCTCCTGGACTCCTACGACGGAGACGAGCCCTTCCGCTCCGCGCTGGAGGTGGAGGAGACGGCCCCGCGTAAGCGTGGCAGCGGCCGGCGCAAGCGCTCCGCCGACAGGGAGGCCCAGCAGACCTCGATCACCGAGCTCTTCGAACCCGGCAATGATCAGAGTGGCCCGGCTGACGACGCAGCCTTCGTCGTCCCGGAGGTGGGCAGCGAGGACGATGCAGTCACGTCGTCGGCCCCCTCTGCCGCCTCTCCCTCCAAGGACAGAGCGGCCGGAGCCGCCGGAGGCCCCAGAGGGGGCGGAGCGCCCGCAGGCGCGCAGCGCAGGCCCTCACCCGCGAAGCGCCCGACCTCGTCTGCACCGTCCGAGTTCGACGCCATCACCGAGGAGACCCCGGAGGTCGCGCTCGAGGAGCCCGACCTCGCCGACCAGATCGCCATGAGCGCCATGAGCGACATGGCCCTGCCCGACGGCTCCACCTACACCCTGCCCGAGGACGCCCTGCTCGGGCCCGGCCCTGGGCACGCCACCCGCACCCCCGCGAACGACGCGATCGTCGAGGCGCTGCAGAACGTCTTCGTCGAGTTCAACGTCGACGCCACCGTCACCGGCTACACGCGCGGTCCCCAGGTCACCCGCTACGAGGTCCACCGCGGTCGGGGTGTCAACGTCTCCCGCATCACGGGGCTGGAGAAGAACATCGCCTACGCGGTGGCCTCGGACGAGATCCGCCTGCTCACCCCGATCCCCGGCAAGAGCGCCATCGGCATCGAGATCCCCAACACTGACCGTGAGATGGTCAAGCTCGGCGACGTCCTACGCTCCCAGGCCGCTCGCAAGCAGGCCCACCCGCTGGTCGTGGGGCTGGGCAAGAACGTCGAGGGCGACTACGTCGTCACCAACCTGGCCAAGACCCCGCACCTGCTGGTGGCCGGCCAGACCGGCTCGGGTAAGTCCTCCTTCGTCAACTCCATGATCACCTCGATCATGATGCGTGCCACCCCCGAGGAGGTACGCATGGTGCTGGTCGACCCCAAGCGCGTGGAGCTGACCATCTACGAGGGCATCCCGCACCTCATCACCCCGATCATCACCTCCCCGAAGAAGGCGGCCGAGGCCCTGGAGTGGGTGGTGCGCGAGATGGACGCCCGCTACGACGACCTGGCCTCCTTCGGTTTCAAGCACATCGACGACTTCAACAAGGCGGTGCGCGCCGGGGAGGTCCAGCCCCTGCCCGGCTCCCAGCGCGAGCTGAGGCCCTACCCCTACCTCCTCGTTGTCGTCGACGAGCTCGCCGACCTCATGATGACGGCCCCCAAGGACGTCGAGGCCTCCATCCAGCGCATCACGCAGCTGGCCCGAGCCGCCGGGATCCACCTGGTCCTGGCCACCCAACGTCCTGTCGCCCAGGTGGTCACTGGTCTCATCAAGTCCAACGTGCCCTCGCGCCTGGCCTTCGCCACCGCCTCCCAGCTTGACTCCCGCGTCATCCTCGACCAGAACGGGGCCGAGACCCTCACCGGCCAGGGTGACGCCCTCTACCTCGGCCCCGGGGCCTCCACACCAGTGCGTATCCAGGGCTCCTGGGTCACCGAGTCCGAGATCCGCTCCGTCGTCGAGCACGTCAAGTCCCAGCTGACGCCCGAGTACCGCGAGGACGTCGTCGTCCCGGAGGTCAAGAAGCAGATCGATGAGGAGATCGGCGACGACATGGACCTGCTCCTGCAGGCCGCCGAGCTCATCATCTCCAGCCAGTTCGGCTCCACCTCGATGCTCCAGCGCAAGCTGCGCGTCGGATTCGCCAAGGCCGGACGCCTCATGGACCTGCTCGAGTCACGTGAGGTGGTCGGCCCCTCGGAGGGGTCCAAGGCCCGTGACGTCCTCGTCCAGCCCGAGCAGCTGGAGGAGACCCTGGCCTGGATCAAGGGGGAGGGGAGTGCGCCGGGAAGCGCCGATACCCCCGCAGCCTCTGAGGACTCCCAGGCCGACGGTCCCTCCACCGACGGTCCGCCCGCCTCCGTGGCAGGCGAGCCCCGCACAGTGGCTCTGCCGTCGAACCGTTACAGCACGGACCCGCTGGAGGCCGACCCGAACCTGCCGGAGTCGGAGTCGTGGGACGATGCCTCCGCCGAGGAGGACTCGGAGGACGCATGGTCGCTCACCGGCCGCGGCTCATCGTGGTGACGCGGTTCCTCCGCGCCGGCACCTCTCTATAGCCCGTCGTCAGGTCTTGCTTCCTTGTCCTCCGCGACCCCCGCGGCTCGGCGGAGCCCCGGCTCCGGCTCCGCCGTTTGTGAGGCCGACGGCGTAGGACGGGGTGACTATGACGGCCGATCCGACGAGGTGGACGACTCTTGGTCCGGCTCCTGACTCGGCCGGGACCCGGATCTGGTGGAGGGCGAGGGCGATGCCGCGTCCGACGGGGCCGGGTGGGCGCCCGCTCGTTTGATCACCTCGTCACGACTGACGACTGTTGGAGCCTGCCCGGTAGGTTTCGGAGGATTCGTGGCCATTGTCGAGGCGTCCTTGACGTCCGAGGTAAGCAGGCTCCAACGTCGGTTGATCTCCTGCTCGCTCAGGCCCAGGTCGGCGGGCCGCTCTCCGTGGTGGAGCGCCGCCAGGTCCCTGATCTTGTAGCCACTCTCCTGATCCACCGTGAACGGGTGCCAGTTCAGCTTGTCCACGCTTACCGAGCCGTCGGCGTGGGAGGTGACGTCGGCCCAGACCAGCTGACCGACGTCGGACAGCGGGGCGCAGTTGGCCTCGTCCTGGCTGGAGATGTAGTTGCCAGCCGAGTACGACACCCACATCCCCTTGCCCTTGACGCCCCCGGAGAGCTTCTCGGCGGGCTGGGGCACGTGGGGGTGGGCGCCGAAGAGGATGTCGACCTGTCCGCTGTTGGCGAGGTCCTGGGCGTAGGAGACCTGCTCGTCGCTGGGCGTGGTCTCGTATTCCTGGCCGAGCTGCGAGTGGACGACGACCAGGTCGGCTCCCGCCGCCCGAGCCGACTTCGCGGTCTTCGTGATGGCATTGACGTTGTTGAGCGACACCGAGTGCCCGGTGGGGTCCTCCAAGCCGTTGAGCCCCATAGTCGTGGAGATCTGGGCCACGGTCACCGTGCGGCCGCCGCGCTCGAGCTCGTAGAGCGCGAAGGGTACGGAGGCGTCCTTGGCACTGCGGTGGGTGCCGGCGTGCCCCAGGCCGTGCGTGTCCAAGGCGTCTAACGTGGCGATGACTCCTGCCTCACCCCGGTCCGCGGAGTGGTTGGAGGCGGTCGCGCAGCCGTCCCACCCGGATCTCGCCAGGGCACCGACGACCTCGGAGGGGGCGCCGAAGGTGGGGAAGCCCGAGTAGACCCCGTCCGGAGCGACAGGAACCTCCATCCCGCACAGCGCCAGATCCAGTCCCTCGACCCAGGGCGTCTCGGCGGCGATGTTGCCGGTGATGTCCCCAGAGCCCCCCGGAGTGGAGCTCAGAACCGGCATGTGCATGAGGACGTCCCCGGCGTAACCCACGGTGAAGTGCACGTCCTGCCCGCTTTGGCTCTGCTGCTCGCGGGTACTGCCCGCCTCGGCAGTGCCGGTCCCGCTCGACTGGGACGGACCGGTGCCCGCCCCGCAACCCGCGACTGCGATCACCGCGGCAAGGGTGGTGGCCAGGAGCAGTCCCGGACCTCGCGACCGGTGAGGAACGCGCGCGATGCTCACGCGCTGTCGATCGCCTGACCGCCGTTCGCCTGAGCGTCCGCCGGCTCGGCGCTTGCGCCCGCCGTTGTCGATATTTTCCAGAAGAAGTGGAGAAAAAATGGAGGAAAACATATTTATGAACGTAAGAACTGAACCTTAATGAAGTGTGTGTGACCTGTGGTCTCTTGGTGGATGCCGGACAGGATGGCCGGAGTTCCAGGGAAAGCAGCCGATGGGGATAGATCCCCCGCGGTGTGTGGCGTGCGGTGGATGGAGCCGGGCGCCGGAGGTGACGCGCGCACGCGATGTTTTTCGAACACGTTTCGAGGTTTCTCCGGCGGTGTGAGGGCATGCACTATTAGGCTGGTCTCGATGAACGCCTCGACCGCCCCGGACGGCGCCGCACAGCCAGAGCGCGCGCCGCTGCTCAACATCGCCAATGCCTTGACGGTGCTGCGACTGCTGCTCGTCCCCGTCTTCATCTGGCTCTCGCTGCTGCCGGGGGACCGGGCCAGGCTCGTGGCCGTCGTGGTGTTCGTCGTAGCTGCCTTCACGGACCGTCTCGACGGTCAGCTGGCGCGCTCGTGGGGGCTGGTGACCTCCTTCGGCAAGATCGCCGACCCGATTGCGGACAAGGCGTTGACCCTGTCCGCCTTCGTACTGCTCAGTATCAATGGCAGGCTGTGGTGGTGGGTCACGATCCTGATCGTCGTGCGCGAGCTGGGTATCACGGTCATGCGCTTCTTCATGCTGCGCCGTGCGGTCATGGCGGCCTCACGGGGAGGCAAGATCAAGACAGCTCTCCAGATAGTGGGGCTGGTGGGGCTGCTGACGCCGTGGTCCTTCCTCTTCCTGCCCGCTGGCGTGGCCGGCCTTCTGGTCAAGGTGGCCTATGTCGTCGTGGCTGCGGCGCTGGTCGTCACCGTGGTCACGGGGCTGGACTACGTGCGAGAGGCTGTGCGCCTGAGCCGTCGGAGCGTACGTGCCGGCCGGTGAGCACTCTGAGGCGCAGGTGCAGGTGTCGGCGCCGGTCGGGGGTGAAGGGGGCGATGAGGGGCGTTGTGCCCGCGCTGCGGCAGAGCTCTTGCGGGCAGCGGAGCATCGCGGAGTGACGGTGGCGATCGCCGAGTCGCTGACGGGCGGGCAGGTGTCCTCAACCCTGGTCGGGGTCCCTGGGGCTTCGCGCGTGCTGACCGGTGCCGTGGTCGCCTACGCCACTCGTGTCAAGGCGCAGGTGCTTGGCGTGGATGCCACTCACCTGGAGCGGACCGGGCCGGTGGACCGTGACGTCTCTCTTCAGATGGCGCGCGGCGTTCGTCGGCTCCTCGGTGCCGATCTGGGGATGGCCACCACCGGGGTGGCGGGGCCGGGGCCGGCCGACGGTCATCCGGCGGGAACGGTCCATATCGCCGTCGTCGCCCCCTGGGGTGAGGTGCACTGTGAGCTGCACCTGAGCGGGGGCCGCGCACAGATCCGACGTCGCACCGTGCTGAGCGTGATCGAGCTGGCCGTTGCGCTTCTGGGCGAGGATGATCGCGGTGGCGCGGATCTGAACACTCCTCATCACTTACAGACCGCAGACTAAGGCGTGTTTCAGGTTTCTCTCAGGAATGCCGGTAGAGTTGGGGGCAACGCCAGCGGAGCCGGAGAACTGGCCTCGCGCGGTGGGAATGAATCCACGACGTGAATGGTTGTGCTAGATGATGAACAACACGACTCACCCCCGCACCACTCGCCCGATCAATAACCGGATGCCGATGCGCCAGGGACCCGGGGCAGGGTACGGTGTGTCCGTGGACACCCCGAAGCATGAGAATGTCGTCCTGCGTCGCGAGATCGGAGAGGTTCTGCGCGGCGTTCGACAACACCAGGGGCGCACGCTGCGCGAGGTCTCCTCGCAGGCCCGCGTCTCCCTGGGATACCTCTCCGAGGTTGAGCGCGGCCAGAAGGAGGCATCCTCCGAGCTGCTGGCCTCCATCTGCCAGGCGCTTGACGCCCCTCTGTCCATGGTGCTGCGCGAGGTCTCGGATCGCATCGCCCTGACCGAAGGTGTCATGATTCCGGATACAGTTCCTGACGAGCTTGTGCGTCAGCAGGGGATCGCCCTGAGGTGATCATCCGCTGGCGCCCTCGGCGCGGTGCTTTCGAGGTACCCGCTGACGGCGGCCGATGGGTTGACTGGCCCCGGCGGTGGGTTCACGATGAGTGGGCCCACCGCCGGGGTGTCTGTTGAGGAAGGGAGGGGTGGTGAAGCACTCGGAGTTCTGGAGTGCCGTCGAGGCGGTCTTCGGCTCGGCCTACGGACGGTCGTTGACACAGGACCTGGTCCTGCCCGAGCTGGGTGCGACCTGCGTGCAGGCGCTCGACGACGGAGTGGCGCCGGAGCGAGTGTGGGCCCTCCTGTGCGATGAGACCGAGCGCTCGGAGACTGATCGCTGGATCTTCCGCGCCGCTCCCCGCCGCTGAGGAGGGGAGGTGAGGTCGGGGCTGGAGTGATCGACACGCGCGCGACAATGGCGTCGCGATCGAACAGGTGTTCGGGTACTGTTCTCCACGAACGACGACGACGCACCCTGGGTCCACAGGGCTGAAAAGGTGCGGAGATAGATGTCAGTGGTCAGGCATACCGTCGTTGGTGAGCCCCGGAGAGGGGACCTCGCCGAAGTTGACCAGCCATGTCCACCGCGGCTGCGAGCCGCCCCGAGAACCGAGGTAGAACAATGCCTGCTGCCAGCCAGACCCAGGACCGATCCAAGGCCCTGGCCACCGCCCTCGCCCAGATCGACAAGAACTTCGGTAAGGGCTCCGTCATGCGCCTGGGGGACGACACCCGTCCGCCGGTCTCCGTCATCCCTACGGGGTCGGTCGCTCTTGACGTGGCCCTGGGGGTCGGAGGGCTCCCACGAGGCCGCATCATCGAGGTCTACGGACCGGAGTCCTCCGGAAAGACCACCGTCGCTCTGCATGCCGTGGCCAGTGCGCAGCGGGCCGGCGGCAACGCGGCCTTCATCGACGCCGAGCACGCCCTCGACCCGGTCTACGCCAAGGCTCTGGGCGTTGACATCGACAACCTCCTGGTCTCCCAGCCGGACACCGGTGAGCAGGCCCTGGAGATCACCGACATGCTCGTGCGCTCGGGCGGCCTGGACATCATCGTCATCGACTCCGTGGCGGCCCTGGTTCCCAAGGCTGAGATCGAGGGGGAGATGGGGGACTCCCACGTCGGTCTCCAGGCGCGTCTCATGA
>ERZ772827.1814-NODE-1814-length-10686-cov-7.016838_pt1 | contig 10686 bp, 8 predicted proteins | sample MGYA00580850_ERZ772827 | MGnify/ENA primary metagenome ERZ772827 (study PRJEB29015, sample SAMEA2737950) | human oral metagenome | biome: human oral; feature: human-associated habitat; material: dental | place: China | collected 2145 ...
CATTCTATTTTTCACAATAAAATCCATAAAGTTTCACGTGAAACTTATCTATGCAATTTTCTTTGCATTTCTAATTGCAAGCTTTTATATAGAAGTTCTTGATTTATTTTGGCAAGGTATGCATACTCCAAATATGTTTTTACATCGCTATGCTTGGATTTTCTCTACCTTGTTAATTTACACAGCAGCAGAAGTCTTAAATCGTCTGAAAGAAATTAAAGTCTGGAATTTTTTAGTTTCGCTTTTTCTTCTAGTAATAGGATTTTTAGCCACCATCTATCTAAAATCACATTATTCTTTTTTAACAGATTTGAATATTCTACTTACTCTTGAATTTTTAGTTGTCTATTCTCTTTTACTCCTTGCAGTTATCAAAAAGTTTATCTCTGTAAATCTATTTGCTATTCTAATCTCTTTATTTATAATGGTTGAAATGAGCTTAAATGCTTCATCTCAAATGGACGGAATTGTTAAGGAATGGGGATTTGCTTCTCGAAGTGCTTATAATCGAGATATCCCAGCTATGGAATCTTTCTCAACATATATTGGAAATCAATTTACTCGTACTGAGAAACTAGAGACTCAGACAGGAAATGACAGTATGAAATTCAACTACAATGGAATCTCTCAATTTTCATCTGTTCGAAATCGTTCAGCAAGCTCTACTTTGGATAAGCTTGGATTTAAATCCTCTGGGACCAATCTCAATCTCCGTTATGCCAATAATAGCATTTTGTCTGATAGTTTATTTGGTATCCAATACAATATCTCAGAAAATCCTATTGATAAGTATGGTTTCCAAGATGTATATCAAAAAGATAATCTTACCCTATATGAAAATCAATTCTCTCTTCCGATTGCCTTTGCTAGTCAATCTGTTTACAATGATGTCAAGTTCAATGAACACACTTTGGATAATCAGGCCTCGTTTTTAAATCAACTTGCTAACGTCAATTTTGATTATTTTTCTCCAATCCCTTATGACAAAACAGAAAATACTAATGATTTGATTAGTGTCACAAGTTCTTCAAATGAGGATGCAGCAATCCAGTATCAAATTGAAGTACCAGAAAACAGCCAAGTTTATCTTTCTTTCACAAACCTTCACTTTTCTAATGATAAACAAAAGAAGGTTGACATTCTTGTCAATGGGGAAAAGAAAACTTTTACAACTGATAATGCCTTCTCCTTCTTTAATCTAGGATATGCAAAAGAGAAAAAAACTTTCAATATTCATGTTAGTTTCCCTGGAAATTCACAAGTATCATTTGAATCTCCTACCTTCTACCGTTTAGATACCCAAACTTTAACTGAGGCAATTCAAAAAATTAAAGAGCAACCTGTAACAGTATCAACCTCTAAAAACAAGGTTTTTGCTACATATGATGTCCAACAAGATACATCTATTTTCTTCACCATTCCTTATGACAAAGGTTGGTCTGCCTACCAAGATGGTAAGAAAATAGAAATTAAACAAGCTCAAACTGGATTTATGAAAGTTGACGTTCCTAAGGGGAAAGGAACTATTACACTTTCCTTTATTCCCAATGGGTTTATTACTGGAGCAATCTGTTCATTTACTTCTCTCTTACTATTTGGAATCTATAATCACAGACGAAAGTCATCTAAGGCATAAAAAAATCGACCAGTTAATCGGTCGATTTTTTTAATCTCCTTCCATTTTCTTAGGTTGATAGGCTAGCATACCTAAACCAATAAATAGTACTAATATCACAGCAAGGAAAATAACTTGGTGATGAATATTTCCTGTCATAGAGATTGTTTGTCGTAATCCTGAAACTGAATAACTCATTGGTAACCAAGGATTAATAGCTCTAAAGAAATCATTTGTCAAAGCAAGTGGATAAGTACCGGCACTTGATGCCAACTGCAATAAAAGCAAGATAAGAGAGAAGAAAGCTCCTATACGGCTATTCCACGTTGTTAAAGCAGTCACCATAGACATGAATACTAAACTTGTTAAGATGATGAGAATAAATGTTCTCATTTCATGATTAGCAGTTAACCCAATAAGATGGACTCCTCCATATACCAAAATTCCTGCTAAAACAGCTATAATACCATTTATTTCAGATCTAGATTTCAACCAAGCCCAGCGGCTCTCCGGATGACGTCCTGAAGGTAACTTCGCAAAGATCATATTCGTTGATATTGCTGCAACAAAGAGAGCAACTGATATCATATAAGGAGCCATTGCAACTCCATTTACAGGAACTTGATCATTGTCTGTTTTGGAAAGACTGAGAGGATTTGATAAAATCTCTGCATTTTGAGATTCCGTTGATGCTAACTTGAGTTGATCACTAGCATTACCTAATCCTTGTCCCAAAGAAGCAACTCCTATCTGTAAACCTTCCAATCCAGAAGTTAACTTTGTTCCACCTTCTGCAAGTTTACCAGATCCATCTGCCAATTTATTAGCTCCATTCTCTAATTGAGAAGCACCTGAAAGTAACTGACTGGATTTGTCTGCTAATTGACCAGATCCTGATTGTAATTTATCAACTCCTGCCATTAATTCTTGACTCTTTTGATTCAATTGGTTAGAGCCAGTTGATAATTTTTCAATACCAGACACTAATTCTGGAGTTTTTTCAACTAATTGACCAACTCCTGCTGTCAAGCTAGAAGATTTTTGTGTCAAGGTAGTTGACCCTGAAACTAGTTGATCCAAACTACCTGTCAAGGTGGCATTTTTTTCACTTAGTTGACTTGCACCTTGAGAAACTTTATCAACACCTGCAGTATATGCATTTACACCCGATGTAATAGACTGACTGGCAGGAACTAATTTGCTAGCAACAGCTCCTTGTATCTCTGTTAATCCACTTGACAATCCTGTCAAAGAAGTAGAAGCAAGCGGTAATACTTGATTAGCTTGATTTTTTAAAGTCGAAAGATTAGAGGATTGATTTTGTAAGTTTTCCAAACTTCCCTGTAAACCTTGTACTAAAGCTATAATTGACTGAGCCGATTGAATACTATCAGTCGAATTTTGAGATACAGAAGCACTTATTTCAGCTTGTTGCTCACTTGTCAAAGATTGATAAGCTGCTGTCGATTGAATATTAGCTAATGTAGTCGCTTTATCAGACTGAGCACTTGCTAACATTTGATTAGAAAGAGATACTATACTTGATAAAACAGAATCTAATTGTTTTGTATCTCCAACATCAATATTTTGAATAGCTTGATTTAACTGATTCAAACCAGAAGATAATTGAGCAATTTGATCTTTTTGCTCAGATGAAGCATCTAACTTGCTAGAAAGTTGTTGAATTCCTTCACTTAATTGCTCCATACCCATTCGAAGTGTAGCTGATTGATTGGATAACTGATTAGCACCTGTTGCAAGACTTCCCACTCCGTTTGTATAAGCACTAACACCAGATGAAAATTGATTAAGACCAGCATTGAGCTGAGAAACACCGCCAGTATAGGACTCTACACCAGTATATAGTTGATTGATTCCTCCTACTAATTCAGGACTTTTAGAAGATAATTGACCTAATCCGCTATCTAATTGACTCACTGCACCAGTATATGTAACTAAACCACTATTAAAATTTCCTAAGCCAAGATGAAGTTGTTCAACACCAGAGACATAAGAGGATAATCCTTTAGTAAACTGCTCCGTTCCATTTAAAAATGTTAAACTTGAATCTGCTAAAGAGTTTAGGTTAGTAGTTAATGTTTGACTTCCTGCCGCTAACTGATTCGCCCCATCAGTTAATTTTTCACTACCAGAAGCTGCTTGACTCATACCATCCTTTAAATTGACCATTTTGTTGAATAAAGCTTTAGTATAGGTCTCGGTTACATTGGTTGAAACACTCTGCTTTAATTGTGTCATAGCAGAATCGCTCATCTTGCTGGCAATAAAGCTATGACCACTTGAAGTCTGATAATCGATTTGCATTTGCTCTGGATGATCCGTTAAAATAGAAGCTGCTTTTTCAGATAAATCACTTGGTAAAGTCACTACCATATAGTAATCGCCATTTTCTAAGCCCTTCTTACCCTCCTCTTCATCTACAAAATGAAAATCCAAGGTTTTATTTTCTTTTAAATTGGACACCATGTCTTTTCCTATAGACATGCTATTACCATTATAGGAAGCCTCTTTATCATTATTGACAACTGCCACAGGTAAATCAGACAATTGCCCATATGGATCCCACATTGAGGACAAAAATATGACATTGTACAGAGCTGGAATAAGAGAAATCCCTATCATGACAATAATAAAGGTTGGTTTTTTAAAAATTGCTTTCCATTCTTTAAACATAGTTTCTCCTTTTTTAAACATATTGTCTAAAATTTTGATATAATAGATTATACATTAAAAAATCTAAATTACAAGATAAAAAATCCATTTTTAGACATATAGTCTAATTTGTTTATAAGGAGGAAATATGAAAGAAAGTAATAAACGCTTAAAAACAAAGAGAACTATTGAAAATGCTATGGTACAATTACTAATGGAACAACCATTTGATCAAATTTCTACTGTCAAGTTAGCAGAAAAAGCCGGAATTAGTCGTTCCAGCTTCTATACTCACTATAAGGATAAGTATGATATGATTGAGCACTATCAAAGCAAGCTATTCCATACATTTGAATATATTTTTCAAAAACATGCTCATCACAAAAGAGATGCTATTTTAGAAGTATTTGAATATCTAGAGTCAGAACCACTTCTGGCTGCCCTTCTTTCTGAAAATGGGACCAAAGAAATTCAAAATTTCTTACGAAATAAACTTCATATCATGCTCAGTACAGATTTACAAAAGCGATTTATGCAACTGAATCTTAATACCACTGAATTAGAATACAGTAGCATCTATCTAACTCACGCACTTTTTGGTGTCTGCCAAACTTGGATTGCACATGGAAAAAAAGAAAGTCCTCAAGAAATAACAGACTTCCTTATGAAGATGCTTGGTGATACAAATTGATACAAAAAGAGGAACACAGTTGTGTTCCCTTTTATATATACTCCGCCAGTAGGACTCGAACCTACGACATCATGATTAACAGTCATGCGCTACTACCAACTGAGCTATGGCGGATAAAATAGTCCGTACGGGATTCGAACCCGTGTTACCGCCGTGAAAAGGCGGTGTCTTAACCCCTTGACCAACGGACCTTCTATCTGTAGCAGATATAACCATTATATCAATTTCTTACTAATTGTCAATCACTTTTGAGATTTTTTCTCTAAAATATCTTTTAATTTTCTAATTTTTAACCTTGAAATAGGACAGCGATGATCTTCATAGAAAACAATTTCTAAGTTTTTTCGATCAATTTCTCTGATGTTACCTATATTTACCAAAAATGACTTATGAGGAGAATAAAATCGCTGAGTATGTTTGTCCTTTTCCTGAATATCTGTCATTGTTCCATAGAACTCTTTTGCAAAATTCTTACCAATAATGCGCAATTTATGAGAGACACCTGTTGTTTCAATATACAAAATATCATGGTAAGGAATTTTTAAATCATTTCCCTTGTAATTGTAGTCGAAATAATCTACAACATCTTCATTTTCAAGTAACATACTCTTCGTGTAGAAGATATTTTGTTCAATTCTCTTCTTAAACATCTCATCATTGATATCCTTATCAACAAAATCTAGGGCTGATACCTGGTATTTATAGGTTAGAGTCGCAAACTCTGATCGACTGGTGATAAAGACGATAATAGCGTAAGGATTGTAATGACGAATGAGCTGAGCAACCTCAAATCCTTTTTTCTCAATTCCATGAATATCGATATCTAGGAAATAAAGCTGATTTACTTCATCATTTTCAATGTATTCTTCAAATTCACGGACTTTTCCTGTTGTCTTGTATGATATTGGAATATTCGATTCTTTCGAAATTTCATTCAATATTCTCTCTAGTCTCACTTGATGTTCAATAACATCCTCTAAAATTAAAACTTTCATTCAAATTCCCTCTTAAATCTAATAATTTGTCTAAATGTACTGCCTTCCATCTCTGTTTCTAAAATAATGTTGTTGTACTTATCTAGTAGTTCTTTCACATTATTTAATCCTACCCCGCGATTTCTTCCCTTAGTGGAGAATCCTAAAGCAAATAGATCTCCTGAAGGAGTCATCGTCATTTTACATGAATTCTGAATCACAATAACTGTTTCAATCTCCATCTTAATAACTGCTACTTCCATCTGTTTTTTATAACTATCAGCCGATCCTTCGACAGCATTGTTCAATAAAACGCTCATGATACGAACCAAATCCAATAGTTCAATTGGGAGCTTGGTAATCGTATCTTTTACTTCCAGTGTAAACTCTACACCATTATTTCGAGCATAGACAATGGACTGAGCAACCAAACTTCGTAAAGCTGAATCTTCTATGTTGTTCAAATCAAAGTAAGTATACTTATCTGAACGCAGTTTATGATTTGCTTTGACCAAAACTTCATTGTAAACTCTGTCAATTTCCTGTAAATCACCACTGTCAATTGCCATCTGCATGCTGACAAGCATCCCAGCATAGTCATGTCTAAAACCACGGATTTCATTATACAGTCCGACAATTTCATCTGTATAATTCTGTAAATGTTTCTGTTCAAATTTTTTCTGCTTCAAAGCAATCTCTTTCTCCATTTGATCTTTATGAGAATTCATTGCAAAGAAGGTCAAAAGGAGAGAGATAAAAACAATAGATGACAAAATACTTCCAAAACTATTCAAATGTTTAACCGTACTTACCATATCTGAAACGAAAGATGCAGTATGGAGCAGTAGTAAAGCAAAAAATACTTTTTTCAAGAAGGGATAAAGGTAGTCCTTATCAAAATAGTTTAGTTCTAAGTGGAAATAATGAATGATTTTTAAGATAACAACATAAGTCAACACTGTTACAACGAAAAAGAATGGGGCATGATATTGTGAAACAAAATTGTCTCCTGTTATAGAGGAAAAAGTTACGGACAGAAAGTTATGAGTGCTCTCATATAAAAGAGATAGTAGTAAACTTAGGAATAGTCCTCTATCCCTCTCATACTGTTTAATCCATCGAAAATAGGAATATAAGCCCAAAGGAAATAAAAATGTTGCAATCCCTAACCCATCTAAATTTAGAAGATATAAGGGAAAATCAAGTGCTATTGCTGTTAGTAATGTATAAGCACCAAAAACGTATAGTTCTCTTCTATTTACTTGACCTTTACAAATTAAATGGTAACTGTAACTAATAATTAAAAAATAAACAATAACTGTCCCAAATTCAAGCAAATTCATTACTCTTTCTCCTTATTTCATTACTGTTTTATTTGGAAAATAAAATCACGGAGTAATCTTGACAGTCTACTTTCCCCACCTTTAATCTCCTGCAAGTCTTTTTCCTTCAAGGCTACAAACTGTTCCAATTTAACTGTGTTTTTCATAATAAAATCTCCTAAAATGTTTTTTTCTTGTAAACTAACTTACAAAAACTATTATACAAAATGGAATTTCGTTTTAGATAAAATTCTCTCAACTGTCATTTTTTTCTCCCCAAGTGTACTTTTTTAAGAAAAAAGCCGGGAAAATTCCCAGCTTTGCTACTATATTGATCCCAGCAGGATTCGAACCTGCGACCGTTCGCTTAGAAGGCGAATGCTCTATCCAGCTGAGCTATGAGACCTAATACAGCTATTCTACCAAAAATTCAATTGAAAGTCAATTTTCTATTTATGATAGGGCGAGCCCTGCTGTATTGTAAAAGATCGATAGATTTGTTCAACAAGGACTAGTCTCATTAACTGATGGGGCAAGGTTAAACGGCCAAAACTAACAGAGAGATTGGCTCTCTTTTTTACATCCTGTGCTAATCCCAGACTCCCTCCAATAATAAAGGTAAGAGTAGAAAATCCTTTTATAGAAGCTTCTTCTAACTGCTTACTAAATTCTTCTGAGGAGAAAGTTTTCCCTTCAATGGCTAACACAATAACAAAATCACGGTCACTAACTTTTGATAAAATTCTCTGACCTTCTATTTCTAAAATCTTTTGATTTTCTGACTCACTAGCCCTATCTGGTGTTTTTTCATCTGCCAGCTCTATCATTTCAAGCTTAGCAAATCGAGAAATTCGTTTTGAATACTCTGCAATACCATCTTTTAAATACTTTTCTTTCAGTTTCCCAACTGTTACAACTTTAATTTTCATGACTCTATTCTAACATATTCTTTATTTTTTCACATCTTATTCACAAAATAAAAGGTTAATTTTAGCCGAGAAAACCACAGATTTTTGAAAGTTATCCACAATCTGTGAAAAACTTTTGTGTTTAAGTTATAATTAAGCTAATCAGTTTATACTTTCAGTAATTTCAAACAAATGGAGGCAAATATGAAACATCTAAAAACATTTTACAAAAAATGGTTTCAATTATTAATCGTTATCGTCATTAGCTTTATTAGTGGAGCCTTGGGTAGCTTTTCAATAAACCAACTAACTCAAAAAAGTACTGTAAGTACCTCTAACAACAATAGTACTATTACACAGACTGCCTATAAGAATGAAAATTCAACAACACAGGCTGTTAACAAAGTAAAAGATGCTGTTGTTTCAGTTATTACTTATTCGGCAAACAGACAAAATAGCGTATTTGGCAATGATGATACTGACACAGATTCTCAGCAAATCTCTAGTGAAGGATCTGGAGTTATTTATAAAAAGAATGACAAAGAAGCTTATATTGTCACCAACAATCACGTTATAAATGGTGCCAGCAAAGTAGATATTCGTTTGTCAGATGGAACTAAAGTACCTGGAGAAATCGTCGGAGCTGACACTTTCTCTGATATTGCTGTCGTCAAAATCTCTTCAGAAAAAGTGACAACAGTAGCTGAATTTGGTGATTCTAGTAAGTTAACCGTAGGAGAAACTGCTATTGCTATTGGTAGCCCGTTAGGTTCTGAATATGCTAATACTGTCACTCAAGGTATCGTATCTAGTCTCAATCGAAATGTATCCTTAAAATCTGAAGATGGACAAGCCATTTCTACAAAAGCCATCCAAACTGATACTGCTATTAACCCAGGTAACTCTGGTGGCCCACTAATCAATATTCAAGGACAGGTTATCGGAATTACCTCAAGTAAAATTGCCACAAACGGAGGAACATCTGTAGAAGGCCTTGGTTTCGCAATTCCTGCAAATGATGCTATCAATATTATTGAACAGTTGGAAAAGAACGGAAAAGTTACTCGTCCAGCTTTGGGAATTCAAATGGTCAATCTCTCAAATATTAATACAAGTGATATTAGAAGACTGAATATTCCAAGCAATGTAACATCTGGTGTAGTTGTTCGTTCTGTGCAAAGTAATATGCCTGCCAATGGTCACCTTGAAAAATACGATGTTATTACAAAAGTAGATGACAAGGAAATTGCTTCATCAACAGACTTACAAAGTGCTCTTTACAATCATTCTATCGGAGATACCATTAAAATAACTTACTATCGTAACGGTAAAGAAGAAACTACATCTATTAAACTTGACAAGAGTTCAGGTGATTTAGAATCTTAATTGACATCTATGTAAAGAAAGCTTTACATAAGATAAAAGATGTGTTAGTGTAGAATCATGGAAAAATTTGAAATGATTTCTATCACAGATATACAGAAAAATCCCTATCAACCTCGAAAAGAATTTGATGGAGAAAAACTACATGAACTAGCACAGTCTATCAAAGAAAATGGGGTCATTCAACCGATTATTGTTCGTCAATCTCCTGTTATTGGTTATGAAATCCTTGCAGGAGAGAGACGCTATCGGGCTTCACTTTTAGCTGGTCTAAGGTATATCCCAGCTGTTGTTAAACAGCTTTCAGATCAAGAGATGATGGTCCAGTCCATCATTGAAAATTTGCAAAGAGAAAATTTAAATCCAATAGAAGAAGCACGCGCCTATGAATCTCTCATAGAGAAGGGATTTACACATGCTGAAATTGCAGATAAAATGGGCAAGTCTCGTCCATATATCAGCAACTCCATTCGTTTGCTTTCCTTGCCAGAACAGATCCTCTCAGAAGTAGAAAATGGTAAACTATCACAAGCCCATGCGCGTTCTCTAGTTGGGTTAAATAAGGAACAACAAGACTATTTCTTTCAACGAATCATCGAGGAAGACATTTCTGTAAGGAAGTTAGAAGCTCTTCTGACAGAGAAAAAACAAAAGAAACTGCAAAAAAATGATTATTTCATACAAAATGAAGAAGAACAGTTAAAAAAAATACTCGGATTAGATGTAGAAATCAAACTGTCTAAAAAAGATAGTGGCAAAATCATTATTGCTTTCTCAAATCAAGAAGAATACAGTAGAATTATCAACAGCCTGAAATAAGGCTGTTCTTTTATTTTTTTATCTCACAAGGTTATCCACTATTTTTTTCAATAAAAAACTTCATAAATCAATAGTTTCTGATTTCATCCCCAACCTGTGGATAAAACTTGATAACATTGTGGATTATTTTTCACAACTTGTGGAAAAATCTTACTATCTATGGTAAAATAAGTCTAGTATTAAACTTTTAAACAAGTAGTAAAGGAGGAGGACGGATTGAAAGAAAAACAATTTTGGAATCGTATCTTAGAATTTGCTCAAGAAAGACTGACTCGATCCATGTATGATTTCTATGCTATTC
>ERZ772827.1817-NODE-1817-length-10684-cov-6.572208_pt1 | contig 10684 bp, 9 predicted proteins | sample MGYA00580850_ERZ772827 | MGnify/ENA primary metagenome ERZ772827 (study PRJEB29015, sample SAMEA2737950) | human oral metagenome | biome: human oral; feature: human-associated habitat; material: dental | place: China | collected 2145 ...
GACATCTATCCGGCTCGTGAGGAACCCATCCCCGGCGTCACCTCAGAGATGATCCTCGAGCACGTCACCATCGCCGACAAGCGTTGCTGCACGAAAGCCGAACTGCCCGACATCATCGCTGCGGGTACATTCGATGTCGTCCTCATTCTTGGTGCCGGTGACATTGATCGACTCGTCGAGCCCATCCGCCAAATCCTCGCCCAACGATGAAAAAGCTGCTGCCTGTCATTGTCGCCGTCGTCTTCGTCTGCTACATCGTCTTCTCGATTCTTCTGGTAAACGAGAAGGGGATGGACGCCGTTTGCCGTGGCGTGACGGTGGAAATCAAGGACAGCGCCGACCGAAACTTCATCACTCGCCGCGATGTCATCCGCTTGCTTCGTTCCTCTCACCTCTATCCCGTCGACACACCTCTTCGTGCAGTTAATACGGCACGCATCGAGCACCGTATCACTGAGAGTGGTCCCGTAGATCGAGCGAAAGTCTACAAGACACCATCCGGGATGGTTCACATCGAAATCACACAGAAGACTCCCGTTCTCCGAGTCTTTGTCGACGGTGAGAGTTATTACGTCGATGAACAGGGACATACAATGGCTGTCAGCTCCCGGTATGCGGCCTATTTGCCAGTGGCTTGCGGAAAAATCGAAAAAACCTTTGCCACAACAGACTTGTACAAGTTTGCCGTATTTTTGCACAAGCATGACTTCTGGAACAGCCAAATCGAACAGATTTTTGTTTATCCCAATAAGGAGATAGAATTGATTCCACGGGTGGGCGACTTTCGGATATTCTTAGGCAGTTTCGATGACTTCGAAGAAAAGATGGATCATTTGCAACTGTTTTATGAACAGGCCATACCTAAGGTGGGATGGGATAAATACGAGATGATCAATTTGAAATACAAGAACCAGATTGTATGTACTAAAAAATGAATTTATGGTGACGGACTATATAGTAGCGATCTATTTGGGCACTTCTCATTTGGTGGGGATGGTCGGAAAAAAGAACAGTCGGGGCGCGCTCTCCATCGTAGCCGAAGAGGTGAAGGAGTCGAGCGGCTGCATCCGACGTGGACGCATCCACAACGTGGCTGAGACGGCTGCACGCATCAAACGGCTCGTGCTCGAGCTGCAAAACAGACTTCCGAACCTTCGTATTGAAAAGGTCTATATCGGTATCGGGGGCCAATCTCTCCGCTCCATCGATCACTCTGAAGTGCGAACGATTCGCGCTGACGCTTTCGTGACGGAAGACGACATCCGCCTGCTCAACGAACAGTGCAAAAACTATCGCCCTGAAATGTCAGACGTCTTGGCTGTAGCACCTCCTGTTTATTATCTCGACGACAAACGCACCTCGAACCCCGTCGGTGTTTCTTGCCGTCGTATCGAGGCACGCTATAAGCTCGTGGTCGGACAGCCGATCATCCGCAAGTCTATTATCAATAGCATCGAGCAACAGGCCAGCATCACCGTGGCTGGTATCATCGTGTCGCCATTAGCATTGGCCGAGGCCATACTGACTCGCAATGAAAAAGAGTTGGGTTGTGCCGTCATTGACTTTGGTGCGGGTGTCACCTCTATCGTCGTCTACAAAAACGGTCATCTGGCTTACCTCGGTGTGATGCCCTTGGGCAGCGATCTGATCACGCGCGATCTGACCAGCCTCCGCCTTGTCGAGGCCGAGGCTGAACGCCTGAAGATCACCTACGGTAACGCCAAACCCAACGAGAACCAAGAAGGTAGCATCTCACTTGACACCGTCGACGGTATCGGTACGCGCAAGATCAACCTGAGCGAGATCGATATGGTCGTTGAGGCGCGTGCGAAGGAGATTGTCCAGAATGTCTATGCCCGCATCGAAGAGAGTAAGCTGGCGAATGCACTCGGCGCAGGTATCGTTCTCGTCGGAGGCGGCGCGGCGCTGAAGAACTTGCAAGAGCTCGTTCGTGAGACATTCAAACTCCAAGAGGTACGTTATTCCACCATCCGCAAAGGACTTGTTGATGACGCTGGCGACAAGGTGGGCGATCCGCGTTATATGTCCGCCCTCAGTCTGCTACTGCAAGGCACCGAGAGTTGTGTGGGCGCTATCCGTCGGAAACAAGAAGAGCCTACGCCACCACCCGTTCAACCCGTCGAGCCAGTCAAGGAACCCGAGACAGAACCCGAACGCATCATCCCGGAACGTGAAGAGGAGCCGCAGCCGAAACCACGTCCTCAAAAGCGCGGTGGACTCTTCGGTGGATTCGGACGCATCGCCCGTGGACTCTTCGATGAAGAATAACACCCACAACTATTCTCCCCTTACCAAGCACAAATAGTAATGAGCAACGATACAACTCCCCTGAACTTCAACTTCCCCAGAGACACGCGAAAGATCATCAAGGTGGTCGGCGTGGGCGGTGGCGGCGGCAACGCCGTCACGCATATGTTTAAGGAAGGCATTCATGACGTCTCTTTCGTACTCTGTAACACCGACAGCCAAGCCTTGTCGCGCTCGGATGTGCCTGTCAAGATCGCGCTCGGACGTACCGTCACCGAGGGCCTTGGCGCTGGCAATAACCCCGAACGTGCCGAACGCGCCGCAGAGGAGAGCGAGGACGAAATCCGCACCATGCTCGACGATGGAACGAAGATGGTCTTCATCACCGCTGGTATGGGCGGTGGAACGGGTACAGGCGCGGCTCCGGAGATCGCGCGTGTGGCCAAAGAGATGGGCCTCCTGACTGTCGGAATCGTCACCATCCCCTTCCTGTTCGAAGGGCCGCCCAAGATCATCCAGGCACTCAAAGGCGTCGAAGCCATTAGCAAAAACGTCGATGCCCTGCTTGTGGTCAACAATGAGCGACTGAACGAGATCTATCCCGACCTCACCATGCTCAACGCCTTCAAAAAGGCAGACGATACGCTCACCGTGGCCGCCAAAAGCATCGCTGAAATCATCACCCTCGACGGCGTTATCAACCTCGACTTCGCCGATGTGGAGACTACCCTCAAGGACGGTGGTGTAGCCCTCATCAGCAACGGCTACGGACAGGGCGAAGGCCGACTCAAACATGCCATTGAGGATGCTCTCCGCTCGCCACTGCTCAATAACAACGACATCTCGAACGCCAAAAAGATCCTCTTCAACATCTCTTTCAGCAGCAACACCATCGGCGAGGAAGGCAACGAACTCCGCATGGACGAGGTGAACTATATGACCGAATTCATGAAGCAATTTGGTGATGAGATCGAAGTGATCTGGGGTACCGCCGTCGACGAATCGCTCAAAGGCAAAGTCAAATTCACCGTCCTGGCCACCGGCTTCGACTTGAACGACATCCCCGAGATCCGCCGCAAGCGCAACGAGCAACACCTGCTCAAGAGTGAAGACGAGATCATCAAGGAAGAGGAGATCCTCCGCCAGAAGGAGCGCGAGCGCGAACTCATGGCCAAGTACTATGGCCGGAAATCAGAGGAGCAGCGGCCCGCACATCGGCCGAATTACAACTTGGCCATCCTCTCCGTCGGCGAGTTGGACGACGACGCCATCATCACCCTCCTGGAGGAAAACCCCACATACAATCGCGATCCCCGCCTTTTGGCGCGCGCCCGTAACCGTAGCGGTGGCACATCGAAAGACGCCCCCACCACACGCACCGAAGTACCCGCCACCGGCAAGTCCAGTGGCCGCCCACGCATCAGTTTTCGCATGGGATAATAGAGCGGGTAGAATGAGCGAGTACTCGGCCCTACCCTCCATCCTCTAATTACACGTAAACAATGGATTTATTCGATCAAATCAGTGGCGACATCAAGGCCGCCATGCTGTCCAAAGACAAAGTGAAGCTCGAGGCACTTCGTAACGTCAAGAAATACTTCCTCGAAGCCAAAACTGCCCCCGGAGCAGGCGACACCCTCACCGACGAGGCCGCCCTCAGCATCCTCCAAAAGCTCGTCAAGCAGGGCCGCGAATCTGCCCGCATCTACACCGAGCAAAACCGTCCCGACCTGGCCGAAGCCGAGCTGGCACAAATCAGCGCCCTCGAGGGATACCTGCCGAAAGCGCTCTCGCCCGACGAACTCGAAGCCGAGGTGCGTGCCCTGATTGAGAAGCAAGGCGCGACCTCAATGAAAGATATGGGGCGCATCATGAAGGCTGCCACGGCCGCCCTGGCCGGACGCGCCGAAGGAGGCGCCATCTCCGCCGTCGTTAAAACGCTACTCTCTCGCTGAGAGTGAAATCGCTTTTCTCATTCTGATCCCTCGTCACGCACCGCGCGTGGCGGGGGATTTTCTTTTGGGCGAAAACGAAAAAACGCCGGGTACATGATTGGAATTCTCCAACATATACCCGGCGATAGCTTCCCCGGCCCCGGTGGGGCCTTGATTGCCCTTTGCTTCTTTTTTGGCATCAAGGGGCGTCAGGGACGCCAGCCAAATTTGCCTGGTACCCGGCCAAACATCCCTGGCCCCCCGATAGAATCCCCCTACAAGATCCGGATCGCGATCTCCGCGCAGGCCTCCGCGTCGGCCAGGGCGTGATGATGCCTTTTGAGGTCGAAACCACAGGCCGCCGCCACCGTTTCTAGACGATGGTTCGGCAGCTGTTTGAACACCCGCCGTGCCGCCCGATAGGTGCAGAAAAACCGATAGTCGGGATACTCCAGCTCATACCGTTTGAAGGCCGCCCTGAGGCAACTCTCGTCGAACGGACTGTTGTGCGCCACCAGCGGCAGCCCCCCAATCAGCGGCACGACCTCCTGCCAGACCTCCGGAAACGTCGGTGCCCCGTTCGTATCCGCCGCCGTGAGGCCATGCACGCGCGTGTTCCACGACATATAATAATTCGGCTCCGGGCGGATGAGCCGATAAAACGTGTCCGTCACCTGCCCCGCGCGAACCACTACCACGCCCACGCTGCAGACGCTGCTCCGATACGGGTTGGCCGTCTCAAAATCTATTGCCGCAAAATCTTCCATCACAACAGCTGCTCGTTAATTATTTGATGCCAAGGCGTTCGCTTTGGCTCCATCTCTATTCTCAGAGAGCAAATATACGGCTCGCTCAGCTTTTGTTCAGCGCCTTTTGACGTTTGCACGGCTCCGCGAACCTTTCAACGACTGCCATTTTGTCCCCTCGCCGTTCTGCGCAGACATTTTGGCGTTTTGATTAGTGCTTTCGGAAACTTCCGAAAGACCTGTACAGTGTGTAAAGTACTTTCGGAAAGTTCCGAGAGACCCGTGCAGTGTGTAAAGTACTTTCGGAAAGTTCCGAGAGACTAGTGCAGTGTGTACAGTACTTTCGGAAAGTTCCGAGCGGTTTGTGCAGTGTGTATAGTGCTTTCGGAAAGTTCCGAGCGACCTATATGGTATGTAAAGTACTTTCGGAAAGTTCCGAAAGGTTCTTGCAGTATGTAGGGTACTTTCGGAAAGTTCCGAGCGACCTGTGCGGTGTGTATAGTACTTTCGGAAAGTTCCGAGAGGCTCGTGCAGCGTGTAAAGTACTTTCGGAAACTTCCGAAAGACCCGTGCAATGTGTAAAGTACTTTCGGAAAGTTCCGAGAGACCCGTACAGTATGTAAAGTACTTTCGGAAAGTTCCGAGAGGCTCGTACAGTGTGTAAAGTACTTTCGGAAAGTTCCGAAAGACCCGTGCGATGTGTATAGTGCTTTCGGAAACTTCCGAGAGGCTCGTACAGTGTGTAAAGTACTTTCGGAAAGTTCCGAAAGGCTCTTGCAGTATGTAGGATACTTTCGGAAAGTTCCGAGAGGTCTGTGCAGTGTGTATAGTACTTCCGGAAAGTTCCGAGCGACCTATGCAGTGTGTAAAGTACTTTCGGAAAGTTCCGAGAGGCTTGTACAGTGTGTGAAGTACTTTCGGAAAGTTCCGAGAGACTTGTGCGGTGTGTGGAGTACTTTCGGAAAGTTCCGAAAGACTTGTGCAGTGTGTAAAGTGCTTTCGGAAGTTTCCGAAAGCATGGAAAAAACGCGGTGAAACCTTCGTGAAACGGGGCGGAGGAGGCGAAGAATGGCGGGACTGTTTGCGGTGCGGTTTCGTGAAAGCTCTACTTTTGCTATATGAATCAAGCGAATAAAAGACCACGATGAAAAAGTATTTCCTCCTTTTCCTGGCCGGGTTTTGGGCCTGCGCCGCACAAGCTAAGATCATTCCGGGGCTGCGCCTCGGCCTGTCATACAATCAGCTCACGCAGATCGTCGACGAGGAAGTCACCTTTGGCGGACGCGTCGGATTCGAGGCCGCAGGACTGCTCGACATCCCGCTCTCACAGCGCTTTTCGATCGTTCCGGAGCTGGCCATCGCGAGCGAGGGCGGATCGTACGATTACTTCTACCTCTACAACGATCTGATGGTCACCGGCCGCCACGAGAGCAACTACTATTCCCTGCGCCTGCCCGTGAACCTGGTCTACAAGATCCGTTTTTCCGACTGGCAGCTGGGCCTCACGGCCGGTCCCTTCGCCTCTGTCTCCACCCGCGAGCGCGAGCGTCACGAGTGGATCAGTCGCGACTTCCGCCGCTTCGACGTGGGCGCAGGCGCGGGGCTTTACGTGGAGTATCGGAGCGTCTTCTTCTCCGTCTACGGTCGCACGGGCTTCATCGACAAGTTGCGTCAGAAGCAGCCCTTCGAGTCGCAGGTCTATCAAAACAGCGTGGCGCTCTCGTTCGGATACAGATTCTATTGATCTCTCAAGGCGGGGGCTTCTCTTCTTTTCGTCCCTTTCCTTCTTTTCTCCCCTTGATGGAAGAAAAGAAGCAAAAGAAGATCACGCCGTCAGGGACGCCGGCCCGTTTAGCCGGGATACCTGAGCGGCTGCCGAGTTTGGCTGGGTATACTGAAAAGACCCGTTCTTTGGCGCCGTTTTGCCCCTATCCCCTACTACATTTATTATATGGAACCCTTTGTCCACCTCCACGTTCATTCGCAATACTCGCTGCTCGACGGCCAGTCGTCCATCGATGCGCTGATCGATAAAGCGCAGCGCGACGGCATGCCCGCCATCGCCTTGACCGATCATGGAAACATGTTTGGCGTCAAGGAGTTTTACAACAAGGTCAAGAAGAAGAACAGCAAGTACACCGCCACCATCAAGGATTGCGAGAAGGAGCTGCGCACGCTCAGCGAAAAGGAGCACCCGACGGACGAGGAGACGGAGCGCATACGCAAACTCTCGGAGAAGATCAGCACCTGTCGTCAGAGCCTCTTTAAGCCCATCATCGGCTGCGAGTGTTACTGCGCGCGCAATGGCCGCTTCCGGAAGGAGGATAAGGAGGACCTCGGCGGGTGGCATCTCGTGGTGTTGGCAAAGAACTTTACGGGTTACAAGAACCTGATCAAGCTCGTCTCGCTGTCGTGGACGGAGGGCTTTTACCGCAATCCGCGCATCGATAAGGAGCTGCTGGAGCGATATCACGAGGGGTTGATCGTCTCCTCAGCCTGCCTCGGGGGCGAGATTCCGCAGCTGATCATGGCCGGCCGACAGGATAAGGCGGAGGAGTCTCTGCTGTGGTTCAAGAACCTCTTCGGTGAGGACTTTTACCTCGAGCTGCAACGTCATGAGACGCATGCCGCGGACGCAGACACGACGACGTATCCCAAGCAAGTGGAGGTGAACAGGGTGCTGATAGAGCTGGCTCGGAAGTACGACGTGAAGCTGATCGCCACGAACGATGCGCACTTCGTGAACGAGGACGATGCCGATGCCCACGAGCGATTGGTCTGCCTCAGCACCGGCAAGGAGGTCAACGATCCCACCCGCATGCGCTACTCCAAGCAGGAGTGGATCAAAACGACGGCCGAGATGAACGCCATCTTCGCCGACGTGCCCGAGGCGCTGCGCAACACCATAGAGATCGCAGATAAGGTGGAGATGTACTCCATCGACTCGCCTGCACTGATGCCCTTCTTTCAGATCGATCCAAGCTTCGGTTCGGAAGAGGATTATCGGGCCAAATACACCGCCAAGGATCTCATGAATGAGTTCAACGACACGGACGCCGAGGGGCGTGTGACGTCGGACAATTACCTGCGCCTCGGTGGTTACGAAAAGGTGATCCGCATCAAGTTCGAAGCCGACTACCTGCGCCACCTCACCTTCGAGCGGGCCCGCGAGTTCAATCGCTACGGCGGTGTGATCTCGGACGAAGCCCGCGACCGTATCGATTTTGAGCTGAACACGATCAAGAAGATGGGTTTCCCGGGCTACTTCCTCATCGTGCAAGACTTCATCGCGGCGGCACGTCGGATGGGCGTATCCGTAGGCCCCGGGCGTGGATCGGCCGCTGGATCGGTCGTGGCCTATTGTCTGGGCATTACGGACATCGACCCGATCAAGTACGACCTGCTGTTTGAGCGTTTCCTCAACCCTGATCGTATTTCTATGCCTGATATCGATATTGACTTCGACGACGACGGGCGCAGCGATGTGCTCAAGTGGGTGACGGAGAAATACGGGCAGGATCACGTGGCGCACATCATCACTTATGGTACGATGGCTGCCAAAATGGCCATTAAAGACGTGGCGCGTGTGGAGCAACTGCCACTTCGGGATTCAAATCGGCTGGCAAAGCTGGTCCCTGACCGCGTAAACTCGCTAAAAACTGCCATTGAGGCAGTGCCAGAACTGAAAGAAGCTGCCAACAGCTCGAATCCCGTCCTGCGCGACACGTTGAAATACGCGCAGAAGCTCGAGGGAAATGTCCGCAACACCGGCGTGCATGCCTGTGGTGTGATCATCGGTCGGCAGGACATCTCGGACATCGTGCCCGTGGCCACGGCCGAGGATAAAGAGACCAAGGAGACGCTGCTCGTGACGCAATACGAGGGCTCTGTGATCGAAGAAACGGGTCTGATCAAGATGGACTTCCTCGGTCTCAAGACGCTCTCGATCATCAAGGAGGCGATCGAAAACATCCGTCAAACGACGGGCGAGGTGGTGGACATCGACCATATCCCGATCGATGACAAAGCGACGTACGACCTCTTCTGTGAGGGGCGCACTGTGGCTACGTTCCAGTTCGAGTCGGCCGGCATGCAGAAGTATCTCAAGGAGCTGCAGCCAACGGAGTTTGAGGACCTCATCGCCATGAATGCGCTCTATCGCCCCGGTCCGATGGATCACATCCCCGCCTTTATCGCCCGCAAGCAAGGGCGTGAGGAGATCCGTTACGACATCCCTGAGATGGAGCGCTACCTAAAGAATACGTACGGCATCACCGTCTATCAAGAGCAAGTCATGCTCCTCTCGCGCCTCCTGGCAGGCTTTACACGCGGACAAAGTGACACCCTCCGCAAGGCGATGGGAAAGAAACTCATCGATAAGATGATGGACCTGAAAGAGAAATTCCTGGAGGGGGGTGCACGCAACGGTCACGATCGCAAGACGCTGGAAAAGATCTGGGGCGAATGGGAGAAGTTCGCCTCCTACGCCTTCAATAAGAGTCACGCTACATGTTACTCTTGGCTGGCTTACCAAACGGCTTACCTCAAAGCCCACTATCCGTCGGAATTCATGGCGGCTGTACTCAGTCGAAACTTGTCGAACATCAAGGAAATCACGAAGGCCATGGACGAATGTCGGACGATGAAGATCCGTGTCTTGGGGCCAGATGTGAACGAGTCGCATCGCAAGTTTGGCGTCAATAGCAAAGGTGACATCCGTTTCGGACTGGTGGCTGTCAAGGGGATGGGCGAAAGTGCCGCATTGGCAGTGCTTGAGGAACGCAAGAAGAACGGACCGTACAAGGATATCTACGACTTCGTGGAGCGCGTACCTTCTATGGCCTGCAATAAGAAGACACTCGAGACGCTGGCAACCTGCGGTGCTTTCGATAGCCTCGGCATTGACCGCGAACCCTTCTTTGCGGAGAACGATCGCAAGGAGACTTTTATCGACGTCCTCCTGCGCTACGGTAACAAGTTCAAGCTCGATCGACAGTCGAGCTCTTTCTCCCTCTTCGGAGCCGACGACACTGTACAGATAGCCCGTCCAGAGGTCCCCAAGGTCGACGCTTGGAGCGCTTTAGAGCGTCTCAATCGTGAGAAGGACTTGGTCGGTATCTATCTCTCTGCACACCCACTGGACGAGTATCGTATCATCCTCAATCACGTCTGCAATATGACCATGCAGGATGTTGATAATCGCGAATGGGAGAGCTTTCAGGGTCGTCAGTTGACCCTCGGCGGCATCGTCACCGGCTATCGTGAAGGTCTCACGAAGAACGGTAAGCCTTACGGAATTATCCGTATCGAAGACCTTTCCGGAAGTGGTGAGATCCCACTCTTTGGCGATGACTATATCAACTTCAGCAAGTACGGTCGCGAAGGGCTCTACCTCTTCGTCAATGCCACTGTGCAGCCTCGACGCTGGAAAGAGACGGAGCTCGACTTTCGCATCGGTTCCATCCGCCTCCTGCAAGACGTCAAGGACAGTCTCGTACAATCGATCCGCATCAATGTCCCCGTCGACTCCCTGAATGAAAAAATCATCAGCGAGCTGTCAGCCATCGTGAAAAGCAACCCTGGGAAGACGCAGCTCAGCTTCAATGTCCTCGGTCGCGATCATGTGGCACTGAATTTGTATTCCCATGACGTCCGCATCCACGTTACCGAGGAGCTTGTCGACTTTATACGCGAGTCAGGCAGCATGGACTTCATCATCAACCAATCATAATTCAA
>ERZ772827.1821-NODE-1821-length-10669-cov-22.681835_pt1 | contig 10669 bp, 15 predicted proteins | sample MGYA00580850_ERZ772827 | MGnify/ENA primary metagenome ERZ772827 (study PRJEB29015, sample SAMEA2737950) | human oral metagenome | biome: human oral; feature: human-associated habitat; material: dental | place: China | collected 2145 ...
CGACGACGTAGAAGGGGGTTCCCAGCAGGTAGAACAGGCCCACGAACAGGAGGTAGGTCAGTCCGGCCGCGTACAGGAGCCAGATGGCGTAGAGGGTTCCGAGCACGCCGATGACGATGTCTCCGGTCCCGGCCTTCCTGCGGTTGCGGAAGGAGTTGAATGATCCTTGGTGGAATCGGTAGGGTATTTTGGCGTCATATTCCGCCCCTTTGTGGAACTAACTATCTGACGCCAGAAGACTAGGGCAGGCGGAGGCTCGGTGTCTCGGGTCGCGGTCCACTAATTTGTTGAAACCGTTATGCATAAGCATTCTTTTATGCATTATTGACACGTGAGATCCTTACGGAAGCGGGGTGCGGGCGGCCAGGGTGTGCTGGCAAATGCATAACGATACGTGGAGAGAATTGGGACTAAGGTCCCCATGTGGGTGACAGGATGCTGACCAGGTGTGCCGCGAGGTCGGCGGCGGCCTTCGGGCTGGCGCAGACGACCACGACTGAGTCATTACCGGCGATCGTTCCGAGCGTGTTGGGCGGCTTCGCGGCGTCGATCTTGTGGGCCACGTAGGTGGCCCCACCCGCGACGGTGCGCACAATGATCCGATGGCGGACGCGCTCGAAGGACAGCCACAGTGAGGGAGCGGTGCCTCCCGGCCTGAACGCGGCGCTCTGGAGTTGGCGTCGGAAGGTGAGCATCTGGATTTCTCTAGTTCTTCTATGAAGGATGTGAGGTGGCTAGGGTGAGTGACTATAAGTGTAGCCTCTTCAGAGGGTCTGCAAAGTCGAGGGGCGGGGTCCTGCGCATGTTGGCAGAGGTGTGGCGCAGCCTTGGGCGACGATGGGGTGACTTCGAATCGTCCTGTCACGAGCGGGCCGTGCCGCGCCGAGCCTGGTCCTGGGAGTGCGGCTGCCCAAGGAGTCTACGATCCACCGTTTCCTATCCCGCGTTGATAGTGCGGCCTTGGACGCTGCCGTGGGGGAGTGGAAGTGATCGCGCACCGCTCGACAGCGCGCGGTCGCGCGTCCTGGCCTGACTTGGGCTGCCGGGCGTGTCTCGGACAGCCCTGAAAGCGGTGTCTCAGGCTGCTTGTCTTACTGCTCGGTGCTCCTGGTCGACCTCGCCCTGCGTCCTGTACCCCAGGGCGGAGTGGAGTCGTTTCTGATCGTGTGTTCCAGCTCGATCCAGGAGGCAATATCCCGGATGGCCTTGCTTCTTGTGGGATACACCATCTGATAGACCCTCTCGTTCCTTGAGGGTCGCACCCGCCGACTTCCGCCCAGGCACCCGCCCAGCACACCCCAGTCCTGCCCGGAAGCGATGATCTCATATCTCCCCAGATGCTGGGAGAGCTGCTCAGAGGTGTACTGGCACCCCCGGTCCGAGTGGAATCGAGTGGAATACCGTCTTCCCCTGTCGTGTACGGGCGCCTGCGGGCCGCCATATCGATCGCCTCGCACACCAGGGCCGGTGCCGCGTGTGGTTGCCCCCAGTGGCGTACCCGACTGCTTTCCTCGTGCAGCAGCCCGGGGACGGTCGCCAGGCAGATCGAGTCCCTCCCAAGTTCTGGATGCAGGTGGATGTCGCCCGCCCACCTGCTCTCCCGGCTGGCCGGCGGCGGGAGTCGCGCCGGACCAGGTCGGGATCGCGAGACTCCGGGCCCGGCGGCCCGGGGGCGGTGGCGCCGGGTCCCTCTCGGCGGGGCCGCGGCCTGGCGGGCCCCGAGCGCAGGGCGGGTGCACGCCGTGTCCGGGCTCGTCTCAACGCCTCTGCGGGCCCCGGCGGCACGGGATGCGGCGCCAGCCCGCAGGGTGGCGCGGGAGCTGTTGAGGACCCACTCGACCAGGGCGCCAAGCCCCTTACCCGCCCCGTGCGGGTCCTGACGGCCGCCTCCCCGCCCAGGCGCAGCACCCCGACCCAGACCTGGATACTCTCAGACAGCGGCACACCAATGGCGACCGGCCAGCCGCCTGTCCACCACGGTGGACACAGGCGCGCGCCCGGGCGCCTACCGGGACCCTCTGCGCGAAGAAGGAAGTCGCTTCTCCCCGAGCTCGCCTCTCCATCCTGGCCCCTCCCAGCCAAGCGCGCAGCCACCTGCTCCCCGCCGACCGCTCCGCACCGACCGCTCCGCACCGACCTCGGAGCCCACCGACTCCGGGTGGCCCCTTCCGCCATCTCCTGACCCAGCCCCCCACCGCCCCAAGGAACCAGCCCGTAGGACCCCGCCACCTCGGCTATTGTCCGGTCCCCTCACCCGCGACCTCAAGGACCACCTGCTCCCCGAGCCCACTACCGAGTCCCTGCGCCGACATGAGCCGTTTCAACCTCGCTTCTCGAGCTCGTCTTCTTTTCCACCACTGTCCAAGAAACACCAGGCACCTCAGCGGTCGTCCTGGACAACGCCAGGTTCCACCACGCCAAGGCCCTGACCGACCTCTGCGCCCCCGGTCGGGCTCTGGAGCGAATCACGCCCATCTACATGCCCCCCCCTACGCCCCCGACCACAATCCCATAGAACACGTGTGGAATGCCCCCAAAGCCAACATTGCCAGTCTCCGGCGCGCTCACCCAGGAGAACACCTCCGCGACCTTCACCGCCTACATTACTAACCGCACCTTCGACTACGACTTCGAGTATCTCCCAATCACATAACCGCACACCGATCTTGTTTAATTCTAGCCATATCCAGGCCGACGCCGCGCCAGACGTACAGAACCGCTTTCGTCTTCATTCTCATAAGCTTATAGGTGTCCGAACGCTTCCTCCACCTGATGAGAATGTCCCGTTCCTCGTCCGCCATGTCGATCTGCATGAAACAATTCAATACTAGATAACCCACGAACATCACTCCAGAATACGGTTTGTTTCATGTGCCGAAGAGCGGTCAGTTCCGGCTGCGCTTCCAGCGCGCGGTCCTGCCGTGGAAGGACGCGACCACTACCACCAGGGTGGCCCCCTCCTACGACACTCTCGTCCTTGAGTGTCGAACTCTTCGTGCTAGTCGTGGGGCGGTGCGCGTGGCGGCGAACTCAGGAGTCCTTATTACTATTAGTCAGTCTCACCGAAAGAGATCATTCCTCAGCATGATGTGCTGGCGAAGTATTATCCGTGCGGTGATGAGCGTTCTGTCGATACTCTTCGAGTTCTACCCGCGTATGAAGACGCGTGCCCCAGGTTTCATTGGTGTTGGCCTTCAGCGGCTCCCGCTTGGAGATCCTGACGGCGATCCGCTGGAACTGCTCCAGTGCAACCTCGGCCGTTCGCTCCCGGAGTTCGCGCTCAGTCATCCTGTTACTGATAGGAAAACGAGTCACCTCTATGATCGGACCAGCATCGAGATCGGGAGTTATGAAGTGGCAGGTCACCCCGAATTCCTCCTTCGCAGAGTCGATGGCGTAACGATAGCCACCGATACCCCGATACTGTGGGATGGAAGGATGAAAATTGATGGCCGTCTCTCGGACCCGATTCAGCATCCATTCCGGGATGATGAAGTCAGATTTAAACGACAGGAGGATGTCGCAGCCGATCCATTCGTCGAAAGTGCGTTTCTGTGGGGTGCCATGATCCCAGGCGAGCCAATCGACCTGAGAAAAACGCTCACGAAGGAACTCGGCGGCGATCTCACCCCAATGGGATCCATCGGAAATAAATAGAATATTGCGCAGGTCTTTCACTAGTTGGTAGCCTCGGTGGTGTGTGTGGATTCGACGTCGTGAGGGCTGCGGACCAGCGGCAGTGCCCAGCAGTATGCGAAGCCTGCGCCTGCTTCGTGGAAGAAGGTGTCGGCATCCTGGTAATCTGCAAGCGCAAAGTCGTATCGGCTGAAGCGTTCGGCCTGACGACCCGTGAAGCGAATTGACCCCTTGTAGAGTTCGCCAGTGATGATGCCCGTCACACGACGTGAAAGACTATCATAGTAGGCATCGAGAGCGGTACGGAGGTCGCTGAACCAATAGCCATAATAAACCAGTTCGGCGTAGCGATCTGACTGGGAGCGCTTGTGGTGGAGAGTCTCTCGATCGAAGACCAGCTCCTCAAGTTCTGCTCGTGCTCTGTGGAGGACAGTGGCTGCGGGACTCTCGTATATTCCGCGGCTCTTGAATCCCACGATGCGGCTTTCGAGGATCTCCGTACGACCTACGCCATGGCTAGCAGCGAGATCGGATAGGCGTGTGACCAACGTGGTCAAGTCAGCTCGTTCTCCGTTGACAGCGATCGGCCGGCCCGCTTCGAAGTCGATCGCGAAAGATTGAGGCGAGTCGGGAGCGGCTTGTGGGTCTGTCGTGATCTGCCAGGCATCGTGAGGCGGCCGCAGATCGATGCGATCGAGTTCTCCGCATTCGATGCTTGTACCCCAGACATTGGTGTCGATGCTGTAGGGAGTCGACTTGCTGGCACCAACGTCGATCCCATGCTGACGCGCGTACTCGAGTTCGCTGCTGCGAGAGGTCAGTTCCCAGTCGATGACAGGTGCGAGGACTCGCATACTCGGGTCCAAAGCCTTGACCGAGGTGTAGAATCGAACTTGGTCGTTTCCTTTCCCTGTAGCCCCGTGAGCGACAGTGTCGGCGCCGGTCTCATGGGCGATCTCGACGAGACGTTTCGCGATGAGCGGGCGCGACAGGGGCGCAGCAAGAAGATACTTGCCTTCATATGCGGCGCCGGCAGCCAGCGCTGGCATGGCGAAGTCGGCAAGGAACTGCTCTCTTACGTCCTCGATAATGACACGGTCGGCACCGGCAGCCTTCGCGCGATCCGCGACTGACGTCAGATCCTCGATCTGGCCGACGTTTGAGCAGTAGGCAATTACATCGGTTCGGTACCTTTCCTTGAGCCAATGCAATGCGACCGATGTGTCCAGTCCTCCTGAGTACGCGAGCACGATGGTCATCGCACGACCTCCATATCATGTGTTGTCATACTGCTGGCCGCATTCCGAGCCTCTGAGAGTGTGCGGGCCTTGACTGCTCGCAGGGTCTGCCTCGCGTCGTTTGCCCAGGCAATCAGTTTTGCTGCTTCCTTTGCTCCGGCCGTCTGTTGATGGAGCACTGGGGTGGGCCCAGTCGCCCCTGAGGACTGATAACTGCGCAGGGTATTGATCGGATTGAGGATCTCGTCAAGCCGCTGCTGCGAGAGTTCAATCTCGTGATCAGTAAGGAGAATATAGGAGACCAGTTTGGTGTCCTTGAGCGTCGAGTTGTGCTTAATGACAGTGCCGACAACGTCTCCTGCGATCCGATGTGCGGTTCGGAACGGCATGTGAAAGTCAGAAACGAGCGTATTCGCAAGTTCGGTTGCGGTCGAGAAATTGTCCCAACATAGGGCGACCCCGCGTGCGGTGTCGAACCGCAAGGCGGCGTTCTGGAGTCTGCAGACCTTCACTGTCTCGAGATAACTGTCTAAGGCTGGCCAATACACGGGCTTGTCGTCTTGTAGATCGCAACTATATCCGAGACCTACAGATTTCTCCATTACGAGCAACTGCATGAGTGCGCCTGTGGCGCGCCCTGCCTTGCCACGAGCGAGTTCCGCTACGACAGGATTCTTTTTCTGCGGCATGATGGAACTGCCAGTGGCGAACGAATCATCGACTTCGACGAGCGCGTACTCGTTTGAGCTCCAGGTCACGATCTCTTCCTGCATGCGTGAGAGGTTCGTAGCTCCCGACGCTGCCACGGAAGCGACCTCCACTGTCCAGTCTCTGGTTGAGGTCGCGTCGAGGGCGTTTGGCATGGATGTATTGAACCCAAGCAGGTCGGCGGTGTAACTGCGGTCGAGATTAAAAGTTGTCCCGGCCAGTGCGCACGCCCCCAATGGGCTGATATTGACCCGCTCCCAGGCGTCCCTGAGGCGCTGAGCATCGCGTAGCAAAGCGAATCCATGGGCCGCTTTCCAGAACGCTACTGATATCGGTTGCGCAGCCTGACTATGGGTATAGCCAGGAATGATCGCTTCGCGTTCCGCGGCGTCACCATTGAAGAGGTCCTCGCTGAATCCCGCGATCTCCTCGACAGCGTCTACGATCCACTCGCGAGTGACCATTCTGGCGTCGGTCTGCACCTGGTCGTTGCGGGATCGTGCTGTGTGCATGCGACCGCCGACATCGCCGACAAGTGAGATCAACATATGTTCAATGTTGAGATGAACATCTTCGAGATTGACATCGAGATGGAGATTGCCTGTGGTACGTTGTTCTTCGAGAGAAAGAAGACCCGAAAGCAGTACGGTCGTGTCTTCGTCTGAGTTGATCGCTTGTGCTCGTAGCATGAGAACGTGGGCGATATTCTGCCAGAGGTCAAACTCCAGCATTCGGTGATCGATGGAGGCGGTCTCAGTGTATTTGAGTACCTCTGCGGTGATATCCGTAGAAAATCGCCCTCCCCAGAGTTTTTCGCTCATGATTGTTTTCTCCTTTGTTGATGAGTCTGGGTGGTGTAATGTACTGAACGTGTCTATGTCAGAAAATCGGATTTTGTTCGCGTGGTGACGCATGCAGATTAATGAGTATTAGAGGGTGGTTCCGAATGTGGTCTAGACGATTGCTATTCGCGCTCCCAGGCCCAGCAGCACGCCGCCGAGGAGCCTCTGCGTCCAGGCGGCGGCCCGGCCGCGCGCGAGGACCCGCCTCGCGCAGGACGCGAGTGCGGCGTACGCGGACAGGCAGACGATCGCGATGGCGAACTCGATCGTCATCAGCGCCATCGACCAGGGGAGCACCGGCCCGCCCCTGGGGATGAACTGCGGGATCACCGCGAGGTAGAAGACCCCCATCTTCGGGTTCAGGAGGTCGGCGGCCAGCCCGGTCCAGAACGCTGTCGACACCGGTGTCGTCGTCCCCTGGGGCCCGCCGGGACGTCCCATGTGCCGGCCGTGACGATCGACTGCACGCCGAGGACTCCCAGGTAGATCGCGCCCGCCCAGCGCAGGATCTCGAAGGCCGCCGGGACCCGGGCGACGAAGGCGGCCACGCCCACGGCCGCCGCGATCCCCCAGGCGAGCGAGCCCGTCGCCGCCCCCAGTGCCACGACGGTCCCGTGCCGGACGCCGTGGGCCAGCGAGCTGCGCAGCGCGAGCGCGGCATCGGGCCCGGGGGTGATGCCGAAGACGAGAGCCACCGGAACGTACGCCCAGATCGTGGTCATGCCACGACGCTACAGCCGGAGTAGCATCAAGTAAAGCCACTCGTGTTTCTCTAGTATAACGAATTCTGATGTTCAAATCGTTACATTTTGAGACCCTCAACGCAGGGGCCGCAAGGTCATGAAATGATAGTTTGGAAGAGTAGGTGAAGTGCTTGTCGGGGATGGGACGCCCAGTAACGACAGGCCGGGCGACGCTGCTCTTCGGTCGTCTTCGGCTGGGGTGCTCTGGGGTGGGGCGGCGATCATGTCGAGGGAGCAAATGACGTAGGCGGTCGCGGTGGTGCGCTTCTTCGCGTCGTTCTTGGCGTTGGCTTGGATGTTTCGTGGAGTGGTTGGGTTGGTCTGTGGGGGCTCGGGGTTGTTGGGGTGGGGTTGGTTGTGCCGGTTGGGTGTGAGGGTCTGCCGCGTGTCGCCGTGGTGGGTGATGGTGGCGGGGATGGTTATCAGCCGGTGACACAGGGTCCCCGGCTCCCGTCGCCTGTCACTGTGCCCGGTCAGGGCCGGCATGGCGGCCCAGGCCGGCAGATCGCAGGCCGGGGAGTTGATCAGGCACCGCACGCGGTTGGCGGCAGGGCCTTGGAAGGTTGGAAGGGCAGTGCCCCCAGCCCGGTGCTCCTGGTGCGGCGGATGCGGCCGGAGCACCGGGCCCGCAGGCGGTGCCTGGCTTCCAGGTCGGCCGGCTGGCCGATGCCGGTGCTGGTGGCGAAAGCGGTCAGCCGGTAGCCGTCGACGTCCTCGAGGTGCGGCTGGGTCCCAGGACGGGGCCGCTCCTGGCGCACGATGACCCGCATACCCGACGGCCAGGATCCCAGGTCCAGCAGGTCGGTGATCTCAGCGACACCCGCGCCGTCCCTGGGCCGGCCGTCAACGCTGCAGGCCGAGGCCCACGCGCTGTGGGGGATCATCAGAGTGCTCGTCAACGGCCTTCTGGCGGCCGACCGAGGCCCACGCGCTGTGGGGGATCATCCGGTAGATCTGGGGCATGTGGTGAGGCAGGGTGAGGCCCGCGCTGCAGGCCGCCCGCCGCCGAGACAGGGCCTCAATCGTCTTCCTGGCGCCTCCGGCCCCATCGATACGCACCAGCACCCGTTTGAGGTGCTTGGTGTTTCTTGGACAGTGGCAGAAAAGATCTGCATTTCGAGAAGCGAGGTAGAATCAGTTCGTGGCAGTACAGGGACTCGGCAGTGAGCTCGGGGTGGCGGGTGGTCCTTGAGGTCGTGGGTGAAGGGGCCGGACAATAGCCGAGGTGGCGGGGTCCTACGTGGTTCCTTGGGGCGGTGGGGGACTGGGTCAGGAGATAGCGGAAAGGCCATCCGGAGTCCGTGGACTCCGAGGTCGGTGCGGAGCAGTCGGCGGGGAGCAGGAGGCTGCGCGCCTGGCTGCGAGAGGCCAGGATGGAGATCGAGGTCCGAGAAAAGCGGCTTCCTTCCTTCGCCCAGAGGGTCCCGGTAGGCGCCCGGTACGCGCTGCGTCCACCGCGGTAGACAGGAGGCTACCCGATCACCATCGGTGTGCCGCTGTTGGAAAGTGTCTCGATCAGGCTGTTACGCCTGGCTGGGCCGGGAGCCATCAAGAACCGTGCGACGCAGGAAAGAGCTCAGCGCCTTGATCGAGTGGGTCCTCAACAGCTCCCGCACCACCCTGCGGGTACCGCCGTACTCACGCCGCCCTGGCTCGCAGAGGCGTTGAGACGAGCCCGGAGGCGGTGCGCACCCGCCCGTGCGTGAGCAGGGCCCGCCAGGCCGCGGCCACGCCGAAAGGACTCGGCGCCACCGTCCCGGCCGCCGGGCCCGGGGCTCGCGCCCCGACCTGGTCCGGCGCGGGCTCCCGCCGCCAGCCAGCCGGGAGAGCAGGTGGGTGGGCGACATCCACCTGTATCCGCACCTGGGAGGGGTTCGTGTACCTGGCGACCGTCCCCGGCTGCTGCACGAAGAAAGCAGTCGGGTACGCCACTGGGGCGACAGCACGCGGCACCGACTCCGTTGTGCGAGGCGATCGACATGGCGGCCCGCAGGCGCCCGCACACGACAGGAGAGACTATTCCACTCGGACCGGGGGTGCCAGCACACCTCCGCCCAGCTCGCCAGGCACCTGGAGAGCTACGGCACTCGCCCTTCGGTGGGAAGGACCGGGATGTGCTGGGCGGGTGCCTGGGCGGAAGCCGGCGGGCGCGACCCTCAAGGAACGAGAGGGCCTATCAGATGGTCCACCACCGCAAGAACCAAGGCCATCCGGGATACCGCCTCCCAGGTCAACCCCGGTACACACGATCAGAAACAGCTCCACTCCGCCCTGGGGTACAGGACACCCAACGAGGTCGACCAGGAGCACCGAGCAGCAAGACGAGCAGCCTGAAAGACCGCTTTCAGAGCCGTCCGAGACACGCCCGGAAGCCCATGCTCAGGGAAGAACGCGTGATGGCGGCGGTCACGATTTCCAGCGCACCCGGCCCCGGCTGCACAGTCAGGAGGCCCAGGACTGCCGTCACTACTGTGCGCATCAGGGCAGCACTCAGGAGCACCACCATCAGTTTCATCTGTATCACTAGTCCCGATTGCTTCGGCCCCAAGGTCAGCGCCTCAGCGGCGCCGCCTCGTCCCGCGGGTCGCCGTCGTCGTCCACGGGTCCTCGGGCCAGGCGTGCCGGGGGTACCTGCCCCGCAGCTCGGCGCGCACCTGCCGGTAGGGCCCGGCCCAGAACGAGCGCAGGTCGTCGGTCACCGCGACCGGCCGCCGGGCCGGTGACAGCAAATGAATCAGAACCGGTACCCGGCCGCCCGCTACCCGGGGCGTGTCCGCCCAGCCGAAGCACTCCTGCACGCGCACCGCCAGCACCGGCCGCCCCAGCGCCTCGCCCCGCTCGCCGACGTAGGACACCCGCACCCGCGAGCCCGACGGCACCTCGATCCGCTCCGGCGCGAGCTCGTCGAGCCCGGCCGCCTCCGGCCACGGCAGCAGCGCTCGCAGCGCCGCGCCGACGTCGAGCCTGCCCAGGTCGAGCTGCCTGCCGCGGGCCGCGAGCGCCTCGACGGCCGGCGCCAGCCACAGCCCGGCCCGATCCAGCAGCGCGTCGTCGTCCATCGCGGGCCACGGCTCGCCCAGCTCGCGGTGGAGCAGGGCCAGGCGCGCCCGCAGCTCGGCGGCCCCGTCCCACGGCAGCAGGCCGAGTCCCTCGGCCCGGCACGCCGTCACGACGGCGTCGGCGGCGGCGCCCGGCGGAGGCGGCCCGCCCGGCGTCGTCGTCAGGGTGATCGCGCCCAGGCGCCGCAGCCGCTCCGTGCGCAGCCGCCCCCGAGCCCACACGACCCGCTCCTCCTCGGAGAGCCACGGCGCGCCGACGCTCAGGGCGAGCTCCTCGTCGATGGGCGCCGCGGAGCGCACCGTCGCGTCGCCGCCGCCGGGCGGGGCGTCGACGTCGGCCACCGCCAGCCACGGCGACGAGCCCAGGGGGGAGCGGCGCGGGATGCGCAGGCCCGTGCCGCCGATGCCGGCGTAGGAGGCGTCGGCCCCGGCGGCGGGCGCCG
>ERZ772827.1822-NODE-1822-length-10669-cov-7.218485_pt1 | contig 10669 bp, 8 predicted proteins | sample MGYA00580850_ERZ772827 | MGnify/ENA primary metagenome ERZ772827 (study PRJEB29015, sample SAMEA2737950) | human oral metagenome | biome: human oral; feature: human-associated habitat; material: dental | place: China | collected 2145 ...
TGCTTGGGGTAATAGTTCAGCAGCTCGGAGATGTCTGGCAGATTGGAGTAGGCCAGGGCAAAGGCAATGCCAACCGCCAGCGTCAGACACGCGACCAAAGCCGCCAGGATGCCCAGCAAGCCCGTCCCAAATTTCAATGCACGAACGGCCAAGCCTGGGCCAATTGAGGAAAAAGGTGTGGTTTTATTCACGGATTACGTTTTTTTTGATGCTTTATGCGGCCAATATGGAATAACACGCATGCTTTCATGCGACGATAGAGACGGTGGAAGCCGTGAGCACTCCGTCAGTCTATCAATCCGTGCCGCCTTCGCGCAGCGGGTCCGCCGCGCTGTGTGATCTTTGTGCGCGACAGATGGACGCAAGTTGCAATCGTTAGTTCTTTGCAACGCTTTGTAGATGCCTTTGGGACGTTCTGCTTTCCTTCCTGAAGGCTTTGCTGCTAGCATTTGCGAGAATTCGTAAGAAGTTCCACCTTCAGAAATACAAGCAATGAGGTGTCCCCTTGAGCGTTTTTGATTCCCTGTTCAGCCCGAAATCTGCGCCAGTCGCAGGCTTGGACATCAGCCCGTCGAGCGTCAAGCTCGTAGAGCTGACGCAAGGCCAGTCCGGCTCATATACCTTGGAGCACTGCGCAATAGAACCGCTGGAGCGCGGCTGGATTGCCGAAGGCAACATCGAAAAATTCGATGAAGTCGTAGAAGCTGTCAGGCGTGCCGTCAAAAAAAGCAACACCAAGGCGAAACGCGTTTCCATGGCGCTGCCCGCTTCGGTGGTGATTACCAAGAAGATTGTTCTTCCAGCGGGCTTGAGTGAGCGCGAAATGGAAGTGCACGTCGAGTCCGAGGCCAACCAATACATTCCCTTCTCGCTGGACGAAGTGAGTCTGGATTTCTGTGTGATCGGGCCAAGCCAGGCCTCGGCGGGCGATCTGGACGTCATGATTGCCGCCGCCCGCAAGGAAAAAGTCGAAGATTGCCGTGGTCTGGCGGAAGCAGCCGGACTGGAGCCGGTGGTGATCGACGTTGAATCTCATGCTTCCCGGATAGCGGTTAACCGCATCATGAATCGCGTGATTGGGCGAGGCAGAGACGCCATGGTGGTTTTGTTCGAGATTGGCGCTGTCACGACATCCATGCAAGTGTTGCGCAATAACGATCTTGTTTATGAACGCGATCAGGCTTTTGGTGGTGCGCAACTGACGCAGATGCTGGCGCGTCAATATGGCATTACCTTTGAGGAAGCTGAATTTAAGAAGCGCAATGGCGAATTGCCGGAAGATTATGTTGGCGCAGTTTTGCAGCCATTTGTGGAAACGCTGGCGAATGAAGTTGAGCGTGCGCTCAAATTCTTTTTCACAAGCACGCCTCACAATCGCGTGGACGCCATCCTCCTGGCCGGTGGGACAGCATCTCTTCCTGGCTTGGCTGAAACCATTGCGCAGCATACTGCCGTGCAATGTCAGGTTGTCAATCCGTTTGATGGCATGAATTTCAACAAGAGGATTAACAAGGGGAAGGTGGCGCGCGAAGCAGCCTCCTATCTGACTGCCTGCGGACTGGCGCTTAGAGGATTTGCATCATGATTTTAATTAACCTGCTTCCGCACCGGGAACTTGCCCGAAAAAGGGCGCGCCAAGTCTTTAATATTTCCCTGGTGATTTCTGCCGCCATTGGGGCGGTTATTGGTGGCATGATTTATCTCTGGTATCAGGGGCAAGTCATGATTCAGGAAGATCGCAATCAATTTCTGAAAACCAGAAACCTTGAACTGGACAGGGAAATCAAAGAGGTGGCGAGTCTGCAAAATGAAATTGCCATCCTGAAAGCCAGGCAGCAAGCTGTGGAAGAGCTGCAATCTGATCGCAATCTTCCTGTCTATATGTTCAACGAAGTCATACAGCAGCTTCCTGAAGGGACATATCTTAAAACAATCAAGCAGGAAGGGCGCAGTGTTTTGTTTATGGGGGCTGCGCAATCCAGTGAACGCATTTCCGAGTTTCTTAGAAACTTGTCGCGCAATACAGAGTGGATTAACCGGCCTGAATTGATTGAAATTGTTGCAGGAGATCTTGCATTAGGGGCGAAAGAAAAGCGCCGGATCTATAATTTCAATATACGGGCGCAATTGGGCGCCATTAATACGGATACGGAAAAAGAAAAGAAATGAGGTTTGAGTCATGGCCAGAAACAAGAAGGAAATGAATCAGGCGCTCCAGGGTATTGGAAATCAGTTTAATAATCTTGATTTTCGGGACCCTGGATCATGGCCGGCTGTTCCCCGCTATGCGGCGTGCTTGGCTGTTATGGCGGGTGTGGTCGTTGTTATGCTGCTGTTTGTTGTCAGTGGTGTTATCGATGATTTGGTAACGGCACGGGAACAGGAAGAAACCTTAAAGGTGGAATATAAAAACAAGGTTGAGCAAGCTGTCAATATGAATACGCTTATTCAGCAAAAGAAGGCGGTTCAGCAGTATGTTTCCATGCTAGAAAAACAGCTCCCCAGTGAATCCGAGATGGATGCGTTATTGTCAGACATTACTCGGGCGGGCCTTGCGCATGATTTGCAGCTTGATGTTTTTCGGCCTAATCAGGTTGCAGTCAAGGATTATTATGCAGAACTTCCCATATCAATCAAAGGAGAAGGTAGTTTCGATAATATTGCGCGATTTGCGATGGATGTTGCTCGTCTCTCTCGAATTGTAACTCTCAGCAATATTTCTATAAGCCTAAAAGAAGATGGCAAGGGTAGTTCGGAATATTTGGTTTTGGAGGCGACGGCCAGAACATTCCGCTACTTGGATGAAAGTGAAATCGAGATGCAGCGAAAGGCGAAGAAAGGGGGCAATCAGTGAACCGTTCAAAATCTGGAGTTGCGCTTTTACTCGTTATTCAGATGGCGGGGATAACCGGATGCGCGCCTTCTCATCAGGAAGAGCTTGAGAGCTGGATGAGTTCCGAAAGATCGAGAGCAGAGCCGCGCGCCTACAAAGTGCAAGAACCCAAGCAATTTATTGTTGCGGAATACATGCCGGATGGCAAAAGCGACCCTTTTTCTCAGGCGAGATTAACGCTGGCACTCCAAAAGGAAAAAGGCGAAAACGCTGGCAGTCTCATTTATGACAGGGAAAGCAGACGTCCGAAAGAACCGCTGGAAAATTATCCTCTCGATACCATGGCGATGGTAGGCAGTCTTTTAAAGCACGGGAAGACAGTAGGCCTGATTCGCGTAGATGGTTTGTTGTATCAAGTGATGGTTGGGAACCATGTTGGGCAGAATTACGGGCGGATTACTGGCATTAGCGAAGGACAAATTACTCTGCGGGAAGTTGTGCAGGATTCGGCTGGCGAATGGACAGAGAAAACAACGGTAATGCAATTGCAGGAGAATTGAAATGAAAAAAATATTCAAAAGAAAAGGAGTGCTGGCATCTGGCGTCGCGCTTCTTAATGCATTCATGCTGGTCACGCCTTCAGTGTATGCGGCGGCCAGCATCGAATCCATTTCCAGCTCTGTTCAGGCTGGCGTTGATGTTGTCAGGATTGATTTCACGGAACCTTTGACCGAAGTGCCAAACGGGTTCGCTGTGCAGTCGCCTGCCCGTATTGCGCTTGATTTTCCTGGCGTACAAAACGGAATTGGCCGTAATCTGGTTAATATTAATCAGGGCAATGTGAAGACGGCCAATGTCGTTCAGGTCAATGACAGAACGAGGGTCGTTCTGAATCTCAAGCATGCGGTTCCGTACAAATCCACTCTGGATGGAAACACGTTGCTCGTTTCTCTGACGCCTGCAAGTGCGGCGGGGTCAAAAAATAGTGCATCAACATTTTCAGAAAACAAGAATATCAATGCGTTGCCATTGCAGGGTCTTGATTTCCGGCGTGGAGTAGATAATTCTGGCCGCGTCATTGTTGATCTTGCCAACAATCAGGTTGGCGTTGATATTCAACAGCAAGGCAACAAACTGGTTGTCGATTTCATGAAGACCAGTCTGCCTGAAGGCTTACGCCGGCGTCTGGATGTGTCGGATTTCGGCACGCCTGTCCAGATTGTGAGCGCGGTGCAAAATGGCGATCGTGTCCGCATGACGATTGAGCCCAAAGGCCAGTGGGAACACAGCGCTTATCAAAGTGATAATCAGCTTGTTATTGAAGTGCGGCAGCAAAAACTTGATGCCGACAAACTGACAGCCGGGGCAGGTTATCGCGGCGAGAAGCTTTCGTTAAATTTCCAGAATATTGAAGTGCGCGCGCTGCTTCAGGTGATTGCCGATTTCACCAACTTCAATGTTGTTACGTCTGATACCGTGGTCGGCAATGTGACTTTGCGGTTGAAGGATGTTCCGTGGGATCAGGCGCTGGATATCATTCTTCAGGCCAAGGGCTTGGGGATGAAGAAAAACGGTAACGTTTTGCAGATTGCGCCTAAGGATGAATTGGCCGCCAAAGAAAAAGCCGAGCTGGAGGCCCAGGCCGCCATTCAAGAGCTTGAGCCTCTGCGCACCCAAGCTTTTCAGCTGAATTATGCCAAGGCCGTGGATATTGCGGAGCAACTGGATAGCACCCGTACAAACAACGGGCTGAATGGGCAGACAACATCGCGCATTCTGAGCCGTCGCGGATCCGTAATTGCGGAACCTCGCACCAATCAGATTTTTGTTTCTGACGTTCCGGCGCACCTTGCGCAAGTGCAGGAAATGATCGCGAAGCTGGATGTGGCTGTCCAGCAGGTGCTGATTGAGGCGCGCATTGTGGAAGCATCCGATAAGTTCGGTCGCTCTCTTGGTGTTCGCTTGGGCGGATCAGATCTGCGCGGCGTGCGTGGTGGCGATCCCGGATACCGGGTTGGTGGCAATAGTCGCGTTGCTTTTGGCGGCACTTACAACGCCATGTCCCGCACAACGGGTGAAGGGTCTGAGGCCTTGACGACCGACAACACCCGTTTCCTTAATCTTCCGGCGGCTGCAATTGAAGGCGCGCAGCCTGCTACATTTGCTCTTTCGCTTTTTAGCGCAGCGGCAAACCGGTTTTTGAACTTGGAACTCTCTGCCATGGAAGCCGATGGGCAAGGCAAAGTGGTTTCTAGCCCGCGCGTAGTTACAGCCAATCAGGTCAAGGCTGTTATTGAGCAGGGCACTGAATATGCGTATCAGGAATCCGCTCAAAATGGCGCGACAACCGTGCAATTCAAGAAAGCCGTATTGAGCCTGGAAGTCACGCCGCAAATCACGCCAGAGGGCAGTATTATTCTTGATTTGGCGGTCAATAAAGACAGCCCGGGTCAGGTGGTTTCTGGCTCCATGTCAATTGACACCAAGCGCGTGAAAACGCAAGTGCTGGTTGAAAATGGCGGAACGGTTGTGATTGGCGGTATTTTTGAATTGACGGAAGCCGATCAAACCAACAAGGTTCCACTGTTGGGAGATATTCCGGTGGTGGGCAACCTTTTCAAAAGCAGGTTGAGAACTTCCCGCAAAGAAGAAATACTGGTGTTCATTACGCCCAAGATCATTTCTGATAAAGCGGCCCTGCATTGATTTTCTTTTATTTCTGACAACTGGAGAGATTTGATATGAATCTGAACGATTTATTGCGTTTGGGCAGACACGGGGCCGTTGCGGCTGCCGTGCTGCTCGTGGCCGCTTGCGGCGGCGGCGGCGGCGATCCGGGCACCAACCCTGGTCAAGACGGCGGCACCAAGCCTCTGGTGGCTGGCAGCATCGAGCTTTATCCCAGCTCGACCACCATGAAAACGGGCAGCTCCGGCGCCAAACTGACGATCACGGCCATTGTCAAAGACAAGGGCAACATGGCCATTCCCAATATCCCGCTGACGCTGAAAACCAGCTATGGTTCGCTAAGTCCCGTCACCAAAACCGACGAAAAAGGTGTAGCTGTAGCCGAGCTGACACCGCCCAAATCCAACAACGTTGCCAACCGTACGTTTGATGTGGAAGCTGTTGCCAAAGGCGCGTCTCAGAAAGTTACGATCAATGTAGAAGGCACCACGCTGGCTTTGTCTGGCGACAACACGCTGGCCATCAATCAGGCGGGCAATTTCAGTCTGGAAGTGCGCGATGGCACCAGCCAGCTGGTGCCCAACGCTCCTCTGCAAATCACCACAGAGCCTGCCAACGCGGGCACGATTGCATTCAAGCCGGGCTTTTCCAGCACCACCAACGCTTCCGGGCGCGTTGAGTTCTCTTACACGCCCAACCAGTCCGGCACGCACCGGATTTTGGTGAATGGCCTGAACGCACCTGGCTCACAACTGGCGGTGAACGTGGGCAGCTCTGTCTTCCAGTTCCAAAGCGGCGCCACTTTCGCCTGGCCGCTTCGCCGTGCCAGTGAAGTCAGTGTCAGGGTGGCTGACAGCACCGGCGCCTCTGTGCCGGCTGGCACGCCTGTTCGCCTGAGTCTCACGCGGGGCTGCCTGGCGTCCTTTGTTCCTGCCAATTCAACGCTGACAGCTTGCACGGGCCAGTTGTCGCAACTGGATGTGTCGGCCGATGCTGCAGGCGTGGTGAAGGCCTATGCCATCTCCGCCGATGCAGGCCCCGTGATGGTCAAGGCTGAAAACCTGAGCGCTGGCGGCTCCGGCTCTGCCAACGGCCATTTTGTTGCAACAACTCCTGCCAAGATTTTGTTGCAGGCCAACCCCAATTCCATCCAGCCGTCCACATCCAACACCAACAACGCAACCCAGGTTGAGGCAGCGGTGCTGGATGACAACGACAACCCGGTGGCGGGCGTGCCGGTGTATTTCACGGTTGAAAATGATGTGAGCGGCGGCCAATTGGCCACGCCTTCCGTGGTGACCGACCAGAATGGCCGTGCCGTAAACACCTATCGCGCAGGTCCACGCGGCACGGGCGCCGATGGCGTGAAAGTGATTGCGTCCGTTGCGCCGCCTTGGCAGCATCTGAGCAGCTCAACAATTGTCACGGTCGGCGGTGACGGCCTGACCATTGCCATTGGCGCATCCAACAAAGTTACTATTGTTAATGCCGATACGAAATACAACCGCATTTACACGGTTTTTGTGACCAATTCCGCATCCCGTGCAGTGTCTTCGTTGCCTATTACTGTGCGCGCTATCCCGACGCACTATTCAGAAGGCGTCATGTGCTGGTATGAGGCCGCAAAAGCTTGGCTGCCCAAGCGTGGTTTTGGTTCTATTCCTGATTCTGAGGAAATCGGCGTTCACATCAATGAAGATACGAACCTCAATGGCAGTAGAGACCCTGGTGAACCCAATTTCGTGGACAGTCCCGTAGGTTTGAAGCCCGGCTTTGTTGCCACATTGGTGCCCGCACAGGCAGACGGCACGGTGGTGGAAGGGCAAACCGGCAGCTCTGTATTGAACCTGACGACCGATGCCAATGGCTTTGCCTATTTCGCCATGCAGTGGGCCAAGGATTATCAGTCCTGGGCCAAAATGAAGGTGGTGGCCAACGCCCGTGTGGGCGGTTCGGAATCGCGCAACGAGACGCCAGCTCTCTGGCTGGGCGCCGCAGCACCTGACATGACGGAAAAGACCGTTACACCCCCCGGCGCGACCAGCCCTTACGGCGATGGCAGCGGCAGCGGTCTCGCCGCTCTTGTGCCTGAAAAACGCATTACCTGCGGAAATTGATGCACATCATCCTGGTTGGCTTGCCAGGCGCTGGCAAGTCAACGATTGGAAGGCAGCTCGCGCGAAGGCGCGGGCTGCCTTTTTTTGATTCGGATGCCGTGATTGAGGAGCGGGCAGGCTGCCCGATCAGGCATTTCTTTGAGCGCGAAGGCGAGCCGGCCTTTCGCGATCTGGAAGAACAGGTCATTGACGAGCTGACGCGGCGCGAAACCCCCTTTGTGCTGGCCACCGGCGGCGGCGCTGTGCTGCGCGAAGCCAACCGCCAGCGCATGCGCGAGCGCGGCACCGTGCTGTATCTGCGCGCGCAGCCTGAGCAGCTTTTCAAGCGCCTGCGCCGCGACACCCGCCGCCCCCTGCTTCAGGCGCCTGACCCGCTGGCCGTCTTGCGCGCCCTGCACGAAGCGCGCGCCCCGCTTTATCAGCAAGTGGCTGATTTCACGATTGATTCACACAACGCCGGTTCCGCCCTGGTCGTCAGCCGTGTGTTGATGCAGCTGGATTTGGCAAAGCTGCAATCCTGAAAACCGGTTCAAAGCCTGTCTGTAGGCGCAAAGCGCAAACCAGACGGCGGCTCCGGTTTGCGCGTTTCCTCCTGTTTTTGAGAGCGAATTCAAGGCTCCGAAACCGCGCCACCGCACGGTTTCAGGGGCTTTGTTGCCATCAAACAAGGAGCGGGAAAAACCTGCTGCGGCCCGCGCGGCTTGCGGCCTCTCTGAAGATGCGCTGCGAAGCCAAAGCCAGCGCGGCTGAACAGCGCCGGCCAAACAGCGGCTGCCAAACGACGGCGGCTAAACAGCGGCGGCTGAATTGCAAAGACCAATCGCAAAAGCCAAGCAGCAGCCATTGCGGCGCTTTGTGCTTTCTGGATTTCACGCCAGAAGCTCATTTTTCAGGAGCAAATAAAAGGCTTCAAAAACGCCTCTGTCGCACGGTTTGACGGGCTTTGTTGCTATCAAACAAGGAGCGAAAGAGCCTGTCGCGGCCCGCGCGGCTTGCGGCCTCTCTGAAGCCGTGCTGCGAAGCTAAAGCCAGCGCGGCTGAACAGCGCCAGCCAAGCAGCAATGGCCAAACGGCGGCAGGCAAACCGCAGCGGCTGAATTGCAAAGACCAAGCGCAAAAGCCAGTGGCAAAAGTCAGACGGCAGTCTCTGCGGCGCATTTGTGCTTTCTGGATTTCACATCTGCCGCTCATTTTTCAGGAGCAAATGAAAGGCCTCAAAAACGCCTCTGTCGCACGGTTTGACGGGCTTTGTTGCTATCAAACAAGGAGCGAAAGAGCCTGTCGCGGTCCGTGCGGCTTGCGGCCTCTCTGAAGCTGCGCTGCGAAGCCAGAGCCAGCGTGGACAGACAGCGGCGCCAAGCCGCAACAGCTAAGCGGCAGCGCCAGGCAGCAGCCATTGCGGCGCTTTGGTGCTTTTGGGTTTCACGCCTGCCACTCTTGGGCAAGGAGCGAAGCAGGCGATGCTTTTCGGAAGGGCGATTCAATGACTGGGCGCTCATGCTCTGCCCAAAGTCCGCTGGCGCGGCCAGCACAAGGCGGGGCTGGCGCGTTTCGCTCTTTTCTTGAGTGTGAATTCAATGCCCCCCAAAACGCCCCATCGCACGGTTTTAGAGGTTTTGTTGCTATCAAAGCAGGAGTGAAAAGAGCTTATCGCGGCCCGCTCGATGTGCGGCCCTTTGCAGAAGCCGCGCGCAGCGTCAAAGCCAGCACGGCTGGAAAGCTGCAACCCAACAGCAGCCGGTTGAATTGCAAAACAACCCAGACACAAAGCTCAGACAGCAACAGTTATGGCGCTTTGCGCTTTCGGGATTTCACGCCTGCCACTCTTTTTTCAGGAGCAAATAAAAGGCTCAAAAAACGCCCCCATCGCACGGTTTGACGGGCTTTGTTGCTATCAGACAAGGAGCAAAAAAAGCCTGTCGCGCCTCGCACGGCGTGCGGCCTTTCAGAAGCCGCGCCGCAAAGCCAAAGCCAGCGCGGCTCCTGAAAGCGCCAGCTGGGGCATGTTATCCATCAGGCGAGCCATACGGCAGTCGCTGCCAGATGGAGGGCCCCAGGAGGTTGCGAGCCGTCTGGTCGTCACGCGTGGCGATGGCCCGGTACTGCTTGCGCTTGGCAAAGAAGTTCTCGATCTGATGGCGAGCCAGGCCATGCCGGCCCGGCAGCGATAAAGCACGGCATCGACAAACAAGCGGTTGCCCCGCGCCCGTGTCCCTGGCTGACCGGCACGCCCGGGCAGCCAATCCTTGATGCGCTCCCGCTGACCGTCGCGCAATGCGTATCTTTTGGTTATGGCCCTTCAGCCGGGTTTTCGCCCCCCAGGCTTCAGGTTTGGCCCTTGATGATTGATGGCACGCCCTGGAAACTGAAAGCTGAACGCCGCACGAAGGAGCCAGCTGAATCCGCTACTTTTCTGATAGCAGCCAAGCCCGGAAAACCGTGCGACGGAGCCGTTTTTGGGACCTTGAATTTGCTCCTGATTCGAGAGCAGCAGACGGCAAGGCGGCACGCGTTCAGACCAAGCCGAAACCCAAACCCGGCTTAAACCCGCGCCTTTCAGCGGCTTGCCCATGCACTCTTGCGTTCTTGTTTTTGTGGCGAACAAGGCTTGGATTGCACCCAAACCGCAGCGCGGCTGCCGGGGCATTTTTCTGAATCTGTTCAGCGCCCCGCCGCACGCCGTTTTGCCGCCGCCCGCGCCCCGGAAAACGCCGCCCAATTGCGCTCCCGCTTTGATAGCGCCCAAGCCCGGAAAACCGTGCGATAGGGCCGTTTTGGGCGCCTTTTATTTGCTCCCAAAAGCGAAGCAAAAGGGCGGAGCAAAAGGCCCTGCATCAACCGCCTGGCTGCCGCGCCAGGCGCCACAGCAGCACACCCGCGCACAGGCACTGGCCCGCATACAAAAGCGCGCCGGCCGTGTGCCACAGCGGCTCGCGGGCGGCAAGCCCCACCAGCGCCGCATTCGGCGGCTGCGGTGCACGCGGGCGCGTCAGCAGCAGCGCCACGCCGCAAGCCAGCGCCAGCCAGGTTT
>ERZ772827.1823-NODE-1823-length-10664-cov-2.738524_pt1 | contig 10664 bp, 1 predicted proteins | sample MGYA00580850_ERZ772827 | MGnify/ENA primary metagenome ERZ772827 (study PRJEB29015, sample SAMEA2737950) | human oral metagenome | biome: human oral; feature: human-associated habitat; material: dental | place: China | collected 2145 ...
TTCTTTACATAAGCAATAAGTAAATAGGTTATAATAGCTACCCAAATGTGAATTTTGACAGCATTTTCTGAATGCCCCTAAAGTTTCTTTATAGTTAAGTTTTGCTTTATAAATTTGAAAAAAAATTCTATTTTCCATCTGTTTCTGTATAAAATAGCTACTTCAAAAGCTGAAATTTCAAAATTATTGGTTAAAAACTCAATTATTTCACTTTTATCAGAATCATAAAGACCTACTAAACGTAGATTTTCAGGGTACAATTTTATTGATTTATGACCTTTTAAACATATTTCTTTATCAAAAAGAAGACCTGTTGTCTCATCTATGTTCAAATTTTGTTCAATGACATCATATTTCATATTTTTAGCTCTTGTTATAAAAAAAGAGCCTGAAGAGTTTAGCTTGTAAAGAGCTGCTAAGTCTATATAAGCCTTATCCATTAAGTATATTACATTAGGAACAGAGATAATCTCATCTAAAATATTACTATCATGATATCTACCATCGGTAATATGTATAAAAGTAGGTATATCTCCCCGTAAATCCATTAAGGTATGTATTTTAATAGCCCCGCGAGAATATTTACCTAAATCCCAAGATAATAAATTGATACTCACAGAAATAGTTGTCGAATCAAGAGCAAAAATACGCCAATCTCTTTTTTCATTTGCACGAGATAAAGTAGAAACATTTACATATTGTTTAATTCCTAAATGATATAGTTTTTTAGAGTGTTGTTTGAGGCATATACAAATGTTTCTCAATGAATTAAGAGAGGATAATTGACCAAATAATAATTGTAAGAATTGATTCTAACAATCTAAGTCTCTAACACCTAAATTGCCATTATAACATTTAACACATTTATTAAATTCATATCTATTTATAAATTCAGTAATTTGATAGAAAACGTATTTTCCTGATTTCATTGCACTTATATAAAAATGCAAATTTAACTCAATTCAAATGTCAAAAAAATAAAACAGGTATAAAATGTTGCTTATCAATATTTTATAACAAAAAATTAAAAATCAACGCAACAGCAGTAATTGCTAATGACGAGTTACGAATAATGGGGCAAAGGTAGTTTATAATTAGCAGATTAGCAAATGAGAAAATTAGGCGATGAGAAAATTAGAGGAGAGCATTGTTAAAATTTATACTATTATATGAAAAAAATTATCATTATCTCTTTGTTATTCGTAATTATTTTATACTTTTGCCGCCCGATAATCACTGAAATAGTAATTTTAACCACTCAATAATGAAAAAACTTAGTAGTATTTTTTTTGTAAAATACTTGTTGATAGGTATTTATAGCCTATCTTTCGTTAATTTGAACGCACAAACGTGCGATGAAAACGTACTAAAAGCTCTTGAACAAACGCGAGCTACCACTTTCGAAAATGTGAATGTAGGAGGTGAGGGATATTTTTATATTCGTTATCCTTTTCCAGGTACTACTTACACTTTTACAGATGATAAAGGAGCTTCCTATTCCTTGCGTTATGTAGTGCCTAAAGGAGGTACAGAGCAGGTTTTTTTAACCATTCCGGTAGGGAAAGTGCATCAAAAGCGCACTTTTTCTTTGAAGGCAACCAATGAAGGTTGTACCTATCAATCGGGGTATTTGTATACTATAACTCCTCAAATAACTCCTGTTTTATCATTGAGAATAGAGCCTGAATGGTGTAATGATTCAGGTGCTATTTACTATCAATTGATAGGAAAAGATGTCAATCCATCAGATTATAAGGTGTATTACAAAAAGAGTTCTGAAACTGCTTATAGTTTTAACGCCGATAGATTGGTAGATGCTTCTTTGGGGGTTCGTACCCTTTCCAGAGGGGATTATGACCTTATCGCTAAGCACAATAGCGATGCTTCTAAAAATATAGAACAAAAAAATATTACAGTTGTTAACAATCTTGAAAATATAGATTTTACCCCAACCTTTGTGCCTACTCCTTGTGAAGGCAATGGAAATATAAAGGTAAAAGTAAATTCGGGTAAATATCCGCTTTACTTCACTTTGTATAATAAAGAACGCAACAAAATAGTGCGTCCTAAACAAACTTCTAATGTTTTTGTTGGTATCCCCAAAGGAGAGTATCAGGTACTTGTAGAGAATTTCTGTGCCATAGGTGGAGGAACCCAAAGTTTTAGACCCGTAGAGGTTGGTGATTTTAATTTTAAAATTACAGCTCTTCTAAAAGACTTTACTCTCAAAGAACATACTTGCGAAAAATTACAATTCTCGGCTGCGAAATTAGAAAGTAAAAATGTTTATCAAATTTGGCAAGCTAATACAATTCCTTATCCTTTTACTATAGAACTCACACTTACTTCTCCTTCTAATAAGGTATATCCTTTTACTTATGTTATAAACAGCCAAGATGAGTTCACTAGATTTTTTGACATAAGTAGTGATTACTTTCAACTTCGAGAAACATACCAAAACATTCCTATAGAATATGGTAATTGGACTCTTACTGGGCGATCTATCGTTTGTGACAAAGCAACTCCTTTTCTTCCCGTTACTAAAAAATTGTTCAGTAGTATAGAAAACTATGGAACTATACTATCTTCTTATGGTGATACTTGTACAGGAGCACAGATAGTTACAAGTCATAATGGTGCTTGGAATTCTAATTTGAATATGACAGTGTATTATGTACTTGAAGAGTATCCTGCTCATTTCAATCCTAATACAGCAGGCTTCTACAAAATCAATAGTACAAATCCATTGCTTGCAGATAAATATGTAAAGAAAGTGGTAGGAGTTAGTAGTGCTCAAACTATTGTAACAGGAGATCATCTGCGTACAGGTGATGTATTTCGTTTTAGAGTAGTATCAGAAGATTGTAACAAAGAGATTCTTCTTGCTCCTCTTGAAATAAAAGCATCCTCTAAAAGAGGAACTATCAACAATTCTTCAATAGGTAGTTGTAAAGCCGATAAAAACGGAAGTAAATTTGCTTCTTGGTGGATGTATAAAAGCTATTTGGATATATCAGAAATTAAAATTATAAATTTTGATGGAGATGCCACTCAGTTCCCTGCAGGTTTTTCGTTACCTTATGTAGTAAATGATAAAGATAGAATATCATCAAGCAACCAAAACTGGATCTTGAGAGATTTGCCCATAGGAAAATATACCTATGCATATACAGATGTATGTGGCAATGTGCAAACCTCTACCTATGAACTAAAAGAAGAGATCTATTCAGTAACTTTTGAAGATGATTGTTTCCCTAAAGTAAAAGGTATAAGAAAAGGCGACGCAAGAGGATGGACAACTTTTTATATAGAACGTTTTGACGAGACTACAGGTAAGTGGAAACAAGCTGAGTATACAGGTGATTTGCTCAATAGACCAGGAACAACCATTTCTACAGTTAAAGGAGAAAGAAAAGGAAAATTCCGTGTAGTACGTATGCTCTATACGCGTCCGGAACTTGGTAGTAGTGCTTTTGATTGTGCTATAGTGGTTGCCGAAAAAGAGTTTAGAGGGACTTTGAGAAAGCCTAAAGCTATAGGCTTTGGTTGTAGTGGTAGCAAATATCACGTAGCAATTATCCCACAAGGAGGAACGCCTCCTTTTACATATACTTTAGTGTCTAAAAAAGTGCCAGGACATCCAGAAGAAAAACTCAATCAACACAGTGATAACGAAAACTTCTTCCTCAATGTAGATGCTACCGACTTAAATACTTACTATGTGTTTAAGGTAACTGATGCTTGTGGACAAGGAGATACAGTAGACGGTGTGATTGCTAATTTTAAAGCCCCTGAAATTACCGCTGATAAAATTGCATATTGCAACGGACAGCCCGCCGTACTCTCATTGCCTGATATGGGAAGCAAGATTAAAATACAGTGGTATAAAAATAATGACACAACTACTCCTATAGGAGAAGGAACCACTTTGGTTATTCCTTCTGTAACAAATGGCGATCAGTATAGTGTAAAATTAGTGTCGAGTTACGATGCTGCCATCAACTCTTGTTTGTCATTAGCTATTAAACCTTATATTTTCAGTAGTACAGCAGGAACTCCAGCTGTAACTTCGGTACAAGGACACAACAAACAGTTCTGTCTATCAACTAGTAAAGACTTTGATCTCAATACACTATTTACTGACACTAATCCTGCTCATCCTCAAATTACCAAACGTATTGTAGATAAGAATGATGTAATCTCTGTGCCAGCAAATGGAAAAGTAGAGTTATATTCATCAAATTTCTTAAGAAAAAATACATTCGTCTATCGTTTAGAAAATGCTTGTGGAGAGGTACTTACTCAAACTGAAGCTACTTTAGAAGTAAAAAAGATTTTTGATTTTGACAAACATCTACATTCCGATGTGACTATTTGTAGTGCTTCAACCTACAACGATATCAAGCAACTTATTTTAGAGAAAAGTAAATCAGAACTCAGAGCTAATGCTCCTGAATTTTTGTGGTATAACTCTTTAGAAGATGCTCAAAACGAAACTAACCCTATTGTAGGAACAGCTTCAATAGGTACATTAGTAGCTGATAGCCAAAAGCAACTCTATTTGCGACTTGCAAAAGCTTATTACTGCAATAGTGGTGTGATAACTATAACAGTACATCAGCTCAATACCAATGCCCCTGTTGCTAAATCCTTTACTGCTGCTTGCGCCCTAAATGTAGGAGATCTTAAAAAACTGATAGACCCTACTAACTTTAACAATATCAATATTTATCAAGGAGGAGAATCCTTGAATGACAATTTTGAATTTACAACCTATACAGGCATTACTTATACGCAAAAAGTAGGAATGTGTGAGTCGCAACCTGCTCCTGTAACACTGGCATCGCGCCCTACTACTCAAGCTTCACCACAAGCTCTATCAATTTGTACTAGCTACAGTAGGATTCAAAAATACCCTGCCTTTACCGTTGACGAGGTAAAAGCTGCCCTTCGTGAGCTATATCCTAATGCTACCCCCGATGGTATCAAAGTGTATAACTATAACAACAAAGAGTTCCTAAGGGGAGAGGAAGAAATATTGTTGACCTACCAGTATGCTACTTTTTCAATAGAAGAAGTAGGCAAATGTCCATCAGCTCGTTATTCACTTCTTTTTACCGAAAAGGAAAGAACAGCAGCTAAGTCACTAAAAATAACTTTGTGTGAGAATAGTACTGTGAGTGATCTTAAATCATATATTAGTGGTAGTGATTTGAAAATATACAAATCAGATGTATTGCAACAAGATACAGCTCCTATAGATTGGTCTTATGTTAATACTTATCAATATACTATACAAGAAAATGGCAAATGCCCTAGCTATAAAACAAATCTAATACTCAACAAAGTTACTGATAATGTAACCCCTATTGCCGAGAGAGGAATCGACTTGTGTGGCACTACCCGACCTACAGTAGGTCAGGTTAAAGCTTTATTGGGTAATAATGCGCGTATTTATCTTAAATCAGGTAATACCTATTATGAGCGATTGAGTGACAATGAGCCTATCAGTACCAGTTGGCTTTGTTACTACACTCTTCAGGAGGCAGGGAAATGTATGAGTGAAAAAGCACCGCTTCGAATGAATTTTACATTTGCAGCTCCTAATGAAATAGAAAGTTTACAAGTGTTTTGCGGAAGTCACCTTACTGTAGCAGATTTAGAAACCAAAAAACGAGATGTGCGTTGGTATAGAGAAGCTACAGGAGGTACAGCTCTATCACTTGATGAGCCTCTTGTAGAAGGGGATTATTATGCTGCTCAAATGAATGGTGCTTGTGAGAGCGAACGCAAGAAAGTACAAGTGTACCCTTCATTAGTTATAAAAAGCCTAAAAGCTGTCCCTACAACTATAGAAAAAGGTAAAAATACTTGGGTTAATTATTATGTTACATCTGTTCCCAAAGCCATATTAAAATACCGTATAAATGGTGGAGCAATACAAAAAAACACCATTAGTACAAATGGAACTTTGTCTTTTTCTCATTTAGCCACAGATACTACTACCTTAGAAATCATAGAGCTTACTTATAATGAGTGCACTATTACCCCTCATACAACACTTACTGTTAACACTGTTAGTGAGTGTACTACCCCACCAGCACCTCAGTTTGCTGCTATAGATAATGCAGTAACTACTATGAACGGGATAGAGGTAAAACGCAGTTTTACTGGTACGCCACTCTTTACACCTGCTTATGGAGCTCACTGTCAATCATCTTATAATGCAGGCTATGCTTGGTTGAGAACAGGAGATAATTCTAAACTTACCTATACTTTTAGCCGCCCTGTAAAGAGTGCTACTGTATGGTTACTTTTGATGGGAAATACCCCAAATGGAATAGACAAAGCTAAGATAAGCCTCAATTGTGGCAATGCACAACTAAGCAAAGTGTATGATTGCAAAAACAATATTAATCTTAATGGATCAACAATTACTTCGGCTAATGGAATTGTAAATGATGTTGCTATAAAAGTAAATAGCACTAAAGGAGCTTTTACTGAGTTGGTAATAGAAGATCTTGTGGGAGCTAGTGGTTATGGTTTCTTTGTGGAAATTTGTCCTACCTCAGTGATAGAGTTAGATGTATTTGAAATTACAGAAAATCCTCAGCCACAAGCAGCTTGTGTAGGTAGTGATGTGAATTTTACCTCTAAGGTGAATTTTAAATATAATTACAGAGGAAAAATTAACTATCAATGGCAAAAATCAACAGATGGAGGTGCTACTTTTGCGGATATAGCAGGAGCTAATGGAGTTTTCGCAAACAATGTGATATCTACTACTCTCACATCTGTAACTGCTGCCGATAATAATAGCCTTTATAGAGTAGTATATACTTATACTGATACTGCTATGCTCTGTGATACTGTTATCACCCAAACTACTACTGCAGCTACCCTTACTGTAAATACACCTATAAATGTATCTCACCAGCCTGCTGATGCAACCTATTGTAAAGATGCTGTAGCTGCCCCTCTTAGTGTGGTTGCTACGGGAGCAAACCTTAGATATCAATGGTATCAAAACACTACTAATAGCATAGAGGGAGCAACCCCATTGACAGGCGAAACAGGCGCTACCTATACTCCTTCAACAGCTAAAGGAGAGGTGCAATACTACTTTGTAAGACTGTTTAGCAATAGTTGTACACAAGATAGTGCTTTTGCTAAAGTAACTGTACAGAATGCTACCACTATTGTCAGTTCACCAGTAGGAGCGACCTATTGCCAAAATGCAACGGCTACCCCGTTGAGTGTAATAGCTACAGGAGTAGGTACTTTGCATTATCAATGGTATCAACATCACAGCAATAGCAATGTAGGAGGAACCTTACTTGCTGGAGAAACCAATGCTACTTATACACCGCTTACATCAGTAGTTACTACTACCTATTATTATACAGTGGTGAGCAGTGATTGCGGGATAGCAACCTCTACAGCTGCTAAAATAGAAATACAAACGCCTACTACCATTGTCACACAGCCGGCTAATCTAAAACTCTGCCACTTAGAACCTACAACTAACGCAATGCGAGTAGTGGCTACAGGTAACAATTTGCGTTATCAGTGGTACGACAATGGTACTAACAATAGCAATGTGGGAGGTACAGCTATTGTAGGTGAAGTGTACGATGCTTTTGTTCCACCTATAAACGCAATAGGTATTAAGTATTATTATGCTACTGTACAAGGTACTTGTGGTAATATAATTACTACTACAGCAGCATCTGCTGAGGTACAAACCCCTACAGCTATTACTTTGCAACCTCTATCAGTAACATATTGTAAGGGAACTGCCCCTACACCTTTGAAAGTAGAAGCTACTGGTATAGGTACCTTGAGATATCAATGGTACTATAAACCAATTAATAGCTCAACTCCTACAATTTTACCAAGAGAAACCAATAGTACCTACACTCCTGTTACTAGTTATGCGTATGCAAAAGACTATTTAGTAGTAGTAACCAGTGATTGTGGGGTAGTTACCTCTACAATAGCAAGAGTAGAAGTAAAATCTGAAGCAACAATTTATATATCTCCTCAGCGAGCTACTTATTGTAAAGGAACACAAGCAATTCCTCTTACAGTACAAGCGTCTGGCTCTGAACCTTTTACTTATCAGTGGTATACAAATACAACAAATAATCAGGCAGGAGCTACTGCTATAGCGGGGGCTACTGGTAATACTTATACCCCTTCTATTGCTGATGCAGGCACTCGTTATTACTTTGTAGAGGTTAAGAACGATTGTAAAACGGTAACTAGCTCTATAGTAGATGTAAAAGTTCAGGAAATAGCTCCTCCTACCGTAACCCAAACCACCCACACTTTATGTTCCGGCACAAACCAAACCATAGCCTCTTTGCAACCGCAAGGCGCTAACATCGTATGGTATGCTACAGCTACTGATGTAACACCTTTGGCAAAAACAACACCTTTGGTAGCGGGTACCACTTATTATGTAGCGCAGAAAAATGGCACTTGTGAGAGCGATAGAGTAGCCGTGGCAGTAACACAAGGCACTTCAGGGAATGAAACGCTTGTTTTCTCTACACCTTTCTCTAAAACACTCAAATGTGTGCCATCTGGTCAGTTGCGTTTTCAAGTGCAAAATGCTGTTGCTGGACAAAGTTATGTGGTAGAACTTACAGAGGTGCCTGCGGGCTATACAGGATCACGCACCTTTACTATTACCAAAGACAATAAAGAAGGCAATGTTCCTTTTGTATGGCTTACTCAAAATAATATCCCTAAGGGAACGTATAAAGCAAGACTCGTAAAATGTGGTGTTTCACAAGAGATAGGACAAACAATTACCGAATTAACAAGTAATTTCCCTATACGCGATAACTTCGATGCAGGACCTTATGTTGATATCAATGATTGTAATTATGCCAATTTGAGAAACTCTCAGGCTCGTGCGGGAGGTATCGACATCAATGCGTATTTCCAAAACGAAGCGATTGCTAAACAGTTCTTTGAATATACAGCCGTATCTCCACAAGATATGACCGACAAAGGCTGGACTAACGCATCTCAAATTCCTGATAGCTATTGGCGTGAAGTGTATTCATTGCCAGCGGGAGTTACCAGCAGTCAGCCTAAAGTGATTTATTACGATTTGGCTGCCTTTGGTAGAAACTATGCCGATTTGGCTATTGCTAATAAAAAACCTAAATTCTACTTCCGCATCAAAGGACAACCTTCTTGTGGGGTATCAGCGCCTATTGAATTTGGCGATACGCGTATGCTTACAATGAAGATGGCTTACGGCGGTAGTTGTACTGCGCCTACGATTAAGATTTCGTTAGATAGAACCGTGATAGTTTGTAAACCTATTACTTACGAGGTGAAAAATGAGGCAGGACAAGTGGTAGCTTCAGGTAGTACCAATGTTGCAAATGCTATTATTGATATCACAAACCTCAATGGTAATCCTATCAACCCTAATGAGAAATACAGCGTAACGGTGAAAGCGGCAGCCCCCGATACACAATCGGTAACCACAATAGCGCGCAGTTTCAATCAGGCGAAAGCTGCCTATAGACCCGATGGGCAATATGCAGAGATAAAGAGATGTTTCGGTCACCCCGAAAGAACAGAGATGTATATACAAGGCTTCTTGCGTGATGAAAATGGAGTGTTGTTGTCGCTCAAAGGCTATAAAGTAACCTTGGAGAGTGCTCCAGCAGGCTATGTCAATGAGCCTAACAAACTGAAAGTGGGCGAAAGCTATACCATCACAAGAGATGCGAGCTCCTACAATCTGCTTTCTACTCTTAATGTACAAAATGCTGCGGGCTTCTCGTCTCTCCCTGAGGGCGATTACAAAATCAAGATCGAAGACCCTTGCGGACAAACATACTATGTAGAAAATGGCAGACGAAAAAAAGCAAATTTACTAACAATCGAACACCCTCAGTACAGCGAAAAACCACTTACTCCTGAAAAAGAAGTTGCTTGTACGGGAGTAAAGGTATATCCTTTCAAAGGGAATACAGCACAAGATTGGTTGAAGAAAAACAACCAAAATCAGAACTTGTATGTATGGTTAGTGAAAATACCTGCGGGTGTAAATGCCGCCGATATTTCTACTACCCCTCAACAACCAGGTACTTATGCAGGTAATACCTACCAAAGAGCTATTTATAGCAGGGATAACGCTGCTACTTTAAATACTTATTTCACGTTGCCTCGCAATGAAAATTCTACAGGGTTGTATACCTTTGCTTACGCCGAAGATGAAAGAGAAATCTATAACTATATAGCTAACTTACCTACGGCTTGTGTACGCACCTTTACAATTAGTGTAGATGACGTATTACTGAATATAGACCGTTCTACTTATGTAGGATACAAATGTGAAGGAAGTACTGGTAAAATAGTAGTGAAAGCAGTGAATGGTATCAATGACGCAAATAACTATACTTATGAGCTTTATGCTACCAAAACGGGTACAGTTATCGAGACTAAAACCGCTGTTAAAGGAACTACTGTAACCTTTACCAACTTAGGTACTTTCTCAACCGGACAAAATACACGTTGGTTAAAACTCACTGACGCTTCTTGTCCTACTCAATCGATGTGGCGCGAATTGCCAATTGATATTTTAGAAAAACCAGCTAACGGAAAAACCTATACTTTCTGTGCTGCTGCTACAG
>ERZ772827.1824-NODE-1824-length-10662-cov-4.583577_pt1 | contig 10662 bp, 10 predicted proteins | sample MGYA00580850_ERZ772827 | MGnify/ENA primary metagenome ERZ772827 (study PRJEB29015, sample SAMEA2737950) | human oral metagenome | biome: human oral; feature: human-associated habitat; material: dental | place: China | collected 2145 ...
AGCATAAGATAAAGTCGACGGTTTCCCAGTACATTATACTGTTCGACCTCACTTTTGCCCAGCAGGTATTGGGACTCGGAAAACCTGAGGATGTCCTCCTCGGCATCACGACCTCTGGCAACTCGAAAAATGTGCTCTACGCCTTCCGTATGGCAAAGGCACTCGGGCTGAAAACCATTGCTCTCACAGGTGCATCGGGCGGCAAATGCATGACGGGCGGCTACGCCGATATCACGATCAAAGCCCCCGCCGATGAGACGTATATGATACAGGAGTATCACCTCCCGATCTACCACACGCTCTGCATCGCCGTAGAGGAGGAATTTTTCGGCGCATAATTTATTAAAGGAGGAATTCCCATGCCACTGACCTACGAGGACTTCAAGAAGCTCGCGAACGGCAGCGACATCCGCGGCGTCGCTGTCCCCGGTGTGCCCGATGAGCCTGTCACCCTCACACCCGAGGCGGCGAACCGCATCGCCGCCGGCTTCGTCCGTCTCCTCACGGAGAAAACGGGCAAACAGCCTGCCGAGCTGCAGATCGCCGTCGGACACGACTCGCGCATCTCCGCGCTCGCCATCAAGGACTGCGTGCTCACAGGGCTGACCCACACGGGCGCACATGGCATCGACTGCGTCCTCGCCTCCACCCCCGCCATGTTCATGGCGACCATCTTCGAGGACACGGCGGCGGACGGCTCCATCATGATCACGGCGAGCCACCTCCCCTACAATCGCAACGGACTCAAATTCTTTACCGCATCGGGTGGTGCAGAAAAGGCGGACATCCAAAAGATCCTCACCTATGCGAGCGAGGCCGCCGAAGCGCACGGAACCCTCGATCACGTACTGAAGTTCGACCTCATCGGCCGCTACAGTCAGCACCTGGCGGACAAAATCCGCGAGGCACTCGGCGGTGTGGAAAAGCCGCTTGCCGGGATGCACATCGTCGTCGATGCCGGCAACGGTGCGGGCGGATTCTTCGCTGGACGCATCCTCACCCCGCTCGGTGCGGACACCTCCGGCAGCCAGTTCCTCGACCCGGACGGCTATTTTCCGAACCACGTCCCGAACCCCGAGGATCCCGCTGCCATGCGTGCGATCAAGGAGGCTGTCATCGAGAACAATGCAGATCTCGGCCTCATATTTGATACCGATGTCGACCGCATGAGCGCCGTGCTTGCCGATGGCACGGATGTCAGCCGCAATGCTCTGATCGCCATGATGTCTGCCATCCTCGCGCCCGACTACCCCGGCTCCACCATCATCACGGACTCTGTCACCTCCGATGGGCTGCACGACTTCCTTGAGAACGAACTGCACCTAAAGCACCTGCGGTATATGCGCGGCTACAAGAACGTCATCAACGAGTGCATTCGACGCAACGAGGCGGGCGAGGTCTCGCCGCTGGCGATCGAGACCTCAGGGCACGGGGCACTCTCGGAGAACTACTACCTCGACGACGGCGCATATCTGGCGGTCAAGCTCATCATCGCCGCTGCCAAGGCACGCGCCGAGGGACGCACCCTCGCGGATCTGATCTCCAAGCTGCGCCATCCTGCGGAGGCGCGCGAGATCCGCATCAAAGTCCTCGGAACAGAAAATGTGCGCGCCTACGGCCAAGAGGTCCTCACTGCATTTGAGGAGCGCGCAAGGGCGAAGGGGATTTCCATTGCCAGCCCCTCCTACGAGGGTGTCCGCATCATCATGAACGACGGTTGGGCTCTCCTCAGGATGTCGCTGCACGACCCGAATATGCCGCTCAACATCGAGGCCGATACAGCGGGCGGCGCCGATGTGATCGAGCGCACCGTCAAGGAGCTCCTCACCGGCTTTGACGCTCTCGATTTCTCGGGATTCCACGTCTGATATGATCCGCACCAGAGACTGCTGCACGAAGCGAAACGTTTTGTGCAGCGGCCTCTTTTTTGATCTTGCACGCCCATCGTTCGAGAAAATGCCCTCTTATATAGGCACTCATTTTATTTTATGCTATAATGGATAACATTATAACACGAGGAGAGAAGAGCGTATCTATGGAAAAAATCGTACAGGCCATCTGGAGCAATCGAATCACGCTCCTATGCGTTATTGTCATTGCCGCCCTCGCCGGCCTTTCGTGGCAGACACTCTCGAGCTCACCCTACAGTTCGATCCGCCCAACGTACGCCGTCATCCATGGCAGCCCGGAGTACAAGGACATCATCGGCTTTCACCCGGATCTCTTCGACTGGCAGCCCTATGACTATCCTGCTCCGCCGCCGCTGGATGCAGATACCAAGACCGTCTATCTCTCATGGGAAATCCCCGCATCCGTGCCGCTCTTCGTCGATCACGTTCTCTTCGCCACGACAAACCAGAATGCCTACATCTATCTCGATGATGAGCTCATCTATATGCACGGCAACTGGGATCAGCTGATGGACTCGCGCGGACGCACCCCCCACTTCGTCCACGCCGACTGCGAACTCGCAGGCAAGCGCATCACCATTATGCTGCACTCCGGCTACAACAACTGGCTCGGGAGCATCGACTACTTTTTCATCGGCAGTGAGTCCGCCCTCATGCAGATGCTCGGTCTCGCCGATGCCATCTATATCGCCAGCCTCTCGATCGCACTTTCGCTGATCGTCTTTCTCATCATGGATCTCGTCTGGCGCAGAACAAATTCGCAGCGCAGGATGCAGCTCTGCCTCATCGCCTTCCTCTTCAGTTTCATCCTGTGGACAACCGGTACATCCTCCTTCTTCTCACGCCTCCTGGGGATGCCGGATGTCTGGTGGGAGATCCACCTCATCATGCTCTACATCATGCCCATCACCTGTGCCTTGGTCGTACAGGAGGTTGTTTCTCCTGTGTATAGAAAAACAATACACTGTATTAACGTTGTCTATCTTCTTCTGTTTATTGCTGCAACGATCAGTGAGGTCAGCGGATTTAACGGCTATATGAATCTGCTCTACCTCTTCTACCCCATCCTTTTCATCAGCAGCCTCATCCTCATCTATACACATCACCGCTCGGACTGGAGGAAATACCCCGCAGCACGCTATGGCATGATCTTCATGATCTCGCTGACCATCTTCGTCGGCATCGATGCACTGCATTTCGAGTATCATCTCCTCTCCGCTATGCTCTCGACGACCGTTTTCTCCATCTACTCATCCATGCCGTTCGTCTTCTTCCTCATCCGTGAGCAGATGCTCCGCGACACACTCCTCGCCCAGCAGAACGCAGACCTCACACGTGAGCTGCAGGAGTCGCAGAGCGAGGCACAGCACGACTTTCTCACCGGTGCCTACAACCGACACCAGCTGGAGGACGGCATCCGTAAGTTCTCCACGCTCGCCGATACGCGCGGATTCCCCTTCTCCTTTGCCATCTTTGACGTGGATCACTTCAAGACCGTCAACGACACGCACGGTCATCTCGGCGGCGACCGCATTCTGAAACAGATTGCCGATACCATACATGCACATACTGACCGCCGCCATATTCTTATCCGCTACGGCGGCGATGAGTTCATCCTCCTCGCACTCCACCATGATCTTGCCGCCATGATCGCCTTCTGTGACGAACTGCGGCAGATATTCGAAAAGACCCTGGACGGCGTTACCCTCAGCTTCGGTGTCTCCACCTGGCATGGCCCGAATGATCGGCCGACCGCGCTCATGGAGCGTGCCGACCGCGCCCTCTATATCTCCAAGGAAAAGGGACGCAACAGTGTCTCCGGCGAGAATGAAGGGTAATCGCTAAAAATCAATAAATAAATCCTTTATGATCTATCGCTTCATCTGACTTCTGCATGAATCCATATAAATTTCATACAGAAGTCTTTTTGTATTCTTCGTCTCTCTTACTAAGATTCGTATTCTTTTTCATTTTTTTATTGTTCTATATCTAAATCATATGCTATAATAAATTAACTAATATGATAGGAACGGATCATATCCATGTCGCTTGCAAAGGGGGTGCATACCCATGCAGCGCATTCTTGCATTTCTGCGGAGCAACATTCTGACTCTGCTCTGTATCGCTCTTCTCACAGGCGCGAGCGGCGCTGCCTGGTATCTCCTCGCAACACCGATCGACCGCAGCATACAGGCGGAGTATGCTGTTTTTGAGGGGAATCCTGCGTACAACGACATCATCGGATTCCATGCGGGAGCGATGGACTGGCAGCCCTATGACTATCCTGCTCCGCCGCCTATGCCTCGGAATACGACGACGGTCTATCTCTCATGGCAGATCCCGTTTGCGGCGCGCTTCTCAAACGATCACGTGCTCTTTGCGACGACCAATCAGAACGTCTATGTCTATGTTGACGACGAGCTCGTCTATATGCACGGCGACTGGAATGATCTCACGGGCGCACGCGGACACGCACTCCACTACATCCATCTCGATCAGAACATTGCGGGCAAGCGCCTCACGATTCTCCTGAACTCGGGCTATCCGAACTGGCTCGGCAGCATCGACTACTTTATGCTCGGGACATCCGAGACATTCCTGCGCAGCCTCAGTCTCTCCGATGCCATCTATATCTCGAGCCTATCCGTTACGATCGCTCTCATCGTCTTTCTGACGATGGATCTCGTCTGGCGCGGCGCAAAGGAGCACCGTCGCCGCATACAGCTCTATATCATCGGATACCTAGCGAGCTTCTTCCTGTGGACGACGGGTACATCCTCGTTCTTCCCGCGTATCTACGGCATACCGGGTGTCTGGTGGGAGATCCACCTCATCATGCTCTACATCATGCCCATGTTCTGCACGCGGATCACGCAGGATATTGTATCAGCACGCTACATCGAGCATACACGCACAATCATGAAGATCTTCGGCATCGTCTTTGCTACGGCGACGATCACGGAGATTGCAGGTCTGAACGGCTATATGAACCTGCTCTTCCTCTTTTACCCGCTTCTTCTCATTGGCAGTCTCGTGCTCATCTACACCCTCATACGCTCGAACTGGGTACATCATCCGGCCTGCCGTTATGCGTGCTTCGCCATGACCGCGATGGTCATCTTCGGCGGGATTGACGCAGTACACTTTGCGTATCATCGCCTCTCTGCCATGCTCTCGACAACCGTCTTCTCCATCTACGCGAGTATTCCCTTCATCTTTTACACCATCCGCGAACAGATGGTCCGCGACGCCGCCCTCGCACAGGAGAATGAGCATCTCGTACGTGAGCTGAAAATCTCACAGAACGAGGCACAGCGCGACTATCTCACAGGAGCCTACAACCGCCATCAGCTCGACGAGGGTTTTGCGGCATTCTCCGCGCTCTCCTCTGAGCGTGGGTTCAAATTCTCCTTTGCCATCTTCGATATCGATCACTTCAAGAGCGTCAACGATACAAAGGGTCATCTCGCGGGCGATGCGATCCTCCGGCAAATCGCCGACACCATCCATGAGGAGATCGACCGCCGCCACCTCTTCATCCGCTACGGCGGCGATGAGTTCATCCTCCTCGCCCTGCACTACGACCTCGATGCCATGGTCGCGTTCTGCGAACACCTCCGGCACATCCTCGAGCAGCGCCTCGACGGCGTCACGCTCAGCTTTGGCGTATCGACCTGGCACGGCAAAAAGGATCGCCTCCGCGCGCTCATCGACCGTGCCGACCGCGCACTCTACCTCTCGAAGAAGAAGGGACGCAATACCGTCTCTGCCGAGAATGAGGAGGGTGCAGCATAACACAGCCCCCCACAACCTCATATATTTGATTATGGAGAGCGCGTCGTTTCCGCAAACGGCGCGCTTTCCATTTCAAAATGGCTGAATACACGCGCCGCGGCATACAATATAGACTTTTCGCCCCCCTGCAGCATGCACACAAAGATATGAGATTGCCTCTTTATAATCCTGATTTTTTGCCAACGCGCCCTCATTGTGCTACAATGAGGGCGTTTTTATGATACGTTATAATAGTAAGGAGTATGGTATGCACCAAATTGACAGCGGTATGAGGGAGAATTTCTTCCAGTGGCAGGGGCGGCTGAACCGCAAGCGCTTTCTCAAGCGTCTCGTCGCGCTCACAGGTATGGGCATCGTCCTTTACATCCTCATGCTCGTCGTAATTCTCACATCGGGGGGCCCCCTGATGGAGCCGAATGAGTCCGTTGCTGAGGGTGTCTTTGGCTTCTTTACGCTGCTCAGTATTCCTCTGACGGTATCGACCTATATGCTCATGATCCGCCGCCTGCATGATCTCAATCTCTCGGGATTCTTCGTGCTGCTCGGCTTCGTCCCTCTCGTCAGTCTCGGGCTCCTTCTCTATCTCCTCTTCAAGGAGGGCACAACGGGCGACAATTCCTACGGTCCCGATCCGCTTGGAGCCGTCTCCGACGCAGTTCCTGCCGCGTCGGAGACGTACGAGAATCCCTATGCACGCGCATCCTATGGGGATGCACCGACGGATATCGCACCGCCGAAAAATCCGCAGGACTGATGAGGCGTGCCGATGAATGATACCGTGTTTTCGATGACAGGCAGGCTGACGCGGCGCGACTATGCGCTGACGATTGCTGCGCTCTGCGGCGGCAGCTCGCTCGCAGCGTTCGCTGCGCTCTCCGTCCTCCTGCCGCTGATCTACTTTATGGCAACGCTGTTCTTCCGTGAGACGACAATGCCGTTTTGGATTCTCTTCGTCATGGGGATCTCCCTCATCCTCTCGTGTGCAGCCATCCTGCTGCCGCTCACTGCCATCCCGGCAACGGTGCGCCGCCTGCACGACATCGGACGCGGCGGATGGCTCGCCTTTCCGCTCGTACTGATGAGCCTCGTGGCACTCGGCCTCCCTATGTTCTCACTCTTTATGCTCATAGGGATTCTTGAGGGAATGAACCGAACATCGGACATGATCTTTTTTGACAACCCGGAGCAGCTTGGCATCGCCCTCGGCAGTTTTGTCCTCGGCTATTTCTTCCTGTGCTTCTTCACCCTTCTCATCCTGTCCGTCTACGCCGCATGGATCTTTTTTAAAAAGGGATCTCCTGCTGCAAATCGATATGGAGAAGCCCCCGTGGAGGAGCCGCTCCCGTCCGTTTACGCAGCATATTTCTCCACGAAGGGACGAATCGACCGCGCACGCTTCATCTTTCGCACACTCATTGTCATCGCCGCTGCGGGTATCATTCTACCTATCCTGGGGCAATCCGTTCTCTACCCCATTGCCGCCATCGGCAAATCCATCGGGATAGCACCGATTGGGATGGACTTCTTCGTGATCCTCATCGGCGGTATGATTTATCCGCTTGCCGCCCTGCCGCTCGTTATCCGCCGTCTGAAAAGTCTCGGCCGCAGTTCCTATGAGTCCCTGCTCGTCTTTGCCGCACTCCTGCCGAATTTCCTCTGCACGATACAGACAGCGCGTTTCCTCGGCAGCCTTGATATGATCGAGGAGGATGAGATGGGCGCGGCGATCATCGAGGAGTTTATGACCATCGGCACAACAGGGGACACGTTCTTCATCGCCCTCTGGATGCTCTGTACCGTGCTTTCACTGATCGGCCTTGCACATCTTCTGCGGAATGATGATAGAGACATATCCGATGGAGCATTGCTCTAAAGCCGCTCCGAATGGAGCACGCACAGGCAATCAATAGATACACAGAAAGCGAGGTCACTATGTTCTGTCCAAAATGCAGTAAATTTGTCCCCTCCTCGGCGAATGCCTGTCCAAACTGCGGCATTCCGATCATCACGGGATTCTCTCCAAACTATGGCGCGGGCTTCGATCTCGGCGACGACGACAGCGAAAGCCGCAACGATGCACCGCCGCGCAAGGTGATGGACTCCGATCTCTACGATGATGTCCCGGATATGGATGAAAAACCACCTGCAGACTCGGGCATCGGGAGCAAACTGAAATCCCTCTTCGGCTTTGGGAAGGGCTGAATACGCACAAAAAGGGACTTTTCTTCGAAGCTGAAAAACTTCGGAGAAAAGTCCCTTTCTTTCTATAAACTCGCTGCGAGTGCCCCTTCCACCCGCGGTCACCCTCCCCCGTGCGGCACGGGGGAGGCTTTGGAAGCACGCCGCATCAGCTTCCCCCACCGAAGCGGAGGAGGCGGCGAGCACAGCGAGCCGAAAGGGGCGCTCAGAGAGCAGCCCCCTTTTTATTTACGACGCCTACCGATCGTATCGGTCGTAGCTCGTCTCGTCATAGCCGCGCGTACTGCGTCGGCGCTTTGGAACAATGACGACGTAGCGGCGCGGATTGTCTCCCGCGCTGTATGTCGTGACGCGGCGATTGTCCTGCAGCGCCATGTGGATGATCTTGCGCTCGTGACGGCTCATGGGCTCGAGGTGGATCTCCTCCCCGATGCGGCACGCCTTGTCCGCGAGATGTCCCGCGAGGCGTGTGAGCGTCTCCTCACGGCGCGCACGATAGTCCTCGACATCGAGGATGATGCGCGCATAGCCCGTCTCAGGGATCTTGTTGACGACAAGATTGGTGAGATACTGCAGGGCATCAAGGGTTGCGCCGTGTTTGCCGATGAGAATGCCGAGGTTCTCCCCCTGCATGTTGAATACCATGCCTGCCTCGCTGTCCATCCGATGCAGGGTAACATTGAGGTTCATTGCGGTAAAGATCTCACCGAGAAAGCGTTCTGCGGCGCTGATCATCTCGTCCGTGAGCGGAATAAGCTGACTGTCCGCACGCTCGCGGCGGCTGCCTCCATCATAGCCGCCATCGCTATGCTCCCGTCGGTCGCGGCGCTCATCTATGCGCTCCGACGACGAATAGCGTCCGCGCCGTCCCTCGCCATAGCTCCCGCGGCCGCTTTCGCGCGGCCCACGACGTTCCTCGCTGCGCTGCGGCCCGCTCTGCGCAGGATTCTTTCGCGCGGAGGAGCGCAGATCCGTGTGAAATCGCTTTGGACGGACGCCGAAGCCATCGTCTGCACGAGACTGCTCGCCCGCATTCACGCCGGATGATGCAGGCGCTGGCGTCGAAGCAATGACGGTCGGCTGTGCCGGCGTTGCTATCTCTGTTCGCTGCGAGGGTATGACGGGGCGCGTCGTTACACGGATGCGCGCTTCGCGTTTGCCCCAGAGTCCTAGGAAGCCGCCGGACGGCTCCTGAAGGACCTCATAGGTGATCTCGGCTCTCCCGCAGCCGAGCTTGTCGAGTGCGACAGAGAGCGCATCCTCGACTGTTTTTCCGCTTGTCTCTATGATCTCTGCCATATCAGATTGCCTCCTTTGCCGCTGCGCCCTCATTGCGGTACATCCACCACTGCTGGATAATCTGCACGACGTTCATTGTCACCCAATAGAGCACGAGACCCGAGGGGAAGGTAAGGCTGATCCAGCCGATGAAGAGCGGCATGATGGTCATCATGATCTTCATCTGCGGATTCATCTCTGTGGAGGTCATCTTCTGCTGGAGGAAGGTCGTCAGTGCGGACAGAACGGGCAGGATGTAGTATGGATCCGGCTCTGACATGTTGGGCAGCCAGTAGAACGATGCTGCCTCCGGGCTCGGAAAGGTAAAGTTGAAGAGGGCATAATACATCCCCATGAGAATGGGCATCTGTACGAGAAGCGGAAGACAGCCGGCCAGCGGGTTGACGCCCGCCTCGCGGAAGAGTTCGGCCGTCTTTTGCTGAAGCATCTGCGGATTATTCTTATACTTGTCCTGAATCTTTTTCATCTTCGGCTGAATTTCCTGCATCGCCTTCATGGATTTGATCTGCTTGACGGTGAGCGGATAGGTCACGACCTTGATGAGGATGGTGAGAAGAATGATGGGAAATCCATAGCTGACGAGGCCTGCAGCACTCGTAACGGTATAGAATGCGCCGAGAATCATCTGAAGGATATGGATGATGGGCTCGAAGAGGTTACTAAAAAATTCGATCAACGCGTTTTCCTCCTACTATTCGGGAAGTGTCTATGAAATAAATTTTCGATTATGAGTTTTTCGTTCGTGATACGCGCCCAACGCGAATGCCTCGCTGCGCGATCCTATGGAACGGGGTCGTAGCCGCCGGGATGAAACGGATGACAGCGCAGAATCCGACGGAGTGCCATCCATCCGCCGCGCCGTGCGCCATAGCGCTCGATTGCCTCCATTGCGTAAGCGGAGCAGGTGGGATAGTAGCGGCAGGTGGGCAGTGTGAGCGGCGAGACTGCCGCGCGATAAAACTGTATCAGAAGAAGGAGCACGCGCTTCATCACTGCTCCTCGGTGCGATGCCGCACCCCCCCATCCGCAAATATTTTGGCGCGGCGGGCGAGCGCTCTAAGCTCCTGTGCGGCATCCTGCATCCTCTGTTCAGCAAGACCTGCGCGGCCGATAAGGAGAATCCCCACATCTCTGCGCAGCTCGTGCTGCATATGACGATATGCCTCTCGAAGGAGGCGCTTCGTACGGCTGCGCACGGCGGCGCAGCCTAATTTTTTTCCGGCGGCAAAGCCAACCTTGCCGGCGACTCTTTGCTCACGCAGGACATAGAGAACCATCCGCCGTCCCGCAACCACGGTTCCCTTTTGGTAAACGTGCTGAAAGTCGCTGCGGCGTTTGATCATCTTTGTACGCGGTAATGTGTATTTCTTTTCGTTCATCGTTAAAAAAGAGGTCACCCGCGGTGACCTCTGTCAGGCTGCAGCTATTACGCCGACAGCTTCTTTCGTCCGCGCTGACG
>ERZ772827.1835-NODE-1835-length-10637-cov-2.998488_pt1 | contig 10637 bp, 10 predicted proteins | sample MGYA00580850_ERZ772827 | MGnify/ENA primary metagenome ERZ772827 (study PRJEB29015, sample SAMEA2737950) | human oral metagenome | biome: human oral; feature: human-associated habitat; material: dental | place: China | collected 2145 ...
GCACTGACCGACGAGGACGGCGGGAAGATCAAGATCGGCTTCCGCCCCGAGGGCCTGGACGTCGTTCCCGAGGGCACCGAGGGCACCATCCCCGTCGAGGTGGACTTCGTCGAGGAGCTCGGCTCCGACGCCTACGTCTACGGCCACCTGGCCGGCGCCGAGGAAGACGAGAGCCTGGGCTCCGGTGCCGAGGGCGCCGGCAAGCAGCTGATCGTCCGCGTCCCCCCGCGCACCGCTCCGGATCGCGGCGGCGTCGTCCACGTGCGCATCCGCAAGGGCCAGCAGCACAACTTCTCGGCCTCCACCGGCGAGCGCCTGCCGGAATGAGCGGCACCGGAGGGAGCTGACGGGAGTCGGGTCCCGGCCCTGCGGACAGCGGGGCCGGGGCCCTTCTCCGTGCGGCGCGGGGGCCGCCGTGCCGCTGCCCGCCGTTGTGGTGTTCGCCGCGACCCCGTCCGCGGCCCGCAGGACGTTTTACCCGGGCCACCGCCCAGTGCGACAATACGGGCATGCCTGAAACTATGGAGATCACGGCGGCGAACGTCGACCCCGCCCTCCTCGACCTCCCGTGGGACACCCCCCTCCAGGAATGGCCCGACTCCATCCTGGCCGCCCTGCCGCGCGGCATCTCGCGCCACATCGTGCGCTTCGTCAACCTGTCGGGCCGGATCCTGGCGGTCAAGGAGATCGGTCCCTCCGTCGCCCACCACGAGTACGACATACTGCGCGACTTGGCGCGCCTGAACGCCCCGTCCGTGATCCCCACGGCCGTGGTCACCGGCCGCAAGTCGCCGACCGGCGAGGAGCTCAACGCGGCACTGGTGACCGAGCACCTCACCTTCTCCCTGCCCTACCGCGCGCTCTTCTCGTTGAGGATGCGCCCCGACACCGCCGCGCGCCTCATCGACGCGCTGGCCCTGCTGCTGGTGCGGCTGCACCTGCTGGGCTTCTACTGGGGCGACGTGTCCTTGTCCAACACGCTGTTCCGCCGCGACGCGGGCGCTTTCTCCGCTTACCTGGTGGACGCGGAGACCGGCGAGCTCCACCCGCGGCTGACCGATGGGCAGCGCGAGTACGACGTCGACCTCGCCCGCACGAACATCATCGGCGAGCTCATGGACCTGCAGGCCGGCGGCTACTTCCCCGATGACGCCGACCCCATCGAGATCGGGGACCGGATCTGCGCGCAGTACAACCTCCTGTGGAACGAGCTCACCGGGGAGGAGACCATCAGCCGGGGCCAGCGGCGCTACAAGGTCTCCGAACGCATCCGCCGTCTCAACGACCTGGGTTTCGATGTCGCCGAGCTGCGGATGGCCTCCGACGCCTCGGGCGAGCACCTCAGCATCCAGCCGAAGGTCGTCGACGCGGGCCACCACCACCGCAAGCTCATGCGCCTCACCGGCATGGACGTCGGCGAGAACCAGGCCAGGCGCCTTCTGGCGGACATCGACTCGTGGCGGGCCACGACTGGACGCACCGCCATGCCCATCGAGCTGGCCGCCCACGAGTGGCTCACCGACGAGTTCACCCCGGTCGTCACGGCGGTCCCCCCTGCCCTGGCGGCGAAGCTCGAGCCCGCGCAGATCTACCACGAGTTCCTCGAGCACCGCTGGTACCTGGCGCAGCAGGCGGGCCACGACCTCCCCCGCGACGAGGTGATCCGCTCGTACATCGACACGGTCCTGCCGGGCAAGCCCGACGAGGCGGTGCTGCTCGACCCCGGAGAGGCCGACGCCCCGGCCTCGGCGGCGTCCAACCCCGACCTGTGGTGACCGCGCCGCCGGCACCTGATAGCGCACAATGGGTGCGCCCGGCAAAACGACCTGGAGGAACCATGACGCCACTGCCCCGCATCATCGCCCACCGCGGTGCGAAATCCCTGGCCCCCGAGAACACGATCGCCGCCTTCGCCAAGGCGATGGAGGTGGGCGCGCGCTGGTTCGAGTTCGACGTGGGCGTCATCGGCGACGGCTCCCTGATCGTCATGCACGACGACACGCTGGACCGGACGACGACCGGCTCGGGCCGCTATGACGGCCTCGCCTTCTCAGACGTCCGCAAACTGGACGCGGGGCGCTGGTTCTCCAGCACGTACCGTTTCGAACGCGTCCCAGAGGCCGCTGACGCGATCGAGTTCGGCAACACCGCGCAAATGGGCATGCACCTAGAGGTCAAGGCCTACCGCCGGAATCCGCTCCTGCGGGAGCGCCTCGTCGAGGCACTGGCCGTCGCCGTCGGCGCCGTGCGCGACCCCGCGCACTTCGTCGTGTCCTCCTTCGACCACGACCTGCTGGCCGCGTTCCACGAGGCGCGCCCCGACGTGGCCCTCGGCTGGCTCGTCGAGCGCGGCCAGGGCCCCTCCTCGTGGCGCGGGGGCGCCGAGGCACTGGGTTGCGCTGCGGTGCACCCTCCGCTTGAGGGGCTGACCGAGGCGGAGGTCGCGGACATGCGCGCAGCGGGCTTCGACGTCAACGTCTGGACCGTCAACGACGTCGAGTGCGCCCAGCGGCTGGCCCAGTGGGGCGTGACCGGCGTGTTCACGGACGTCCCGCAGGACTTCCCGGCCGAGGCCCTGGCGCGCCTCTGACCGGCGCCGCCCACCACCCCGGACGGGCCGACCGCCCCGGGGTCGGCCCGGGGCGGTCATGTGCTGGGGCCGGGAGGGCCCCGCTCAGCCCTGGCGGCGCAGGTAGCGCTTGGCGACGTGCTTGGCCAGGGAGAGCTCCGCGATGGAGTCGACCAGCATGAGGGCGCCGACGACGCCCGCGAACCGGGTCCACCCGGAGCGCGGCGACGAGGCGCGGGCCGCCGTCACGACCAGGCCGGTGCCGATAATGGCTTCCGCGCCAACAGCGGCGTGGATGAGCCAAGGGCGCTGGACGGCAACGGATTCGTAGGAGTTCCACAGCGGTTTCACAGCGGATTCGGGCTCGCCGAGCATGATGTCGACGCTGCGCCCGATCGCGTTGGAGATGCCGCGCGCCAGGTGCACGGTGACGCCCTCGACCTCGGAGGCCTCGGTGGCCCCCAGGAGGAATCCGGCGACCCCGGCGGGCAGGCCGAGCGCCTTGACGACCTTCCACACGGACTCCTCGCCGCGCGTGGTGGCGGTGGCCCACAGCGCAACCGGGTCGGCGCCGGGGACGGCCGCGGCGATGGCCTCCAGGTCGGGGCGGTCGCCGACCAGGTCGATGACCTCGTCCGGCAGTTCTGAGGCCTTGGCGCGGGCACCGGGGACGATCACCGTCTCCATGCCCCAGTTGTGGCTGACGATGTGCTCGATGTGGTCGTCGGTGACCAGCAGGACCTGGAACTCAGAGTCGGACACGGAGAGGGTGACCAGGGGGAGCTCCCCGAAGTTCCAGCCCTCCTTCCCGTGGGGGAGCTCGGCCAGGAGGGCGCGGTGGCCGTCGTCGAGTTCGAGGTCGCCCAGGTCGACGCCCTCCAGGGCGGCGAGCAGCGGGACGGAGGAGGCGGGTGTGCGTCCTATCTCGACGATGCGGGTCGGCGCCCCTTCTCCGTCGGCGCTGGGGGCCCCGTCGTCCGAGGCGGCGCGGCCCAGGGGGGAGTCGCCCTGGGGGAGGTGGTCCGCGGTGACGGAGCCGATGCGCACCTCTGCCTTGAAGAGGACGGCGATGTCCTCGGCGAGCTCTTCGAGGGCGGGTCCGGCCTCGACCTGCTCGGAGCCTGCCGGGACGGTGGCGATGCGCTCCCCATCGGTGGCGACCGTGAGGCCGAGCATGCGCGGGGTCGAGGCGAACCATTCGAGTTGGGCGAGCACTCCGCGTTCGTGCAACTCCTCGCGGACGGCGTTGGGATCCAGCTCGTCGCCGATTATCATGCCTTCCGCGCGCGTCCATTCCTGGGTCATGGCGCCCATCCCTTTCGCTGTTGCGGCGCCCTCATCGCGCCGCGGTTGATCCTATTGTGGCGCATGGCGCCCATGGTTGGCGACTACTTGCGCGGACCAAATCCGACACAAGGTGGGACAGTTTCTGAAAGATTCGGACCATGAAACTAATGTCAGACGAATAATCCGGGGCCGGGCGGTCCGCGTGCCGGTACGCGCCCGAGTCGAAGGACACCAGCGCGCACTCATTGACCCGCATCCGCGGAGCCCACCAGCGCAAGCGTTCCAATGACGACCAGGACCTTCTTCATCGGCGCCTCCCGAGCACCGGTCACACGAATCGAGCATTCTGAGTAATCATTGTGGCGCGCGTCCCGTTCTGATATGTTACTCCGTTGCGCGGCGCTCAACGCACGAGCGCCGCATCCCGAAATGAAAGCAATACGCCATGTCAATTCCATTGATCGCAACGCTCGTCATCGGCGGTGTCGTCCTGGTCGCCCTGTTCCTGTGGGCGAGCTTCGTCTCCGCCTCCCCCGGCGAGATAAAGGTGATCTCCGGGCCCCGCGGCCAGAGGGTCCTGCACGGGAAGACGGGGTGGAAGGTCCCCCTGTTGGAGCGGGTCGATTCCATGACCGCGTCGATGATCTCGGTCGATGCACAGACAACGGACTTCGTCCCCACGAACGACTACATCAACGTCCGCGTCGACGCCGCCGTCAAAGTCCGGATCGCGACTGACGACCCCACGCTCTTCCGCGCCGCCACGCGCAACTTCCTGTACAAGGAGACGCGCGAGATCTCCGAGGAGGTCCGCGACACCTTGGAGGGGCACCTGCGCGCCATCATCGGGCAGATGAAGCTCACGGACATCATCACGGACCGCGCCGCCTTCTCCGAGCGCGTCCAGGAGAACGCGAAGCTCGACCTGGAGGAGATGGGCCTGGAGATCGTCGCCTTCAACATCCAGAACGTGATGGACCAGAACGGGGTCATCGACAACCTGGGCATCGACAACACGGAGCAGATCCGCAAAACCGCGGCCATTGCGAAAGCGAACGCCCAGAAGGAGGTCGCGCAGGCGACCGCCGTAGCCGAGAAGGAGGCGAACGACGCCCAGGTCGCGTCCCAGCTGGAGATCGCCCAGAAGCAGACGGACCTGGCCAAACGCCAGGCCGCGCTGAAAGTCGAGGCGGACACGGAGAAGGCGAAGGCGGACGCCGCCTACGAGATCCAGTCCCAGATCCAGCGCCGCGACATCGAGCGGGAGACCGCCCAAGCCGACATCGTCAAGCAGGAGCAGCAGGCCGTCATCAAGGAGAAGGAGGTCGTGGTCGCCCGCCAGGCCCTGCAGGCGGAGGTGAACGCGAAGGCGGACGCCGACCGCTACGCCGCGGAGAAGAAAGCGGACGCCGCCCTGTACACGCGCCAGCGCGACGCCGAGGCCGAGGCATTCGAGCGCACGAAGAAGGCCGACGCCGACAAGCAGGCGATGCTGGCCGAGGCCCAGGGCATCGAGGCGCGGGGACGCGCTGAGGCGGCCGCGATCGGGGCGAAGCTCACTGCCGAGGCCGAGGGCCTGGAGAAGAAGGCGGTGGCGATGACGAAGATGAACCAGGCCGCGGTCCTTGAGATGTACTTCCGGGCGCTCCCCGAGGTGGCCCGCGCGGTCGCCGAGCCCCTGGCCAACGTCGACTCGATCACGATGTACGGTGAGGGGAACAGCGCCCACATGGTCGGCGACATCACGAAGTCGATCACCCAGATCAACGCCGGCCTGGGTGATTCGCTGGGCTTGAACCTCCAGCAGCTGTTCTCGGCCCTCGTGGGCGCGAAACTGGTGTCGCCCACTATCGCCGACGCGGTGGAGGAGGGCGTGCGCGGGGCGGCGGAGCCCCAGGATCCGTCGCCGAGCGCCTGAGCGGGCCGGCCCGCCCGACGGAGGCCACTCCGCCCGGCCCGCCACTGCGGGGGCCGGGGCCCGAGCCCCTCCATTCGGGCCTGCCGCAACGCCAGCAGTGCCCGCGTCCCTCCTGCGGACGCCGCAACGCCAGCAGTGCCCGCGTCCCTCTCACCGGGGCCGCGGGCACTGGTGTGTCAGGGTTGTGGGCTCATAGTTCGGCGCCGCCCCACTCCACGGCGGTGAAGCCCGTGCGCGCGGGCGCGGGGACGAGCTCCTGCTCGGGCACCACCGTGGCGGCGCTGGCCGCACTGATCGTCATGAACACCCGGATGAACGTGTCCGGCTCCACCACCGACCCGTCATCAGCGGTGAAGGTGTAGCGCGCCGCGTCCCGGTAGGCGCCCGAGTCGAAGGACACCAGAGTGTACTCATTGACCCGCATCCGCGGCGCCCAGTACGTGATGAAATCAGCCGCCTCCCTCTCATCGAGCCCCAGCAGCGCCAGCTTCTCCTCCAAGAACCCCACCACATCGTCCCTGGCCACCACGAAACCCGACCCCTGGGACAAATCCGCGCCCGTGGGCCCCTCCCAGAACAAGTACGGGTACACACGACCGCCCGCATCGCGCAGCACCCCATCAGGCCCAGCCGTCACACTCCACGACGCCAGCGCCCTCCCATCAGCGCCCACGCCCTCCACGGCCACCGGATACGAATCCGACACCACACCGTCATACGACAATCCCACACCCAACGACACAACCCGCTCCGGATACAAATACAGCACCGGCTTCCTGGCCCGCGGAGCCGCACACCCCCCGAGTGCGACGAGGACGATGGCAATGGCACCGATGGCGGCGAGTGCGCGTTTCATTGGGATCAACTCCTTGGTTGTCTCCGCTTGCGCGGATATTGTCATGGGATCGGCGCGCCGGGGCGCGGGTATGGGAAGGGCCCACCGGGGAAGCGCGCCCCGATGGGCCCCGAGCCCTCCCAGCGCGGCCGTGCGCGCCGGGAGGACTGCGGTGTTTCAGCGCATCTGGGTGCCGACGGAGCCCAGGCGCTGGCAGGCCTCGACGACGCGGGCGGCCATGCCGGCCTCGGCGGCCTTGCCCCAGGAGCGGGGGTCGTACTGCTTCTTGACGCCGACCTCGCCGTCGATCTTGAGGACGCCGTCGTAGTGGCGCATCATGTGGTCGACCACGGGGCGCGTGAAGGCGTACTGCGTGTCGGTGTCGACGTTCATCTTGATGACGCCGTTGGCGACGGCCAGGGCGATCTCGTCCGCGGTGGAGCCGGAGCCGCCGTGCATGACGAGGTCGAAGGGGCGGTTGTTCTTCCAACCGACCTTCGCGGCGACCTCCTCCTGGATGGTGCCCAGGATCTCGGGGCGCAGCTTGACGTGGCCGGGCTTGTACACGCCGTGGACGTTGCCGAAGGTGAGGGCGGTCAGGTAGCGGCCGTTCTCGCCCAGGCCCAGGGCCTCGACGGTCTTGAGGGCGTCCTCGGTGGTGGTGTAGAGCTTCTCGTTGATCGCTCCGACAACGCCGTCCTCCTCGCCGCCGACGACGCCGATCTCGATCTCCAGGATCGTGTTGGCCTTGACGGACAGGGCCAGCATCTCCTTGGCGATCTCGAGGTTCTCGTCGAGGGGCACGGCCGAGCCGTCCCACATATGGGACTGGAAGGTGGGGAGCTTGCCCTCGGCGACCTGGCCGGCCTCGATCTCCAGCAGCGGGCGCACCCAGGAGTCGATGTTCTGCTTGGCGCAGTGGTCGGTGTGCAGGGCGACGGTGATGCCGTAGTTCTTGGCAACCTCGGTCGCGTAGGCGGCCAGGGCGAGGGACCCGGTGACGCGGTTCTTGATGGTCGAGCCGGAGCCGTACTCGGCGCCGCCGACGGACACCTGGATGATGCCGTCGGACTCGGCCTCGGCGAAGCCCTGCAGGGCGGCGGTCACGGTCTGGGAAGAGGTCACGTTGATCGCGGGGTAGGCGAACTTGCCTTCCTTCGCGCGATTCAGCATCTCGGCGTAAACCTCGGGGGTTGCGATAGGCACGGTATAGCCTCCTAATCAAAGCGACAGATCTGTCGTAGCCAATTGTGTCACACATGGGCCCCGTCACGCGAGGATGGAAGTCCCAGTGGCACCGGGCTGGACACTACTCGGACGAGGCCGCCGTCTCGACGACCGCCGTGGCCGGAGCGGGCGCCAGCCGACCACCGGAGGCCAGCCCCCACGCGAGCAGGCCGCCGAGCACGACGACGACCGCCAGCAGGCACGCGACGGCGGCGCCGAGCGGGGCGTTCTGGGACGCCCCCGGCGGGAGGTGCTGTGGTACGCGCGCAGTCATGGTCCTCCTTCGCGGCGCCGCGCCCCGGGGCGCGGCATTGCGGAATCCCATTCACATCGGTCAGCCCCTGCCGGAACGAGATTCCTCGTGGTCGTTCTGGGCCTGAGACCATAGTACCACCTCCTCTAACCATCCGGTCAGCGTTGGTCTGCGGGCATCCTTTCAGCCGTGCTGGGAGCACCACGCCCACATGGCGATGGCCGCGGCGTGGCCGACGTTCATCGAGCGCGTCGATCCGCGCTGCGTGATCGCGACGACCGCCGCGCAGGCGGCGAGCGCCCCTTCGCTCAGCCCCCCGGACTCCTCGCCGAAAAGCAGGCAGGCGGGCGCGGGCAGGGCGAGGCCCTCCAGGGGCACGGAGCCGGGGACGTTGTCGAAGCCGACCAGCGCCAGGCCCTCGCGGCGGCAGTGCCCGGCCAGCGCCCCCGTCCCATCCATATGGCCGACCTCGATGTACCGGTCGGTCACCATCGCCCCGCGCCGGTTCCACCGCCTCCTCCCCACGATGTGGACGCGGCGCGCCCCCAGGGCGTTCGCCGTGCGCACTATCGAACCGATGTTGAAGTCGTGCCCCAGGTTCTCGACGGCCACCTCGAAGGGGAGCGCCCGCGAGGCCACGTCCGCGCGGATCGCCTCCATCGTCCAGTACCGGTAGCGGTCCTCGACATTGCGGCTATCGCCTTCGGCCAGCAGGCGCGGGTCGTAGCGCGCCCCTTCGGGCCACTGCCCGGGGCCTCCCGGCCATGGGGGGACTCCCCTGGTCACAGGGCCTGCGACTTGCCCCTCGTTTTCCCTGTCGTTCATCCCCACCACACTAGCGCCCGCCTACACTTGGAGTATGACCGCATCAGCGAACCACACCAAATCCCTGACCGACCTCCCCCCCGTGTCGGCATGGCTGTCCGACATGGACGGCGTGCTGGTCAAGGAGGAGCGCGCCCTGCCCGGCGCCTCGCAGTTCCTCGACGCACTGCGCTCCAAGGGCTACCCGTTCCTGGTCCTCACCAACAACTCCGTGTTCACCAACCGGGACCTGTCCGCCCGCCTCGCCCACTCGGGCCTCGACATCCCCGAGGACAACATCTGGACCAGCGCGAACGCGACCGCCGCGTTCCTGCAGCAGCAGTCCCCGAACTCCACCGCCTACGTCATAGGCGAGGCCGGGCTGACGACCGCGATCCACTCCGCGGGCTACGTCATGACCGAGACGGACCCGGAGTACGTGGTGCTCGGCGAGGTCCGCTCCTACGACTTCCACGCCCTGACCCGGGCGATCCGCCTCATCGAGGGGGGAGCGAAGTTCATCGCCACCAACCCCGATGTCTCAGGCCCCTCCGACGAGGGCACCCTGCCCGCGTGCGGATCGATCGCCGCGATGATCACCGCGGCCACCGGTAAAGTGCCGTATTTCGTGGGCAAGCCCAACCCCGTGATGATCCGCGCGGGCCTGAACAAGATCGGCGCCCACTCCGAGCACGCGGCCATGGTGGGGGACCGCATGGACACCGACATCCGCGCGGGCGTCGAGGCGGGCCTGCGCACCCACCTGGTCCTGTCCGGCTCGACCTCGGTCGACGAGATCGAGAACTACCCGTACCGCCCCTTCGGCATCCACGAGGGCATCGGCGAGCTCATCGAACTGGTGGGCGCGGCCATCGGCTGAGCCCCGGGCGCCCCCGCACGATTTGGAGACACCATGACCAACGACTCCCACAAGGCGCGCCTGGCCGCCCTGGTCCGCGAGCTGTCCGTCGTCCACGAGAAGGTCACGCTGGCGTCCGGCCGCGAATCCGACTTCTACGTGGACATGCGCCGCGCCACGCTGCACCACGAGGCGGCGCCCCTGATCGGGCACGTCATGCTGGACCTGCTGGAGGAGTCCGGCTTCTCCGTGGGCGAGGACTACGGGGCCGTGGGCGGCCTGACGATGGGCGCGGATCCGGTCGCCGCTGCGATGCTGCACGCCGCGGCCTCGCGGGGCCTGGATCTGGACGCCTTCGTGGTGCGCAAGGCCGCGAAGGACCACGGCATGAGGCGCCGCATCGAGGGCCCCGATGTCACTGGGCGCCGCGTGGTCGTCCTGGAGGACACCTCGACGACGGGCGGATCGCCGCTGGAGGCCGCCCTGGCGCTGCGCGAGGCGGGCGCGGAGGTCGTCGCCGTCGCCGTGGTCGTCGACCGGGCGACCGGGGCGGCGGAGCGCATCAGGGCCGAAGGCCTCCCCTACTTCTACGCGCTGGGCCTGGGCGATATCGGCCTGGCCTGACGCCCGGCCGGTTGCGGGCCCGCGCGGGACGTCCGCCCAGGATCCGGGACGGCTCCACCGCCCCACGCGGGAAGTCCGCCCCCCAGTCTGTTCGGGATACCAGGACCTGGTTCTGCGGACCGGTGGGCCGCTCCTCGTGCGGAGCGGCCCACCGGTTTGTTGTCATGTGAGTGCGGTTTCCTTTGCGCCCACTGCTCCCTGTTACGCACACAAGGGCCGGATTTACGCAACACGTTGTCGCACACAAGGGCTTGATTCCGC
>ERZ772827.1839-NODE-1839-length-10622-cov-2.848680_pt1 | contig 10622 bp, 9 predicted proteins | sample MGYA00580850_ERZ772827 | MGnify/ENA primary metagenome ERZ772827 (study PRJEB29015, sample SAMEA2737950) | human oral metagenome | biome: human oral; feature: human-associated habitat; material: dental | place: China | collected 2145 ...
ATTTTCGCCGGTCGCCTTTTTATTTGCATCCGGCTTGCGTAGAATTCTTCTCTCCCTGCATCCTGATGTTTTTCCTCCCACGTTCACCAGGAATCCAACCATGACCACCACTACCACGACTGCGGCTGCCCCTATTCCCGCCCAGAAAGCCGAAATCCTCGCCGAAGCATTGCCTTACATTCGGCGCTTCCACGGCAAGACCATCGTCGTCAAATTTGGCGGCAACGCCATGATCGACGAACGGCTCAAGCAAAGCTTCGCGCACGACGTGGTGCTGCTCAATCTGGTCGGCATCAACATCGTCGTCATTCACGGCGGTGGTCCGCAGATCGAAAATCTACTTACGCGCATCGGCAAAAAAGGCGAATTCATCCAGGGCATGCGCGTTACCGATGCCGAAACGATGGAAATCGTCGAAATGGTGCTTGGCGGACAGGTTAACAAGGATGTCGTCAATCTCATCAACCAGGCGGGCGGCAAGGCGGTCGGCCTGACGGGTAAGGATGCCGCCTTCATCCGGGCGAAAAAACTGATGCTGCCCAACAAGGATAACCCGCAGGAGACCATCGACCTCGGCATGGTTGGCGACATTACCGCTATCGATCCCGCGCTGATCGCTCATTTGCAGGCCGCCGCTTTCATTCCGGTCATCGCCTCAATCGGCGTCGGCGAGCAAGGCGAGACCTACAACATCAACGCCGACGTCATCGCCGGAAAAATTGCCGAAGCGCTTGGGGCAGAAAAACTCATTTTGCTCACCAATACGCCCGGCGTACTCGACAAGGAGGGGCGGCTCATCACCGGCGTTACGCCGGCACAGATCGACGCCATGGTCGCCGATGGCACGCTCTCCGGCGGCATGCTGCCCAAGATTTCCTCGGCGCTGGAAGCGGCGCAGAGCGGCGTCAAGCGCGTGCATATCATCGACGGCCGCGTCGAACATGCACTTTTGCTGGAAATTCTTACCAACCAAGGGATCGGCACGCTCATTAAATCGCAGTAGGCCATGCCATGCACGCACGGTAATAAGTGCTCAATAACCGTTCAATAACCACCCAATCAGCGCCCGCAGCGCGTGACCGGACTTGTATAATGATTACGCCGCCATCACCGCCGGAGATACGTCGAATGCTCCTGAACGCTCCGATATCTTTCACCTCTGGCGGCTTGTAGTGCGCCTAGAATGGCGGGCGTCCCTGTACATAAGCGCATAGGCGCCCGGGAGGCACTGTTGTGTACCGATCTTGACCGCAAAGAAGATGATAATGCCGAGCCATTTCTTGCACGCCTTCTTTCTGCTGCCGCTGCTGGCCGTGCTTGTCCGGTTCTTCGTGCCGGCCGCACATGCCGTCTCTATCGCACAAGCCACATCGCACCCGGACGATGACCATTACGTCGTCAGCTTTGTAGTCGATGGCGACTCGCTTTGGGTACGCACGGCCGACAGTGCCCGAAACATCCACGGCGCTCGTACTGCCTGGCGCGGCAAAGAACGCGGTCGGCGTTTGCGGTTACGCCTGCGGGGCATCGACGCACCCGAACTCTGTCAGCAGCACGGTACGCAGGCCCGTAATGCGCTGCGCGCACTGGCGCCAACCGGCCAACGCGTGCGCGTCACCATTTACGCCCGCGACCGTTATGGCCGCGCCATTGCCGATGTTATTCTGCTGCCCGACGGCATCAACCTTGCGCGCCACATGGTCGCCCAAGGCTGGGCGTGGGACGATGGCGGGCGTAAACGCCGCGGCCTCTACACGCAGGAGCACCGGCAGGCCGAACAGGCGCAGCGTGGCCTGTTCGCCGATGACAGCGCCGAGCGCCCGGCTGATTTCCGCCGTCGTTACGGATCGTGTGATACGGGCGGCTAGGGGGCTGATCCACCATTCTCCACGCACAAAATATTTCCTCATACATCTCACCGTTCAACCGTGCCAACGAGGCCGCACGCACCGACGGCTGCCTCCGCGACCCGAAATGCCTGGAGATCTATCACGCCCTCAGTTACGACTACGCACGCCACTTCGGCAAAAACAATGGCTGCAAATAAAAAGCCGCACATAGGCGGCTTTTTGTGTATCTGTCTCTCCGGCTTTCTATTTCCAGCAGTTCGCCACATCGCCGACGCTAACACCGCGCACGCCGGCTTGATCTAGGGTGAAATCTCCACACCTTGTATCTTTCGTTTGAGCGCCCTGCCGGGTCGCCGTCAGCGAATAAGTTGTTGCCGTTGCCGTGATGCTGAGCACATAAAAACCGTGCGTCGAATTTGGTGACAACTTGAGCGAAGTCACCTGATTCGTATATACACCATTCTGGGAACGGAAACGTTCCTGCCGCGCAGCCGCATCGTTCAGCAGAGATTGCGCCTCAACGCGGCGGGAACGGAGTACATACTCCTGATAGGACGGGTAAGCGATAGCAGCCAGAATAGCCACTACAGCCACCACAATCATCAGTTCAATCAGGGTAAAGCCCTTGTACATACGCATGATGAATCACTCTCCAGTATCAGATTCCGGATGACCGGTTTTCCGGCTGACGACGCCAGCTTTGACGACCTTTCTGGACGCCAGACGCAATCAACTCATCTGAGCCATCCGGAGCATATCTACGCCCGCCAGCGTAGCTAGGATCACCGGCAGGGTCGGTTTTTTTGCCCGAAACAATGGCGCCTCCGGTATCTACCCCCGTAAGAACAAACGCCTGATAGTCGAGTTTTCCCCCACTTTCAGGATCAATGGCGTACAACATGCCACTCAACCCGGGCTTACACGGATCGGACTCGTCGTTATAGATCGAGGTCACCCAAAGGCCACGGCCATACAGAGTCATGTCGTAGACCACACGCTCTCCTACATGCGTCAGATCGACATACCATCCCCATTGCTTCACATTGTCATCGTTGTCGGCCCCCTGTGCATCATTCTTGAGCCATTCGACTTTGTTGTCCGTCAGTACGACGGCACCAGGTAAATTACCCAATTTCGCATCAGTAAATTTCTGTTGCTGCAGATGACTGCGACCTTTGTTAGCCGTGGGCATTGGATTTGGTGCGGCTTTACCGCCTCTGGAATAGCGATCCCAGATACCGTAGATCGACTGCGTTTGCGCATCGCCCTTATCTTCAAGAGTCAGATAGCGCCCTGTCGCCACGCCGACGATATTGCCCTGTCCCAGAGGATGATGGATCACATGCGGTGCGGCCGTAATCGGCTGACGATTTCCACTGCCATCCTTGGCGACATAGAACAGCCCGGCGCTCCAGGCGCTGGATTTTCCGCTGCGCATATCGATGCGCCACACGTCGCCAAGCAGATCGCCCGCATACACCATATCGATTTTGCCATCGCCATTATTATCCACCGCACTCAAACGCGACAGACCGTTACCAAGAGGATCCAGACCACTCTCTACGCCACTATTCAGCTCAAACTCACGAAGGACGTCACCTGTCTGGATATCCAAAACAAACATTGATGTCTTGCCCGACCTGCTCTTGGCTCCCTGATAACCTGCCGAGATCAGTGCGACCCACTTGCCTTTATTGGCGCCGTCATCATTCAGGCGCGCAATCACTGGCACAGCCATCAACCCCAGATCATCATCCCGATCACTGCCAAATTCCCAAAGCAGCTTGGGCGTCGTAGGATTCGTTACGTCCAGTGCGAACACCTGCCGCCCACCGCCGCCTAGCGTACCCAGCAGCACTTTACGCCAGCCGGTACCCGCACCGGAACCGTTTCGGAAATAAACATCGGCAGCAACCGGCGTACCATCGACAAAATAGCGATGCTCAACTCCGCTCTTGCCGTACCCGGGTTCCGTCAGCGCACTCAGGTTGTTGCGAACACCGGAGGGCACGTAAGCAAAGACCTCGTCTCCACTGACGGCATCAAACGCGTGCAGCATACCGTCATTGGCGCCGACATAGACCATTTCGGGCACCTTCGCCTGATCATTCTCGAAACTTCCGTACGAAGTGGTGCCTTCCAGCGCATTCGCGGCTTCAGCGCGATATCGCCCAACACCTTTCCCATCGGCTCCAATACGTAATGCCGAGGAATTGACGATATCGCCCAGAACATTGGTCTTTCCGCTCTCAAGTTTTTTACGTTCGCGCATTCCTGTAGGCGTCGAACCACGCAGGAAACTAACGCGATCCGCTCCACGGTTATCGACCACGCCGCCGCTGCTCTTGTCCAGCGCAGCCTTCCAAGCTTCGTCACTACTCAGGTTATTCCAATTAAAGTCGGCAAGAGTTCCTTTGCTGGCAAAGTAAATCTTGCGGCTGGTAGTGCGGTTAGCCAGCCTGTCCGCGGCGCTCCATACTCTTTCGCGCGAACTGGTGCCGCCGGTGCTATGCTTGCTTTTTTCCTTGATCAGATCGCCCGACCATTCCGCCGACTCAAATTCCGTCCGATATAGGTTGGCTTCCGCCGCTGCGCCGGGTTGTGGCACCTTGGATTCCACGGCCACCGCCGTAACCGAGCTGGTAGTTTGCAAAATAGAGTTAAACGCCTTGGTCATCTGCTCCTTGAGCGTCCCCGCATTAGTCACCAGGAAATAGTTGTTCGGATCCCCCGTCACGGTCGCCGGATCGCGATCAGGCATGCCGTACTTGGCCGCGTACCACAACGGCCCTTTGAGGAAGCCTGCAGCCGACCCGGAGGAAGACGGTGTAAATACGCGCGATGCCCTCAACGGTAACGCAACCCTGCAGTCAGAAGGCATCGTGGGTTTGTTGCAATACCCTGGGTCTTTGCCAGGCGGCGTGTTGAGCCGATAAGGGAGTAGCTTAGAATACGATTCTGACGTATCCGCATCACGTATTTCCAGATAGGTGCCGTCCTTGGTGGTGCCGGAAATAACATAGCCCATATTCTGTATGATGCTGCCCGAGGCATACTCTGACACCATATCAACCTTGACCGTACCGTCGGCCTGCAGCGCAATCGTGTACAGTGCGATGGCGTCCATATCATGGTCAGCACCTTGTTCCACGTCTTCAAAGTTGATGCGGAACTGGGCATAGGGGCGCCCACCATTGACACTGCTATCTCTATCGCCTGTACCGGTATTGGCAATCCGGGTCACAAAATATTCCACAATCTGGTTGGTCGGCTGAAAATTACCGTTCGGATTCAGATTGCCTGACCCCCATATCGATTTGGCAAATGGCGAAATGGTCACAAAACGACCGTTACTATCCACCGGGAACTTGATCTCCGGCAACGGTGAAGCAATTGCCACGGAATAAGTCATCACCTTGTTCATTCCCTTACCCTCCGGTATGGAGGGATCACCGGCTACGGCATTATCGGCGCCAAAGCGCGCCACGCCGGCTGCGTAATACGTTCCCTGTTTACTTGGCTCCTCCGGTGACAGGCCGCGCACCCATGACAAACCGCTGCTAATCGTTTTTACTGTCGGCGCACTGTCGGCATTGGTCCTCGTAGTCTGGCCGATGAAAAATTGTTTGCCATTAAGTCCCTCAGCCGTACCGATTGCGTCAGTCTCCTTAGACACGTCAAAATTTAACAGTCTGGCGGCATTAGCCGACAAATTAGCATAGCGGCTGCCTGGCAGATGGTAATCATAGGAAGGGTTAATATCACTGAGCACAGTCATCACGGGTTTAGCGCAATACTTGAAGTCGCCGCCGCCTTCTGCTTTCGTCTTATAGGGTGATTGCCATTTAGGCGGTGCAGGGAACCCAAGCTTACTATCCTTGGAATTCGCGCCGTACATATACTGCGGTAGCGCATTATCGGCGCCGGCAAAGTAGCGCAGACCCTCAAACATCATTTCTCCGATAGGGTTACCCCACATGGAACACTTTGATGAATCAAAGTTTCCATCGGCAATGGAACCGTCCACCTTCCAGCCGCATTCCGAATACACACCGCCTATGTAATCTGGAGCCTTGTTATAGACAAAATCGGTCATCTTCAGGGCGTTGATGTTACGAACCAAACCTTCTACATTGGTTCTGAACTGTCCCGTCTGCGGATCCACCTCATCGGTAAATTTACCGATATTTTTGCGCAGCACGCCACCGGTCGTATTGTTCTGATACGAACCGGTCAACAAACCGAAATACATCTTGTTGTTCTCACCGAAGTCGTGCAGGATCCCCACGGGCTTGTAAATAGGCGTACCGCCATTGTTAGGATAGGCTTTACAACTTTCGCTATCACGCAAAGCAGGGTTGCTGCTACTACACACTTCTACTCTCAGGGTATAGCGAGTAATGGGGTCGCAGCTCACCGTTTCCGGCCATCCATTGGCAGCACGCCGAGTCGGGTGGTTACAGGTCACCCGTGCGACGGGCGCTTCTTTGGAAATCCAGTTCCACAACAGAAAAGTAGTGTTGGGCATCACGCGCAATTCAGGGACCCCGTTCTCCTCCATTGTGGTTACCGCAAACAGATGGCGCTTGCCCGCTGCCGGAGCAGAAAGCGGGGAGTATTTGGAGATGTCATACGTATCGCGCGTAGGATTATCAGGCGAATTATTTGTATCGTACGCCTTGCCCCAACTATGCGAATCCTGCGGAATGTAGGCCGCCTGCAGCACGGTACGGGTAGGTGTATCTTCCACGCGATAGCCGCCATACAACACCTTGCGGATAGCATCCATACGCGAGGTGGTCAGGTAGTTGAGGAAATCGCCGCTCCAGGCATTACTACACTGCTTGCCATCACTACCGCCTGCCGCTGATTTGGGTACAAACATGCTGCCGTTATGGACATAGCACACGCGGTTATGAAAATAGCCAAAGTAGTCGATTTTGGGGTCATAACCCACGTCCAGTGCGCCGTCGCCGTCAAGGTCAGCAGCGTCGTTGTAAGCCTCGTAGTACAGCTTGTGGTCGCGCCCCATCACCAGCAGGTTCAACGGCGGATAGTTTTCACTGATAAAAAGCGGCGCCTGCGCTAGCGCATTGGTTTTTTGCGCCATCGCCTGAGAGGCAACAACTATGCTCGCAGCAGCCATGGCCAGCATCAACGGGCGAAAATAGACGGAAAAACGTTTTTGATATGCGGACGGGAACATGTTCATCTCCAAAAAATTCTGTTAGTCAATAAATTGGTTAACAGTAGAACGCAGGCACAGCGCCCTCTCACCACATTCCTGGGCAGAATTGCTTTTCGTTGCCTGGGCGTTGATTTCGTAGTAGTCGGTACACCCTGAAGCAGCTTTGTCTAGCCCTCCCGTCGGATTATTGATGGGGCACGTAGTTGTAATGTAGCGGGGATACCAGTAACCTTTCGTGCCGACAAATCCGGCCGCCTTTTGAGAGAACTTGAACGAGGTGTTCAGACCTGAGCTATCTTCCAGTACCTGTGAGACGAAACAGGGCAACCCGGTTTCCGGCGCAATCGTCGCTCCAGATATGCATTGGGACAGTCTGAAACCATATTCGGTCATCGCGCGCTCACCTTCCCGCAAGACGCCATCAGCCACTTCTAAATGCCGTTGCTGATCCAGCAGATTCGCAACGATACGCGCCTCCAAAGTAATCGTCCGCATGCCTGCAACCGCGAGCAGCATTACCAGCAGCAGCATGATCAAGGAAATAATCAGTACGCTGCCGGACTGAGTAAACCGGTTTTTCAGTACTCCACCTGTTGACAAAGCAGGTAAGGCAAGTACTGACCGGCGATGAAATAAACGATAAGAAGACTTCATGGCATCTGGTTTCTCAAAGTAAGCGCCTTGCTGGCAATCTGATAAAGACGACCATCATTTGCGGAGCAGGCTGTTTTATTGCCTGTTGCTTCGACCCAGCGTGTGCAAATGCTCGATTCCACGCCGCCTGTTACGTTTGGTTGGCTGCTCACCAGCAAAACCGAGTAGCGCAATGCACGAATCGCCTCCGTTGCCTTTGGTGAAGTAGTAAATGCGTCAATCTTGCGTTCTTTATTTCTATCGGTACTGAATTTGCCGACACCGAAAGCAAAATGGATTCCTCTGACGCCATCGGCCAAATCAACGACATTCGTGCCGGCCTGACAACGCAGGCGATCTCCGTCAATAAAATATTTTTCGACGAACATGCCTTTTCTATCGCTCAGATCTTCCGCCTGCTTGTACGGCTTCACATCTGCAATATTGCCCCCCTGACCAACACAGTTGAGCTCCTGCGCATCGCGCAGGTGATAACGAATACAGAGCGCCCCTGTGGCATCCACATAGATCGACTGCCCGGCCGCAAATTGGCATCCGTTTCCTGCCGACGCATCGGCAGGAAACGCTTCACGCAGGTCTTTTGTAGGGTCTCGACGATACCCGGCTTTGGTAAATTCCAACCCCAAAGTATCAAGCGTATAACGACTGTTGCCAAGATTTTCGCTTTGCCCTTGCCGGAACTTCAGCGTTTGAAGACTAGCGCTATAAATCACGCTTACCAGTAGAACGATAAACAGGCCGATTGTCAGGCTGACCATTGCCTCAATCAGGGTAAAACCCTGTTCTTTTCCTGATTTATGCGCGGTATAGGAAATATTTTTCATAACAATCTATAGCCGTGATTGCAGAACATAAGTACAGAACTCGTTGTTCGTATTGTCCAGGCACTGACCGGGCTTGACAGGCCACGCCACCTGGATGGAAACCAGACCGCTCGCCGTTGATACGACAAAATGCCGCTGAATGAAATCTTTTGTAATTTCCGGCATCACACTTTGTGCCCGCCCGGCCCAGCATGCCATGCGCGCATCGACACTGTCGGGCAACACATCCCTACACTGTTCCGCTTGTGATGGAACGATTTCGACATTCGCCGGTTTGGCATATCCGCCCAGATTATCCGTAGGCTTTCCTTTGGCATCCAGAACACGCGCAATATCACTGCGCATGATTTCCAGCAATTCGCCAGCCAGCATTGCTGCCATCTGGCGACGTTCCGTATCTGTGGAAAACTCGACTGCGCGCGCATACATCGCAGCAGCGCCTAACAGTCCAAAGCTAACCAACAGAATAGAAATGAGCACTTCGATCATGCTGAACCCTTGGCTTGAAGCCGCAAAACACCTCCGAGAGCTGGGGCGGCAACCATGTTCAGACATGCCATGACGGGAAAAACCCAAAAAGCCGGAAGGCCGAGGAAATATGAATTTCAACATGCATCACCTACATTTTGTCTATTCGAACGCACTAACCCCGCCCGAGTCACTTCCACACAAAACTGCCGGGAGGCATTGGGGGCCGTAAGCGTTACCTTAACCGGACTTGCCGCACCGCTAGTTTCAAAGGTAACGGCACCCGCAGGATTGATATCCGCCGCCACGACCGGAGACAACATGATCTCGCGCAACACGTCAGTCCCTCCGACACGCCGCGCCTGCCATGTCTGACTACTCGGCAATGCCGATACCTGGAGCCGCGTACGGAGATACACCGCTTCGGCGCGTGAGTATAAAAAGAGAGACTGTACATCGGAAGCCGCAGCCGAAAGGCGGTTATTGGCAATCATGGTTGTAAATGCGGGCGCCGCCAGCGACGCCAAGATCGCCAGCACAGCGATCGTCACCATCATCTCGATTAAAGTAAACCCTGAACAGGCTGAGTACGTCTTTATAGGCCGATCAGGCAAATGATCTGCATTCATAATGCCACGCTATGCCAAAAATATATGTCGATATAATAGGATTCGGACGCTTTGAACAAACATCCGTTCGTCCGAGAAAAAATACCGTTCATCGTCCTACGATGTTTTCTTTAACTCCCCCAAATATTAAGACCACCGCCGCCAATCTGGGCGAAGGGTTGGAAACGCAGCGTTTTCGCATTGATGCGCCGCAGGCGTTATGGATCAGTGTGGATCTGCCGCAATCCATCGCCCTGCGCGAGCGCTTCATTGCGCCCGATGCGCAGCACCGGCACATTGCCGCCAGCGCATTAGATACCGCTGCATGGTTCGACGCCGTGCCGCCTGGTCGCGCCGTGTTCATCACCGCACAGGGGCTGATGATGTATTTCCGCGAAGATGAAGTCGCCGCGCTCGTCAAGGCAATGGCAAGGCGTTTCCCCGGCGGGTATTTCATGTTCGACCACATTTGTCCGCGCCTATCACAGCGCACACTGAGCCACCGCGGCTGGATGAAAACGCCGCACTACCGCACTCCCCCCATGCCCTGGGGCGTACGCCGCGACAGGCTGCAACCCTTGATTTCGCGCTGGCTAGGCCAGCCAGTGGCCGTGCACAACGTCACCTTCATGTTTCCGCGCGGACCGCTGCGCTGGCTGGTGCCATTGCTGGAAAAAACGCCGATCGCCAATTACCTGCCCGGCGGCGTCTGCTGGCTGCAATTTCCACCCGTCCCGTCAAGGGGCACACAAAAGGCACAATGATGAAATGCCGCCCACGCGCCGTTGTAGTCGAGGCGCGGAGCAGCGAGCTAGAAAATCAACGCGGAATCAGCTGATTTTTCCGGACAGCCGTGCCGCCGCGTCGAGCGCAAAGTAGGTCAAGATGCCATCGGCGCCAGCGCGCTTGAAGGCAAGCAGCGCTTCCATCATGCAGGATGCCTCATCCAGCCAGCCGTTCTGCGCCGCCGCCTTCAGCATGGCGTATTCGCCGCTGACCTGGTAGGCGAAGGTGGGCACGCGAAACTGGT
>ERZ772827.1840-NODE-1840-length-10619-cov-16.219992_pt1 | contig 10619 bp, 10 predicted proteins | sample MGYA00580850_ERZ772827 | MGnify/ENA primary metagenome ERZ772827 (study PRJEB29015, sample SAMEA2737950) | human oral metagenome | biome: human oral; feature: human-associated habitat; material: dental | place: China | collected 2145 ...
AGGACAAACCGATGGTGGTCTCGGAGGTGCGTGCCCTGCACTTCGGCCCCGACGGCCTCGTGGCCATGGAAACCTTCAAACCGACGGCCTGACCGGGCAGGTCCCGGAAACCCGCGGCCGTGACCGTAGCACGCAGCGCTGCATCCGTGTCGTGCGCGAGACCATCAGCCAGCGCGAGCTCCGAAACGACAGCGGGCGGATCATGCGCGCCCTGGACGAAGGACGCACCTTCATCCTGATCCGCAACTCCCAGCCAGTGGGAGAGCTACGGTCACTGCGACGCCAGCGCATCGTCGATTCCCGGGCCTCCCTCGAGGTTTTCAGGGACGCCCCCGCCATCGACGGCAGCGGCTTCTGGGAAGACCTAGACGAGACCATTTGCCAAAGCAGTGAACCCCGCGCCTGAGTTGCGTGACGCGGGGCTGTTGGACACCTCGGTGGTGATCCGCCTGGAACGTCTTCGCCCAGAGGATTTTCCAGAACGGATCGCCGTCTCGACCATCACGATGGCAGAACTGGCGGCGGGCCCGGCAGCCGCCACCGACCTGGCCGAGCGGGCGCGCAGACAGGACCGCCTGCAACGCGCCGAGGCAACGTTCGAGCCCATTCCCTTCGGCGTTGATGCGGCGCGTGCCTACGGGCGCGTGTACTCCGCGGTGCTCGCTGCGGGCAGAAAACCACGCAGCCGACTCGCCGGTCTGCTGATCGTTTCCATCGCCGTCGCCGAGAAAATGTCCTTGGTCACGAGGAACGCGGAGGATTTCAGGGGCTTGGAGAGCCTTGTCGAGATCGTCTCCCTCCCCTGAGTCACGCGCCGATCAACGATCCTGCTCCTCGGGTGGACGGCGACGCCACCCGGTGCCGCCCTCCTGCCAAGGATGTGGGCCCGCCAAGGGGCGATAGTTGAGACCGGCCACGTCGAAACGCCTGAGATGTCCCTCGAGCCGGGACGTGAACCCGGCGAAATCGCATGTGCCCCGCGGCGACCACGCCACCTCCGCCAGTGCACAGCCCCGTGGCCAAGCCGCGTACTGCACTGCCCGGTAGGTGGGCAGGAACTCCGACCAGAGCTGGAACTGTGTCCCCAGCACGCGAGCCGCGTCCTCGGGCGGCATGCCCTTGACCGGATCGAAACCGTAGACCTGTTCCAAGGTAGTGACCTCGCCCTGCGCGTAGGGCTCACCACGTAGCTCGGACTGGTAGAAATCAAGATAGGTGTGGCTGGTGGGGCTCATGATCACGTCCATGCCCTGAGCCGCGGCCTTCACCCCGTACTCGGCCCCCCGCCACGCCTGACACACCATGCCGGGAACCGCGCCCTCGTCGATCACCTCGTCCCACCCGATCGGGGTCACCCCTCGTTGGGTCAGCCAGTCACGCATGTGCAGGGTGAACCACCGCTGGATCGATTTGACATCGCCGACACCAAACTCCGCGGCCCGCTGCGCGACCTCTTCGGACGCCTCCCACTGGGCGGTGGGAACCTCGTCACCCCCGATGTGAGCGTAGCGCGCACCGGTCGCCTCAAGCAGTTCCGACCAGATGTCGTGGACGAAATCAAGGGACTCGGACGAGAAATTGAGGACATTCTCGAAGATCTGTGGATAGTGGGCCACCCCCGTGACCGCGCCGGGATCGGTGGCGAACCCGGGGTAGGCGGCCAACACAGCAGTGGCGTGCCCCGGAAAGTCGAGCTCAGGCACGATCTCGATGCCCCATTGACGGGCGTACTCGGCGACGGTGGCGATCTGCCCCATGGTGTAGTAGCCGCCGTGTGGGGTGCCGTCGTCACCCCACACCCGATTCGAGGTCTTGGAACGCCAGCTGGCCTTCTCCGCCAACAACGGATAACGATCCGACGCCACCCGCCAGCCCTGATCATCGGTCAGGTGCCAGTGTAGGACGTTGAGTTTGTGCCGGGCCATCCACTCGACGAAGTCAATGACCTCCGCGACCTGCAGGAAATGCCGGGCCGAATCGAGCATCGCCCCACGGCGTGCGAAACGGGGGGCGTCCTCAATCCGCGCGGTCGCCACCGTCACCGGAACGCCTAGAGGGGCGGCGTAGATGTCGTCGGGCCCGAGCTGCAGAAGGGTCTGGGCCGCCCACAGCGCTCCTCTGCGATCCGCGGCGGTGACGGCCACCCCCTCGGGACGCACCTCGAGCCGGTAGCCCTCAGCGGGCAGGTCTGTGTCCACCGCGACGACGATGTCGGGGTCGTCGGTGACGGTCAGCGGCAGGTTGGTGGCCCCGGACAACACCAGCCGCGCCGCCTGCACGGCCTCGGTCACCTCCGGGCCCGCACCTGCCGGGCCCCCGATCGTGGTCCGCTCCGTCAGCAGGAACTCTTCACCGGTCCACTCGACGATGATTGGGAGCGGTATCAGGGATGGCATGGACACTCCTTCGAGTCGACGGGGATCTGGCGGAAACCTCGACCAGACTATGGAGATGACCATCACCGGGACAACTGACCGGACCATCGAAGTGATCACAGGACCAGAATGATCCCCGGATGGCAGGGGAACCGCCGAGTCGGAACGAACGCCACGGAGGGCAGCGGTCAGTGGAGGTTCGCAGCCCACCGCAACGGTTCCGGCTGAGGTTTCACCTGGCCCGCGGTCTTCACCAAATCGCACGCACAGCACATGCAGGGCAATCAGTGAAAGGACACGAACCTCGACAACTACCCGGGCAGTGCACCAGACAGCAACTGGTCCGCGGTGTTGCACCCGGCGCCGCAATCAAACGCTGATGGGTCCACGATCACGTTGACGCGGACCCCAGCAGGTCCAACCACAAGAACCCCCATCCCTTCCAGAGGATACGGTTGGGAGAGCCATGATTCGGTTCATGGGCCCGGTCTCGTCAGGACGACCGCTGGACCAGGGGGGTAATCCTCGGGGGCGGTAGCACCCCGACCCGGTAGATCTGCTCGGAGCACTGGCTGAAGGCGAAGATCAGGGCCCCGTGCACAGCGGCCTCGGCGCCGAGCCGGGACGTGATGAGGGGCAGCCCCAAGGGCAGTCCAACGTGCCTGTTCACGGCCTCCCGGAGCGGTTCGAGCAGTTCCTCCTCGGCAAGGGACATGCCACCACCGATGATCACGATCGCGGGATCGATGGCCATCACCACCGTCGCTATCCCCCGGCCAAGTTCGTTTATGAACTCCCGCAGTTCCTCCTTGGCACGGGTGTCCTGTTGCCGGGCGAGCGCGAAGACCTCCTTGGCCGTGGCCGCACTGCGCCATCGGATCTCCCCGGTGCGTTCATTCAGACCACGGAAGGCGACTCTCCCGATGTCCCCTGCCACGTTGTGGGCGCCCCTGCGCGGCTTGCCGCCCAGGATCATCCCGGCCGCGACCCGGGTGCCGACCGACAGGTACAACACGTCATCGAAACACCGCCCGGACCCCATGTGGTGTTCGGCGACCGTGGCGAGCCTGACCCCGTTGTCGATCACGACCGGGCAGCCGAACCGGGTCTGCAGCGCACCAACCAGATCAACCCCGGCCCAGGCGGGGAAGATCACGGAGGCGACCACGTTGCCTGATCTGTCGACGATGCCGGGCAGGGAGATCCCGATTGCGCGCAGGGTCCTGAGGTCCAGTCCGGTCAGGGTTTCGCCGAGCTGCTTGATCACCGCGTCAAGTTGCGCGGCGGGATCCAGCGATGGATCCACTCCTTCGCTGACGGATGAGACCAGGGTGCTTCCGCTGAGGTCCGCCGCCACCACCCGCAGACTGTGGGCACCGATGTCGACTCCCGCGACCAGGCCACTGGCCGCGTGGAACCCGAAGTGGCGGGCCGGGCGACCGGCACCCCGCGGCCGCCCGGGCATCCCGACCACCAGATTGTGGCCCTGCAACACGTTCAGGGCGTTCTCGACGGATGTGCGTGACAACCCGAGGTCCTGAGCCAGGGATGTGATCCCGGCGGGCCGCGTGTCGCGCAGCCACGTGGCGGTCCTGACCGCGGTCGCAGACTGCATCATCACTCCTTCCGCATGGTTGTTGAAGGCCCCTGCCTTCCGCAGGATTATCATAACCATGTAGGATAATTTAGATTTCTACACCACGTGGTTTCGCACTATTTTTCACATTCAGCTATGATAATTGTGGGTTCCACGGCCACCCCTCCCCCTGTCCACGGAACCCTCAAGAACCACCGAGGTCGAAGCAGAGGAGCACAGGCCATGAGGAAACTACTGCAGGCAACGGCACTGGCCACGGCAGCGCTGATCACCATGACCGGATGCGTCGGCGGCGATACGGACTCCGGCGAGAAATCGGTTACGGTACGGATGTACCCCGCCGTCAGCGACGAAGCACGGCACAAGGAGCTGTGGTCGGGTCTGGTGGCCAAGTTCAACCAGACCAATCCGGACATCAAGGTCACGGTCGAGATCCTGCCCTGGGCGAAACGCGACGAAGCACTCCAGACCGCGATCGCCTCGAACACCGCCCCGGATCTGGTCTATCTCGTACCGGACCAGCTCTCCGCGTACGAAAAAGACATAGAGCCGATGACCAAGTACCTGGACGGCGAGCGGCGTGACAACCTGCTGCCCAACGTGAAACAGGCGGTCACGTTCGAAGGCGAGATGCTGGGCGCGCCGCTGCTGACCAGCGCCAATCCCCTGGTCTGCAATGCAGCTGCCTTCCGGGCCGCGGGAGTCACCAACTATCCGACGACCTGGGACGACGTGAACGAAATGGCCCCGAAATTCACCGAAAAGGGGATGTACGCCCTCACCTACTCCGCGGACCCCAGCCAGACCCTCAACATGTCGTTCTACCCTCTGCTGTGGCAGGCCGGAGGAACGGTGTTCGATTCCGACGGGAAGGTGTCCTTCAACTCTGCGCAGGGAGTCAGGGCACTCGAGTTCATAACCCGCTTGGCGAAAGAGCAGGCCTTGGAACCAGATCCCCTGACCACCGCGGTCAACACCGAGCAGACTGCCTTCGTCGCGGGCCGTTCCGGATGCACCTGGTCGATCCCCGCCGCCGACCTGGTGCCGCATCTGGGTGCGGACAACGTCGTGGTCCTGCCACCACTCAAGGATGACCAATCGGTGGCCTACGGCACGGTGGGTTCATTGTCGATGCTGAAATCCGCACGGGACAAGGAGGCAGCCGGGAAGTTCGCGGCCTTCGTGACCGATCCCGCGAACTCCATCGACTACCTGAGGGCCGGAGGCAATTTCTCCCCCACCTCGACCTCCAACGCCCTCTACTCGGACGATCCGGTCCTGGGCAAGGTCGAGCAGACCCTTCCCAGTGTCCGGTTCGGGGAACCGAACCATGCCGCACGACAGGTGATGGGGGTGCTCTCCCCCGAGATCCAGGCGGCGTTGCTGGGTCAGAAATCCCCCCAGAATGCCCTCGCGGATGCCTCCAACTCCGCATCGGCACTCACCAGGTGAGGCCGACGAATTGCCAACCCTACCTCCAGCGACACGAATCCGGGCCAAGAAACCGATGGCACGCCGGGATGCACGCATCGGCTTGTTCTTCGTGCTGCCCGCGTTCCTGCTGTTCCTCGTGTTCAGGTTCGGTCCGGCCATCGCCGGGGTCCTGTTGAGCCTCTTCAGATCCGGCACGAGGAGTGCGATCACATGGGCCGGACTCGACAACTTCGCCCGGCTGGCCGCGGACCCGATCTTCTGGCGGGCGCTGTCAGTAACCCTGATCTACGTGTTGTTCGCGGTCCCCGTCTCCATCGCCCTGTCGACGGTGCTGGCCCTCGCGGTACGTCGAGGTTTCCGAGGATCACGGTTCTTCCGATCCATCTTCTTCCTGCCATCCATCACCTCTCTGGTGTTGATCAGCTCGGTGTTCAAGTGGATCTTCTCCAGCGATGGCCCCTGGTCGACGCTGATGGCCCCTCTGGGGCTCGGGGGTTCGTGGCTGGGCAGCACCGTTCTGGTGATGCCGGCCATCATCCTGGTTGGCGTCTGGTCGCGGTTCGGATACGGGATGCTGATCCTGGTCGCCGCCCTGCAGAACGTCTCCCGGGACCTGGAGGAAGCCGCCCTGATGGACGGCGCCGGAGCCTGGGGAAGGTTCCGTCACGTCCTGCTGCCCACCATCCGGTCCGCCCTGTTCTTCCTTACCGTGCTGGAGACCGTCTTCGCCTTTCAGGTCTTCGACGTGATCTACGTCATGACGGGTGGCGGGCCTGCGAATGCCACCTATTCGATGGTCTTCCTGCTCTACGACCAGGGCTTCCGATACGCCGATCATGGTTATGCCGCGACGGTTGGGGTGGCCCTGTTCGCCATGACCTTGGGGGTTGCGCTGATCCAACGCCTGATCCTAGGACGCAGAGCATGATCCGCAACCGCATGAACCGTGCCCTGCGACCCACCTGGGTGGGTGCCGTGACCCGCTGGGTAGGATTGTCGCTGGTGGCAGTCGCCAGCCTGTTCCCCTTCTACGCGATGATCGTGCTCAGCCTGAAACCGAACACCATCGTCGAACTTCCCGGGTCGCTGTGGCCCTTCAGCGACATCTCCTTCGACTCCTACGCCCAGGTGTTTTCCGGCCAGAACCTGCCCAGATGGCTCCTGAACACTGTGATCTACGCGCTGATCTCGGTAGTGGTGGTGCTGTTCATCTCGGCCCTGGCCGGTTATGCCTTCGCCAAGAAGCGTTTCCCGGGCCGGGAGGCCATGTTCTGGTCCTTCCTGTCTATGGTGATGGTGCCCTTCCAGGTCACCTTGATCCCCACCTTCATGCTGATCTCGAGCATGCGCGGGATCAACACCTACTGGGGGCTGATCGTTCCCTCGCTTGCGAACGCCCAGGCGGTGTTCCTGATGCGCCAGTTCATCCGCGATCTCCCGGACGAACTGTTCGAGGCGGCCCGCGTCGACGGGGCAGGTGAGTTCACGATCTTCTGGCGGATCGTGCTGCCCCTGTGCCGTCCGGTCCTGGCCACGCTCGGGATCTTCGTCTTCCTGTGGCACTGGAACGACTTCCTGTGGCCCCTGATAGTCGGAAGGCGCAACGAGATGTGGACCCTGACGGTCGGGATCTCCTCGCTTCAGCAGCAGAACGTGCCGCTCAGCGTCATGCTCGCGGGTTCCACCGTGGCGCTGCTGCCCATTCTCATGGCCTACCTGGTGGCGCAGCGCCACGTCCAGGACGGCTACGTCAACAGCGGAATCAAAGGATGACGACGAAATGACTCTGGACATCACACCGGAGAAAATCACTGACGAGAAAGAACTGGAACAGCTTCTGACGACCCCGCGTCCCGAACTCGTCGAGGATCTGTGCACGGGCTCGGGCGATCTGGTGATCCTGGGAGCAGGCGGCAAGATGGGCCCCTCCCTCGCCAAGCTGGCGCGGGCGGGGCTGGACGCCGCGGGCCGCACCGGGGACGCCGTCCACGCGGTCTCCCGATTCTCCGGCGAACGGTTGCGCCGGGACCTCGCCGAGTCCGGGGTGAGGGTGGTTCCCTTCGACCTGATCGAGAATGACGACCTGTCCGCACTGCCCGACGCCGCCGATGTCATTCACCTGGTCGGAGCGAAGTTCGGCGTCGAGGACGATCGGTCGTGGGCCTGGGAGGTCAACGCGGCGCTGCCGGATCGGGTGACCCGGCGCTACCGCACCTCCCGCTTGGTGGCGCTCTCCACGGGAAACGTGTATCCCTTCGTCTCACCCGATTCCGGTGGAGCCACCGAGGAGACCCCACCGGACCCCGTCGGGGAATACGCGCAGTCATGCCTGGGACGGGAAAGGGTTTTTGGGTTCGCAGCCCGCACTTGGGGCACCCCGCTCGGTGTCGTCCGGCTCAACTACGCCATCGACCTGCGTTACGGAGTGCTTGCCGACATCGCCACCCACATTCTCGCTGGGGACCCGATCCCGCTGGCCACGGGTCACGTCAACGTGGTGTGGCAGGGTTACGCGAACGAGGTGATACTCCGCAGTCTCCGGCGTGCCAGCCCGGAGATCTTCACCATCAACCTGACCGGCCCGGAACTGCTGGAGATCCGTGAGGTGGCGAACCGGATCGCGGCGCTCCTCGGTCACGAGGCACGTTTCACGGGCATCCCGGAACCGACGGCACTGATCAGCGACTCAACGCGCTGCATGAATCTTTTCGGCAGACCTGATGTCACCGCCGACAGGTTGATCCGATGGCAGGCGGCCTGGATGCGCGAAGGACGTCCAATGGCGCACAAACCGACGAAGTGGGCCGTGCGGGACGGAAGGTTCTGAGATGCAACGGACTCACACCAGGCCGACGCTGCCTCCGGACGCGGCCCGCAGCCTCGCCCGGGGGGTGGTGATCCCCGCTCATCCGTTGGCGCTGACCGAGCGTCTGGACATCGACGTCGCCAGGCAGCGCGCCCTGACCCGCTACTACCTGGACGCGGGGGCGGGGGGAATCGCCATCGGCGTCCACACCACCCAGTTCGAGATCCGGGACGCCGCTCACTCGCTGTTCGAACCGGTGCTGGCCCTGGCCGCCGAGGAACTCAACGCGCGCGCCGCAAACCACCTGGTGCGGATCGCTGGAGTCGCGGGACCCACCGCACAGGCCGTGAACGAAGCCGAGACGGCACGCATCCTCGGCTACGACGCCGTCCTGCTCAGCCCCCGGATCGACGACCCGACACCGGCGCGGCTGCTCGACCGGGCACGCGCCGTCGCAGAGGTGATGCCGGTCATCGGTTTCTATCTTCAGCAGGCGATCGGGGGACCCGTGCTGGACCGGCGCTTCTGGCGCGAATTCTGCCGGATCGACTCGGTGGTGGCTGTCAAGGCGGCCCCCTTCGACCGCTACCGCACCCTGGAGCTGATACGCGGAGTCGCGGAATCCGGCAGGGTCGACCAGATCGCCCTGTACACCGGGAACGACGACTCGATCATCCCGGACCTGCTCAGCGAATACCACGTGCCGGGACCCGACGGAAATGTCACACTGCGTTTCGCGGGAGGGCTGCTGGGACAGTGGGCAGTGGGAACCCGGGCGGCGGTCGGGATGCTGGACCTCGCCCACCGGGCCTCCGGAGGTGACAACCACGCCCGCGCCGCCCTCGGCAGGATTTCCATCGATCTACTGGACCTGAACCAGGCCCTCTTCGACCCCGCCAACAATTTTCACGGCGTCATAGCCGGGGTCCACGAGTTGCTGCGCCAGCAGGGACTGCTGGCCGGAACCTGGTGCCTGGACCCATCGGCCTCGTTGTCGCCGGGACAGGCCACCGAGATCACCCGCGTCCGCCGCACCTACCCGCACCTGTGCGACTCAGAATTCATCGCCACAAACCTAGAGGAATGGCTGTCATGACCGCACCTGCGTTGCTAGTCGTCGTACCCAGGGGCCTGTACGGGGAGTTCTTCGATGAAACCTCCCGAAAGCTGCTCCGGGACGCCAGCATCAACCTGGGAGAGACCGAGCCGCTCCGTGTCGATGCACTGCCCGATACCACCGACCTCAGCAGGGTTCAGGTGCTCGTCACAAGCTGGGGGTTCCCTCAACTGGACGCGAGGCTGCTGGACCGGATGCCGTCGCTCCGGCTCGTCGCGCACACAGGTTCCAGTATCCGGCCATTCATCACCAGTGAGGTGTTCGCCCGTGGCATTCACGTCACCCAGGCCGGACAGGCCATGGCACCCGCAGTGGCAGAGGTGTCGTTGACATTCACCCTGGCCCTGCTCCACCGGGTGCACCGCATGGATCACGCCATGCGCGCAGGACATGACTGGTCCGACACCACCGTCTTCGGCCAGCAGCACGAGCTGAACGGATCGGCGGTCACCGTGATAGGGGCGTCCCGGACCGGCCGGGCCTATCTGTCGTTGCTCTCCGCGTTGTGGGCGCGTCCGTTGGTCGTCGACCCGACCCTCACGCCGCGGAAGGCGGAACAGCTCGGTGCCGAACTGGTGAGTCTGGAGGAAGGACTCGGACGGGCACGGATCGTGGCGCTGCACGCCCCGTCGTTGCCCGAGACCCGGCACCTGTTGGGCGCACGCGAGCTGGCCCTGATGCCCGATGGTGCCGGCTTGGTGAACACGGCACGGTCGTGGCTAGTGGATGAGGCGGCGCTGCTGTCGGAGGTGCGCTCGGGCAGGCTGGATGCCGCAATCGATGTGTTCGACGAGGAGCCCCTGCCGCTGGGAAGCAGTTTCCGCAGCCTACCGAACGTCCTGACGACCCCGCATCGTGCGGCAGGAACCTACGAGGGCAGGCTCCGGCAGGGTCGTGTGATCGCGGGGGAGATCCAGGCCTGGGTGAACGGCCTTCCCCTGACCCAGGGGGTCGAGGAACACCATCTGAGTGTGATGGCCTGAACCCGGCCGGGTGATCCCTTCACGGGTCAGTCGAGTCGGAAGAGCTTGTCAACATGATCTACTTCCCGGAACCCCGTCGACACGACCTCTGGGATCATTCGTGCATGACGCAGACACAGGACATCGATCCGCTTCCCCGGTCCGCACCGTCCGACGAGATCACCGGCCTCCTGCCTCCCGCGAGCGGCACCGAACTGGCGCTGACCCTGGTGTGGCGGCTGGTTCTCACCCTGGTCTCCGGTGCGGGCCTGATCCTGATGTTCGCCCCGCTCAAAACGCTCCCGCAGGTGATGAACCAGGTGCTGTA
>ERZ772827.1841-NODE-1841-length-10615-cov-24.110417_pt1 | contig 10615 bp, 7 predicted proteins | sample MGYA00580850_ERZ772827 | MGnify/ENA primary metagenome ERZ772827 (study PRJEB29015, sample SAMEA2737950) | human oral metagenome | biome: human oral; feature: human-associated habitat; material: dental | place: China | collected 2145 ...
GCCCTGGGCCAGCAGGTCCTCGACGACCCGGGCCATGGTCGCCCGGTAGCGCTCGACGCCGAAGCGCTCGGCGGCCTCCCGCCTCGCGGTCCGCGCCAGGACACGGGCGCGCTCGGGGCCGGCCGCCAGGCTGAGCAGCGCGTCGGCGAGCGCGCGCGGCGAGCCGGGCGCGACCAGCAGCCCGGTGACGCCGTCGGTGACGACCTCGGCCAGCCCCTGCACCCGGGACGCCACCAGGGGCCGCGCTGCGTGCATCGCCTCGACCGCCGTGTTGCCGAAGGGCTCGACGCGCGAGGGCACGACGACGGCGTCGGCCTCGTAGAGCACCGGCCACGTCGGGTGCACGTAGCCGAGCAGCTCGACATGACCCGCCAGGTCGGGGCGCGCCGCCCGCTCGCGCAGCTCCTCCTCGTACCACTCGTAGCCGGGGAACACCGACCCGCACACCCGCAGGGAGGCATTCAGCCCGTCATCGCGCAGGTGCCCCAGCGCGTCCAGGGCGACGTCGACGCCCTTGCGCGGGGAGAGCCTGGCCACCATGGCGACGTGGAAGGTCGCCTGCGGGAGGCGCTCGCGCAGCGGGGGCGGGGGCGCCTCCGGCGCGGGGACGCCGTTGTGAACCACCTGCGTGCGCCGTGCCAGCAGCGGCTGGGCGCGCACGAGGGTGTCGCGCGCCGCCCGCGAGTTGACCACCACCCGGGAGGCGGCCAGCAGCGGGGCGTTGAGCCCGGCGCGCACCAGCAGGTTCTGGCTGTCCTCGGCCTCGTGGACGTGCGCCAGGACCGGCACCCCGGCGGCGCGGCCGGCCGGGGCCCACCACGGCAGGGTCACGGTGTTGACCAGGAGCAGGTCGGCGCCGTCGGCCCTGATCAAAGCCCGCAGCCGGGCGACCTCGGAGGCGGAGTGCGCCGCCAGCCCGGCCAGCCCCCGCGGGCTCAGCAGGGACTTGCGCAGCACGGTGAAGGGCACGATCGCCACCCGCGCGCCGAGGGCCGTGAGCTCGGGCAGGAGCGGCCCGTCGTCGGGCAGGGCGACGTTGACCCGGTGGCCCGCGTCGACCAGGGCCCGGATCGTCTCCAGCAGCTGGCGGTCGGATCCGTAGAGGTCGGGCGAGGGGTGGGCGACCAGGACGGTGCTCATCCGCTCACCCCCGCGCGCCTGCCGCTGGGACGGCGGCAGGACGGGCCCTGGGCGGCCAGGCGCCGGGCCAGCGCCTCGTAGCGGTCCGCCACCTCGTCCCAGTCGTAGAGCCGGGCGCGCTCCAGCGACCGGGCGCCGCGCTCCAGCTGGGCGGCGGGGTCGGCCTCGGCGGAGTCGACCAGCCCGGCGACGTCGTCGGCGTCGGACCAGTAGCGGCCCGCCTCGCCCAGGACCTCCCGGTTGAAGGACACGTCGAAGGCGTCGACGGCGGTCCCGGCGCCGATGGCCCGCAGCAGGGACGGGTTGGTGCCGCCCACGGAGTGGCCGTGGTGGTAGATGAGCGCCCCGGTGTAGAGCTGGTCGAGCAGCTCCTGGTCCCACACGCCGCCCAGGAGCCGCACGCGCGCATCGGCCAGCGACTCGACCCGGCGGGTGTACTCGTCGGCGTAGGGGGCGGAGCCGACGACGACGAGCGGGTGGCGGGCCGAGGAGCGGGTGTAGCCGTCGACGACGACGTCGACGTGGTTCTCGATCTCGAAGCGCGCCACCACCAGGTGGTAGCCGCCCGCCTCCAGGTCCAGCTCTGCCAGCCGGTCGGTGCGGGTGGGAACCCGCGGGGCCCCGTAGGAGATGAGCTCGGTGGGCGCGGAGAACTCCTGGGCGTAGTAGTCGGCGATGCCCTGGGCGTCGGCGATCAGGGCGTCGGAGAGGCGCACGGCGGCGGCCTCCGCGGCGCGGTAGTAGCGCTGCCCGGCCGGGCCCCACTTGCCGCGCTTCCACTCCAGGCCGTCCACGTGCGTGGCCACGGGGATCCGCGCGGCGCGCAGCGCGGGCAGGAAGGGCGAGTTGGCGGCGTTGAAGACGAAGGCGACGTCGGGGTGGACCCGCCGCAGCAGGTGCACGATCGAGGCCCCGGTGTGAGAGAGGGTCTCCAGGCTGCGGCGCCGCATGGCGGGCAGCTCGACCACGCGCATGCCCCTGTAGAGGCGCGGCAGGGGCGTGTCGGCGTCGGGATTGCGGGAGTAGACCAGCACGCGGTGGCCCCGGTCGGCCAGGCGCCGGCCGACCTCCTCGATCGCGGTCTCGAAACCGCCGTAGCGCGCGGGCACGCCGCGCGTCCCGATCATGGCGACTCTCAGGCTCTGGGGAGTGAAAACGGTCACGGCGGCCTTCCATGGGGCGGGGGGCGGGACGATGCGGAAAGGCTATCGCGCGCCGGCGAGATGGTGCGCACGATGCGGGGGAGCGCTTATCCTACGCGGATGATCAGACCCCTGCGCATTGCCGCTCTCCTTCTTGTCCCAGTCGCCGCGCTCACCGGCTGCTCCCACTCCGATCCCTCCTCGGCCGAGGCCAGCGCCTCCGCCACGGACGACGCCGCCATGGACGCCTCCGCCACGGACGGCGCCGTCACGGGCACCCCCGATCCGGCCGCCGTGCCGACCGTCGACACGACGCCCGTGCCGACGACGACGGAGTCGGAGGCCGCGGTGGACTCCGGCGACCTGAGCTCCGACGAGCTCCCGCCCCAGGGCCTGGACCAGTCCGCGGCGCTCGATGACGGCCTGAACGTGCGGATCGACGGGATCAAGGCGGCCGACATCACGGCCGGTCCCGGCGAGGTCGGGGGCGCGGGCATCGTCGTCTCGGTCACCGTGGGGAACTCCACCGACGCGGAGATATCCCTGAGCGGACTTGTGGTAAATGTCACATATGGCGCCGATAACGTGCCCGCCTCCCCGGTTGAGAGCGCGTCCGACACGGTCCCGGCCTCCCTGGCGGCCGGGGACGCCTCGACCATCGAGTACGGATTCATCGTTCCCGTCGAGGAGCGCGGCTCCGTCAGCATCGTCGTCGACTCGGGCTCCCAGGCGCGTGCGGCCGTCTTCCAGGGAGAGGCCCCGACGTCCTGATGCCGCGGGATACCACAGGATGCCACGGGCGGGACGCGCCGCCTCCCCGCGGGTTTCCCACCTGTGTCTCAATGAGGTAACGTTTCCTTATTCCCGCGTCGCCCCGTCCACCTGGCAAGGGCGGCGCTTCCCACATCACCGAGACGTCTTCCTGACCCCGGGAGGCGTCGATAGTACGGACGGAGCCCGCCTCGTGCGTCGTCATCTGCGTATCTCGCTACCAGCGTTCATCCTGAGTTCCCTTCTCCTGCTCACCGGCCTGCTGCCGGTCGCAGGTGCCCGTGCCGACGACTCGATGAGTCCGCCGGCCGATCAGCAGGGCCCTGTCGCGCCCGCGCCCGGCCAGCAGCAGCCCGGCGACAAGCAGGACCCGGCCGCGCCCGGCGACGGGCAGAAGCCCGCCGATCCGGCCGCCCCGGGCGACGGCCAGGACCCGGCCGCGCCCGGCGACGGGCAGAAGCCGGCCGACCCGGCCGCTCCCGGCGACGGCCAGGAGCCCACCGAACCCCAGACCGTCTCCGCCGACGCCCTGCCCACTGCTCAGATCGGTGACGGCGTGGTGTGGGACCAGGCCGTGGTCGGCAACACCGTCTATGTCGCCGGGAGCTTCTCCACCGCGCGTCCCGCGGGCTCGGCGGCCGGCGAGAACGAGCAGTCCCGGGCCAACCTCATGGCGTACGACATCACCACCGGCGAGCTGCTGAGCTGGGCTCCGACGACCAACGCCCCCGTGTACTCCATCACGCCCTCCGCGGACGGCTCCACGCTCTATCTCGGGGGCGGCTTCACCCAGCTCGACGGCGTCGCCACCTACCGCGTCGGAGCAGTCTCCGCCTCTGACGGCTCCCGTCAGCAGCTGGGCGTGTCGACCAACGCCGCGGTCAGGGCCGTGGCGGTCTCCACGGACGGCAGCACCCTCTACTTCGGCGGCGGCTTCAGCCAGGTCAACTCCGCCACCCGCTACCGCGTCGCCGCCTTCGACCTGGGGTCGCGCACCCTCAAGGACTTCGCTCCCGAGGTCGCCGACCGCAGCGTGCTGGCGATCGCGGCCGCGCCCGACGGCAACGGCGTGGCGATCGGGGGCAGCTTCACCTCCGTCAACGGCTCCAGCGACCCCGGTTACGGCATGGCGGTCCTGGAGAACGACGGCACCGTGCGCAGCAACTCGCTGACCTCGGTCGTGCGCAACGGCGACGCCAAGGGCGCCATCATGAGCCTGCGCGCGGACAGCCAGGGGCTGTACGGCTCGGGCTACTCCATGAACAGCACTCAGGGCAATATCGAGGGCCTGTTCCGCGCCGACTGGAACACCGGCGAGCTGGCCTACCTGGCTGACTGCCACGGCGACACCTATGACGTCCAGCCCATGGGCGACATCGTCTACGCCTCCAGCCACACCCACGACTGCTCCAACATCGGCGGGTTCCCCGACTCCCGGAACTACCACCACGCCGTCGCCTTCACGAACAAGGCCACCGGCACGGTCCTGGCGAACACGGCCCCGGGGTACGCCGAGCACGAGGGGCAGCCGGCCCCCACGAACCTCAACTTCTACCCGGACTTCACCGCGGGCACCTTCACCGGCCTGAACCAGGCGACCTGGACCGTTGAGGGCAACAAGGACTACCTCGTCTACGGCGGCGAGTTCACCGCGGTCAACGGCACCCCGCAGCAGGGCCTGGTGCGTTTCGCCCGCCGCGACATCGCCCCCAACAAGCTGGGGCCGGAGAACAAGGGCGGCGCCTACCCGGTGACGGCGGAGTCGACCGAGTCCGGAGTCGTGTCCCTCTCCTTCCAGGCCAACTGGGACCGCGACGACGCCACCCTGACCTACAAGGTCTACCGCGATGACGCCAATTCCAAGCCGGTGTCCACCCAGAAGGCCACAGCGGGCTTCTGGAACCTGCCCCAGCTCACCGCCACCGACACCGTCAAGCCGGGCACCGAGCACCGCTACCGCGTCGTCGTGGAGGACCCGTGGGGCGCCTCGGCCGCCTCGGACTGGGTGAGCGTCACGGCCGCCGGGCAGCTCGGCGACGACGAGCCGCCGGCGCCCGACCCGGGCAACGGAGACGTCGGCGTCGGCGAGGCGTTCCTCGAGGACTCCTTCGACCGTGCCACCGACAGCGGCTGGGGCACGGCCGCCAAGGGCGGCGACTGGACGGTCGACTGGGGCCGGAGCAGCTTCTCCACCGCGGACTCCAAGGGCCTGGTCGCCATGAAGGGCGCGCGCGCCTCCTCCGCGATCCACTCCGCGGTGATCAACTCGACCTCCACGGAGTCGCTGGTCGACATGTCCCTGGACGGGCTGGCGGCCGGTAACGGCGCCTACATCACCTACGTCGGCCGTCAGACGGACGCGGGCCGCTACCAGGCGGAGTTCCGCGTCGCCGCCGACGGCACCGTGACGATGACCGTGGGCAAGAAGGTCGGCGACACCGATACGGTGATCGGCACGGCCGAGGTCGGCAAGTACACGGCGGGACAGCCCCTCCACCTGCGCATGGACCTCGACGGCGCCGAGTCCACCGCGGTGCGCGCCCGCGCCTGGATCGGCGACTCCGAGCCCGCCGACTGGCAGGTGGACAAGACCGACGACGACGCGGCCCTGGCCGCGCCCGGTTCGGTCGGAGTCTCGACCTACATGTCGGCGTCGGCCGGCTCGGGGCAGGTCAACCTCAGCGTTGACTCCCTGAAGGTCACCCGCCTGCACTGAGCGGCATCCGAGGATGACGCGAGCCGGAGCGCGCCGGAACCCCTCGGGGTCCCGGCTCGCTCCGGCGTCGTACGGGCCCGGCGGGCCTCGGCGCGGGCGCCTCGCCCGGGGCGCGCCCTCAGCGGGTCAGCGGCACCCCCTCGGCGGGCGGCTCGCCGCTGCGGGCCTGGCGCAGCAGCCGCAGCCCGTCGCGCGTGCCGGCCCACGCGGCCCGCACCGAGGAGCGCGAGCTGAGCAGCTGGCGGCGCCCTCCGCGCAGGACGATCTCCCGGGCCGCTGCCGCCGCCGTGGCCGCCCACCGGCGCTGCTCGGCGTGGCCGAGCCGAAGGGCGGCGTAGAGCAGGCGGTTGCGCGTGTTGTAGTAGTAGTAGGTGTCGGACTTGGCACGGCCCTGGTCGGGGGCCGTCGGGTCCGCCTGCGTGCCGCCCTCGTCATGGATGGCCGTCGTGTCCCGCGCGAGCATGAGGGCGCCGCCGGCGTCGAGCACGCGGGCGCAGAAGTCCACGTCCTCCCAGTACAGGAAGTAGCGCTCGTCGAAGCCGCCAGCGGCCTCGAACAGGCGCGCGGACAGCGCCAGGCAGGCGCCGCTGAGCCACGGCCGGGTCCCGCCGGGCGGGATGGGCCTGGTCGATCGCGGCGAGCGCATGGAGCCGTCGGCCAGGCAGACCACTGTGCGGTCCGCCACGATGCTCCCCTCGGAGCTGGTCAGCACGGGGGCCACCAGCGTCAGCGGCTCGGCCTGCGCCCGGCTGACGAGCCGGATGAGGTTCTCCCGGGAGATGACCGCGTCGGGGTTGAGCAGGAGGAGGACCTCGGCGCCCTCGGCACGGGCGCGCGCGACGCCGAGATTGACGCCGCCGCCGAACCCGGTGTTGGTCTCGGGCATCTCGACGCTCCAGCCGTGCTCGCGCCCCAGGGCGAGCGTCGCCTCGCGCACCTGAGGGGTCGAGAGGTTGTCCACCACGACGAATCGGGCCTCGGGGACGTCCTGGCAGACCCGGGCCAGGTTTGTCTTCAGGAGCTCGGGCGAGTTGTAGCTGACGACGACGACGGCGGTGCGGGCGAGCAGGCGGGAGGTCTCCTCTCCCGTCGTCGATGTGGTGCTCGTGTGATCGGTGCCCATGGTGGCCTTCCTGCAGGTGCGGTCCCTGAGGTGGCCGGGACCGCGGCGCCCTGGAATAGTACCGTCGAGGCCGCTTGCGCTGCGGAGAGGGGAACGCGGTGAACGCTGAAGAAGAGTCAGCAGACGACTACGCTGTGCGACATCATGCGGACGGCACGCACCCCGGGCGTCAGGCACCGGGACGCCCGCGCCTGACTGTGGCGGTTCTCACGTACAGGCGCAACGCCTACCTTGCCGAGCTCCTGCCGCTGCTGCTGGCCCAGGCCGGGCAGATCGGCCAGGAGGCCTGCGCGCGCGTCCTCGTCGTCGACAACGATCCCCGGGCGGGCGCGGCCGCCGTCGTCGCGGAGGCGGCGGAGGCGGCGGAGGCGGCGGGGGCCGCCGGGTCCGCGGCCGGTGCGGGGCCCCGGCCCGTGCACGTCCACGAGCCGGTGCCCGGCATCGTCGCCGGCCGCAACCGCGCGCTGCGCGAGTGCGGCGACCAGGATCTGCTGGTCTTCATCGACGACGACGAGCTGCCGCGCGAGGGCTGGCTGCGAGCCCTGGTGGCCGCCTGGCGCGAGCACGGCTGCGCGGCGGTGACCGGCCCCACCCCGCCGGTCTACGAGCGGCCTCCGGACGCGTGGGTCGCGGCCAGCGGCGCCTTCGACTCCTGGCGGGCCGACGACGGCGCCCGCGTGCCCAGCGCGGACACCGGCAACCTGCTGCTGGACCTGGCCGTCGTGCGCGGGCTGGGCCTGCGCTTCGACCCTCGCTACGGGCTGAGCGGGGGCGAGGACTCCCTGTTCACCCGCAGCCTGACCCTGGCCGGGGCGACCATCCGCTTCGCGACCGGCGCCGTCGTCGACAAGCGGGTGCCGCCCGGGCGCGCCACCCGCGCCTGGGTGCTGCGGCGCTCCTTCCGCTCGGGCTCTTCATGGGCGCGCGTGCGGATCGACACGGCCCCGGGCGCCCGCCTGCCCATGCGCCTCGGGTACGCCGCCAGGGGCCTGGCCCGGGCGGGGCGCGACGGCGCGCGCGCCGCGGTCGCCCGCGGGCGGGGGGACACGGCCGCCCGCGCCGTTCACGAGGTCTCGTGCCGGGGCGGCCTGGGCATGGTCGTGGGCGCCTTCGGAGGGCGGGTGCTGGAGTACGGCCGCAAGCGGGATGCCTCATGACCGCCGCGGCGGGCGACCTCCTGGCGGAGGGCCTGACGGTCGCCGTCCCGACCTACCGCAGGCCCGACGCCGTGGTGCGCGCCGTGCGCGGCGCGCTGGCCCAGGCCGCCGCCGTGGGCGCGCCGCCCGGGGCCGCCGAGGTGCTCGTGATCGACAACGACCCCGCGTCCTCGGCGCGCTCCGCCGTCACCGCGCTGCCCGTCCCGGAGGGCGCGGGCCTGCGCTATGTCGTCGAGGAGCGCCCCGGGGTCGCCGCGGTGCGCAACCGCGCCCTGGACGAGGCCGCCGGACGCAGGCTGCTGGTCTTCATCGACGACGACGAGGAGCCCGAGGCCGGTTGGCTCGCCGCGCTGCTCGCGACCTTCGCGGACACCGGGGCCGCCGCCGTCGCCGGACTCGTCGTGCCCGCCTACGAGAGCGCCCCCGACGCCTGGGTGCGCGCGGGCGCCTTCTTCGAGCGGCGCACCTGGCCGACCGGCACCGTGCGGCCCGTCGCCGCGACCAACAACCTGCTGCTCGACCTCGGCTTCGTGCGGAGCCGGGGCCTGCGCTTCGACGAGGACTTCGGCGCCACCGGCGGGGAGGACACGCTGTTCACCCGCCGGCTCGTGGCGGCGGGAGGGCGGATCCGGTGGTGCGACGACGCGCGCGTGCGCGATCACGTGCCCGCCGCCCGCCTGGACCGGAGGTGGATACTGCGGCGTCAGCGCACCCACGCGGCGACCGCGGTGCGCGTCGAGCTCGCCCTGGCCGGTCCCGGGCCGCACCTGGCGGGGCGCGCCAGGGCCCTGGGCGCCGGCCTGGTGAGGATGCTGGTCGGGGCGGCGCGCGTCGGCGCCGGTCTGGTCGGCGGGTCCGTGAAGCACCGGGCCCGCGGGGCGCGCCTGGTGGCCCGCGGGCGGGGGATGGCGGCCGCGTCCGTGGGGCGCGGGGTGCACCGGGAGTACGGCAGGCCGGGGTAGGTCCGGGGCACGTGCTGCGCGGGGCCTGTCGGCCGAACCGGTCTCGGCGCGGGCTACGACCGGTCGCGGCGCGGCGGGGGCGCGCTCGGCTCAAGGCACAGGGCCGTCCCCGCGGTGAGCGCCAGGTAGGGCGGCAGGACGGGCAGGGGGCCGATCGCCGCGTTCATGAGCACCAGGAGCACGGTGAACAGCAGCCACGCCCGTAGCCGTGCAGTCCCCAGGTTGTCCCACAGGGCGAGCAGCCCCATCCATGCGACGAGCGCGATGAGGACGGCGCCGGGCACCGACAGGGCGATCCAGGCGTCCACCAGGCCGGAGTGCAGCTCGAAGCCGTGGCCGAACATGTACTTGTGCACGTAGCCGTTGTCGGGGCTGTAGTGCAGGGAGGCCATGCCCTGCATGGCGATGCGGACGTCCTCGTAGCGGGGCTGGACCCCGGCCCCGTAGCCCCACGGCCTGTGGGTCAGCAGCGCCCACGAGGCGCCCAGCTCGGGGCGTGCGGCGAAGAGCAGGTTGGTGGAGCCGCGCGACTGGGCGGCGGTGCGCTCCTGGACGTCCTGCCCCAGGTATCCCGCCAGGGAGGCCGCCACGACGGCGAGCGCGGCCGCCGCGGTCAGCCCCGTCAGCAGCAGGATCTGGCGCAGGCGCAGACCGGAGGGCGACAGCGTCCGGGTGCGGAGCCGGTCCGAGATGATCTGCCAGGTCAGGAGGGCGGCGATGAGCATGAGCATGCCGGTTGAGCCGCGGGAGTCGCGGAGCAGGAAGACGCCGCCCAGCACCGCGGCGGCCAGGAGCTGCCCGCCGCGTCCGAACCGGTGCGCGAGCGCCAGAACGACGACGCTCACCGCGGCCCCCAGGCCGAACTTCCACGGGTTGGGCGAGGAGCGCAGGAGATGGAGGTTGCCCAGGATCGCGCCGGTGCCCAGGGCGGCGACGGCGCCCTCGAGCCCGAGCCGCTCGCGGCCCCACGCGAAGGCGGCGGCGGCGGCGGGCAGGCCTACGGCGAAGAGCAGCTGGTCGCGCTGAGCGGAGGGGGTGACCTTGAAGCGGTCGCCCACCGAGAGCGACAGCACGTATCCGGCGGCCGCTGCGAGCAGGGCGATCGTCAGCAGGAGGGAGAAGCGCCGCGAGCGGCGCACGGCGGACCAGGTCATGGGCAGGGCCACCAGGGCCGTGCAGTCACTGATGCGCACCCCTCCGGCGATCTCGGTGCGCCAGCTCACCAGCACGAGGAGCGCCGCGGCCAGCGGCGGCTCCCAGGCCCAGCGGCCCGTGGCCGGCGTCGTGCCGGTGGCCGGGGAGCCGGAGGCGGGCCCGGCGGGGTCCGTGCGCCCCCCGGCCTCCGCGGGACCCGCGGCGGGCGCCGCGCTGATCGCCGAGGCGGCTGCCGCCACGCCCCGGAAGGGCGTGGCGGGGAAGGGGACACCGCTTGTCACGTCAGTGGCGCGGACGACGAGCCCCCGGATCCGGTTGGGCCGTAGCTCAACGGGACTGACGGCGGTATGGCGCGTGCGCGGCGGCTGACTCTGGCGGCGCCCGTCCCGCCCGCCGTGTAGCCGCCGGCTCCGCCGCCCGCGTAGATGTCGGTCTCGCCGCCCGCGTAG
>ERZ772827.1845-NODE-1845-length-10605-cov-6.890332_pt1 | contig 10605 bp, 10 predicted proteins | sample MGYA00580850_ERZ772827 | MGnify/ENA primary metagenome ERZ772827 (study PRJEB29015, sample SAMEA2737950) | human oral metagenome | biome: human oral; feature: human-associated habitat; material: dental | place: China | collected 2145 ...
GCCATTCTTACGTTGAGGTTGGAATACCGGAAAAATATACGCAAGGTGGATAAGGGTGTGGGGCAGGTGAGCTGGGATGGGAGGCCGGCCCTGGCCAGTTCTCAGCAGTCGTCCTCAGTCGCTGTGCCCGACTGATCTCTCTGCTCGCTTGCCTGGGCGACCGCCTGACCGTGAGAGGGGACTGGCGCCGGGTCCTGTGGCGGGATCTCCTCACTGCCCTGCTGCGCCTCGGACACCAGGCTCTGCAGTGCCTGGGCGGACATGTTCGTGATGGTCTCCTGGCTGATCTCGGGATGATCCAGCCAGGCCAGGCACAGGGCGATCATTGTGTTGATCCACACTTCGGCCGCGAACATAGCGCGCTCATCGGGCTCCGTGATTCCCAGGAACATGAGTACGAGGCGCTCGTAGCGCTCGAAGCTCGTGGCCAGCGCGGCCGCAATCTCCGGGTCCTGGTCAAGGCCTCCTGTGTGCAGGGCCCGGAAGCTGTCGGGCCGGGCTCTCACATAGCCGGCGAAGGTGGAGATCGTCCCCTTCAGCGTCGGCTCGATCTGCTGCTCCACCAGACCGTGGAGGTGAAGGATCTCGTGCTCCACGATGGCTCGGGCGAAGGCGGTCTTGGAGGGGAAGTAGTGGTAGAAGAGCGTGCGCGATACGCCGGCCCGCTTGATGATCTCGTTGACGTGGGTGCGGTCGAGGGTTCCCTCCGCGAACAGCTCGACACCGACTCTCACTAGCTCCTCCCGGCGCTGCTCGGGCTGGAGTCGGCGGCGCGGATCGGCTGCATTCGCAGGGCTCATGCGGATGAGACTACGACCGGACGGTCGACTTGCGCAGTTAGGCACTCTGTACGGCGTGTGACCATGATCCCACAGGGGTATTTTTCTGAGACTCAGTTGCCCCCTCGGTCACAGGCGGTGCTACTCTCCCTGACGAAAGGTCGTAACTACGGCAACCTGCTACCCGCGAGCGACCCCATCCGTGAGCGGTTCGGCGTCTCGAGGTGAGCAGGGACTCTTGGACGGGTCTTCTCAAGATCTGAGCCGTCACGAGCGAGGAGGAATGCGGTGCGCATGTGGATGTGTTGCTGTCGATGAGACAGAAATCGCTCCCATATCCACGTTGAGACGAGGTACTCGTGACCGCATCCGCACCCTCTCCTGATCAGGCAGCCGAAGACCGCACGGCAAGTCCCCAGCGCGACGTCGAGGACGACGTCCTGGTGCGTGTCAGTCACGTCACCAAGTACTACGGACGTTTCAAGGCGCTCGACGACGTCTCGCTTGACATCCACCGCGGCGAGGTAGTGGCCGTCATCGGCGCCTCCGGCTCGGGCAAGTCGACCCTGTGCCGTACTGTCAACCGCCTGGAATCGATCCAGGAGGGCGAGATCGAGATCGACGGTATCCCGCTGCCCCAGGAGGGCAGGGCGCTTGCGCAGCTGCGCGCCGAGGTGGGGATGGTCTTCCAGTCCTTCAACCTCTTCCCGCACCGAACCGTGCTGGACAACATCACCCTGGCACCCGTCAAGGTGCGCGGTATCCCTCCGGCGAAGGCCGAGGCTCGCGCCCGTGAGCTGCTGGCCCGCGTCGGGCTGGAGGACCAGGCCGGCAAGCGACCCTCTCAGCTCTCCGGAGGTCAGCAGCAGCGGGTCGCCATCGCTCGCGCCCTGGCCATGGATCCCAAGGTCATGCTCTTCGACGAGCCCACCAGCGCCCTGGACCCGGAGATGATCAACGAGGTTCTCGACGTCATCAAGGATCTGGCGAGCTCCGGGATGACCATGCTCGTCGTCACCCACGAGATGGGCTTCGCCCGCTCCGCTGCCGACCGCGTCGTCTTCATGGATGGCGGCCAGATCGTCGAGTCCGGCAACCCCGTCGAGTTCTTCTCCTCTCCGCGCACCGAGCGCGCCCGCGACTTCCTGTCCAAGGTGCTCAGCCACTGAGCTCCGAACCGCACCTTCTCCCGGGTGCGGCTGCCACAACAGGCCCTGAGCCTGGGACGGTTCCGTCCCCGTCCGAACGAAAGGAACACCATGACCACCTTCTCCCGTCGCAGCCTTCTGGTCACCACTGGTGCTGTCTCCCTGGCCGGTGTGCTGGCGGCCTGCGCCGACACGGGCGCTGACGGCAAGGCCGTGGCCTCGGCGTCGGCCTCCGACGCCATCTACGACAAGGCCATCAACTCCGGGCCGGTGGCCGCTGACGATGTCGTAGCCGCCTCCAGCTGGGCCGCCGCCGTCAAGAAGGCGGGCAAGCTCGTCACCGGCGGGACCAAGACCTCCGAGGTCTTCTCCTGGGAGGACTCCAAGACGAAGAAGATCTCCGGCTTCGACGCGGCCATCGCCCAGGCCCTGGCCCGCTACATCATCGGCGGTGACGACGCCCGCTCCCTGCTCGAGATCAAGCAGGTCACCTCCGACACGCGCGAGACCGTCCTGGTCAACGGCACGGTCAACGCCGTCGTGGCCACGTACACGATCACCCAGGAGCGAGCCGAGAAGATCGACTTCGCTGGCCCGTACTACGCCTCCAGCCAGGCCATCCTGGTCAAGGCCGACAACAAGGACATCACGGGCGTCGACACTCTGACCGGAGACGTTGCGGTCCAGTCCAACTCCTCATCGGCCTCCGCCCTGAAGAAGTACGCCCCCAACGCGACGGCCAAACCCTTCGACACCCAGGCCAAGTGCGTCGCCGCCGTTGAGAGTGGGCAGGTCAAGGCCTACGTCGTGGACCAGTCCCTGCTCAAGAGCGAGGTCCTGTCCAATGACAAGGTCAAGATCGTCGGCGACACCTTCGCCGAGGACCCCTACGGCATCGGACTCCCCAAGGACTCCGGGGCTCAGGCCTTCGTCAACACCTTCCTGCAGACGATCGAGTCGGACGGTACATGGAAGGCCATCTGGGAGGCGACGATCGGCAAGTCACTCGGTGGCGACGCGCCCCAGCCGCCGGCCATCGGCTCGGTTCCCGGGTCGTCGACCGCCGGTGCCGACGGTGCGGGCAGCGGGGAGCAGACTCCCGCCCCTGAGGGCGGCTCCGAGCCGGCACCTGAGTCGGGTGGTGACCAGGCCCCGCAGGAGTCCTGAACGGGGCTCGTTGACCAGTCAGGCTCGTTACGTCGTCGGCCCGAACGGTTCCTCCGCAGGGCCGACGACGCGGCAGCCCGCAGCGTTCACGTCATGATTGACGAACCGGATCCTTCAAGGAGGCGACCGTGAGTGCCATCACCGATAATCTTGCTGATATCGGCTCCGGCCTGCTCATCACGCTGGTGATCTCTGTGCTGTCCTACGCAGGCGGACTGGTCCTGGGCTCGCTCATGGCCATCTTCCGGGTCGGCCCCATCCCTCCTCTCAGGGCACTGGCGACGGCATGGGTGACGGTGGCCTGTAACATCCCCAACCTGTGCCTCATGGTGCTGATCGGCCTGGCGCTTCCCAACGTCGGCATCAGGATTCCACTGTTCTGGTCGGTGATCGTCGCCCTGGTCTTCTCCTCGTCCGGATTCGTGTGCGAGACGGTGCGCAGCGGAATCAACTCGGTGCCGAAGGGACAGATCGAGGCCGCGCGCGCACTGGGAATGCCGTTCGGGCTCATCATCCGCGGCATCGTCCTGCCCCAGGCCCTGGCACGCACGATCCAGCCGCTGGTCAATATCTTCATCGCCTGCCTCATCGGCTCCTCGCTCGCTGCGGCGGTCGGCGTCGTCGAGCTGACGGCCGTCACACAGCAGATCAACCAGGAGCGAGCGGCCGGAGTCATCACCTTCCTCACGTCGGGCCTGACCTACCTGGCAATCGCCTTCGCCGCCACGAAGCTCGGTGGGCTTCTTGAGAGGCGGCTCGAGTTCATGGGGACGGAGGGTCGCGCATGAGTTCTGACATCATGCCCATGACAGAACCTCGTCCTGCCAGACGACGCGGCAGAGACTCAGGGGCGACGGACGCGGCGCTGCTCTTCGATGAGCCGGGGCCGCGGGGGCGCATCATGATCGCCATCGGATCAGTCGTCGCGGTTCTTGGGATCGTGGCGCTGCTGGGCGCGGTCCTCTACCGACTGGACCTCGCGGGCCAGCTCGACTATCCCGAGTGGCGCTACTTCCTGGGGCACTCAGTGGTCAGCCAGCTTCTGGAGGCCGCAGGCAACACCCTGTCCCTCGGGGCTGTCGCAGCCGTCCTCACCTTCCCCCTGGGAATCGTCCTGGGATGGCTCCGCATGCTGGACAACCGGCCCGTGAGGTGGCTGATCGGCTTGTGGATCGATGCCATGCGAGCGGTGCCGATGCTGCTGCTCGTCTACTTCTTCCTGCTGGTGGTTCCGCGTTTCGTGGAAGTCTCGGACTTCTGGAAGCTGGCCCTGCCCATCGTCATGTGCACCTCGGCGACGACGGCGGAGGTCTTCCGCTCAGGCGTCCGGGCCCTGGACCGAGGCCAGACGGAGGCCGCACTGGCGCTGGGAATGAGCAGGTCTCTCACGATGCGTCTCATCCTGGCGCCGCAGGCACTGCGCCTCATGCTCCCGACCCTCATCACACAGATGGTGACCATCATCAAGGGCACGACGCTCGCCTACGTGCTCGCCTACCCAGAGCTCATGTACCGCGGTTCCACGATGATCGGTCAGGCGAAGATAGACGCTCGCCTGTCCGTCTTCTTCCAGACCTACGTCATCATCGCCGTCGCCTACGTCATCGTGAACTGGGCGCTGGGGGCACTGGCGAGGCGCATCGAGGCCCGTACCCGGTGACGGGCGGGGCGCCGAGGGCCTCGAGTCAGACGAAGCTCGAGGTATCGGCGGCGCACACGCGCAGGCGGGCTCGCATCGCCGAAGGAGCATGCGCAGTCGCCCTGGTGGTGCTGGGCGCGTACTGCACGAGGGTGGGGTTGTACTGGCCAGGGGTTGTGCGTACTGCACGAGACCCGGACCTTCGTGGAGTACACCCGAATGCCGGCCAGTGGCACCCCACCCTCGTGCAGTAGCCGACCTGAAAAGGCTCCGGCCGGAAGCGGCCCGCTGATCGAGGACCGCCGGGAGCCACGCGAGCACCACCAGGAGCCAGAAGGGCGACGGAGGTGTTCAGATCTGCCACAAGGACCCCGAGCGCGAACGCGCCGATGATAGGAAGAGGTCTCCCGGCCCTGCGGCTGCAGGGGCGTAGTACGTTCGAGTCCGTGCCGACCGGGTCGCGGATGCCCACCGCGCCGTCGAGAGTCTCTCGGCGGCGGGAAAGCGCGTCTTCCTGGTGCCGTGACGCAGGCAAGGCCAGCTGTTATGCCCTGTCGTCGGCCGCAACCGAAGAAGCTTGAAGGAGGATGGGCAGGAGCCTGTCCAGGGCTTGGAGGTCGGCGGGGGAGAGGTGCTTGTACAGCTCGGCGTCGAGTTTCTTGGCGGCATCGGTGGCGAGTCGCAGTAACTGGCGCCCCTCGTCGGTGATCTCGACAACCTGTACCCGACGGTCGGTTCGACTGCGCGTCCTGCGCACAGAGCCGATACTGGTGAGCTGGTCGACCAGTGACACCACCAGGCTCGGGGCGACACCGAGCTGTGCGGCGATCTCTCGTTGAGAACTTGCTTGGTCGGCGTCGACGACGGCGAGCAAGCCCACCTGCTTGTGGGTCAGGCCGGTGTGCTGGATGAGCAGTGAGAACGATCGGGTGATCTGGGCTCCTGTGATACCGAGCTGGAAGCACGCCGAGGACAGGATCGCGTGACCGTCTTCTCTTCCCATGACGTCAACGGTACACTGTGGAATGATTCAGTTCTGAATGATATGAGGGAGTGGTCCTCATGCCATGGTGGCTCTCGCTGCTGAATTCGTCACTGGGAATCATCTCAGCAGGGTTCGGTGTCGTCGCGGTGATCCGTCCGCAGACGCTCGCCCCTTCCGAGTGCGACGAGCCCGGAAGGCGTTTCTATCCGGCGATGTACGCGGCCCGGAGTGTCCCGCTCGGCCTGCTGGTCGCTGCCGTTGCCTGGTTGGCTCCTGCCCAGTCGCTGACCTTGCTCGTCCTGGCTGCAGCGGCGGCCGCTCAGCTCGGAGACGCTGCTATCGGCGTGGTGCACCGCGTGCCGGGAATGGTGATGCTTCCTCTTGCTGTTGCTGTCCTCCACCTGGCTAGCGCCGCGTATCTCCTGTGAGGGCAACAAGACGAGGGGGTTTGACGCACTCTGATCTCAAGGGGAAGTGACTGAGGGTGAACCGCATTACTTTGCGGCACTCGCTTGAGTCGCTCTGCGGACTGCTTCTCGTCGTCTGAGGGGGGAAAGACAGTCTTGAGAAATAGGTGAGAGCATCGCAACAGGTTCTCCGTTGTCAGCGATCTCGAAAGTCTCACCGGCCTGGACGTGATGGAGGGTCGCGGCACTGTTATTGCGCAGTTCTCGGTGCGTGATCGTCTGCACAACTGTTACCTCGTAGCAGTTGTAACACTCACGCCTCGATTTCAGGCGGGCAGATCGCGGCGTGTGTAGGCGACCAGTCCGATCGCGATACCGACGAGGCCGACCGCGGTCTGGACGGCCAGGGGCTTCCAGTCGGGGGAGCCGACGACGTCGAGATGGTGCCCGAGCACGCTGAGGTCCTTCGCCCAGTCCTTGAGCTCCACGAGCCCGCCGAAGAACTGGGCGAAGGCGCTCCAGACGACTACGCCCCAGGACAGGCCGACTAGTCGTGGCACCAGTCCCACCAGCGCCGCCGCGATCCCGACGGCCGCCACCATGCCCGGCAGCTGGCTCATCGTGAACACGAAGGAGCGCGCCACGGCATGCTCGTCTGTGAGCTGAGTCGCCGTCGTCGCCGCCAGCACCGTCCCTGAGACGAGCAGCAGAACGATCGCCTCGATCAGTGCGCCGAGAACCTGGGAGAGGAACAAGCGACGACGGTCGACTCCAGCGGCAAGCTCTACCTCCGCCAGGCCCGCGTGCTCGAGGAAGGCCAACCGGTTCATCCTTCGCACCGCCGCCACGGCCACGAGCAGCACTGTCACCACCGTCATCAGCGATATGAACTGCTCCACCGGGGACCCCGAGGCCATCTTGCTGACCCAGGAGGCCGTTGGAGAATCCGGAGCCATCAGGTCGTTCACGCTGCCTGAGACGGAGCCGTACAACGACGCGAGCCCCGCCGACGCCGCAGCCCATCCGAGGACACCGTGCCAGGACAGGCGCCCGAGCAGGTCCATATGGCCGTGGATCCTCCACCTGCGTTGGGACGAGCCGCGGTCGGGCAGGTAGCCGTCCAGGTACTCGCGGCGCGAGGCCAAGGCCACTGCAACGATGACGAGTGCGACAGCAACGACGCAGCACACCGCCAGCACCGTGAACCGGTCGTCGGAGTACGGGCGCACGAGGTCACGCCAGCCCAGAGGAGAAAGCCACCTCAACCAGTCCGAACCGCTGCCCTCGGTGACCTCGTCAGCGGCCACCCGCATGCCGAAGGCGGCCGCGAGCGCGAGCATCGACAGGCTCCTGGCATGGCCGACCTGACGTCCCATCTGGGAGGCCAGCGCCGCAAAGGCGGAGAACGCCCAACCTGCGACGCATATCGTCCCGGCCAGCGCCCAGGCGCCGGAGACGGTCAGCTCTTCGATGCTCCCGGTCTGCCAGGTCAGAATGCCTCCAATGCCCACAGACAGGACGCCGACGACCGCCCATACCAGGGCCATCGGCACGAGAAAAGGAACGATCCTGCCCACGCCCGTAGCGCGCAGGACCTCGACAAACCCCTCATCCTCGTCACCCCGCAGCACCCGGCACGTCAGCAGGATCGCCATGAGCGCGGTGCACACCAGCAGGAAGGTCCCGGTCTCCCACTGCAGGAGCTGACCGAGCCGGCCGGGAGCGGGCACGTAACCGTAGAGCAGTCGCGTTCCCGGAGACTTGCGCATCTGCTCGATGAGTACCGCCCGGGTCTCCAAGGACGGGTAGATGCTCTCGTAGCTCGGCGCAGTGATGCTGACCAGCAGCCACAGTGGCAAGACCCAGGCCACGACCTGAACCCGGAAACGCCTGAGCAGGATGAGCAGGTATACGCCCCAGCCGGCCAGCGCGGAAGAACCTTCCCGACCGCTTCTACCGGTTCGGAGGTCTTCTGCGCCGCCGGTTGAGGCCGGCACCGATGTCACTGCGCTCATGCTCGTCAGGCCTCCTCGTAGTGACGCAGGAACAGGTCCTCCAGGCTGGCCGGCTCACAGGTGACCTCCTGCACCCGGTGCTCGCCGGCCAGACTCAGCACCGCAGGCACCTGCTCGGCGGGAACCTCAAGGCTCAGGTGCCCGTTGTCCTCGACGACGTCGAGATCCATGGCCTCCAGCGCCTGCCAGATCACACCGAGCGCATCAGTGGACGCTCCCAGCCCGATGCGGGTGCGGGACAGGCGCCTCAGGGTTCCCAGGTCGCCGTGCTCGACGACGCGGCCGTCCTTGATGATCGTCACCGCGCTGCACAGGCGTTGGACCTCGGCCAGGATATGGCTGGAGAGCAGAACCGTGCGGCCCTCGCCGGCGGCTCTGGCGATCTCCTCGGTGAAGACCCGCTCCATGAGAGGATCCAGGCCGCTGGTGGGCTCATCAAGTACGAGCAGACGCGTCGGTGCAGCCAGGGCCGCCACGAGTGCCACCTTCTGACGGTTGCCCTTGGAATAGGTCCGCACTCGTTTGCTGGGATCCAGGTCGAAGCGCTCGATGAGCTCGGCCTCCCGTCCGGCGTTGCGCGACCCGCGCAGCCCGGCCAGCGCATCGAGCACCTGTCCGCCGGTCAGGTTCGGCCACAGCGCCACGTCCCCGGGGACGTAGGAGACCTGTCGGTTGATGACCGCGGCCTGTCGCCACGGCTCGCGGCCCAGGACGCTCACGATTCCGTCGTCGGGCCGGTAGAGCCCCAGCAGCACGCGGATCGTTGTGGACTTACCCGCCCCGTTGGGGCCGAGGAAGCCGTGGACGCTGCCCGCCTCCACCTCCAGGTCGAGGTGGTCGAGGGCCCTGAAGCGTCCGAAGTGCTTGACCAGGCCACGTACGCGTACGGGTGGTTCAGACCCTGCTCCGGCTTCGAGAGTCGCGTCGGACAGGGATCCGGTGGTGGGCTGCGCAGCGCCCGTGTGGGATGTTGCTGCTGACGTGCCTGCTGCCTTCTTTGCCTTGGCTCTCACAGCACTGGCTCCTCTCCCGCCGAGCGGCGGATGGTCGCGGCGAAGTCCGGGTCGGCGAGCATGCGCTCCATGAGCTCAGCGACGAAGGCCTGCTGCGCTGGGTGGGGGTAGCTGGAGGCGGTCAGCACATGGGTGAGTCGCCACATGGCGCGCCCCAGGGCCCCCGAGGGAAGGTCGTTCAGAACAGCCAACGTATGCTCCTTGTGGCGGCCGGCCAGCATCCAGCTGTTCTGCGCGAGCCTGTGGGCCTCTGCCCGGCCCTCCTCCTCGGGTAAGGTGGGCAGACGGGTGAAGTCCGCGATCTGTTGGGCGGACAGCTCCCGATCGGCCTCATCCAGTCCCTCGATGAAGGGGATCGTGCTGTCGGGCACCATGCCCAGCGAGGCGAGCACCACCATCATCTGACGCTCGGCCCGCAGCACTCGCATACTGCCGCCCAGCCGGGTGATCCTGGCCTCCATGTCGTCGTAGAAACGTGTCAGGGCGCTGGGAGCGGGGGACAGTCCCTCGCCTCGCTCCACGCGGGCGATGAGCTCATCGATACGGGAGGCCTGCTCGGCCAGGCTGCGCCGCTGCGCCTCGATCGTGCCCCGTGTCGCCCGCAGATCGCGCAGTACCGCTTCGCGGCGGGAGTCCTGATCGATGCCGATCGCGTCCGAGGCGAGCATCTCGGCCACCTGCGTCAGCGACAGTCCGCCGTCGGCCAGCCACCGGATGCGCAGCAGGCGGGCCACGTGCTCGACGCCGTACTCGCGCCGCCCCCGCACCGTGGGCGGGATCTCCAGCAGGCCCAGGTGATGGTAATGACGCACCGCCCGCGGCGTGGTACCGGCGATTTGAGCGAGCTCCTTGACGCGCATGAATCCATTTCAGCAGGTGACGTAACGTCACCGTCAAGCCTCGAACCGGATCGGTTGGGGAGCAGGCATCTCGCCACCCCGGTGACGAGACGATTTAGGCCCTTGCGACGGCGCGGACTACCCTTGAGGACGGACAACCCCGGACACACCTGGTGGAAGGCACCGTATATGACTGACGCTCCCGGCGCGCTCTCGCCCCTGGATGAGGCCGGCATTAACGCCGCCGTCGAGGAGGCCCTGGCCGCCTTCGCCGCAGCCGGCACTCTCGCCGAGCTCAAGGAGGCCCGGCTGGCCCACACCGGCGACGCCTCGCCACTGACCCTGGCCAACCGGCTCATCGGCACCCTGGACAAGGCGGACAAGCCCACGGCCGGCAAGCTCCTGGGCGGCGCTCGCGGGCGCATCGCCAAGGCTCTGGCCGCCAGGCAGGAGACCCTCGAGGCCGCCGCCGAGGAGGAGATGCTGCGCACCGAGGCCGTCGACGTCACCGTCCCCACCTCGCGCACGGTGACGGGTGCCCGCCACCCCCTCGACGTCCTGGTCGACGAGGTCACCGACCTGTTCGTCGCCATGGGCTGGTCCATCGCCGAGG
>ERZ772827.1846-NODE-1846-length-10603-cov-4.925958_pt1 | contig 10603 bp, 9 predicted proteins | sample MGYA00580850_ERZ772827 | MGnify/ENA primary metagenome ERZ772827 (study PRJEB29015, sample SAMEA2737950) | human oral metagenome | biome: human oral; feature: human-associated habitat; material: dental | place: China | collected 2145 ...
TGGGATGATGATATGGATTTAGGAATGCCTAGAAAAGATTATGAAAAATTCCTGGAAATTTGCAAAAAGGAATTGCCGGATCATGTTATCCTAAGAATCCATGATGATAATTTGGGTAACACATCCATCATGGATACTTCCCTTCAAATTGAATTTGGTGGGGTTGTGTGTAGTCCTTTTATCGATGTGTTTCCTTTAGATGGATACCCAGAAGACGGAATTTATTACTGGTTGCATACGAATAAAATAAAATTCTATCGTGCCTTGTCTAAAATTTCTGTTATCGATCGTTTGCATGAGAGAGATAGAGGCTCGTTCGAAAATGCGATTGTGAAAGTTTCAAAAGTCTTAAAATTAAATAAACTCTTAAACACTTCAAAAATTAACAAAAAATTACAAAGTATCATTAAACAATATGATTACGAGACTTGTACCATGGTCGGAAATGTTTTGGGTTCCTACCGCGAACGAGAACTCGCAAGAAAAGAAGTGTTTGGGGAACCACAATTACTAGAGTTTGAAAACTTACAAATTAGTTGTCATGCAAATCCTGATGAATATTTGACAAAAATATATGGTGATTACATGCAATTACCAAAAAAAGCTGAGCGTAAGGGTCATTTTGGAACTACTTAGGGAGATTAAATTGAATAGTTTTGAATTAATGGGTGTCAGAATTGACCCCTTAACAATGGACGAAACTGTCCAGGTGGTTGAAAAATTTATTATTAAACAACGTCCACTCCACTTAATGGGAGTGAATGCAGACAAAATTAATCAATGTCAAACAGATGAATCTATAAAAAAGATTGTTAACGATTCTGGAATTATTAATGCCGATGGAGCTTCAGTTGTTCTCGCTGCGCGCTATTTGGGCTATTCTGTGCCAGAGCGCGTGGCAGGCATTGATTTGATGCAGAAATTGCTCCATTTGGCCAATGAAAAAGGCTACTCTGTCTACTTCTTCGGCGCAAAAGAGGAAGTCTTGAGCGATATGTTAGCCATGTTTAAAAAGAATTATCCGAATCTCCGAGTAGTGGGTCATCGCAATGGCTATTTCTCTGCTGAAGAGGAGGAGGCTATTCAAGAGGATATTCGTGAGAAGAATCCAGACTTTGTCTTTGTTGGCATTACCTCTCCTAAAAAGGAGTACTTGATCCAGAAGTTTATGGACAATGGAGTAAATTCTGTCTTTATGGGAGTAGGAGGAAGTTTTGATGTCCTCTCAGGCCATATCAAGCGGGCGCCTATGTGGATGCAAAAGGCCAATTTGGAATGGTTGTTCCGTGTGGCCAATGAACCCAAACGGCTCTTTAAGCGCTATTTTGTAGGAAATGCCACTTTTATTAAGAGAGTAGTACATGAAAAACGGAAAGCAAAAAAATAATATTCTTCACATTTCGCGGACCATGGACATCGGTGGGGCGGAGCGAATTGTCTATCAGTTGGCGACAGACCTCAAGGATGAATTTGACCAGGTTCATGTCGCTTCGACTGGTGGATTATGGGAAGAAAAACTAGCAGAGAATGGGATTCAACATCATCGGATTTTAGACGTCGATAGCAAACAGCCAGCTACTGTACTCAAAATTCTTTCTCGTCTCTCTAAAATCATCAAAGAAAATAAGATCACTCTTGTCCACACCCATCACCGGATGGCTGCTTTCTATATTCGTTTATTGCAACTGCGTCATCCGAAATTGATCCATGTCTATACAGCCCATAATGTTTTTAAGGATAAACTGCCACTGTACAAATTTGCCTTAGGAAAGGCTCATGTTATTGCAGTAGGTGATGCTGTCAATGTGAACATAAAACATGATGTCGGCATAAAAGACACGACGGTTATTTATAACGGTGTTCTCATGAAAGAAAGTCAGGACATAGTTACTGAGATTACTCAAACACCTGGAGTGAAAATCGGATGTATTGCTCGTCTATCAGAACAAAAAGGGTTGACCTATCTGATCGAAGCCATGTCACTTGTGACAAATCCAAGTGTATCCTTGTTCATTGTCGGTGACGGAGAATTAAGGAATGATTTGATGGACCAAACTAAGGAGTTAGGTCTGGAAGAAAGAATTCATTTCTTGGGCTATCGAAGCGATGTAGTTGAGTGTATCAATAGCTTTGATTTTTTAGTTTCTTCCTCTTTATATGAAGGTTTAGCATTGAGTGTAATCGAAACCTTCTTGAATGGTAAAACCATAGTTGCAACAGACATCCCTGGTATCAATGAAATTGTTAATGAAACCAACGGAGTTCTTGTTCCAGTTAAAAATCCAGATGCTATGGCACAAGCAATTGATAAGCTTGCTGGAGAAATCAAATTCAGAGAAAAGTTGGCAAAGAAAGCTAGATTAGATTATGAATCGAAATACAGCTATTTTTCATTTATAAATAATTATAAGCAGTTTTATATGAAATTATAATTAAAAGTAATAAATAGATGCCGTTATGTTTAAGGGGAGGAAGTACAATGTTATCGGTTATTATACCGTGCTATAATTGCGAAAAAACGATTGTAGAATGTTATGAGTCAGTAATAAAATCTATAAAACATAGCTCTATAGAAAATTATGAAATTATATTTATAAATGACGGTTCTTCTGACAAAACTATCGATATTCTTTCAGAGATATCAGTGTCTAATCAAAGTGTAGTAATAATAAACCAAAAAAATAATGGTGTTTCTACAGCACGAAATAGGGGATTACAGATTTCTAAGGGAGATTGGATTAGTTTTATTGATTCTGATGATACAGTTAATAAAAATTTTTATGCTGCAATGATGAATGATTGTAAAGAAGTAGACATAATTGTATGTGGAGTAATGTCTAAAATTCATCCAAGGTTAAATGGGGGAGAGATAAAATTAAATAAAGAGGCATATATAAATAAAATATTGTATGATTTGAATGTTTTTGGATATGTATGGAATAAGATATATAGGAAAGAAATCATTCAAACTAACGATATTAAATTTTTGGATAATGTGATGTTTATGGAAGATAAATATTTCAATTTACAGTATGCTCATTATGTAAATAGTGTTAAAATTATCCAAGAAAATCTATACAATTATTTTGAACCTACAACTAGTGCTTTTGGGAATAGTGAAAAAAAGATAACAGGTTTAACTGTATGGGATAAATTAATATCTGATCCATTGTATAAGAACTATAAAGACGAATTTAAAAAAGAAAAAATGAATTATTTGATTTGGTTACTTGGACAGTTATATGCTGAAAAAGCAAATGGAAGAGAAATCTTCCTTAATGAATTAAGAAGAAACAAAAAATATATTAACGTCGTGTTACCAAAATTCACAATGAAGTATATACAATTTAAGCTTCTACTTATCTCCCCATATCTAGTGGGGTGGATTGTGAGAAAAAAACAAGTATTTAGGAATTAAAGTGTAATGAAAAAAGTAATGTTGGTGTTTGGGACGCGTCCTGAAGCTATTAAAATGTGTCCTTTGGTGAATGAACTTAAGCAGCACAATACGATTGAGACAGTGGTCTGTGTAACAGGACAACACAAGGAAATGTTAGAACAAGTCTTAGATGTCTTTCAGGTCACTCCAGATTATGATCTTGGTATTATGAAGGCTAACCAAACCTTGTTTACCATTACGACATCAATCTTAGAGAAAATCCAACCGGTCTTGGAGCAGGAGCAGCCTGATATTGTCCTCGTCCATGGGGATACCACTACCACCTTTGCGACAGCTTTAGCGGCCTTTTATATGGGCATCAAAGTGGGACATGTGGAAGCAGGTTTACGGACTTACAACCTTCAAAGTCCTTATCCCGAGGAGTTTAATCGTCAGGTTACCTCTATTGTGGCAGACTACAACTTTGCTCCGACTCAGGTTTCAAAAGAGAATCTTCAAAAAGAAGGGCGTACCAATATCTTCGTTACGGGAAATACAGTAATTGATGCCTTAAAGACAACGGTGAAGGAAGACTATGATCACCCTATTTTAGAATGGGCGAAAGGAAGTAAACTCATCATGTTGACGGCCCATCGTCGCGAAAATCTTGGAGAACCTATGGAGCACATGTTCAATGCGGTCAACCGGATTTTGGAAGAGTTTGAAGATGTGAAGGTGGTCTATCCTATTCACAAAAATCCAAAGGTCAGAGAATTGGCCAGTAAGATTTTTGGAGAGAATGAACGAATGAAAATTATTGAGCCATTGGAAGTGATTGATTTTCATAATTTTATGAACCAAAGCTATATGATTTTAACGGACTCAGGTGGCGTCCAAGAAGAAGCACCTTCTTTAGGGAAACCGGTCCTTGTCATGCGTGATACAACTGAACGTCCAGAAGGTGTGGCTGCAGGGACTCTGAAATTGGTCGGAACAGAAGAAGAAGTCATCTATCGCAACTTCAAGCTCCTTCTGGAAGACCAAGACGAATACAAGAAGATGAGCCAGGCAAGCAATCCTTATGGGGATGGAACGGCTTGTCAACAGATTGTAGAAATTATCATGAAGGGATTAGCATAATGGAAAAGGTTTCGATTGTCATACCGGTCTATAATGTCGAGGAGTATTTACAGTATAGTGTCGGTAGTCTTAGACAACAGACCTATTCAAATATTGAAATCATCCTGGTCGATGATGGATCAACCGATCGTTCAGGAGAAATTTGTGACCAGTATGCTCAGGAAGATGACCGTATTCGAGTGTTCCATGTTGATAATGGCGGGCAATCTCGAGCAAGAAATATTGGAGTCCAGCAGGCAAGCTCTGATTGGATTATGTTTCTAGATGCGGATGACTATTATAATACAAATGCTGTTGAATATTTAGTGGCTTTAAAAGATCAGTACGGGGTCGATTTAGTTGTAACTTCTATCGTAGAAGTGCGAGATCACCAGACTGATTTGATCGCCGGTGACCTTCCGTTGGAAGATAGTACAAAATTAGATCGTCATGCAGCGCTTCTTCACATGTTTTATGGGAACAGTGTAGGGACCCATCCTGGAGGAAAACTCTACAAAAAAGAGATCTTACTCCAGTACCCCTACCCAGAAGGAATGATTTACGAAGATTTGGCCATTGCCTATGAGCACATTGCTGCTTGCAAGGAGATTGCCGTAGGAAATCAGCATCTTTATAAATACTATCGAAGAGCGGGTAGTACAGTTAATTCGAAGTATAGCGATCGCCTTTTGAATTTTTATAAGGCTATGGAATGGAACAGGGCCTATGTTGAGCGAGACTATCCTGATGATCAGGAAATGAAAAAAGCGGTCAATACCCGCTATGTCTTTAATGGATTGCATGTGGTACATGCCTTATTAGGTTCTCAAATGTATGACCAAGTCAATAAGATTCGTAAAGAGTATCGTCGCTATTGGAAAGATATTCTAGTCAATTCACATATTACAAGAAAAAATAAACTCAAATACCTTCTTTTGCTCCTTTCTCCACATTTGTATCAAAAGGTGAGGGTAAAGCTAGGCTAAATTGACAACGGCCATGTTCTAGAGAAGGAAAAAGATACAAAAATAGGAGGTTTAGGATGATTTATGCGGGGATTTTAGCAGGTGGAACAGGCTCACGGATGGGGATTACGGATATGCCCAAACAATTTTTGGATTTGGGGGGACGTCCTATTTTAATCCATACCGTTGAGAAGTTTTTATTGGTCCATGAAATTCAGAAAATTGTATTGGGAATTCATCCGGATTGGGTGACTTATACGGAAGACCTGGTCGACAAATACTTGGCTTCTTATAAGGAACGGATCTTAGTTGTAGAGGGGGGAAGTGACCGCAACTCTTCTATCGAAAATATCATCCTGGCTATCGATGAGGTGCAACCTTTAACAGATGAGGATATGATCGTCACTCATGATTCCGTTCGTCCCTTTGTCAGCCTCAAAACCATTCAAGAGAACATTGAATTGGCCAAGAGCCATGATGTGGTGGATACAGTTGTAGAAGCGACCGATACTATTGTTCAAAGCTTAGATAATACCTTTATCACCGACATACCTGAGCGGCAATACCTTTATCAAGGTCAAACGCCTCAAACCTTCAAAATGAAAGACTTCCTTGCCTTGTATCATGATTTGAGTGATCAGCAGAAAGAAGTCTTGACAGATGCCTGCAAGATCTTTGTCATCAATGGGAAAAAAGTCGCCCTTGCAAAAGGGGAATACTCCAATATTAAAATTACGACGATCACAGATTTGAAAATTGCACGCGGTATGATTGAGGATAATTAATATGTTGAACCAAATCTTTCAGCTGACCCAGCCGAAAAATATCACCATTAAATACCAAGAAGAAGACATGAGCCGTGAAGACCTGGTGTTGATTCGCCCCTATTACATGGCTATTTGTCATGCGGACCAGCGCTACTACCAAGGGAAGCGGGATCCTAAGGTGCTCAAAAAGAAATTACCCATGGCTCTCATCCATGAATCGTCAGGTATCGTGGTAGCAGATCCTACGGGGACCTTTCAACCAGGACAGATTGTGGCTATGGTTCCCAATCAGCCTCCCCATCAATCAGAGGGAGTTTTCTTTGAAAACTATTTGGAGGGGACACACTTCTTGTCTAGTGGTTTTAATGGCTTTATGCAGGAAGTGGTTGCCTTGCCACTGGATCGTGTAGTGGCTTATCCAAATGAAGTTCGTGGTCCCGTGACAGCCTTAGCGGAGTTTAGCAGTGTCGCTATGCATGCCATTCATCGCTTTGACCTCATTGCCCACCAACGAAGAGAGTCCGTTTTGATTTTAGGTGACGGTAGTCTTTCATATGTTGTTGCGACTTCTTTACACTATCTTTACCCGGATTTGAAGATAACAGTCGTAGGTCGTAATAGCGATAAATTGCAATTGTTTAATTTTATCCATCAAGCAATTTTGACCAGCGAGTTGACAGAAGACCAACGTTTTGATCATGCCTTTGAATGTACTGGTGGTCAGGGAAGTGAGCCAGCCATCAATGATATTATTGATCATATCAAGCCTCAAGGAACCGTGATGTTGATGGGGGTTAGTGATAACCGGGTTGCGGTCAATACAAGAGATGTTCTTGAAAAGGGCTTAACCTTTGTTGGGTCTTCTCGCTCAGGTCGTGAAGATTTTGAGCGGGCTGTAGAAATGCTGGCTAATCGTCGCGTTCAAAGCCGCTTAAAGAATATCATTCATGTTGACGGAGAAGTTCAAGCTATTTCAGACATTCATCGTGCTTTTGCGACGGATCTAGTCACGCCGTTTAAAACAGTCTTTAAGTGGGGAATATAAACAGCGATGAAAGTGCTAAAAAATTACGCCTATAATCTTTCCTACCAGTTACTGGTGATTATTTTACCGATTATCACAACGCCTTATGTGACGCGGGTCTTTAGTTCGGATGACTTGGGAACTTACGGGTATTTTAACTCCATCGTCACTTATTTTATCCTTTTGGCAACATTAGGAGTGGCTAACTATGGGACTAAGGAGATTTCGGGGCATCGTACAGAGATTCGTAAGAATTTCTGGGGGATTTATACCCTCCAGCTAGGGGCAACGATTTTGTCCCTGACTCTCTATGTTCTTTTGTGTTTAAGTCTGTCTTCCATGCACAATCCTGTGGCCTATATTTTGGGTTTCAGTTTGGTTTCAAAGGGTCTTGATATATCTTGGCTCTTTCAAGGGTTGGAGGACTTCCGCAAGATTACGGTTCGGAATATCACGGTCAAACTAGGTGGAGTGATTTCGATTTTCTTGTTTGTCAAATCTTCGAAAGATTTATATCTCTACGTCTTTTTACTAACGATTTTTGAATTGTTAGGGCAGTTGAGTATGTGGTTACCTGCTCGGGAGTTCATTGGGAAACCCCATATGGATGTGACTTTCGCGAAAAAACATCTTAAGCCTGTTATTCTGCTCTTTTTACCGCAGATTGCCATTTCCCTCTATGTCACCCTTGATCGGACCATGCTGGGGGCTCTCGCATCTAAGATGGATGTCGGGATTTACGATCAGGCTTTAAAACTGGTCAATATTTTGCTGACCCTTGTGACGTCTTTAGGAAGTGTCATGCTTCCGCGTGTGGCGAGTCTTTTGGCTTCAGGAGATCAAAAGGCAGTCAATAAAATGCACCAAATGTCCTTTTTGATTTATAATTTGGTCATTTTCCCAATCATTGCAGGCATGCTGATTGTCAACGATGACTTTGTTCAATTCTTCCTAGGGAAGGATTTCCAGGATGCGCGTTATGCCATTGCCATCATGATTTTTAGAATGTTCTTTATCGGATGGACCAATATCATGGGGATTCAAATTCTGATCCCTCATAATAAAAACAAAGAATTTATGATTTCGACTACTGTACCCGCCATTGTCAGTGTCGGATTAAACCTAATCTTCCTGCCAAAACTGGGCTTTATTGGAGCTGCGATTGTATCAGTGCTGACAGAAGCTTTGGTATGGGGAATTCAACTCTATTTCACACGAACTTATCTTAAAGAAGTGCCGATTGTGGGCTCAATGATGAAGATTGTGCTCGCTTCAGGCTTGATGTATGGTCTCTTGACACTGGTCAAGTCCATTGTTCATCTTTCGCCGACTCTGAATGTCGTTCTGTATGCTGGACTTGGTGGATTCATCTATGGGACCTTGATTCTGCTCTTCAAGGTGGTGAATGTGAAAGAGTTAAAACAGCAATTTGCGAAACGTGCATAAAGCAAGACTCATCCATAAAGATGGAAGAAGTACTTGTTAGATGAAATAATGGTAACTATGAAAAGAGAGGCCGAGAAAGGAAAGATAAAAGATTCATGCTGAGCTTGGATACACATAGTAAGATGGGTGCTTGAGTTTTCAAAAGTAGACCGGTCTGGCTTTGGTGATCCTTGGTTTCATGTTTTTTATCAATGTATTATCAATATGTTTAAAATGAAATTTGATGACCTCCTTGTTAGTGTTGTCGTAGCTATCGTCATATTCTTTAATACCCTTTCAACAACTATGTTGAATAAAGGGATTTTTCACATGAATGCAAGCACTCTTTTGTTAGTAGTCTTGCTATTGGCATTGCGATTTTGGAACAAGATTAATGTTTCATATACGTACCTGCTATTTTCATTAGCCTTACTATCAATTGGTGTCCTCGTATATGTGAAAACTGGGAGGCTCAATTTTTTAGTCTATTCCTTATTGATGTCCTTGTTAATAAGTGCAGATAGGAAGGTTGTTTTACGGACCTATATCTTTGTTGGTGGAAGTGTTCTTGTATCAGTCTTCTTCTTATCTCTTTTAAAAGTTATTCCGAACTTGCAATATAGTCGGGGAGGCGTTATTCGGAATTCCTTTGGCTTTATCTATCCTACGGATTTTGCTTCGCACTGTTTTTATCTTTTCGTAGCGATTTCTTATCTAATGAAGAATCGCTATATCTGGCTACGGACTTTTGTTGGGCTCTTCTTGGCCGTCTTTCTCATTAAGTTTTGTGATGCTCGGATGAACGCCTATTCATTATTGGTGGGAACCTTAATTTTTGCTTTCTTCTATCTGACCAAGGAAAAGAAAATTGGACTCTATGCTCTCATGCCATACTCAGCCGCGATCTTTTCTTCTCTCATCATCTATCTGACTTATCACTTCTCCTGGACTTTGCCTTTCTATGTGAAAATCAATCAATTGATTACAGGGCGATTAGGCTTAGGGAAAAATGCCTTTAATTTATATGAACTAAATTGGTTTGGAACTAGAGGAGTTCAATTTATTGGTTCAGGGGGGAGTACAGAGTCTGTCCTCAGCTATAACTACGTCGATTCCTCCTATGTCCAAATGCTCTTCACTTATGGTATTGTTCCGGTACTCACCCTCATTTTGATTTATATTGTAGTATCTAGGGATGAGTATAAGAAGGGGAGATATCTTTACCTTGCTATTCTATCTTTAATCACCGTCAACTGTGTGATTGAAGCCTTTTGGTTTGTACCTTCTTATAATATTTTTATGTTTATCCTCTTTACTCGAAACACGATTGATGCTAGCCCATTGGAAACAATCGGTGAGCCAGCATTTAGTTAGTGTTGGTATCAGGAGTGGTTGGAGAACTCACCTAAGGTAAAAGAATACAATTATTGGACATGTTATTTGTATCAGTCAGAGGCATGTTAAGTTAAAAACTGATTAAAAGGGAGACAACTATGTATGATTATCTAATTGTTGGTGCTGGTTTATCGGGGGCAATTTTTGCTCATGAGGCAACCAAGCGTGGAAAAAAAGTAAAAGTGATTGATAAACGCGATCACATTGGAGGGAACATCTACTGTGAGGATGTAGAAGGTATCAATGTCCATAAATATGGTGCCCATATCTTCCATACTTCTAATAAAAAAGTTTGGGACTATGTCAATCAATTCGCTGAGTTTAACAACTATATCAACTCACCTGTCGCAAACTATAAGGGAAGTCTTTATAATCTTCCTTTCAATATGAATACCTTCTATGCTATGTGGGGGACAAAAACTCCACAGGAAGTGAAAGATAAGATTGCTGAGCAGACAGCTGATATGAAGGATGTTGAGCCGAAAAATCTGGAAGAACAGGCTATTAAGCTGATTGGTCCAGATATCTA
>ERZ772827.1850-NODE-1850-length-10596-cov-4.381273_pt1 | contig 10596 bp, 6 predicted proteins | sample MGYA00580850_ERZ772827 | MGnify/ENA primary metagenome ERZ772827 (study PRJEB29015, sample SAMEA2737950) | human oral metagenome | biome: human oral; feature: human-associated habitat; material: dental | place: China | collected 2145 ...
TGTGCTTCACCCGCGACCCCTCCACCGGCCGCAGCGGCGTCTACGGCGACTACCTCGTCAACGCCCAGGGCGAGGACGTCGTCGCGGGCATCCGCAACACCCTGTCGCTGGCAGACCTCGAGCGCCTCGACAAGACCAGCTACGACGACCTGCGCGCCGCCATGCGCAAGCTCGAGACCCACTACCGCGACCTGTGCGACATCGAGTTCACCATCGAGCGTGGCAAGCTGTGGCTCCTGCAGACCCGTGTGGGCAAGCGCACGGCGGCTGCGGCCTTCCGCGTCGCCACCCAGCTCGTCGACGAGCGGCTCATCACCATGGACGAGGCCCTGGCCCGCGTCACCGGTGCCCAGCTCACCCAGCTCATGTTCCCGCAGTTCGTCTCCGACGCCGACCCCGGCTCGCGCGACCTGCTCACCCGCGCCATGCCCGCCTCGCCCGGCGCCGCCGTCGGCTACATCGCCTTCAACAACGCTGAGGCCGTGGCCCGTGCCGACGCCGGCGAGTCCGTCGTCCTCGTGCGCCGCGAGACCAACCCCGACGACCTGCCCGGCATGGTGGCCGCCGTCGGCGTCCTCACCGCCCGCGGCGGCAAGACCTCCCACGCCGCCGTCGTCGCCCGCGGCATGGGCAAGACCTGTGTCGTCGGCGCCGACCAGCTGGAGGTCGACGCCGAGGCCGGCACCCTGCGCGTGCGCGGCCGCGAGGACCTCGTCCTGACCTCCGCCGACGTCATCGCCATTGACGGCCAGACCGGTGAGGTCTTCCTCGGGGACGTCCCCGTCACCGACTCCCCGGTGATGACCTACCTGCGTCAGGGCCTCACCGAGGCCCTGGACACCGCGGGCGACGTCGACGCGCGCGAGCTCGTCACCAGCGTCGACCGCCTCATGCGCCACGCCGACAAGTCCCGCCGCCTGCGGGTGCGGGCCAACGCCGACACCCCGGAGGACGCCCGTCACGCCCTGCACCGCGGGGCCGAGGGCGTGGGCCTGTGCCGCACCGAGCACATGTTCCTCGGTGAGCGCAAGCAGTTCGTCCAGAACCTCATCCTCGCCGACACCGACGCCGAGCGTGAGGCCGCGCTCGCGGCCCTGCTGCCCCTGCAGAAGGGCGACTTCGTGCAGATGTTCGAGACGATGAACGGCAAGCCCATGACGGTGCGCCTCATCGACCCGCCGCTGCACGAGTTCCTGCCGGACCTCACCGAGCTGAGCGTCAAGGTCGCCGTTGACCGCGCCACCGGTGGCGTCGACCCGGCGGACGAGAAGCTCCTGGCGGTCGTGCGCCGCAACCACGAGTCCAACCCCATGCTCGGCCTGCGCGGTGTGCGCCTGCTGCTGAGCCTGCCGGGACTCATCGAGCTCCAGGTGCGCGCCATCGCCGAGGCGGCGGTCGAGCGCCTCAAGGTCGGAGGCAACCCGCAGCCCGAGATCATGATCCCGCTGGTGGGCTCCGTGCGTGAGCTCCAGATCGCCCGTGAGCGCGCCGAGTCCGTCCTGCGCGAGGTGAGCGAGCAGTCCGGCTTCACGCTCGACTTCCCTATCGGCTGCATGATCGAGCTGCCGCGCGCGGCCGTGTCGGCGGACACCATCGCCGAGGAGGCGGACTTCTTCTCCTTCGGCACCAACGACCTGACCCAGACCACCTGGGGCTTCTCGCGCGACGACGTCGAGGCGACCTTCTTCAAGACGTACCTGGACAAGGGCATCTTCGGAGTATCGCCCTTCGAGACCATCGACGAGCGGGGCGTGGGCCGCATGGTCGAGCTCGGGGCCGAGCGGGGCCGCATGACCAAGCCGGAGCTCAAGCTCGGCGTCTGTGGCGAGCACGGTGGTGACCCCGACTCCATCGACTTCTTCCACCGGGTGGGCCTGACCTACGTCTCCTGCTCCCCGTTCCGCGTCCCCGTGGCGCGCCTGGAGGCGGGCCGCGTGGCCATCGCCTCCCGTGAGACAGACGGCAGCTGAGCCCGCCGGATGCTCACTCATCCGCCCCCGGGTGCGCGCGAGCGCCCCGGGGGCGGATGTGTCTGCTGATGCTCTTGTTCAAGGAGTGGGTGAACATGAGACGATGGTCCGTGGGACCTGTCGGCCGACGGTACCCGTGCGCGGAAGGACGAGGTGGAGATGACGCTCTTCGAGCTCCAGGACGGTCGGCTGAGTGCGGCGAGCGGGGGCCGTCCCGTCGGGGGTGACGCCCGTCTCCAGGTGCTGACGGCGGTGCGCTCCCAGCTCGGTGAGGTCCTGCGACGTCCGCTGCTGCCGGTGGTGTGGACGGGCGTGGAGGGCGGTCAGTCGCTGACCGCGCTCGACCCGGCCGGGCAGGTCGTCACCGTCGAGGTCCTGGCGGTCCTGGACGCCACCGCGCTCGTGTCCGCCTTCAGCCGCCAGGCCGACGCCTCCGCCATGGGCCGCGGCGAGCTCGGCGATGTCTACCCCGGTGGTGCACAGGCCTTCCGCAACGACTGGGAGGAGTTCCGCGAGGCGGCGCCGGCGCGTGTGGAGCCCGGGCCCCGGCTCATCGTCCTCACCACGGAGCTGGCTGCCGACGTGCGCCTGTCCGCCACCTTCCTGGGCGGCTCCGTCGAGGTGCATGTCGTGGACGCCCGTGTCATCCGGGACGCCTCGGGACGTGAGTCCATCCTCGTGAGTGTCGATCTCGTGCGGGCGGACCCCTTCTCCTCCCCGCTGACGGCGCCCTCCGGGCGGGCGTCCAGGCGGTCCTCGGACACGCGTTCCACCCACACCCAGAGCCACGCGGCGACCCACACGGCGCCCATGGAGGCCCGCCCGACGACCTCCGCCCCGAGCCACGCGGCGACCCACACGGAGCCCATGGAGGCCCGCCCGACGACGTCGGCCCCGAGCCACGCGGCCTCCCATGCCGCGCCACCCGCTCCCGCACCCGCCCGCGCGGCGTGGGAGCAGGAGCGGACGACGCCCCGGTCCGAGAGCCGCACGGCCGCGCGCGAGGAGAACCGGACGGAGAACCGGGCAGCGTCGCCCACCGAGAACCGGACGGAGAACCGGGCGGCGTCGCGCACCGAGAGCCGGACGGAGAACCGGGCGGCGTCTCGCACCGAGAGCCGGACGGAGAGCCGGGTCGAGATGCGGGCGGCTGCACGGGCGGCGTCCCGGGCCGAGGGACGGGGCTCGGCGGCTGAGTCGCCGACGATGAGCATGCCGCGTCCCGCTGCGACGCCCCCGCCTTCCGCCACGCCCTCGCCCTACAGGGCTGCTGCGCCGTCGGCGGCGCCCGAGCTCCCCGTGACGCGCTCCGCGGCCCGGTTGGGTGCCCCCGCCGCCCAGCGGGAGCCCGTCGCCCCGCCGCCGACCGCCGTCGCGGACAGCACCCGGGTCTCGACGATGCGACTGAGCACGGGCTCCTTCCGCTCGCCGTCGGAGCAGGAGCGCACGAGCGCGTACCATCGCCCCGCTCCGGCCCCCGAGCTGTCCCCCAACACCGGCTCCCACCGCTCGTTGGCACCCATCCTGGGCGCGCAGCCCACGGTCAGCGCCGACGAGGCCCCCGCCGCCCTGGCGGCCCTGGCCCGTACGCTGAGCACCCCCGCCACCCTGCGCTGGTTCAGCGTGCGCCGCGGCATCGACCACACCGCTCTGCTCACCCACGACGGCGTCATCGTCCTCTCTGACGGACGGACCTTCACCGACCCGTCGATGGCCGCCGCAGCCGCCCAGCGCGCCCAGGACGTGGACGGCTGGCGCGTGTGGCGCCTGGGTGAGCGCGGCGCCACGCTCGCCGAGCTGCTCAGCTGAGCACGTAGCCCCGCAGCCACTGCTCCAGCACAGCGTAGGCGTGCTCGCGCACGGGCGGAGCCGACAGGAACACGTCGTGCACGGCCCCCTCCAGGCGCGCCACGGTCACCAGCGCTCCGAGGCCCACCGCTCGGCGGGCCGTGCTGTCCGCGTCCACCACCGTGTCGGTCGAACGTGACTCGGGTGTGCGCACGACCCCCAGGTGGCTGCGCGCGGATCCCAGGGACAGGACCGGGCAGGTCACCGACAGCCCCGCAGCGACCTCGGCCTGGGCGTCGAGGACGGCGGTGAGCCAGCCGGGACGGATCGGCGCCGTCGGCAGGTGCGTCCAGCTGCGGTCCACGTCCCAGCCGGTGACGTAGGGGTCCTCCGCCCAGTCAGGGTCCGGCAGCTCGCCGTCGTCGGGCGCCCAGCCGTCAGCCACGGAGAACAGGGTCTGCGGGTCGTAGGACGGCAGCGTCACGGGCTCACGGGCGTTGAGGCGGGCCAGTGCCCGCACGAGCGGCACACCGAGCACCCGCACCGGCTCGGCGCCCTGGATCTCCAGCCACGCGGAGTTGAGCACGAGTCCCGCCAGCACCCCCGGGTGGTGGTCGGCCCACAGGCTGGCCGTGAGGCCTCCCGTGGAGTGGCCGCACAGGACGGTCGGCAGCCACTGGCCGTGCTCGGACCAGGCGGTCGTCAGCGCCAGCCCGATCTCCTCGTCGTAGGTGCGCAGGTCGTCGACCCAGCCGAGCATCTGGCCCTCGCGCAGGGACCGGCCGTAGCGGCGCAGGTCCAGGGCGTAGAAGGCCCCGCCGGTCCGGGCGATGCGGCGCGCGAGCTCGGGGTTGAAGAAGTAGTCGTTCCAGCCGTGCAGGTACAGCCACACGAAGGAGGGTTCGGGCGCCTGCTGGGGGCAGGAGTCGAGCTCGGGGACGTAGCGCACGAGGGTGGCCACGGCGCCGTCGTTCTCCGCGTCCGGTTTCAGTGGCAGCGTGCGCGCCTGGAAGCCGGGACCGAGCAGGTCCTGGCCCCAGGCGCCCAGGGGTGGGTGGTGGAGGTCGGAGTCGTCGGGCGCCTCCACGGCTCAGCCCTCCGCCAGGAACTCGCGCAGGATGGCCTCCATCTGGTCGGCCTCGATGAGGAAGCCGTCATGCCCGTGGATGGAGCGGATGGTCTGCCGTCGGGCGTCTCGGATGCAGGAGACGAGCTGCTCGGCCTGCGCGGGCAGGAAGAGGCGGTCGGAGTCGACGTCGACCACGAGGGTGCGCGCCGTGATCCGCCCCAGCCCGGCCTCGGTGCCGCCGCGGCCGATGCCGACGTCGTGAACCATCATCGAGTGGGTGACGATGAGGTACGTGTTGGCGTCGAAGCGGGAGATGAGCTTGCCGGAGTGGTGGTCGAGGTAGGACTCGATCTGGTAGCGCCCGCCCACCGCCGGGTCCTCCTCGCCCTGGTGGCGGCGCCCGAAGCGCTCGTCCAGCTCGCCCGCCGAGCGGTAGGTCGTGTGGGCGATGGCGCGCGCCAGGCCGAGCCCGCGCACGGGGCCGACGGAGTGCGAGTAGTAGTCGCCGTCGAAGAAGAAGGGGTCGCCGACGATGGCGAGCTCCTGCAGGTGGCACCAGGCGAGCTGGTCCGCCGTCGTCGAGGCGCCGGTGGCCACGAGCGCGAGGTTGCGCACCCGCTCGGGGTGGCTCGCGCCCCACTCGACGGCGCGGTGCCCGCCCAGGGAGGCGCCGATGACGAGGTGGAAGGTGTCGATGCCCAGGGCGTCAGCGAGCAGTGTCTCGGCCTCCACCTGGTCGCGGGTGGTCAGCCAGGGGAAGCGCGAGCCCCAGGGGCGCCCGTCCGGCGCGGTCGAGGAGGGGCCGGTCGAGCCCTGGCAGCCGCCCAGGATGTTCGCGGCGACGACGAAGTAGCGCTCGGTGTCGATGGCGCGGCCGGGCCCGATGAGCGTGTCCCACCAGCCGGGGGTCGGGTGGCCGGGGGCGGTGGGGCCGGTGACGTGGGAGTCGCCCGTGAGGGCGTGGAGGATGAGGACGGCGTTGTCCGCCGCGGGGGACAGGGCGCCCCAGGTCTCGAAGGCGAGCACCGTGCCGGGCAGGACCTCCCCGGACTCAAGCGTGAAGTCGCCGATCTCCAGGAAGCGGCGGTTGCCGGGCTCGTCCCCCGGGCGCCACGCTCCCGTGGGGGACCCCGCCTTGCGGTCGACGAGCTTGGCCGAGGCGGAGCCGACGCCGGGCGTCGGGGGCTGGGTCACGCTCATGGGCTCATTGTGGCCGCTCGTCGGGCGGGGGAGGAAACGGGTGGGCGGGTGCCGGGGGTACGGCGCCCTCGGCGTGCGCGTTGATGAAGCGGAGGATCTCGTCCTCAACCTCGTGCCCGTGGCCGGAGATGAGGTGCCCGCCGGTGCGGAAGAGCGCCACCGTCAGGTCCGGGTAGCGGTGCATCGATGACTGCACGTTGCCCGCCGGGGGCGCGAAGACCGACACCCGGTCGTCGAGGGCGTGCAGGAGCAGGACGGGCACCTGGAGCTGCTCGACCGGGTAGTCCTCGAAGTGCACCGCCATGTCCCGGTTGGTGACCGAGGCATCGATGTCCGCGCCCGTCCTGCGCAGGGCGAGCGGGAGCATGCTCGTGACGGTGCCGGGGGCCATGCCGAACACGGGACCGAACAGCGGCGAGAGCATCCACATGACCCAGTCGTGGTTGAACCATGGCGGAGGGCCCATCCGGCCGGGCAGCGCCTCGGGCCGGGTGGGCCAGGGGGCGGCGGAGCTGAGGAGAATGAGCCCTGTGACGCGCTCGGGGTGGTCCAGGGCGAAACGGATGGCGGGCGTCCCTCCGGCGGAGGCGCCCAGGACGAACACCTTCTCGATGCCCAGGTGGTCGAGCAGCGCGGCGAGCACGGTGGCCTGGGCGGCCGGCGAGCCGTCGCCCTGCACGTCGCTGCCCGGGTAGCCGAAGCGCGACGGCGCGACGATCCGGCAGCGGGTGGTAAGGCCGCCGACGTTGTCGAGGGCCTGGTCGTAGCCCCCGTACAGCCCGTGGACCGACAGGATCGTCTCGGGGCCGGTGCCGGTGCCGGTGCCGGTGCGGAGGTGGGGGCCCGGGCCCGGGCCGCCTGCCGCGGGGTGGCCGGCGCACTCGGGGACGCAGTCGATGTAGGCGACGTCGCCGTCGCTGAGGGTGAGTCTGCGTACCGCACGGGCGGCCAGCCGCGCGCGGGCCTTGGCGCGGGCGCGGCGCAGGCCGATGCCCCGGGCCCCGACGGCGGCGGCCGCACCGATGAGCCCGACGGCGGCCAGCGCGTGCCTGATGGCGTGCCTCCTGACTCGCGCGTGCCTCATGGCGTGCCTCCTGTCTCGCACGTGCCTCATCGCTGGCTGCCTGTCTCGCGTGCGCCGCCGTCGGGCGGTAGCCGCAGGTGGGTGGCGCGGAAGTGGCGCACGTGGGCGGTCATGAGAGCCCGGGCCCGTTGCTCGGCGTCGGCGCCGCCGCCCTCGGCGAGCTGGATGAGCGTGAGGACCGGGCCGAAAAAGGCGAGGGCGGTGGCCTCGGGGTCGAGGCCGGGGCGCAGCTCCTCGGCGGCGATCAGCCGCTCGAACAGTGCCGTGTGGAACTCCAGCGGACGCTCGATCCAGTAGTCGCGCAGGCGGCGGCCGATCTCCGGGTCCCGGTACTGGTTGATGACGAGCAGGCGGCGCAGCGCCACCAGCTCGGTGTCGTGCAGGATGGCGTCGAGAAAGCCCTGGGCGATGTTGACAAGACGCTGTTCGCTGACGCCCTGGTAGCCCGGCAGAGCGGCCTCGGCGGAGTCGACGGCGACCCCCAGTCCGGCGGCGACGGCGGCGATGCGCTCGTCGGCGCGCTCCAGCAGGGCGTCGAAGATCGCCTGCTTGGAGACGAAGTGCTTGTACACCGAGCTCTCGCGGATACCCACGTCGCGGGCCAGGTCCCGGATCGAGGTCCCGCCCCAGCCCTCACGCGAGAAGCGGGCCAGGGCGGCGTCGAGCAGACGCTCCCGGGTGGAAGGCGAACGATCGTTAGCCATGGGGTGATGGTAGCGCGTACGCGCGCCGCCTGCCCGCTGACAGGGTCCGCCCTGGTGTGGCCGCGCCTGCCCTTCCCGGACGCGACCGCCGTGGTGCGGCCGCGCCCGCCGTCGTGCAGCCGCACCCGCCCGTCCCGGACGCGGCCGGTCCGGGCCCCGCCAGAGGCAGGACCCGGACCGGAGGGTGGCGCCGCAGCGAGGGCGGTGCGGCAGACACTCAGCGTGTGACGACGGCCAGGCCCCGCTCGAGATCGGCGATGATGTCGTCGATGTGCTCGATGCCGATGCTCAGGCGCACGGTGCCCGGGCTGATGCCCGCCTTGGCCAGGCCGGCGTCGTCGACCTGGGAGTGCGTCGTCGTCGCCGGGTGGACGCACAGGGAGCGCACGTCACCGATGTTGGCGACGTTGGAGAACAGGGACAGGGACTCGATGAAGGCGGCCCCGACCTCGCGCCCGCCCGCCAGGTCGAAGGTGAAGACGCTGCCGGCCCCGCGCGGGCAGTACTTGCGGTGCAGCTCGTAGTAGGGGCTGGACTCCAGGCCGGGGTAGCGCACCTCGGAGACCTCGGGGCGCGTCTCGAGCCACCGGGCGACGGCGAGGGCGTTGTCGACGTGGCGCTCCATGCGCAGGGACAGGGTCTCGATGCCCTGGGCGACGAGGAAGGCGTTGAGCGGGCTGACGGCGAAGCCGAGGTCGCGCTGGCCCTCGGTGTGGGCCTTGAGGATGAAGGCCATGTTGCCCAGCTCGCTGCCGACGCCCAGGTCCCGGGCGTAGACGAGGCCGTTGTAGGAGGGGTCGGGCTCGTTGAAGCGGGGGAAGCGTTCGGGCTGTGAGGCGTAGTCGAAGCTGCCGGAGTCGACGATGCATCCCATGACGCTGGAGCCGTGGCCGCCGAGGAACTTCGTGGCGGAGTGGACGACGATGTCGGCGCCCCACTCGAAGGGGCGGGTGAGGTAGGGGGAGGCGACGGTGTTGTCGACGACGAGGGGGATGCCCAGGGCGTGGGCGGCCTCGGCGACGGGCTTGATGTCGAGGATGTCGCACTTGGGGTTGGGGATGGACTCCCCGAAGAAGCAGATCGTGCGCTCGTCGGCGAGCGCCGCCCAGGAGGCAGGGTCGCCCGGGTCCTCGACGAAGCGGGTCTCGATGCCCATGCGGGGCATGGTGTGCACGAGCAGGTTGGTGGTGCCGCCGTACATGGAGGGGGAGGCGACGATGTTGCTGCCGGCGCCGCCCAGGGTGAGGAAGGTGAGGACCTCGGCGGACATGCCCGAGGAAACGAGCAGGGCGCCGATACCGCCCTCCAGGGCGGCGATACGGCGCGCGACGATCTGGTTCGTGGGGTTGTCGAGGCGGGTGTAGATCGGGCCGAGGGACTTGAGGTTGAAGCGGTCGACGGCTTCCTGGGTGTCGGGGAAGACGAAGGAGGAGGTCTGGTAGATGGGGATGGACCGCGCGCCGGTGTCGGAGTCCGGGGTGTGGCCGGCCTGGACCTGCTGTGTCTCGAAGTGCCAGCCGGAGGGGTTGGCTGCGGTGGGGACGGTGGTCATGCGGGTCCTCGTCTCGGGTGGGCGGCGCCCCGGCGGGGCGGTGGATACGCCCCTGGGGGCGCTGCTGCGCACCTTATCGCCGGGGTGGCGGCGGGGCCCGGGGTTTCCGTATTCCGACGGCGGAGGGGTGGGGGTGCTGAATGACAACGGTGTCGTGAGGGTTCTCACATCTTGGGGGTGAACGGCGTGTTGCCGCGGGAGAGTGGCGCTTGTGAGGCAGGCGAACTCCTGTGACGGCTGTGAATTGTGGGGAAGTGGTTTCTCGTGTGGCGACGTCTGACTACTGTGACAACAGCCAGGACTCCTGACCGGGGCGACCGGCCCGCCCACCCGCTCGCGGGTGCGAGGCGGCCGGGAGCCACCGGGAGGAACCGACAGACGGAGGAAGCAGTGACCCGGACGACCACCACGCGCCAGAGCCGCGACCGCAGCGGCTCGCGTACCCACGCGCACCGGGGAGCACGCAGGTCCCGGGCCGCCACGGCCGCGACCAAGGGGGCGCTGGCCACCGCCGCCGTCGCGCTGGCCGCCTCCCTGCTTGTCCCCATGGCCACCGCGGACCCCGTCACTCAGGACGACATCGACGACGCTCACGCCGCCGAGGCCTCGACCTCCCAGTCCATCGCCTCCCTCGAGGCGCAGCTGGCCCAGCTCACCGTCGACTCCGAGGCCGCCGCCCTCAACGCCCAGGTCGCCAACGAGGACTACCTCGTGGCCCTCGACGACCTCGACGCCGCCACCACGGAGGCTGACAACGCCCAGGCTGACGCCGACGCCGCCGCCGAGGCCACCCGCACGGCCCGCGCCGAGCTCGGCGCCGCCGTCGTGCGCACGTACCAGGACGGCGGCAACGCCCTCGACGCCCTGACCCCCTACCTCACCAGCACCTCCCTGGCCGAGCTCGCCGACGCCGACGTCGCCCTGACTCGCGTCGGCGAGCAGTCCGACGCCCAGCTGCAGGGCGTCGAGGCCCTCCAGGCCGTCGCCGACACCCTCCAGGCGCTGGCCGACGACAAGCTCCGAGCCAAGCAGGAGGCCTCCGACGCCGCCGAGGCAGCCAAGAAGACGGCCGACAAGGCCGCGGTCGACGCCGCCAACGCCGTCGTCAACGCCCAGAGTGAGCGCCAGGACCTCATCGCCCAGCTCGCCCAGCAGCGCAACACCACCGTTGAGCTTGAGACCCAGTACCAGGCCCAGCGTGAGGCCGCGCGCAAGGCCCGCGAGGAGGA
>ERZ772827.1851-NODE-1851-length-10596-cov-2.212693_pt1 | contig 10596 bp, 7 predicted proteins | sample MGYA00580850_ERZ772827 | MGnify/ENA primary metagenome ERZ772827 (study PRJEB29015, sample SAMEA2737950) | human oral metagenome | biome: human oral; feature: human-associated habitat; material: dental | place: China | collected 2145 ...
CTTTTGCAAATGCGAAATTTAGCCTACCAAATAGAGCCGATATATTACGACGATCTGCGCTCTACGTATTTTTGCGCTAAAGATTTTATGAGGGATCTATACGGGCTAAAAGAGTGGAACGCCGTAAATGAAGCGGCCGATATGAGCGAGGGAGATATATTTTACGGACTTGATTATATGCCTATCGGCGCGGTAAACGCATACAAAAACGGCGTTTATCAAAGGCTCCGGGCAAAGGGCGTCAAGCTGTTTTTCGTCATTTACGATCTTATCCCGATTTTATATCCGCAGTTTGTGCCATCCGTTTCTCCCGGCAATCACGACCACTGGGCGAAAGCTGTTATAAACGTAGCGGACGGTCTTGTATGTATATCGGATGCTGTCATAGACGACGTGAAAGAGTATATCGCTAAAAATGATCTGCTAATTCCGCCAATCATAAAAAGTATGAAGCTTGGCTGCGATATAAAAGCGACCGCGCCAAGCTACGGGCTCGATAAAGCCTCGCTTGAGATTTTAGATAAAATTCGCTCCAAACCGACCTTTATAATGGTCGGAACGCTCGAGCCTAGAAAAGGTCATGATGCGGCTGTAAGGGCGTTTGAGACGTTGTGGCGAAAGGGTATTGATATAAATTTGGTCATCGCGGGCAAGGTCGGCTGGATGGTCGATGAGCTTTACGAAAAGATAAAAAAACACGAGGAAAACGGCAAAAGGCTTATTTATCTAAATTTCGTCAGCGACGAGCTTTTGGATGAAATTTATAAAAACTCGAGCTGCCTTATCGCCGCAAGCAGAGCCGAGGGATTCGGCTTGCCGCTCGTTGAGGCTGCTATCCACAAGATCCCGATAATAGCGCGCGAGCTTAACGTGTTTAAAGAGGTTTCAAATGGCTCGGCGACCTTTTTTAAGGATGACGATGATCTAGCGGGCGCCATAGAGAAGTGGCTCGGGGATTTTAAAGAGGACAAACACATCAAATCAGACCTGATAGAGCTTGTATCGTGGCGACAAAGCACCGAGCAGGCTTATCAAATTTTAACAGGAGAATTATAATGAAAAAAGCGTTAATCACGGGCATTACAGGGCAAGACGGAGCCTATTTGGCGAAGTATCTTCTAGAGCTGGGTTATAAAGTTTACGGCACGTGCAGACGAACGGCGAGCCTAAATTTGTGGCGTTTAAACGAGCTTGAAGTCGCGCAAAACGAAAATTTGCAAATTTTAGAGATGGATTTAACCGATCCTTTTAACATCCTAAGCGTCGTCTCCGAGGTTAGACCGGACGAGATCTATAACCTTGCCGCGCAAAGCTTTGTCGGAGTTAGCTTCAAAGAGCCTTTTCACACGGCAAACGCTACCGGCATAGGGGTGCTAAATTTGCTCGAAGCCGTGCGCATCGTAGATAAAAATATCAAATTTTATCAAGCCAGCACCTCGGAGATGTTTGGCAAGGTGCAAGCTATCCCGCAGAGCGAGGATACGCCGTTTTATCCGCGCTCGCCTTACGGCGTGGCTAAGCTTTACGGGCATTTTATCACGGTAAATTACCGCGAGAGTTACGATATTTTTGGCTCGAGCGGCATACTGTTTAATCACGAAAGTCCTTTGCGAGGCCTTGAGTTCGTTACGAGAAAGATCACAAATACCGCCGCAAAGATCGCGCTGAAAAAAGCCGATGTTTTAAAGCTGGGAAATATGGACGCCAAGCGTGACTGGGGCTACGCCTACGAATACGTCCAAGGCATGCATGCGATCTTGCAGTACGATAGGCCCGATACCTTCGTGCTAGCTACGGGCGAAACGACGACGGTTCGCGACTTTGTGAGACTTAGCTTCGAGGCGCTTGATATCGAGCTAAAATTTGAAGGCGAGGGCGAAAACGAGGTCGCGCGCGATAAAAACGGCAAAATTTTAGTCCAAGTCGATCCGCAGTTTTATCGTCCGGCCGAGGTCGATTTGCTCATCGGCGATGCGAGCAAGGCCAAAAAAGAGCTTGGCTGGCGGGCGAAAACGGGCGTCGAAGAGCTTTGCGCTATGATGGTTAAGGCCGATCTTAAAAAAATAGAGCGCGGCTTTGAGTTCTAAGGTTTTCGTAACGGGCGCGGAGGGCTTTAGCGGAAGGTATTTGTGCGCGCATCTAAAAAATTTAGGCTACGAAGTCTTTGAGGCTACGACGCAAAACTGCGATATCTGCGATATAAAAAGCGTAAAAGACGCCCTCAAATTTGATCCTGATTTCGTGATCCATCTGGCTGGTATTTCGTTTGCGCCAAGCGATGCGGAGCTTATTTTTAAGGTAAATGTTGCAGGCAGTAAAAACCTGCTTGATGCGCTTAGCGAGCAAAGAAAAAAGCCAAAAAGAGTGATTTTGGCAAGTTCGGCTTCGGTTTACGGCGCGCAAGAAGCTAGGGTCTTGTCCGAAAATTTGACGCCGCATCCTCTATCTGCATATGCTAAAAGTAAGTTTCAAATGGAAAATTTAGCAAAGGACTACGACCTTGATATTTTGATAACGCGCCCGTTTAACTACACGGGAGTGGGGCAGGGCGTGAATTTTTTGATTCCTAAAATCGTATCGCATTTTAAGCGAAACGCTAGCGTCATAGAGCTTGGAAATTTAACCCCGAAGCGCGAATACAACAATGTTTTAGATGTGGTTAAAATTTACGAAAAGCTTTTAAATTTAAAGACCGGCGAGAGGATTTTTAATATCGGCTCGGGCAAAGGGCACGGCATAGGTGAAATTTTAGATTTTATGAGAAAAATTTCGGGGCGCGATATAACAGTCGAGCAAAATCCCGCGTTTATGCGAGCGGACGAGCCTGAGGAAATAACTGCCGATACCGCGAGGCTTGAAGCAAACGGGCTAAATTTATGCAAAACGCACATCAAACAAACGCTAAAATGGATGTATGAAAATGAGTAAATTTAAAAACTGCGCACCAAAAAAAGAGGGCAAAGCTAAAATTTTAATCGACGCAAAGCCGCTCATTGCACAGTTAACTGGCATTGGTAGATATACATACGAGATCGTTAAAAGGCTGGACAAGGAGAAATTTGATCCATTTTACGACTATGGGTTTATTTCAAAAGAGTTAAATTTAGCTAACGACGATCTGCAAGAGGCGTCCTCAAAAGCATTTAAGCAAAGACTTCTACGCCCCGCAAAGCGTTTTTTATCGTTTCTGCCACAAAAAATAAAAACAAATTTGAGATTTCTTTTAAGAAAATTAAATGAGCACAATATCAGTAAACAAAATTTCGATCTATATTTTCAGCCAAATTTCATCCCGCTTAATATCAAGGTCAAACATATCATAGTATCTGTGCATGATTTTACCTTTATCAAATTTAAAGAATTTCATCCTAAAGACAGGATTGAGTTTTTCGAGCGTTTTTTTATGCGAAACATCAAAAAAGCCACGCATATCGTCACGGGATCAAATTTTACAAAAAGCGAGATTGTGGAAATTTTAGGATTTGATGAAAGCAAAATCAGCGTGATATACCACGGCTATGATGATAAAGTTTTTTACCCAAAAGACGATACGCAAAAAGCAGTTGTAAAGGCTAAGCTAAATTTGACAAAAGAATTTATCCTTTTTGCGGGCTCTATCGAGCCTAGAAAAAATCTCGCTACGCTTATTAAAGCTTACAATCTACTTCCAGGCGATTTGCAGGCTAAATTTGACCTAGTTATTGTCGGCGCAAAAGGCTGGGAAAACTCGCAAATCCACGAGCTCATAAATCAAAATAAAAATATCAAATTTGCGGGTTTTGTCGCGGACGAGGAGCTGGCGGCTCTTTATAGCTCGGCTAGCGTTTTTGTATATCCGTCAGTCTATGAGGGTTTTGGTATCCCGCCGCTTGAGGCGATGGCTTGCGGGTGTGCGGTGGCATTATCTGATATCGAAGTTTTTAGAGAAATTTATGGCGAAGATGCGGTTTATTTCGATCCTTTAAACGAAGCGGACTTAAAAGAGAAGCTACAAATTTTACTTACTGACGAGAAAATGAGGGAAGATTTCGCGAGGATTGGACTTCGCCGCTGCAAAGATTTTTCTTGGGCAAAGTCCGCCAAAGCTCATAATGAGCTGTTTTTAAAACTGCTTAGTTAAACGCGCTCTCAAGCTTGCTCATGCTTTGTTCGTTTATGTCATTTATTAGGCTTTCAAGCTCAAGATAGGCTAAAACTACGTTTCTGGCCGAAGCTATTAGTTCATTTTTTATCTTGTGGACTCTAGCTTTAGCGTCTAGTAGATCGACTAGATCCTTTAGCCCCTCTTCGTATCCCCGCTCTATCGAGTGTTCGTATACATTAGCGTGCTCGAGTGACCTTGCGTTTATGTCGTACTCTTGGATATAGTTTTGGAGGTTGATGGTGGCTTGTCTTTGCGCGATATCGACATTTTTTCTAGTATCGTTTTGTCTAGAGATGCTAGCTTGCCTTAAAAACATGCCTTCTTCAACCCTGTAGCTTGTGTACCAACTTGAAAATATCGGCATATTTAGACGGATATTGGTTTCAACCCTATGATTTTTATCGCCAAAAGCTCTATCATCCTTGTAATCGTTATTTGAGTAGCCTATAGAAAAGTCGATGGTCGGCAAGTGTTCGCTTTTACGCTTAGTGTGCTCTTTTTCGGCTATTTGTGTCACTAGGGCACTTTGTCTATAGTCTAAATTTTGCTCTATATCGCTATATTTTATAAGGTCGAGATTTTTGAAAAAATCAATATTTATATTTTCAAAATACTCCATAGTATCGATGTCTTGTCCGACTAGTTTAAAAAGCGACATCTTGGCTATATCTATGCTTCTTTGTGCTTTGCTTACGCCTAGCATCGACTCATCGTATCTCACTTTTGATTCGAGCATGTCCATTTTATTGGTTAAACCTAGCGAGAGCGATCGCTCCATCTGCTCAAATTTGGCCTTATGCGCGTCTTGATAGCTTAGTGCTAGTTTTAAATTTGCATTAGCATAAGCTAGCTCGAAATACGCCTTGGCTACTTTTTTGGCAAGCTCTTGTCTGCTATGTTCTAGCTCGATATGACTTCCTTGCATCCTTAATTCTTCTTGCTGTCTTTGATAGTACAAAGAGGGCTGAAATATTGGCTGCCTTAGTGTCACGCCGTAACTCGTGTAGCTTTCATTGCTGTTTTTATTAAATCTTTTATATTTGTCGCCATGATAGGATAGGTCGCCGTTTATGGTAGGTAGTAACTGAGATAAGGCTTGATTGTACCTTTGCTCTCCGGCTAGACTGTTATACATATAGTATTTATACTCTTCGTCATTGCCTAGAGCCATATTATAGGCTTGAGATAAGCTTGCGGACTGCGCCGACAAAAGTATCGGCGCGGCAAGTAGGGATAAAATTTTAATCTTCATTAAACGCCCTTTCAAACATATTCGTAAACGGATTTAAGATATAGCTTAGAACCGTTCTATCGGCTGTTTGCACCACTACCTCCGCAGGCATACCCGGAAGCAAGAAAAATTTATTATGCTCTAGCTCTTTTACGCCTTTGTTGGTGAGTTTGACTTTTATCTTATAAAACTGATATCCATTGTTGTCCTGTAGGCTATCAGCCGATATATATATGACTTCGCCCTCTACCACATGTGCCTGTTGAAGCTCAAATGCACTAAATCTCACGTCAGCTAATAGTCCTGTCGTGACTTTGTCTATATCTGTTATGTTCATCCTTGCTTCTACTATATACTCCGTGCTATCCGGCACGATATACATTATCGATTCGCCCGATCCGACTACTCCGCCTACCGTATGGGCGATCATGCCTACAATCGTTCCGCTAGCCGGAGCTCTAATTTCGGTTCTAGCAAGCTGATCGTTTAGGGCTATATATCTTGATCTTAGTGCATTTATTGACTTTGTTACGCTTTCAAGCTGCTTTAGGGCGTCTTCTTTAAAGGTTCTCTCTCTTAAAATGATTTGAGATTTTGTTTCGGTTATTTGGACGTTTAGTCTAGCAATCTCTGCTGTACTTGAGGCTATCTCGCCGTCAACGGCTATTTTTTCTCGTTTTGAGTCTCTAAGTCTTATCTTATCACTTAGCTGTTCTTTATATAGCCTATCCCACTCTTTTATCTCCTCATCTAGCGATGCTGCTCTTAGTTTTCTTGAGGATATTATGGCATTTAGCCCGTCTATTTGCTTATAGAGTTGAGAGATGCGCTGGTTTAGTATCTCTTTTTCGTCACTTAGCATTTTTCTTTGCTCATTAAAGATGCTTATCTGCGCCTCTGAAGCTTCTTTGAAGCCCTCCAGTTTTTTTAGTTCATCGCTAAAATTTATCTGTTTTTCGTTATCTCTTTGTGCTATTAGTCTGGCTTCCAAGACACCGTTTTGTAGGTACTCCGTTGCAGAAGCATTAAGTTCGGCCTGAAGTCTGGAGTTTCCTATTTTTAAAAGTATGTCTCCCTCTTTTACCTTATCGCCGTCTTTTACGTAAATTTCGTCTACGACGCCGCCTTCTAGGTGCTGTACGACCTTCTTATCATTTATCACGCTTACTTTGCCGACCGCTACTGCACCGCCTTTAAGCGGAGCAAAAGCTGCCCAGCCGCCAAACACTCCAACTAATATCAAAATAGTTAGTAGGCCAAATCTTATCGTTCCTCTTTCGTCAGACAGTATCATTATTTTTCCTCTGTTATCTTTTGCTTAGCCTGTTGCTGCACAGCTTGGTTTTGATTTTTGGTAAGCTCGTGTAGTACGGCATCTCTTAGACCGAAATATATAAGTCTGCCGGCGGTTAGAACCGCTATTTTATCGACTATTCCCAGTATGTTTAGCTTATGCGTTATCAAGATGATAGTAGCTTTGCCTTTCATATTTAGCAGGGCTTGATGTAGCGCTCTTTCTCCGGCTTCGTCGAGGCTTGCGTTTGGCTCATCCAGTACGATTATCTTAGGCGATTTATAAAATGCTCTAGCCAAAGCTATCCTTTGTCTTTGCCCTCCGCTTAGGCTTGAGCCGCCCATACCTATTTTTGTATCGTAGCCTTCCGGTAAATTTAATATCATCTCATGCACGTTGGCTAGTTTTGCCGCTTTTATTATTTCCTCGGAGTCTAGCTCGCCAAATCTTGCTATATTTTCAGCTACCGTTCCTTCAAAGAGTTCCACGTCTTGCGGTAAGTACCCTACAAATTCTCCGAGGTGGTTGCTGTCGTATTGGTTTATATCCGCGCCGTCTACCCTAACTGTTCCTTTAAACAAAGGCCATACGCCTAGCACCGCTCTGGCAAACGAGCTTTTGCCTGCCGCGCTCGGTCCTATCACTGCACACATATCTCCGGCGTTTAGGCTTAGGGTTACATCCGCGAGTGATAGTGTTTTTGAATTAGGCGGCACCAGAGATACGCCCTGGCACTCTATATTCCCTACGGGGTCAGGGAGTCTTACTCTATTGGTTTCGGCAGGAATTTCATCTAAAAATTTATCCAGCCTTTGGTAGCTCTCTTTTGCGCCCTTGTAGTTTTTCCAGCTAGCTATCAAGATATCAAGCGGGGCTAGGGCTCTACCCATGATTATGGAGCCTGCGATCATCATACCTGGAGTTATCTCCATCTCTACGACGAGGTATGCGCCAAGGCCTAGCATCAGGGACTGAAAGGTGACGCGTGCTGTTTTACTGATATTTGCATAAATCCCAGCTTTCGAGCTTGCGTCCGAGTGGGAGTTTAAAAACTCATCATGCTTTTTCTTCCAAATTTTTCTCAAATTTGCATTCATTCCCATAGCTTGTATAACCTCGGAATTTCTCAAATTTGAATCTACGAAACGCATCTCTTTTTTGTAGCTGTCATTTGAGTTTTTGAGTCCATCTTTTGTCGCATTTTCATTTAAAAGTGCAAGGATAAAAAGAAAAATCGCCGCAAACACGCTAAACCAACCGTAGTACGGGTGAAATAAAAATAGTATCGCGATATATATCGGTAGCCACGGAGCATCTAAAAATGCAAACACTCCGTTTCCGCTTAGATATTGCTTGAGCGTATTTATGTCACTCATCGCCTGCGAAGTAGTTTTTGACGGATTTCTTGCTGCTAGTTTAAATATCGCATCGTAAACCCTGCCTGATAAATTTTGATCCATCTGGTTGGCAAATATTATCAGTACGCGCGATCTAAGTATCTCAAAAAGCCCCATTGTTACAAATAGAAACACTACTATTAAAGTAAGCATAGTGAGCGTATCTAAGCTTCTTGATGTTACCACGCGGCCGTAAAGCTGAAGCATGTATAAAGGAGGCGTCAGCATCAGTAAATTTACGAAAGCACTAAAGATACCCGCATATATCAAGCACTTTTTGGATTTTCTGAGTATGCTTTTTAGTTCGTTTTCTTTTTTGGATGTGTTCATTTTGAAAGTATCCTTGAGGCTAGAGTTTGGAAGTTGCCCAAACTGCTTAGGTGTATGTTGATTAGATTCATATATCCGTTTCTAACGAACATTGCCAAGGTTTTGTCATCCAGCTCGTTTAGCTTGCTTTTGCTCACGATCGAAAAGCCCTTCATTAGTACGTAGTTTTCCTCGCCTACTTTTAAATTTAGCTCTTTATCGACTAAAATTCCTGCTTTTTTTATCTCTTCCATCATTGCTTCCGTTTTTCTAAAATCCGCATCGTAGTTTTTTAGCGCCGACACTACTTTACCCAAGAATTCGCTTTTGTTGCCTTCTTTGTCAAATAGTATCTCGCCTTCCTCGCCGCCTTTTTGGATCTGCTCAGAGTCCATGTCTACGCAGAGTACTCTTTTACCATTTGCATTACCGAGTAAAAACGGATAGTTTTTCAGACTTGCGGGTACGTAGCCGTTAAAATTTTCATCTCCGAGTAGCACTAGCATTGTCGGCACTATCTCGTTAGTAAAGACTATGCAGAAATTTTCAGCGCACCTTTTCATCTCCGATATCGTGATTTTTGCTACTGGAGTATCGGGCAGGGCGCCACCCACATATCTTAGGTCTCTGTGTTCATCTGAATGCAGGGCCGCTATGTTCATGTTTTTCCTTTTTTTTATATTATTTATGCTATGTTTTTTGTCTATACTGATATTTTTGCTGGTCTTGACAAAGACCGTTCCGCCGTTTTGTTTTATAAATTTAGCCACGTCATCTTTCTCATTATCTCCGACTATGGTTGCTTCGTATCTCTCCGTCTTGCCGATCGGTTCGTCTCCTCTTTTTTTGTTTCTTTCCCTTGAAAAGGAACTATTTAATATCTGCATAAATTTAGCTATGTCCTCGCTTTGCAGATACAGCATCACGCTCGTCTTGCCTATGTAGTAGCCGTAAATTTGAGCTCCATATCTCTTTGCTATGTCCATAAGTTTGGTCTTGTATATCTCTATTTCGCTCTCATTTTTGCAAAAGTCGCCGTTTTGTTTTACTAAAACCGTTCCGCCGATTATCTCTCTTGCTTTTCTACCCACTGACTTCCTTTCGTTTGAAATAGTTTTTTGTCAAAACGCAATCTTATCACCCATAAACTTAAAATATATTTAAAAAGTGCCAAAGTAAAACAATTTTTTTTAAAATTTTCTCAAATTTTCGGTAAATTTCGTCTGTTTTTAATAATGAATTAAACTTATTTCCTAGCTTTTATGTTATAATAACCCTTAAGTATTTGCAAAAGTACTATCGATAGTAGGTAGGACACAGAGCAGACCTTAGTAGGCTCATCTGCGGTTGCCTTATCTCGGTTGACTCTACTATGGTGAGTCTTTGCAACTACCAAATTTCATTTTAAGGAGTCCTTAATGGCTTTAACAAAAACTCAAGTTTCTCAGCTTTACGTAACTCTTCTTGGAAGAGCTTCTGAAGCAAACGGAAATGCATGGTGGCAGAAAGGCGATTATACTATGGCCAGTGCTGCTAAGGCGATTTTAGATACCGCTACCGCGAAAGCTTTCTTTGGTTCGTCTTTAGACGACAATATGGCTTTCATAAACCATATCTACCAAAATGTACTGGGTAGAACGTATCAAGATGATCCTGCGGGTGTTAACTTTTGGGTAAATGCCCTAAAAACCTACTCTCGCGGCGATGTTGTTTCTGAGCTTATAAAGTCTGCAGAAAAAAACAATGAAGTGGCTTTTACTAATAAAGTTAAAATATCAGACTATGTAGTTGATCAAGGCGACAATGTTGATGCAAAAGATAGAAGCCTCTATGTAAACGCAGTAGATAAGGCTGCTAAAGAGGGCTATGACGCTGCTAAAGCTTACGTTGACTCTCTGTCTGATGATAATCAGTGGGTTTCTACTCCAAAAGCTGCCGGTGAGACTAAGACTTTGACTACTAGCACTGACGAAGCTGTTGCAAACGTATTTGAGGCTCCTATGGGCTACAACCCTGGCGGAACCGACTATATCAATACTTTACAAGATGAAGATAGACTAGTTGGTGTAATAGGAAGAAGTGACAATACTGTAAATGCAACCTTTGGTAGATCACATAATGATGAAGGTACTGGCTCCTCAAGAACGCCTAACCTTGTAAATATCCAGTATTTTAACGCTAAGATTACCGGAGATACAGGTAATACGATTGATCTAAGATA
>ERZ772827.1852-NODE-1852-length-10592-cov-6.441777_pt1 | contig 10592 bp, 10 predicted proteins | sample MGYA00580850_ERZ772827 | MGnify/ENA primary metagenome ERZ772827 (study PRJEB29015, sample SAMEA2737950) | human oral metagenome | biome: human oral; feature: human-associated habitat; material: dental | place: China | collected 2145 ...
TGACATGGGCAGTGCCGAAGTCGCGGCCCGATTCACGCAGCGCGGCACGGGCTTGTTCGCCAAAACGCTGCAACTTGGCGGCATCCAGCTTGGCACGAAGCTGCTTGAGATAAGTAACGGCTTCGTCGACATTGCGCTCGGCAACGACGAAATCGGTGATCGACAGCATCACAAGCTGGGCGATGGTCATTCCTGCGAGGTCGGCGGGATAGAGAGTCAGTTCTTTCATGGCTGCTCTCCTCACTGGTACGCACGAGCGAAGGTCGAGTGCCGCGAAACGCGACGCTCGAACGCTTCGATTTCGGGAATCAGGTAGGTGACGCGGGCACCGAGCTTGCAGAAGACCGGGCCGAGCTGTTCCTGCCGCCAGCGGCGCAGGGTCTTGACGGAAAGCCCCCAGCGGATGGCCAGTTCGTTTTCGTCGAGGGCGATGCGGATGGCACCGTCCGGAAGTGGCCGGGTGACGCTTCGGCCGGGTTGAACAGATGAGGCATGTTTTTGCATTGCAGAACTCCTTTTGTTTGGGAGTCCCTATTCAATTGCTCCATGCCTTGGGTGTGCGCGAGTGCGTTTTGGGCGATCACGAGCAGAGATTGATCACGCATCACGCCGCGAAACCGACGTAAGTCATTGATCTGTATCGATTCGATGCCGTTGTTTCGGTTATTGCGATTTCGTTTGTTTCGTTTATAATGCCTCAGATCGAACTTTGCCTCGACGAGGAGACCTCCATGAACGCTCCCGCCATCCCCAAGAAACTTCCCTCCGCAGAGGACATTGCGCTTGCCCGTGAATCGGGTCGTGCGCTGTCGACCGTGCTCCAGACCCGCGCCGAAACCCAGCAGATCGATTTCCATGACGACAAGGGAGCGGTGCGTACTGTGCGCGTCCCGACCTCGGCGCTGCGTCTGCTGCTGGAAGTGCTGACCGAGATCGGCCAGGGCAACGCGGTCTCGATCATCCCGATCCACGCCGAACTGACGACCCAGGAGGCGGCCGACGTACTCAACGTCTCGCGCCCCTTCCTTGTCCAGTTGCTGGAGAAAGGCGAAATGCCGTTTCACAAGATCGGCACGCATCGTCGCGTGCGCTACCAAGACGTGATCGCCTACAAGAAGCGCATCGATGCCGAGCGTCGCAAGGCACTGGATGAACTGGCCGCGCAGGCCCAGGAACTCGGCATGGGTTACTGACCAGATGAGTTCGCACTTCACCGTCGTCTATGACGCCTGCGTGCTTTACCCGGCACCGCTGCGCGACCTGCTGATGCATCTGGCGCTATCGGATCTGTACAGGGCGCGATGGAGCGGCATGATCCACGACGAGTGGATGCGCAATGTGCTGGCCAGCCGCCCCGACTTGACGCCAGACCAGCTGAACCGAACCCGCCAGCTGATGGACGCTCACGTCCGGGACAGTCTGGTCACAGGTTTCGAGTACCTGATTCCGTCGATCAATCTCCCTGACCCGGACGACCGCCACGTGGCGGCGGCCGCCCTCCACTCCGGGGCCAGCTTGATCGTGACCTTCAACCTCAAGGACTTTCCGGCAGACGCGCTCAAGCCCTACAACCTTGCGGCCCAGCACCCGGACGACTTCATCGTCGACCTGCTGGATCTGCATCCCGCAGGCGTGTTGGAGGCCGCAGCCAGTCATCGGCGCTCACTGAAGAATCCCCCCAAGACGGCGGACGAATACCTTGACACCCTGCTGGCGCAGGGCCTCACTCAATCGGTGGCGGTCATGCGCCAATGGACAGCGGCCATGTGAACGGCCGAAGGGAGACTGAATGGGCAGAAAGACCCTGACCAACGCGCACTGTCTGCTTGATTTGATCGAGAAAGCACCGGTTCCAGTCATCAAGGACTTCAGCGGGCTGCCAGAGTGCCAGGCTCTTGCTCGTGGCTTCGACTGGTCACAGGATGCTGCTTCGCTCCCGAGCGCTCTGATTGAGCACGTCAGGCATCTGCGCAAGGATCTGCGTGACCCTGCCGAACAGGAGGCGCTACGCGTCCTGCGTCTGGCATCGCCGCGCGGCGCGCAAATCCTCACGACTGTCGCCGACCAGCTCAACGACAGCACCCTGATCGACACCTTTTTGGCTCAGGACGGCGGCGAGATCGGTCGCTCGGTTTGGATGCGTACCCATTCCGACGAGGCTGCACGTCTGTTCGATGTCGCCGAGTCGATCCTGAACACAAGCGACATCCGAGGCAACAAGCGCCTCTACGACGCCTTCGACGTGCCATGCGATGACGCGCCACCCTTCATCTGGAACGACTCCGTCAAGAAGGAGCTGGAAGCGCAACTCACCAGCGCGATGCGACTGGGCGAGCCGTGCGAGGTGGTCTACGTACCGCTGGTTGACGAGAAGAAAAACGGTGACACCCAGATCACGCATTACCTCGTTGTCCGGTTTGCCGGGGATCAGGTGACGGCGGTGCAGGTCGTCAACCGCAACCGCAAGAGCTTCTGCTACTTCCCGGCGCGCGATGCCACATTGATCTACGCGCCGGACCGCAAGGTGGTCGAGGTCTATGCACATACCCTGTCGACACGCGCTCCGCTGGCGAATGTGTTGTCCAAGCACGGCTTCAAAGCCCCGTTATCGAATCGCCCACTGAACCGGTCACGATACGACCTGTCGCGGTTCGCACTGCCGCTGAAGGACGAAAAGCCGCGTCTGGATGGCGCAAAGGTCGAGCGCCTCTACCTCACCGAAGCCAAGGCCCTGCTCGGGCATTCGACGGATGCTGTTTCGCTGCACATCGACAGCGGTGCCGAACTGCATGACGTGATCAGCGGACGATGGGGCAATCATCCGTTCTCCCAGCCGGGAGCCATCATCGGCGTGACCTTGGTGGCCGATCTGGTGTTCGAGGGTGAAACCAAAGAAACACCGCTGTCCATCGTGCTGGCTGAGCCGGGTCGATGCAACCTGCAAGGCGAAAAAGACCGCCGTCTTCGGCAGGCTGGAGCGCAGTTGCTCGAAGCGTTGGGTGTGCTCAAGCCGCTGCACCCGGGTTCCGGGGTCGACGATCCCAATCTCGTCATTCAGGTGGCGCGACTTCTCGAATGCGCAACCAGCCCGATGGACGGTTTCGATCTGGCGCAGCTAGGGATCGACATCGACCGCTTTGAGGATGAGGGCATCATTACCGAGGGCGACCGTATCACCGAGAAAGTGGTCGAGTTGGCCGACGGTGAGCCGTTCAAGGTTCAACTGGAGCGATGCGCCGATGCTAACCAGGTGCGCTACCGCGACCCGCTGACGGGCACTGACGTGACCCTGCCCGTCAAGCATGCGCGGCGATGGAAGGTGCATCTGAACTGGCTGCGCGAGGAGATCATCACCGCCCTTTGTAGCGCGTTGCAGGGTGTGCGCGGCAAACACCTCGATGAAGAGCCTGTGTTCTTGGGTGAGATCGACATCGATGGTCATGCCGTTGCGCTGTACTTCGCAGCGAAGATGTCCAACGAGCGGCAATACGCCAAGGTCGATACGGCCCTGCGCCTGCGACCTCGCGCCGTTCCCGGCATTGTGCTGACGACGGCATCAATCCCGTTCCCGTTCGCCGGGACAAACGTGGTGATTTCCATCGAGGATGTCCTGTCGTCCGCTGATGCGAAATCGGCCATCGACACGGCCAAGCTCAAGGTCGCGTATCACCATGGGCATCTGGCTGCCAGGGGCGGAAGTGCCGTGAGCTTGAAGATATCCGTCGACGGGCATGCCGCCGTGTTGTACCTCCCCGGCAAGGCTCCATGGCAAGTAACTGGCAAAGGCAAGATCGCCGTGCTGCAGCGGTTGGTTGATGCCTACACGGCAGGCACGCATGTGAATACCAAAAAGCTGATGGAAGGCACAAGCTGCGGCTCGCCCGCCAATCTGTTCTCCAAGACTTCGCCCTGGCGAAACTACTTGGTCAAAGTCTCTGGCGCACATGCGTGGCAGTTGAATTTGCCGCCCCTGGACACCCCGGTCGGTGATGACGATGACGAAAAGGCCGTGGCGAAAGAGACCATCCTGACAGGCTGAAATTCGGGTCGTCATTACCCTGCGTTGCCATCCATTTCGGAAGATCAGGCTCACTATCCATGACGGTTGTTATTCCCCGGAGCCGTCATGAAGAACCTCGAACTCGCATCTTCCTCGGCGATGAGTGCCAGCGCCCGCGCTGGCGAAATCGCCGCCATCCTTGCGGCTGCCATCGTCCGCACCCTTGTCGCGGATGAGCCGAAACAAAGAGCAGTTGGCCTTGGCTTCCTGCCCGAGCAGCGCGTTCATACAACCCCCTATCAACAGGAGCAGTTGTGATGAACGACCAACACACATCAGTGGCCGCACAGGTGGCGGCCTTGCCATCCTTGCCGATGACCGAAGTCTGGGTGCTTTGGGATCGGTTTTTCCCGCGCCGTCCGGACAAGATAAATCGCGTCTATCTGGAATCGCGCATCGCCTACAAATTGCAGGAAGAAGCCTTCGGCGGGCTTGATCCAGACACGCGCAGGCGGCTGGTCAACATCGGCGTGCGCCACTCCAAGATCAAGCAGCCGCGCAAGGCCAGGGACATCTCGCTGGCCCCCGGCACCGTGCTGGTGCGCGAGTGGGGTGACCGCGATCACCACGTCCGGGTCACCGCTGACGGCACCTTCGAGTACGAAGGCCAGCAGTTCAAAAGCCTGTCCGCCGTTGCCCGTCACATCGCAGGCAGCCCGTGGTCGGGGCCACTGTTCTTCGGCCTGCGCCGCGCCGGGGAGGGTTACGAATGAGCAACGTTCCCCACAACAAGCCGCGCCAGCGTTGCGCCGTGTACTGCCGGGTGTCCTCGGACGAGCGACTCGATCAGGAGTTCAACTCCATCGACGCGCAGAAGGAAGCGGGCCACGCTTTTGTAGCCAGCCAGCGCATCGAAGGCTGGATTCCGGTGGCCGACGATTACGACGATCCGGGGTTTTCCGGCGGCAATACAGATCGCCCGGGGCTGAAGCGCCTGTTGGCGGACATCGAGCGCGGCCTGATCGACATCGTGGTGGTCTACAAGATTGACCGCCTGACGCGCAGCCTTGCCGACTTCTCCAAGATGGTCGAGGTGTTCGAGCGCCACAACGTGTCCTTCGTGTCGGTCACCCAGCAGTTCAACACCACCACCTCGATGGGGCGGTTGATGCTCAACGTGCTGCTGTCTTTCGCCCAGTTTGAGCGCGAGGTGACTGGCGAGCGCATCCGCGACAAGATCGCGGCCGCCAAACGCAAAGGCATGTGGATGGGTGGTGTGCCGCCCTTGGGCTATGACGTCGAGAACCGCCTGCTGGTCATCAACGACACCGAGGCGGCGGTGGTGCGGCGCATCTTCGAGGAGATGCTGACCATCGGCTCACCCACCCAGATCGCTGCCCGCCTGACGCAGGAAGGCATCACCACCAAGGCCTGGACGACACAGGACGGGCGCACACGCAACGGTGCGCGCATCGACAAGAAGTACCTGCACAAGCTGCTGCGCAACCGCATCTACCTTGGCGAGTTGTCGCACAAGGGCACGTGGTACCCCGGCGCACACCCGGCCATCATCGACCACGGTCTGTGGGGCAAGGTGCATGAACTGCTGGCCAAGGACAGCCACGCCAGGTCGGTGGAAACCAAGATCAGGTCGCGCACCGATGCCTTGCTGCGCGGCCTACTGTACGCGCCGACCGGCGAGCGGATGTACCCGACCTACTCACGCAAGAACGGGCGCAAGTACCGCTACTACGTGTCGAAGTCGGAAGTGCGCTACGGCGCAGGCGGCAAGACCTACGAGCGCATCCCGGCTGACGAGGTAGAGGCTGCGGCCGTCGCGCAAATCAAATCCGTGCTGGCCAGCCCCGAGGCGATCACGGCGGTCTGCCAGTTCATCCAGCGCAACGGCGCACAGATCACCGAGGACGTCGCGGTGATGGCCATGCACCGCTTGGGCGATGTGTGGGAGAGGCTCTACCCGGCAGAGCGCCACCGCATCGTCAACCTGATGGTCGAGCGCGTGGATCTCGTCCCCGGTGGCCTGAAAGTGAGTTGGCGCGAGCTGGGCTGGAAGGCGCTGATCGGTGAATTTGCCCCGGAAAGCATCGGCGCAGAACTGGTCGAGGTGGAGGCGCAATGAACAATTCCGGCCCCCTCGAAACCTTTGTGCCGCTGGTGTTCAAGCGCCGGGGTATCCGGCGTCTGGCCGACACCGGCGCGGCAGCGCACGACCCGACCCTCATTGAGGCAGTGGCGCGGGCTTTCCACTGGCAGCACCTGCTGGACGCGGGCGAGTTTGAGAGCGGTTCGGCCATTGCGCGGGCCGAGGGTCTGCACCACAGCACCGTCAATGAACTGCTGCGCCTGACCCTGGACCCTGCTGGCCCCCGACATCGTCGAACAACTGCTCGCAGGTCGCCAACCCCGGCGACTCACGCTGATCTGGTTTCAGCGCAACCCCATTCCGGTCGACTGGCAGCAGCAGCGCCAGATCATCCAGTCCTTCGCGTAGGAGACAGCACATGGCCAAGAAAGACATCGGCAAATTCACCGGCGAGGCCGTCACCTTCCAGATCCCCAATCCGGCTGGCGGGGTGAAGATGGAGACGTTCATTCCGTGGACGCTGGTCAAGCGCGGTGTGCGACGCAAGATCATCACGCCGCTCGACACGCCACAGGCGTTCGCAGACGAGTCCGCTCAGGAGCGCGAAGCCCGAATCGCAGCGCAGGACAGCGCCTTGGTGCGGGCGCTGGGGCTGGCGCACCACTGGCAACGCCTGCTCGACGACGGGCGCTTTACCTCAATGCCCGAGATCGCGCAGGCCGAAGGACTCAACCCCGGGCGGGTCAGCATCATTGCACGGCTGGTACATCTGGCTCCGGACGTCGTCGAGACCTGCCTGACCGGCGACAGTGGAATCGCGCTGGAGCACCTGATCCGCAACGGCAGTCTGCCGCTGGACTGGCAACAGCAGCGCGGGATGATCCAGGCCAAAAGCTGATGAGTAACACCCTCACCGCGAGCCGCCTCCGGGCGGTTTTTTTTATGCCCGCTGCATTCTCGGTCGCGTCGCCTCCAGCAGACGAAAAACGCAACCGGACGCGCGCAAACCCGCGTTTTTGCAGGGTTTGGGGCGCTTTTCGGTAAAGAGCCGGACAGAGAACAGAGAGAGAAAACGGGGCCAAACAGCCCGGAAATGGGCACCGTCAGAAGGATGCCGCTAAAGAGGCCAGCGCCCGGAACCGCACCAACACTGGCGCTGCGGGCAGAAAAAAACCCAACCGATAAGGGTTGGGTTTTCAGGTATTGGTGGTGGAACACGGAATTGAACCGAGAACCACTCTTATGGCAAGCGAGCAGCAGTGCGGACAATCCAGTTCGTAATGCGGATTGCTTGTGTTACCTACCATCGTGCGTGAGGGCTAACTCGTCCCGACCACGCTGTAATCGTCTCTTAAAAAGCCGAGTAGCTACGCTGAGAACGATCAATGGAACTGCTGCAGAAATGATCATCTGCCCCCTGAACCAGAAAGATGCGGCTACCGCAGCACATGTCAAAATGATTAGCCAAATAGAATAATTCCTGATATTACGCTGCATAGATATTTCAACTGCACCGACAAAACCAGCCTTTGATGCAAAAGTGATATAGATACCAACCATCAGTAAACACAAAAAAATACCGCTTTCTTTCAGGTTATTTAGAACCTCCAGAAATGCAAGCTGATTCGCAATAACCGCGAAACCCCCAATAATTAGATACCAGTTAACTCCAAGAATTATTCTATTCAGAGTATGACCCCGCGAGAAAAATATGGACAACGCAAGCTGCAAAATGGCTGCAGAACCACCCCATATAAATGCATTCAACCAATCAGCAGCTTGAGGTTTTCCATTTAGAAATGCAACCTTGAGAAAAACAGTCAGCGGAAAGAATTGGAGTAAGAAACTTCCAACGTTGAAAATCACCTTCATTGAACACCTGCATGTTGTTTATCAATCGCAAGAGACAACAACGCTAAACGTCGCTTGTCAAGAGACATGACAATATCTACCCAAGATTCAAGTTCCGAATGAAAATCCGCGCGGGATAGCTGGGTGGCAGATTTTCGAATACAGGACATAGTTTGATGCGAGCGACTTGGCCGTTTGCGCGTCCGCAGGGGGCAGAGAAAGAGAGAGGAAAAACGAGGGTGAAGGGCCAAAAATGGGCGCAGCGGTGGATGGCGAAGTCCGCAAGCAGAAGTGAAAAATCCCGCCAGACACGTGGCCTGGAGGGGTTGATCGAAATGCAAAGAGAGTGTCTTTGCAGTTTGTAATGGTGGAGCTGGGGGGAATCGAACCCCCGTCCGCAAATCTTCCCCGCGCAGATCTACATGTTTAGCGTGCTGTTTTGTATCTCACCCTGCAAGCCGCGCAGACGCACGCTGATCGCAGGGCCAGCGCCCTTGTTTCTCGCCTGCGCCCAAGGCGCCCGGAAGCAGGCCAGCCGGTGAAGATTCCCTCGCAGCCGGGACGGTTTCAAGCCGCCCTTGCCCAGCCCATCGGCATGCTGTTGCGAGGCTCGCCGCAATCAGGCAGCGAGTGCGAAACGTTCGTCGTTTGCAGTTACTTTGTTTCAGCTGTTTTACGAGGTGACTGAACCTCGACATGCACCGCCGCGATTCCAACCCGCGTCGAAACCAATGCAGCCCCGAAAGGGGGCTGATTCTATCGCCAGCCCCTGCATTCATGCAAACAACTGCGCACAAAAGCACGGCACGCGCCTCGCGGCAAACGGCACGCACGCTCTTGCCAACCCGGTTCAGCGCCCCATCAGGCGCGCCAGCCAGTGACGCGCAGCCGGGGGCTGAACCAACGTCAGGCATACATCCGGCGCACAAAAACTCAAGCGCGCGCCGGGCCGGTGCAGCAGCGCAGCGCAAGCCGCGTCCAACTCCTGCAAACCAGCACCCATTTCAGGGCCGCTGGCATCAGGCGGCAAATCTTGCAGCGCCGTGAAAACGCGCACGTCCGCTTGCGGCAAGGCAGGCTCATCCAGCACGCCCGCGCCGCTCATCCACAGCGCATTCACAGGCGGCAGCCCCGCCGCCTCGCGCTCGGCATTCAACGGGTGCGCTTGCAGCAGCATCTGAATTTCACTTTGCAGACGCATCAGTGCAGCGGGCCAGCGCGGCAACAAGCGCGGCGTCAGGCGCTGCTGGCGCGCGCGCGCCAGCGTGCAAGACGGCAAATGCCGCAAAGGCTCGCCCTGGGCCAGCCAGCGCAAATACGGCGTGCGCGGCACAGGGTCATCCAGCAAAACCAGACCCGCCTCAGCCAGCAGCGGCGCCACGGCCTGACGCAAAACATGCGCTTGATCAGGCGCCAGCATCAACCCGGCCGGATCAGCCAGCAAAGCGTGATCCATGCCCAGCAGCCACTGGCAAGGCGTCAGCCAGGCGCAAGGCGTGCCGACCGTGCCGCTCTCAAAAGCCGCCCAGGGAATGCACGCCAGCGCATCCGTCGCGCCAGGCAAGCCATGCGCCAAAGCCTGCGCCAGCTCCAGCGGCGTCAGCGGCGCATCCTCATCCAGCCAATGGTGCGCCTGCACGCGCATGTGGCGCAGCAACGCGGCCAGCCGGGGCAAACGGGCCGCCTGCGGACGCGCCAAGGCCGGCAAATGCGCGCCCACCGGCAAAACAGCGCTGCCATCCATCGCACTCGCAGGCAAAACACCCGCGCGATGGGCGCTAGCAACGATCAACTCAGGCGCGGGCGGCAACACCTGCCCCGGCGACAAATTTTCCGGATTCATACGCAAACAAGCAAAACAAGCGCCACCCGGGCCGGACAACAAAACCCAGACGGCGCACAGCCATTTTGCTATCGCCTCAATAGCTGCCATCGCACGGTTTCCAGAACCCGTTCCCAATCTCGCCTCAAAGCACACCAGCACAAACCAGCTTTCGCCTCCGCCCGCGCCCTGGAAAGCGCCGCCCGATTTCGCTACGGCTTTGATAGCGCCCAAGCCCATAAAACCGTGCGATAGAGCCGTTTTCAGGGCCTTGAATTCGCTCCTGATTCCAGGGCAGCAAACGAAAAAGCGGCCCGCATTCAGACAAAGCCAAGCCCAAACACGGCCCAAACCCGTTTCTTCTGGCGGCGTGCCCATGCGCTTTTGTTTCGTAGCGAACGAAATTTGGACGGCTGCCAGACCGCAGCGCGGCAGCCGGGGCGTTTTTCAAAGCCGGTTCAGCGCCCAGCCGCACACCGTTTTGCCGCCACCCATGCCCCGGAAAACACCACCCGATTTCGCTCCCGATTCAATAGCGGCCAAGCCCGTCAAACCGTGCGATGGAGCCGTTTTCGGGGCCTTGAATTTGCTCCCAAAAAAAGAGCAAAAGGCTCCGCATCAACCGCTTGGCCGCCGCGCCAGACGCCACAGCACAGCGCCTGCGCACAAGCATTGGCCCGCATACAACAGCGCGCCGGTCGTGTGCCACAGCGGCTCGCGGGCGGCAAGCCCCACCAGAGCCGCATCCGGCGGCTGCGGCGCACGCGGGCGCGTCAGCAGCAGCGCCACGCCGCAAGCCAGCGCCAGCCAGGTTT
>ERZ772827.1853-NODE-1853-length-10591-cov-3.394077_pt1 | contig 10591 bp, 13 predicted proteins | sample MGYA00580850_ERZ772827 | MGnify/ENA primary metagenome ERZ772827 (study PRJEB29015, sample SAMEA2737950) | human oral metagenome | biome: human oral; feature: human-associated habitat; material: dental | place: China | collected 2145 ...
CTACCCTTGCCGCCCGCCTCGATGCGCTCCTCGCCGACCCCGACGCCTGCACTGCAGCAGGAGAGTCTGCCGGCGCATATATCCAGCAACATAGCGGCGCCACCGAGCAGATTCTCCGCGCCATCGGCTTATAAAACAGGCTGTGGGTGCCTATATATAGGTACGTCTCCGGTTAGCGATGGGCATACCATTGCTTGTTAGTGACGACCTACCTTACGTGTTAGCGATGACCTACCTTATAGGGTAGTGGTGGCCTACCTTATAGGGTAGTGCAGACAAACCTTAGCACTCATAGCCTGATCACTTCGGATCGATGTTTTGAATCAGATTGGGTGTATGTGTTGAGTCGGATTGGACTTATGTGTTCAATCAGATTGGGCTTACGCGTTGAACCAAATTGGGCCTATAAGCCCAATCACTTTGGGCGCATCGTGCCAATCACTTCGGACTTATTCACCCGCTTCTTCCAATAGGGGGGAGGGGGCGCACGTGCTTGTTGATTGATAACGGCAGTCTCTTCAGAATGCCCAGCGGAGCATGGCGTAGAGGTCCGTGCGATTGCGTCCACGGATGGTTTCGAGGCCCGAGCCGATAGAGTCGCCTGTGAAGAGGTGGGTCCAGCCGATCTTAGTCGAGAGGGTGAGCCGACGACCTGTCGGGCGCCAATAGAGGAGGCCGGAAAGGCGCACTCCGCGGCCGTAGAGCGAGGGTGTGGCGAAGGTGTAGAGCAGGTTTTTCTCGTAGGAATAGAGGCGGGCGGCGAATCCGTCGGTGAGGAAGAGGGCGGCGAAGAGTTCGGCGCGGAGGGGGAGCCGTTTGGGGTGCCAACCGATGGCTTCGGAGATCATTTGGCCGCGGGCGGTGGGGGCGCCGTCGGGGTGATGGAGCGAGAAGTCGAGGGCAGTACGGAGCGTCCATGCGGTGTCGATGGTGCAGGTGATTTGCGCGCGGAGTCGGCGTCGGACGATAGGGCGCAGAGCAATTTCGTGTCCGGTGCGGAGGTCGGCTTCGTAGCGTTGGCTGCGGAAACGAACGTAGGCGGTGATGATTTCGCGCGGGTCGGTCCATTCGATGCGCAGGGCATATTCGCTGCCAGCGGAAGGGGCGCTGATGCGGGGTTTCATCCACGGGAAACGGAAGAGGTCGGCGTGTCCCGTGAACTGCCAGCGGGCGAAGGGTGCGAAGGTGAGGCCGAGATGGAGCCCTTCTTCGTTGCGGACGTGGCCGCCGCGGGAGAAGGAGGAGGCGAAGAGGGCGTGGTAGCGGGGCGAATAGTTGCGGTAAAGGAGGGTAGCGGTGGCGAAGTCGGACGTCCATTGCATGGCGGCGAGCGTGGCCATGGCGCCAGAGGCGGTGGAGAGTGCCGTCTCACCGAAGAACTTCAGTCGGTCGTTTTTGAGCATGTAGTCGAGGCCGAGGTTGGCGTTGCTGCGGCCGCGGAAGTCGTAGTGGTTGTAGAGCGTGGGAGGCGGGCTGACACGCTGTCCGGCAAAGTCGTAGGCCAGGGCCGTGAGTCCGACATGCATGCGGGAGCGGGCATAGCGCAGATTGCCGCCGATGGTGCGGAGGCTGACCGTGTGTCGGCTGCGGCGCTCGCTCGGGGTGCGGTGCAGGCCGTCGGTCTTGAAGGAGGCGATGGTGGTGCCGTCGGTTGTGGCGTCCACCTTGCGACTCGATCCGAAGAGGCTCAGCTCCCAATGTGAGTGGGCGAGGGTGGCCGCGATGCCGCGGAAGAACTGTTGCTCGTTGGTGGAGTAGTGGCGTCGGAAACCGTTGTTGCGGTATTCAGGTTCGGCGGCGAGTGTGCCACGGGCGGGCGTATAGTCGTGACTTACGACGAGCCCTTGCCCAAAGGTGGCTTTGAAGTCGCCCACAGCGAGGGTGCGCAGGTGCCCGAAATCTTTCAGGACAAGGTGAGCTGAATAGTAGTCGTAGCCTTTATGGGTCGCATTAGCAAAGGGCTCTCCGGCATCTTTCTCCGCCGCAAAGCCTGCTTGGAGTCGGTTGTCGAAGGTGTAGGCGTATCGGACGGTGTGGCCGAAAGGCTCGCCGAGGTATCGTCGGGAGCTGCTGTCCGGAGCAGGGGAGTAGCCGCGCTTTCGTTCCACAGTCTGGTTGTATTTCACGATCCATTCGCTGGCGCCGTGGTGCAGCAGGTTGTCCGCAGTGATCCGCGGTCGGTGTGGGGGAATCACCTTCACGCAGACGAAGGGAGTGATGCGTCGAAGGGTGATCCAATCCAGTGCTTCAACGGCTCTCAACTCATTCACGGAGTAAAGGGTGCGATACCGCAGGCGATAGGTGAGGATGGCGTTGATCTGAAAGTCTGAAAGGAAGGGGATTTGCCGAAGGGTCTGGCTGGTTGCCGTGTTTAGGTCAATGGGGTGTTCGGCCAAGTAAGAGAGGTCTGTGTAGAGCGCCTCGAGTTGCTTTTCGTCAAATTCTTCGCCAGCCTCTTCAGCTATTTCCCGCAGCTGCTCCATCCAATCGTCGGCGGGGGCACTATCTTGTGCCATGAGCATACCGCTCGCCATAATGAACAGAAGTAGGAGGAAGAGGTGGCGACGCATGGCATGTCTGGATTAAGGTCTTGTTGTGTTGGTTTAGCGATCAGGGTAACGGAGGGGAGAGTCGGTTGCTTTACCGAACTCTCTCCTCGAAGATCCTGTTTCCCTCGAGCAACGTACGGGTGTCGTCAAAGAATTGCGTGCAATTCGCGCGTAGGTCGGCCGGTAGCGTGACGGAGTCAGCTGCAGACGGCGGAATAATGCGGTATCCACCGGGACGGCATACCCATCCGGGCGTATAGGCCGGAGCGATTCGGATCGCACCGTTACGCTCCTTTTTGATGTCGAGCGTGACGATCAGTCCACCGTTCCGATAGCGTTCCTTTTGGTTCGAGACGAGGTTACCAAGCGAATAGACGGTGACACTACGGACGATTCCCGCACTGTCACGCCTTGCTTCGACGGGTTGGATCACGTGCGGGTGACTACCGATGACGATCTCCGCACCGAGCTGATGACAGAGTGCAGCCAGTCGGCGTTGCTCGTCGTTCGGCCGCCTCACGTACTCTACACCCCAATGGAAAAAGACGATCACGCAGTCGATGTTCTTACGATTCACTTGAGAGAGGTCTCTGCGAATGGCAATCGTATCGATCAGGTTCACGATCATGCCTTTGGGTACAGGTATACCGTTCGTGCCGTACGTGTAGTTGAAGAGCGCAAAGCGTAGCCCCCCGGCACGGAATAGCAGTGGATGCTCGGCATGTATCCGGCTACTGTCGACGAAGGCACCGGTATGCACAATCCCGAGCGAATCGAAATGCTGGGTCGTATACTCGATTCCCGTTCGGCCGTTGTCGCAGATATGATTGTTTGCGAACATCACGGCGTCAATCCCTATGTCACGCAGCGCGTCGGCTACAGCTCCCGGCGATCGAAACGTGGGGAAACCGTGATAGTCAGTTTTTGGGGTCAGTGTTGTCTCAAAGTTTAGGATCGCATAATCAGCCTGCTCAAAAAGCGGCTTGACGTAGCGGAAGCATTCGGAGTAGTCAAAGCGGCCATTCCCTCTTTGTGCAGCTCTTACTTGTGGCATGTGCTGCATTAGGTCGCCGGCAAACACGAGTCTCGCCTCCTTGCGGACTGTATCCGGAGCGCTTGAGCTGAGTTCACCTGCTCCCGATTGCCCTTCTCGTGGATGCATCGTGCATGCGATGCAAAATAGGAGAGCAACTGCAAGCCAATGTAGGTGATTAGTAGATCTATATATCATCTCGCTTCGCGCGTGTGATTCCTTATTTATACCACGATGCGTACATATGGTAATTGCGTGCGATTTTCTGATTCATCTCTTTGGCCTGTTCCGGATCCACCTTCTTTACGAACTTGGCCGGTACACCCGCATAGATGCTCCACGGTTCCACCTGCGTATGGCTCAATACAACAGATCCAGCAGCGATAATCGCTCCCTCACCAATTACAGCGTGATCGAGTACCACTGAGCCCATACCGATGAGGGCGCCCTTGCATACCTTGGCTCCGTGAATGGTGACATTATGCCCCACCGAGACGTCGTCTTCAATCTCTATGGTCGACTTTTGATATAGGGTGTGCAACACCGATCCGTCCTGAATATTGACGCCGTTTCCGATACGGATGGAATTGACGTCGCCGCGTAATATCGTGCCGAACCAAATGCTGCATCCTTCGCCTATAACGACATCTCCAATAAGGGTTGCATTGTCTGAAAGAAAAGTGTCTTTTCCAATGCTGGGGGTAAATCCTCTTACCGATTTGATAAGCGCCATTCTTTTCTTTTTAATTGATGAGGTATATGTAAAATTGAATTGACGGCAAAAATACACAAAAGCCTCTCTTCCACGCAAGGATAGAGGGATGAAAATCCATTCGAAAGTTTTGCGGGGAATAAAATATCTCTACTTTTGCGCCTAGTTTATTTAGGATAATAGAAGGAAAACAGAACAAAGAATAAAAGTAGTGATTTATGATTGTAGTTCCATTGAAAGAAGGAGAAAGTATCGAGCGGGCACTGAAGCGGTTCAAGAAAAAGTTTGAGAAGACCGGTGTGATTCGAGAGTTAAGAAGTCGGCAGGCTTACACGAAACCTTCAGTAGAAAAACGTAAGGAACGTATGCGTGCTGTTTATGTGCAGCATTTGCAACAAGAGGAGGAGTAGCTATCTCGCTCTTGGGGAGAGTAGACCTGTGGCTTATTTTTCCTTTCTTTTGTTTATTGTGTGAATAGAGTGCAGTGGTGTGGCTTCTTCAATCATATCTTTTATAGCTTATCTCCGTCATGAGAGATGCTGCTCAGTCTGTACCGAGGTTGCTTATAAAAAAGACTTGGTTCAGTTTGAAGCATATGTGCGTGAATACACAAGAAACAGTGAAGTGGATCTAACGATTGTCGATGTGGATCTGATACGTCTGTGGACGGCTTCTTTGATGGATAAGAAGTTATCTCCAGCGTCGGTTAATCGGAAGTTGAGCGCATTGAAATCATATTTCAAATACTTGATCAAGCAAGGATTGATCTCTAATAATCCGGCTTGCTTAGTCTCCGGACCTAAATGTGCTCGGAAGCTGCCTCAAATTATAGAGGAAACTGAAATGGTCGGCCTACTTGACAGAAATGGCTTTAGTGAGGATTTTGTCGGGGTGCGTGATCGACTGATACTAGAGTTCCTGTATGAGACTGGGCTTCGACGTCAAGAGCTCGTACTTCTGAAGTGTTCAGACGTAGACCTCGATGCGATGCAGATGAAGGTTTATGGTAAGCGTGGTAAGGAACGTCTTATCCCTTTTGGGGATCGTTTGAAGGGAAGGATTGTTGAATTTCTAAAGAGAAGAAAAATCGCACTGCGCGACAATGAAGTTGGCTCTTTTTTTGTTCGTAAAGATGGTAGTCCTATTACGGGAGATACAATATATCATGTTGTGAATAGAGGTTTCAAGAATGGCTCCCTTTGTGAAAAACATGGTCCTCATACATTTAGGCATACTTTTGCGACATGTCTATTAAATGATGGGGTAAGGCTAAACGCAGTGAAAGAATTGCTGGGACATAGTAGTCTGGCTTCAACTTCAATTTATACGCACATCACCTTTGAGAAATTGAGAGAAATGTACTATGCTCACCCTAGAGTAGATAGATAAGGAGGTTTAATATGGAAATTAGAATTCAAGCTATTCATTTTGATGTAACTGAACGCTTAGAAGCGTTTATTCAGAAGAAAATATCCAAACTGAGTCAATACCACGATGGTATTTTGGATGCTGAGGTTATACTACGAGTCGTTAAGCCGGAAACAGCGCGAAATAAACAAGCAGGAATACGCCTTCAAATAAAGAACAACGATTGTTTTGCTGAAAAGGTTGGTGATACTTTTGAGGAAGCTGTGGATGAAGCCGTAGTTGCTTTAGAAAAGCAACTAATTAAGGCCAAAGAAAAAAGTAGAGCAAAATAAAAGAGGTGGATGTTTGTCGTGTTATATTTTAGTTCTAAATTTGCAGCCGTTTCGCATGATAACGGAACGGCTCTTTTCAGTTAAGTCTCGACAACCAGTGGTGCTTGTGGGAGTTTGCGCTTTCTTAAAGTTGCCTCCTTGTAGGAGGTTGTACTGCTTGGAGTTTTTGAGAAAAATAACGCCTGTGTAGCTCAGCGGTAGAGCACTTCCTTGGTAAGGAAGAGGTCCCGAGTTCAAGTCTCGGCACCGGCTCAATATTAAATATATGAAAATCGAATTATAAAGGCAATTTGAGTTATGGCAAAAGAACATTTTAATAGGAGTAAGCCGCATGTAAACATCGGTACAATTGGTCACGTTGACCATGGAAAAACAACTCTGACGGCTGCGATTACAAAGGTTTTGGCTGAAAAGGGTTTTTCCAGTGCAGAGGGAGTAAAGTCCTTTGATCAGATTGACAATGCTCCAGAAGAGAAGGAAAGAGGTATTACTATTAACACTTCGCATGTTGAGTATCAAACGGCGAATCGCCATTATGCCCATGTGGATTGTCCGGGTCACGCTGACTATGTAAAGAACATGGTGACTGGTGCCGCTCAGATGGATGGCGCTATTATAGTGGTTGCTGCAACTGATGGTCCGATGCCTCAGACGCGCGAGCACATCCTTTTGGCGCGTCAGGTGAACGTTCCAAGATTGGTCGTCTTCATGAATAAATGTGACATGGTAGACGATGAGGAAATGTTGGAGCTGGTTGAGATGGAGATGCGTGAGCTATTGAGCTTCTATAAGTTTGATGGCGATGATACGCCTATCATTCGTGGTTCTGCGCTTGGGGCACTCAATGGTGATCCAAAATGGGAGGCTAAGGTCTTGGAGCTTATGGAAGCTGTAGATACATGGATTCCATTGCCCCCTCGAGACGTGGATAAGCCTTTCTTGATGCCGGTGGAAGACGTCTTCTCGATCACAGGTCGTGGAACGGTCGCTACTGGACGTATCGAAACTGGTATCGTCAAGACTGGAGATGAAGTCGAAATTATCGGTTTGGGTGCTGATGGTAAAAAGTCTGTTGTGACTGGCGTCGAAATGTTCCGGAAGATATTAGATGAAGGTCAGGCCGGTGATAATGTCGGACTCTTGCTTCGTGGTATAGATAAGAATGAGATCAAACGAGGTATGGTGCTCTGTCATCCTGGGCAGGTTAAACCTCATTCTAAATTTAAAGCTGAGGTTTATATCCTGAAAAAGGAAGAAGGTGGTCGTCATACACCGTTCCATAATAAATATCGTCCACAATTCTATATCCGTACTCTGGATGTGACTGGAGAAATAACATTGCCGGCTGGTGTAGAGATGGTTATGCCTGGTGATAATGTCACTATAGAGGTGGAGTTGATATATCCTGTAGCATGTAATGTCGGTTTGCGTTTTGCAATTCGTGAAGGCGGACGTACTGTGGGTGCAGGACAGATTACTGAATTGTTGGATTGAAATTTCTCATTATGCAGTTGACTCTTGCTGGTGTATGAGTTGACTGCATACATACGGAAGTAACTCAGTTGGTAGAGTACCGGTCTCCAAAACCGGCTGTCGGGAGTTCGAGCCTCTCCTTCCGTGCGTTAATAAGATAATGAATGAAGAAGGTTATTTCATACATCAAAGATTCATACAACGAACTTGTATATAAGGTATCTTGGCCAACAAGATCAGAGCTTTCAAGCAGTGCTGTTGTCGTTATGTTTGCTTCCCTTATCATAGCAGTGCTGATCGGAGTAGTTGACTTTGGATTTGAGGCTGTGATGAATTTCATCTATAGCTTATAAGTGCTTATAATGCCGGATTCTCAGCAAAAGTTTTATGTTCTCAGAGCTATTAGTGGTAAAGAGAATAAAGTTCGCGAATATCTCGAGGCCGAAATTAAAAATTCGGACTTGGGTAATTACGTTTCTCAAGTTCTCATCCCTACTGAAAAGACTTTCATTGTAAGAAATGGAAAGAAAGTTGTGAAGGAACGGGCGTATTTACCGGGCTATGTCTTGGTTGAGGCTAATTTAGTAGGAGAGGTAATTCATCGTTTGCGTGAGATCCCTAATGTTATCGGCTTTTTGGGTGGTGAAGGGCATCCTGTACCATTACGCCCCTCCGAGGTAAGCCGAGTCTTGGGAACTCTTGATGAATTACAGGAACAGCCCGAGGATATGGAGGTTCAGTATTTGGTGGGAGAGACGGTTAAGGTCATTTCGGGGCCATTTAATGGTTTCAGTGGCCTAATTGAAGAAGTTAATGCTGAGAAAAAGAAACTCAAGGTGATAGTTAAAATCTTTGGGCGTAAGATGCCACTTGAATTAAGCTATATGCAGGTCGAAAAAGAATAGTCATTGGTTACGGATGACGAATCATTTGTTTATGAGGTAGATTTACAAATCATTTTAGAAAAGAAAGATGGCGAAAGAAATTGCTGGACAAATTAAATTGCAGATTAAGGGTGGAGCAGCAAATCCATCCCCCCCTGTTGGGCCTGCTTTAGGTTCTAAGGGTATTAATATAATGGAGTTCTGCAAGCAATTCAATGCCAGAACTCAGGATAAAGCCGGGAAGGTTCTCCCCGTAGTAATTACATATTACGCGGATAAAACCTTTGATTTTATAGTAAAGACACCTCCTGTGGCAGTTCAGTTGCTAGAAGCAACTAAGCAAAAAGGAGGTTCTTCTGAACCAAATCGGAAGAAAGTCGCTCAGATTACTTGGGATACGGTAAGGAGAATTGCTGAGGATAAATTGGTGGACTTGAATTGCTTTACTGTTGAGTCTGCTATGCGAATGGTAGCTGGAACAGCTCGGAGTATGGGAGTTGCTGTAAGAGGTGCTTTTCCAACGACGAACCAATAAAACTCAATTAAGAAGATGGGTAAAGTAACGAAAAAACGAAAATTAGCGGAGAGTAAACTTGAGGCAGGAAAGTCATATACACTGCATGAGGCTTCTGTCTTGGTGAAAGAGATTTCAATGACGAAGTTTGATGCATCTGTGGATATTGACGTTCGCCTTGGGATCGACCCTCGTAAGTCTAATCAAATGGTTCGCGGTGTGGTGTCTCTTCCTCATGGAACCGGAAAGGAAACAAAGGTTTTAGCTTTATGTACTCCTGATAAAGAGGCAGAAGCGAAAGCTGCAGGTGCTGATTTTGTTGGTTTAGATGATTATATCGAAAAGATTAAAGGCGGATGGACTGACGTAGATATTATTATAACGATGCCATCCATCATGGGCAAAATTGGTGCTTTAGGAAGAATTTTGGGGCCTCGCGGTCTGATGCCTAATCCAAAAAGCGGTACAGTTACCAATGATATTGGTAATGCCGTTAAGGAAGTTAAGCAAGGAAAGATTGATTTTAAAGTCGATAAAGCAGGAATAGTTCACACTTCCATTGGGAAGGTCTCGTTTAGTCCGGAGCAAATTAGTGGGAATGCAAAAGAGTTTATTTCCACATTGATTAAGCTGAAGCCTGCGGCTGCAAAGGGAACCTATATTAAGAGTATATATCTTTCTAGTACCATGAGTCCGGGTATTAGGGTAGAACCGAAATCTGTTGATGAGTAATACATGTAAGTACGATGAAAAAGGAAGATAAGGGCACTGTTATAGGACAATTGACCGAGACATTGAAGGAATATGACAACTTCTACTTGACGGACATAGAGGCATTGAATGCTGAGAAGACAAGTGCATTAAGAAGGTTGTGCTTTAAAGAAAACGTGAAGTTGGTTGTTGTTAAGAATACTTTATTCAAAAGAGCATTAGAGAATATGGATACTGATTATTCAGCTTTGTATTCGACGCTGAAAGGAAATACCGCCGTCATGTTTTCTAATGTGGTGAATACTCCTGCAAGATTGATTAAAGACTTTACAAAGGGTACGAAGGGCGAGGGTAAACCCCAATTAAAAGCAGCCTACGTACAGGAGAGTTTTTATGTAGGAGTTGAACATCTTGACACTTTAGCGAACTTGAAGAGTAGAGAAGAGATGTTGGGAGATGTTGTCGGCCTGTTGCAATCACCGATAAAGAACTTGATCTCAGCATTGCAGTCCTCTTCTGGACACGTTATACATGGTGTCTTACAAACTCTCGAGAAGAGATAATATTAATTAATACAAGGGTAATAATCGATTAAATCATAAGAAAATGGCAGATTTGAAAGCTTTAGCAGAGCAATTAGTGAACCTCACCGTAAAGGAAGTCAGCGAACTGACAACGATATTGAAAGACGAATATGGCATTGAGCCAGCTGCAGCTGCTGTAGCTGTTGCAGTCGGTCCGGCAGAAGGTGCTGCAGCTGTCGAAGAGAAGACTTCGTTTGATGTAGTGCTGAAGTCTGCAGGTGCTAATAAGTTGGCCGTCGTTAAATTGGTGAAGGAACTCACTGGCCTGGGTCTGAAGGAAGCTAAGGACTTGGTTGATGGTGCTCCTAATAATGTAAAGGAAGGTGCAGCAAAGGCCGAAGCAGAAGATTTGAAAAAGAGGTTAGAAGAGGCTGGAGCTGAAGTTGAGCTTAAATAGTCTCTATCTCCTGTTTATCAGGTAATATGGTTAA
>ERZ772827.1854-NODE-1854-length-10589-cov-7.110594_pt1 | contig 10589 bp, 7 predicted proteins | sample MGYA00580850_ERZ772827 | MGnify/ENA primary metagenome ERZ772827 (study PRJEB29015, sample SAMEA2737950) | human oral metagenome | biome: human oral; feature: human-associated habitat; material: dental | place: China | collected 2145 ...
CGCCACGCCGGGAGTCACGTCACGGCGCACAAAGCCTGCCGTGACGAGGCCCGGGTCCTGGCCACCGACACCGACCCGGCTGTGGACCGGAGGTCCTGAACGAGCTGGCCGCAGCGGTTACTAGTGATGGTAGGAAGCGTGAGACGCAGATGCCAGTCCCTCATGCCCACGGGCGCGGCTGGGTGGAATCCGCGGTTCGGGCGCTCGCGGACACCATCCCTTTAATATCCACGGACGCGCCACCACTGCCCACCACAGCACCGACCCGCCCCCACACGCCACTCGAGCCTTGCCGCCCTACGCACGCACCACCCCTACGGACCCGCCTACCCCGACCCCGGACGCCGCCCGCACCCGTCACCAACGGACCCGCCGCCCTAGACGCACCGCCCGCACCCCACATGCCACCCACGGACCTGTTCCACGTGAAACCCGGCCAGGTCACGAACCCGCACCCCGGGCGCCCGCCTAAGACGACGCAGTCGTTCAGGCCACGCCCAGCGCAGACTCCAGGCACTCGTCCGACAGGCCCCTCCCCAGACAGCAGCAGCTTCCGGGACACCGTCTGGGCCAACACCGGAGACCCTCCCCGCACCCCGGACAGCAGGCAAGACCACGGCGAGGGCGCCGCAAACGCGCAGGGACCGTCTACACCGTCCTATCAGGTCCTTAGGCCGGGCCCGCAGTCCGGCCCCCAGGACGGGGATCTGCCCCCTCGACGACCATCCCGGCAAGGCGCCGAAGGTACCCGTGACCGGAGGGCGGGACCTCGTTGAACCAGGAGAAGGGGTGACGGTCAGCCAGGACAATAGGCAGGAGCGGGTTCCCTGGGATCAACGGCAACCGCCAGTCGTCCCACTGGCACCGGTCCTCAAAGTCGTCACCGACAGCGTCCCAGTCGTCGTCACCGATAAGGTAGTCCTCGTCCTCGTCGTCGCCGCTACCAGTGCGCGGGGCGATCCGCTCAAAAAGATCAGGCGTGTCAGACAGCCGCTCCTGGGCGCTGGAGAACGCCGCGCCGATCAACACCTCGTCAATATAGGGGCCTGGACGGTCAAAGGGAAGGACACCCTGCTCGATCTCCTCGGACAGCACGCAGCAGCGCTCCCGGACGGCCTCAGCCCAGGCGCGACTCTCTCCCACCAGCATCATGACGCGCAGGTCGAAGATGTCGAACGGCATAATCTGGTGCAGCGGCTCGTCAGGGCGCCTGATCCACTCGGAGATCTCGGTGTCGGCCCAGAAGTCGAGCGTGATCGCGATCGCGTAGGCCTGACGTGGGGTGAGGTCGGGACAACGGCCCCAGGCCTTCTCAAAGGCGGCGGCAGATTTCGCGAGAGCCCGCTCAAGATCGGTCTTCATCTCGAGGACCTGCTCGCACGCATCTCGCGTCCTACCTCCCACGGACTGCGGATCCTCCTCCCAGCGGCGCCAAGTGGCCAGGCTAAGACCTGCCCTCTCCGCAGCCCTCACCTGTGTCAGTCCCAGTTCGTGCCGCCTGTCGGTTCGTTCGTTCATGCACCTCAGCCTACCAAGCACTCACTGAGTACTCATAATATTTGTGAGGAACACCATAAAATGTGCTGACTGGCACAGGACCCAACCTGCGTCCGCGAGCGTGCCTCCGGCTGAAATGACACTAAAATCCACAACCCGGACTCAAGCGGTGGACGACGAGGAGAACTGATGGCCCACCCCAGGGCGGCGCCAGCAAACAACCTGAGGCACGTCTGATCCTGCCGCCTTGCGTCGCACCCCAGGAAGGCGGCCCTGACCGCCGAGCTAGACGTGCCCGCCTGACCGGACCACCTGCCCCCGGGAAGGCGAGTCGCCACCCTACCCAACGAAGACGTCAGACGTTCCGGGAGCCACCCCCCGGCAGACGGCGCCATCGGGCCTCCCCCACCGACGGTAACCGTGCGGGAGCCACCACCCCAGGAGGCGGCGCCCTGCGGCCACGAGCTGACGGTTCGGTCAATGGCTTCAGGCACGATCAGGAGATACGATAGGGCGACATGCGAGGCCTCCACGCAGCGACGTTACTTTATCGATATAAAAAGGCCGCCAACACGCCTGCCCTGACCTGCGCAGGCATCTCGGCTCGGTGGCCTTGGGGTCAGTCGTACTGCGCGCCAGCCTCGTAGGCACTACCGGCAGTCATGCGCCCGACGCCGCCAGCAGGCAAGTGGATCTCCGCGGTCCTCCTTGTCAGGCGCAGCGGTAGAACACGGGCACACAATATCTCTAGAAAGGAATTCCATGAGCCACCTCTACCGATCCGCGGTCGGGACGCTCGCGGCAATGTCATTCATGTGGGCCGCGGTTCCCGCCGCCACGGCCGACGACCCCGACGTCGGGCAGACGCCCAGCCCCGGGGTTGAGGCATCGGCCGCCCCGAGCCCTCAGGCCGGACCGACGGACGCACCTTCCGTCCCCCCGGATCCGCCCGTCGCCCCCGCTCTTCAGGGATGGCACATTGAAGGCGGGGTCTGGTACTACTATGACCAGGGCGTGAAAAAGACCGGATGGCTTTTCCTGGGAGAGGCACGGTACTACCTCAACGTCGACGGCTCCATGGTCACGGGCTGGGCGCGTATCGGAGGAATCTCCTACTATTTCGGTACCGACGGCGTCATGCAGCACAGCAAGTGGATCTCCTCGGACGGGAACTGGCTCTACCTGACCGATTCAGGGACGGTGGCCACCAACAAGTGGATCCCCCAGGGAGGTTACTGGTACTACGTTGACGCAAACGGCTTCATGGTCACGGGCCAGATCCGGGTCGATGGAGCATCGTACTACTTTAACGCAAACGGAACCATGGCCACCAGCACGTGGGTCTCACAGGGAGGTTCCTGGTACTACTTCGGTCCCAGCGGAGCCGCGACCACTGGATGGGCGCAGCTCGGAGGCACCTGGTACTACTTCAGCAGCGAAGGAGTCATGTCCACGGGCTGGATGCAGGTGAGAGGATGGTGGTACCACTTTAACGCAAACGGATCCATGACCACAGGGTGGTCCCAGATCGGGGAAGCCTGGTACTACTTCGGTCCCAGCGGAGCCGCGACCACTGGATGGGCGCAGCTCGGAGGCACCTGGTACTACTTCAGCAGCGAAGGAGTCATGTCCACGGGCTGGATGCAGGTGAGAGGATGGTGGTACCACTTTAACGCAAACGGATCCATGACCACGGGGTGGTCCCAGATCGGGGAAGCCTGGTACTACTTCGGTACCGACGGCGTCATGCAGCGCAGCAAGTGGGTCCCCTCAGGCGGGAACTGGCTCTACCTTAACGATTCAGGTGCTATGCTCAGCAGCACCTGGCTGCCCCAGGGAGGCGCCTGGTACTACTTCAACGCCAATGGTTCCATGCTTATCAACTGGGCCCAGATCGGGGGAGCCTGGTACTACTTCGGCACTAGCGGGGTCATGGCTACCGGCTGGGCTCAGATCGGAGGGTCCTGGTACTACTTCGGCAGCAGTGGGGTCATGTCCACCGGGTGGGTGTACACCGGCGGGAACCGGTACCGCTTCAACGGGAGCGGCCGGTGGGTCAGCATCTACTCGGGCACCTACACCTGCCCCAGCTCGCACCCCATTAAGGGGAACCGGGACAGTATGATCTACCACAGGCCAGGACAGCAGTCCTACAACGTCACCAAGGCCGAGGAGTGCTTCGCCTATGCGTCGGACGCGGAGGCCGCGGGATACCGGGCCGCGAAGCGGTGACCGCCCCCCCATTCTCCTCAGGCCAGCAGACCAGTAGCCAGCTGTCTCGCCTCTCCTAGTGCCATCTGCCTCCTATAAGGATGCAGGACCTCTGGAACAGGCGGGATCGATGAGGATCTGTCACGTGTGGGGCGGGAGGACTATCCGGTTCTCCCGCACCCACGCAATCGCGCGGACACCTCACTTGCTTGTCCCTGAGTGAGTGGCAGATCACCACTACCCACCCTACACGCTCGCGCGGGTACCTAGGTTCAGGCAGGAGCGCAGAGGCGGCCCTAGAATAGGGGGCTATGCACGGCCTCGACGGCAGTGGACGGACGGTTCTGTCGCAATCTGAGGATCAGAACCGACCCCACCCCGTTCCCACCTTTGTGCACCCAATGTCCACGCAGGTCAGGAGCCCGGACCCCGGCACGACAAGGAGTGCCTACCGCTCTGATCCTCAGATTGCGACACGCACACGAAACGGGCCAGCAGACAGGCGGCAGACTATCCGACGCACCGCATAAGGCCACCCGGATTCACCCGGACCCACGCCAGGAGAGCTCGACAGACACCCCACCACCCGGCCCCTTACCCAGGACCACCTCCGGTTTCCGGTATTCCCGCACCCAGAGCATGCCCCCAGCCGTGCTTGACGGCTCGGCCGATCCCTCCGGCGCTGGAAGCCGGAATCCACAGCGAGAACATCGACCTTAACCACTGAGCCCTCCGGGTGAATGCGCGTGCGCACCCACCCGGCCACTACGCCCTCGACGAGCGCCACATTGACGGACCCGGGTTCGCTTAAGCACGTGCCCCAGTTCCCGAACCTGCCTCTGCCAACCTCACGGATATAAAGCGCTGTAGACGAAGTCCGGGACGGCCTCCTCACATTCCTCGGGAATACCGGCCCCTACGCTGGTACAGCGAGGTCGGGAGCAGCTTGGCGCATCGACTCGTGATAGCGAACGGTCCTCGGTGCAACGCCGTTAAAGGCGCGGGGCCATATCGGTCACGCCCGTGGATTCCGGCAGCCAGTCAGAGGTACGACGCGCGCAGGTCGGCCGGGTCCTTCGCCGACAGGTCGGCCAGCGTCACGTCGAAGACCGTGCGCGCCCCGGTCTCGCCGCGTGCCGCCATCCTTACAACCGCCCGGCCCATCGCGACCACGACTGAGCCGGTGAACTCGGGGTTCGATCCCAGGTCAAGCTCGAAGCCGATGCGCGCAGCGACCCCCGGGGAGGTCTCGCCGCGGCGGATCACCGTGCCCCCGTGCGGGATGCCGCTGTGCTTCGCGGCCATCTCCTCGGCAGAGATGAAGGTCACAGTGGTGTCGTAGTCCGCGAAGTAGTTCGGCATCTCCACGATCTCCCTCTCAATGCGAGTGAGATCGGCGCCGTCGTCGGCCACCACGTAGCAGTCACGCCGGTGCATCGAGCGGGTCGTCAGCTCGACGTCGTCGCCGGCCTTGACCGCGTCGACGGTCTCCTGCACCGGCAGCGTGTACTGCCTCGCGTCCACCACCCCCGGGATGCGGCGGATCGCGTCCGAGTGCCCCTGCGAGACACCCGGCCCCCAGAAGGTCGTCGTCGTGCCGTCGGGCAGGACCGCGTCCCCGAGGACCCGGAGCATGGAGAACAGGCCCGGGTCCCACCCGGTGGAGATGAGGGCGAGGTGGCCGGCCTTCTTGGCAGCGGCGTCGACGGACGCGAAGTAGGTCGGGATCTTGGCGTGCGTGTCATAGGAGTCGACCGTGTTGAAGAAGGCGGCCGCCGCCGGGCCCTGCTCGGCCAGGTCCGTCGCGGATCCGCCGCAGTCGAGGCAGACGTCGATCTTGCCTTCCCAGTCCGGCATGTCGTCGACGTGGGCCACCGGGGCCCCTTGCGTGGCGACCGTGCCCGGATCACGCCGGGTAAAGACGACGACGAGCTCCATGTCGTCGTTCCGGGCGATCGCCCGCTCAGCACCTCGCCCGAGGTTGCCGTACCCGTTGATTGCGACTCTGATCATGGGAGCCCTCCTGTCGTTGACGCTGTGGCCCCAAGCCTCCCACCAGGACCGGCTCGACGCGAGCCCCGGCGGGCGACGTCTCGCGAGGAACGAACCCCGGGGCTCGCGGACTCACATCACGCCACGGTCGACGACGAGGGGCTCGGCGCTCGAACGAGGCATACGAGATGCTCATCACTCTTTTACGGTCTCCCACCCATGCACCGTGGCACGTCGCACCTCAGCCGGTCACGCTACCAGCGTGACGCTGTAGCGCGAACAGGCAGGTACCCGCGGCCAAGAGCTCGTACGGCGTTCGCGAGATCTGCGTCCTGACGCCCGCTATCAGCAGACTTGTAACCCTGCCGCATTGTGGGCAGCAAACATGAGCGGAGAATCGAGTCCCACCCAGTGATACAGCGGGTCGGCGCCGTACAGCGCCGTGAACCTTTCGAGATCGACCTCGTCGGAGCCGCCCATTTTCGGGAGATACTCGGCAGACTTCCGCAACGGGTCGAGGATAATGTCAATATACAAATTATCGCGTGACCGCATCATCATAGACTCCATTCAAAGCTACAGGCGTCAGGAACAACGAACTACCATTCCTTGAATGGTATCTCACACATTAAAGCGGAACTCGACCAAGTCTCCGTCGGCCATAATGTAGTCCTTTCCCTCCATTCGCACCCGGCCGTGGGCGCGGGCCTCGGCCACGGAGCCGTACCTCATGAGGTCGTCGAAGGAGATGACCTCGGCCTTAATAAAGCCGCGCTCAAAGTCGGTGTGGATGACCCCGGCGGCCTGCGGCGCCGTCGCCCCCTTGCGGATGGTCCAGGCACGCGACTCCTTCTCCCCCGCCGTCAGGTAGGTCTGCAGGCCCAGGGTGTCAAAGCCGACCCGCGCCAGCTTGTCCAGCCCCGACTCCTCCTGCCCGCTGTCGTGCAGCATCTCAGCAGCCTCATCAGGTTCCAGCTCCACCAGCTCGGCCTCGAACTGGGCGTCCAGGAAGATCGCCTCAGCCGGTGCCACGAGCTCGCGCAGCTCGGCCTGCTTCTTCTCGTCTCCCATTCCGGCGTCGTCCATATTGAACACGTAGATAACGGGCTTGGTGGTCATGAGCTGGAAGGTGCGTAGGACCTCGGGCTCGATCCCGGCCCGTGCGGCCTCGCCAGAGGCCACTGCCGCGGAGAGCAGGGTGCCCTCCCCCAGGATAGCCAGCGCCGCCCGCGCCGTCTCCAGTACGGAGGCGTCCGTCTTCCTGCCGCGCACCTCCTTCTCCAGGCGCGGAACGGCCTTCTCCAGGGTCTGGACGTCAGCCAGAACGAGCTCGGTGGCAATAGTCTCAATATCGGAGGCGGGGTTGACGACACCGTCCACGTGGACCACGTCGGGGTCGTCAAAGGCGCGCGTGACCACGCAGATGGCGTCGGCCTCGCGGATATTGGCCAGGAACTGGTTGCCCAGACCCTCGCCCTCACTCGCCCCGCGCACGATCCCGGCAATATCCACGAACGACACTGTGGCAGGCACCACCTTAGCGCTGTGGAACATCTCAGCCAGACGCCCCAGTCGCGCGTCAGGCAAGGGGACGACGCCGACATTCGGCTCGATCGTGGCGAAGGGGTAGTTCGCCGCGAGGACGGTCGCGCGGGTCAGGGCGTTGAACAGGGTGGACTTGCCGACGTTGGGCAGTCCGACGATTCCGATAGTGAGAGCCACGCCCTGAGTCTAGGCCACCGGGCGGGACAGAGGGCGAAGGACGACAGGGACGTCGTAGGTTCGGAGCCAGCAGGGCGCGCCGGCCCCAGCGCGACCCACGGGACCGCGACCCACGGGACACCGACGCGCCAGGACCGCGGACCACGGGCAGGCCCGCCTCACCGGAGCCGGAGAGGACCGAGCCCGCCCTCTGCCGCACCGTCCCGCCCTAGCTGGCCCCGGGGCACGGCCTGAGCCACTCATCACAGCACCGACGACATGAGCCGGCACACATTGTCAATGTACTTGCTCCACCATGGTTCGCGCGCCCACTGCGCCGCGGTGAGCTCGGTGGAGATCTCCCGGTAGTGGGCGTCGTTCTCCCGCAGGAGGTCGTCCAGGTCTCCGCCGAACGCCAGCAGCATGACCTCGTAGTTCAGCGCAAAGCTGCGGAAGTCCATATTGGCGCTGCCAATAACGCAGGCCTCCCCGTCCACGGTCATGTACTTAGCGTGCAGCACCGTGGGCGCCGGGTAGCGGTAGATACGAACCCCCGACGCGAGCAGCGCCGAGTAGTAGGAGCGCTGGGCGTGGTTGACAATAAACTGGTCGGACTCCTGCCCCACAAAGAGCTCCACCTCCACCCCCCGGTAGGCTGCCGTGGTCATGGCGGACAGGAGCGCCTCATCAGGAATAAAGTAGGGACTGGTAATAGAGACCCGCCTGGTGGCGTTCTGGATAAGGGAGAGGAACAGCCGTAGGTTCGGCTCCGTGGGGTAGCCAGGGCCGGAGGGGACGAGCTGCATCGCGTTGACGACGGCGTCAGGACGTCCCGGCTGGGGCGCGGGAGTCCCCACGGGGGCGGTATCGAGAATCTGCGCGGTGAGCTCAGGGAGGATTATGGAGTCGTCCACCTGCGGTATCGCACCGTTAACCAGGGGCGCCGGGGCGGTGACGGAGGCGGAGGCGACGACGAGAGGACTCAGCGAAGAGTCGTCCATGCCGTGGAAAGGAGTGAGGTAGCCAGGCCGGGGTGGCGCGGCGCTGCCGCGGCCAGCAGGCAGCCCGTCGGCCGGGCCCCGGTCAGCGAGGCGGGGACCAGCCGGTGCAAGACCAGCCGGGGCGAGACTGGTCGGTGCGAGACCAGCCGGGGCGCGGCCAACAGGCGGCCTACCGGCCCCGACAGAACCGGCCCCGCCAGAACCAACCGAGGCAGGGCCAGCCGCGGCGGAGTCAACCAGGGCGGGAACAGCGGATCCGCTTCGGGGCCCCTGCCCCGAGATCCTCTGGTCACGCCTGGCCGCGCGGTCGGGCTCCCCCTTGGCCCGGTGCCTGCCGCCCTTGAGCCGGTGCCTTCCTCCGACCGTGTAGCCGTCCGCGGTGGTGTAACCGCCAGCAGCCGCGTAGCCGTTCCCGATCGCGTAGCTGTTCCCGAGGGCGTGCCGGCCTCGGGGACGGGGCCCTCCCCCGGTCACGTGCCCGTCCACGGTCGCTCGCCCGTTCTGGGCATAACCGCCCCTGAGCACGTGCCTGCCCCCGAGCCGGTGCCTGGGCACCCCCCTGACGAGCCCGGACCCCACCCCCAGCTCAGCGGCCAGTCCCGACTCCGTCACCTGTGCCAGTGTGCGCGTCCGCCCCGGGTCCGCGCGCCTGCCCCGCGACCTCCTGAGAGCCTCGGCGGCGCCGGGAACGGCATCGAGCAGGTCCAGGGTCTCCCCGGACTCGAAGTACCAGTCCATGGCAAAAACCGCCTGCGCCTCCACCACGACCGAGCCGGTGACCTCCACGGTCAGGTCCTCCCACGTGCGCCCGGCACGGATATTGCGACGCAGCCGGTAGGTGGGGTCAATAATATTGTGGCTGCCGATAAAGGCGCGCTCACCGTCGACGACAAGAATCTTGCGGTGGTTGCGCAGGTCCGGACGACGCCAGCGGCGACGCAGGGGCAGCAGCGGCATTGTGAGGTACCACTGGATACCCGCCGCGGTCAGGCGACGCCCGAGCTGGTTCCAGCCGGGGTACTTGCGGCTTCCCAGGTGGTCCAGGAGAAGACGGACGGTCACACCCCGCTGGACCGCGCGCGCCAGGGCCGAGTAGAAGGGGTCGGTGACCTCATCCCAGCTCTGGATGTAGAACTCCACGTGGACGTGGCCGGTGGCGGCGTCGATCGCACGCACCATGGCGGCGTAGGTGGACGGGGAGTCCGAGTGCAGGGCCACGACCTCCCCGGTGACGCAGGGCAGGCCGGTCAGGCGCCGGTTCATCCGCAGCAGCGAGCCCAGGGAGCGGCTGGGGGTGGCGCCCTCGGGGGCGTCGGGCAGGTTGCGCGTGTAGGCCAGTGTGGTCCTGGTGGCGGCGACCTGCTGCTGGTAGCGCTTGCCCTGGACCCAGGGGCTGCCCAGGAAGAGGTACAGCGGCAGGCCCACGAACGGCAGGAAGAAGATGAGGACGAGCCAGGCGGTGGAGCTGGAAGGGCGGCGGTTCTCCGGGATGACGCCCAGGGCCACGATCTTGATCGCGTACTCCAGCACCACCCACGTTCCCGTCGACAGCTGGTTCCAGTCCATGGGCTCATCCTGCCACGACGCCGGAGGACACCCTGACCCTGAGCTGGGCCGACGTCGGCCCCCACGGGTGGACGCGCCGTCCTGTGGATGAACGCACTGGCCTGCCGGATGGACGTGCTGCCCTGCACGCCGCCGCACTGTCCTACGGGTGGACGCACCATCCTGTGGATGGACGCGCCGTCCTGCAGGTGAACGTGCTGGCCTGCGGATGAACGCACTGTCCCGTAGGTGGACGCGCTTAAGGGTATATGAACGCCGCTCTACATAGCGTTCACGCACCCGAAAGCGCGTTCACCTGCGGGACACCACGCTCACGATCGTGGCCAACCCTCGTGCGCGCAGAGGCCATGTCCCGCAGGGCCCGCGGGCGGCGCGCTCACTTCTCGCAGGCAACCCCGTCATGGTCGCGGTCCAGAGCAGAACGGTAACCTGGGTCGCCCTGGTACAACGGGGCCGCACCTGCGGCCTTTGCCTCGGCACAGTTCCTGTAGTAGGCCTGCGGCTTCTGCGCAGGCTGTGCCGGCTCCTCCGGTTCCTGCGCCGGTTCCTGCGCTGGCTCCTGCGCCGCTTCCTCGGCCTGCTGCGCCTCCTGGGCCGCCTTCTCCTGCGCCGCCTTCTCCG
>ERZ772827.1856-NODE-1856-length-10583-cov-4.981193_pt1 | contig 10583 bp, 7 predicted proteins | sample MGYA00580850_ERZ772827 | MGnify/ENA primary metagenome ERZ772827 (study PRJEB29015, sample SAMEA2737950) | human oral metagenome | biome: human oral; feature: human-associated habitat; material: dental | place: China | collected 2145 ...
ATCACCGTGTGGACGCCCCTGGGTGATCCGTCGGCACACAGGTTGTCCACCTGCGAGCAGGTGGTCCGTCCTGGTGCTCGCGTTGTCCGTCTGTGCGTAGGTGATCCACCTGCGAGCAGGTGGTCCGTCCGCTCTGGGATCGGCGGTTGGATCATCTGCGTGTGGGTGGATCACGTGCTGGTGGTTGGATCACCTGCGTGTGGGTGGATCACCGTGTGGACGCCCCTGGGTGATCCGTCGGCACACAGGTTGTCCACCTGCGCGTAGGTGATCCACCCTGGTACTTGTGTTGTCCGTCTGTGCGTAGGTGATCCACCCTGGTACTTGTGTTGTCCGTCTGTGCGTAGGTGATCCACCTGCGAGCAGGTGGTCCGTCCTGGTGCTCGCGTTGTCCGCCTGCGTTCGGGTGGTCCGTCCGACGGCGCACGGGCCAGACGGCGAGTGCTAGCGCAAGGCCGCGACAGACCGGGCCACGGGCGCTAGCGCAAGGCGGCGACGGGCTCGGCGTCGGCGGGCAGGGCGGCGCGCAGCGCGGCGATCTCCTCGCGCAGGGCCCGGATCTCCGCGAGCACGGCGTTCTCGTCACGCGGGCTCGTGCCGGTGGACGCCCCCGTGAGGTCAGCCGTGGACAGGTCCGCGCCGTCCGACGCCGCGGTCTGCCTTGAGGCCTCCTCGTCGTCCGCAGGTGCGTCCGCGGGCCCCAGGCTGCTCATCGTGTCGACGATGACCGCGACGAACAGGTTGAGCATCGTGAAGGCCGACACCAGGATGAAGGGCACGAAGAAGGCCCACGCCCACGGGGCCGAGGCCATGACCGGACGGACGATGCCCATGGACCAGCTCTCCAGCGTCATGATCTGGAACAGCGTGTACAGCGACTTGCCCAGGGAACCGAACCAGTCGGGGAAGGCCTTCCCGAACATCACCGTGGACATGACGGCGCTCACGTAAAAGATGATCGACATGAGCATGGCGATCGCGCTGATGCCCGGCATCGACATGAGCAGGGACTCCACGACGCGCCGCAGGCTCGGCATGAACTTGATGACTCGCAGCAGCCGCAGCACGCGCAGGGTCCGCAGCACCGACAGCGGTCCGGCCCCGGGCACGAGCGCGATCGCCACGACGACGAAGTCGAAGACGTTCCACCCGCGCGTGAAGAACCGCAGCGGCCCCAGGGCCACCAGCTTGAGGAGGATCTCCACGACGAAGACCGCCAGGGCGACGTGGTCGATCGCTGCGAGCACGTCGTGCGCGGTGGTCTCGTGCGCCACGGCCGTCTCCACGCCGATGGTCACCGAGTTGATGAGGATCACCGCCATGACCACGTTCTGGATCCTCGACGAGTGGACCCACGCGTCCAAACGCTGACGCCACGTTGACGCCGACCTGCTCACAAGTACCTCCGTTGCGGGTAGTGCGGCGCGGGGCGCGCCGACACCGGGCGAGAGTAGCGGCTCCGGGCGCTGCCTCCGGATGGTGACCTTTCCACGGGCAGGCGTACGCCGCTGCACGGGGAGAGGGAAGCCGCCCGGCCGGCGCGCCCTCGGCGACCTGGAACCGCCCGACTCCGAGCCCCGCCCCTACTCCTGGCTCCAGGCCTCCCACAGGCTCGCGTACTCGCCGCCCAGCGCCACGAGCTCGTCGTGCGTGCCGAGCTCGACCACGCGCCCGTCCATGACGACGGCGACCCGGTCCGCGTCCTGCGCCGTGTACAGGCGGTGCGCGATCTCGATGACCGTGCGCCCGGCCAGGGCCGTCGACAGGGTCCGCTCCAGCGTGCGCGCCGCGCGCGGGTCGAGCAGGCTCGTGGCCTCGTCGAGGATGAGGGTGTGCGGGTCCAGCAGGACCAGGCGCGCCAGCGCCACCTCCTGTGCCTGCGCGGGCGTGAGCGTCAGGTGCCCGGAGCCAACCATCGTGTCCATGCCGTCCTCCAGGGCGTCCACCCAGGAGGACGCCCCGATCGCCTCAAGCGCGCGGCGGATCGTGGTGTCGTCGGCCTCAGGGCGCCCCAGGCGGATGTTGTCGGCGATGGTGCCGACGAAGACGTGCTGCTCCTGGGTGACGAGCGCGACGTGGCGGCGCAGCTCCTCCTCCGGCAGGTCCGTCAGCGCCACCCCGCCCACGGTCACCGAGCCGGAGGTGGGCGGGTGGATGCCCGCGAGCATCCGCCCCAGCGTCGACTTGCCCGAACCGGAGGGGCCGACGACGGCCAGCCGCTCCCCGGCCCGCAGCTCCAGGCTCACCCCGTGCAGCACCTCGACGCCCTCGCGGTAGGAGAAGCGCACGTCACGCAGCACGAGCCGTGTGTCCTCGGGCACCTGCCCGGTGGGGGTGCGGTCCGCCTCGACCTCCTCGACGCCGAGGATGCGTGAGAGGGAGGCCTGGCTGACCTGGACCTGGTCGATCCAGAACGTCAGCTGGCCGATGGTCTTGCGCAGCTCCATCGCGTACAGGGCGACCGTCGTGATCGCCCCGAGCGACGCCATGCCGTGCCCCGCGAGGAACCCGCCCCACAGGAGGATGACGACGACGGGCGCCCGCCAGGCGACGTCGAGGACGAGGAGCAGCCGCACCCGCAGGAGCGCGGTGTACTTCTCCAGGCTCCACGCCTCGGTGACGTGGGTGAGGACCACCTGCTCGCGGCGGGCGCCGATGCCCAGCGCGTCGACCGTCTGCGCGTGCTCGACGGTCTCGGAGATGGCGCCGTTGAGACGCGCAAAGGCGGAGGACGCGGCCCGGTAGGCGGGCACGGAGATCGGCAGGTACCAGCTCATCATGAGGTAGACGGGCGGTCCGACGACGAGCAGCCCCAGCGCCAGCAGCGGGTCACTGAGGGCAGCGGCCACGATCGTGAAGACGATCGTCACCGTGCAGACCATGATCTGGGGGATGCCGACGCGCACGAGGAACTCGATGCGCGAGACGTCGTTGGTGGTGCGCCCCACGAGGTCCCCTGTGCCCGCGGACTCGACGGCGCTCAGCGGCAGGTGGACGACGCGCTCCATCATCCGCTCGCGCAGGTCCGCGAAGACGGACTCGCCGAGGGTGCGCGCGTGCATCTGCGCGTAACGGTTGATGACCGCGCCGATGATCGTCACGAGGATGATCGTGAGCACGATCTTGTCGACGTAGTCGACGGTGGCGGTGCCCGCCGAGACGCGGGTGACGAGCCGTCCCAGCAGCTGCGGGGCGACGAGCGTGGCGCCCACGGCCGTGATCTGTAGCAGCAGGACCATCCAGAAGCGGGCGCGGTAGGAGGCCATGATGCCCAGGGTCTTGCGCATCGCGACCTTGCCGGGTGCCAGGGGCAGGGCCATCAGCGTCCCACCTCCTCGGTGTCCGGACGGGTGGGGGCGTGGGTTCCCAGGCGGGCGGGGCCCTCGGTACCCGGACGGGCGGGGCCCTCGGACTCCGGCTCGCCTGCGGCGCGGGCGACGACGGCCCGGTAGTCGAGCGCGTGCTCCTCACCCGTGCGGGCCCGGGCAAGCAGGTCCCGGTGGGTTGAGCGCACGCGCTCGCGGCCCTCGGCGTCCAGCAGGACCACCTCGTCACAGGCCTCGAGGACGAGCGGGGACTCCGTGACGACGACGGTGGTGCGCCCGCGCCGGGCCTCGTGGACACGGCGTGCGACGCGCGACTCGGTGTGCGAGTCCAGGGCGCTGGTCGGCTCGATGAGCACGAGGGCGGGCGCCTCGGTGAGCAGCGCCCGGGCGAGCGCGACGCGCTGACGCTGCCCGCCGGACAGGGACCGTCCCTTCTCGGTGACCATCCCCGCCAGACCGTGCTCGAGGGAGGACAGGACGTCGTGGGCGTCGGCGACCTCCAGGGCGGCGAGGAGCCTCTCGTCGCCGTCGGCCCGCACGATGGTGGGGCGCACGTCCTGCTCCAGGGCGGATCCGGCCCGGTCGTCCTCCGCGGCGACGAGGGCCGCGACGTCGACCGGCTCCGGCACCCGGCCGCCGCGCACGTCCAGGGCCTCGCGCAGCGTGCCGGTGAACAGCTGGGCGGTGGCGCCACTGACGACGACACTGGCGCGCACGTCCGCCAGGGGCATCTGCGTCAGTGGTCGGCCGGCGAGCGTGACGACGGGACCGTCGTCGTGAAACCGCCCGAGGCGGGTGGCGACGGCGCCCGACACGTCAGGGTCGGAGCAGACCAGCGCGGTCATGCGCCCCGGCTCGATGCGCACGCCCGAGGCGTGGTCCTCCAGGGTGCCCGTGACGGCCGTGCCGCGCGCCGGGTCGAGGCTCAGGCGCTCGTCGACGCTCCCGGCGGTGGGGGACACCTGCAGGAGGCGCTGCAGGCGGCGGGCGCCGACGCGGGCGCGCGTGAACTCCTGCACGGTGTAGGAGAACTCCATGAGGGGCCAGGACAGGTAGGCGGTGTAGCCGTAGAAGGTCACGAGATTCCCGGCGGTGATCTCCCCGCTGAGCGCCATGCGGGCTGCGGCCCACACGACGACGGCGACGAACAGCCCGGGCAGCAGCACCTGCAGGCTCATGAGGACGGACTGCGTGCCGGCGACCGACACGCCCCGTCGCCGCAGCTCCTGGGAGGCGTCGCGGTAGCGCCTGGCGAAGACGTCCTCGCCGCCGATCCCGCGCAGGATCCGCAGGCCCGCGACCGTGTCCGTCGTGATGGTCGTTACCTGCGACTGGGCCTCTCGCTGGTAGGCCTGACGCCGCTGCAGGGGCTTGATGACGAGCGCGACGATCCAGGCGACCAGCGGCATGCCGATGAGGGCGATGAGCCCCAGGCGCACGGAGGTGTCGAGCATGAGGACGGCGACGACGAGGAAGGAGACGGCGGCGCCGATGAGACCGGGCAGGTGCTGGACGAGGTTCGCCATGTGCTCGGCGTCGGAGGCGACGATGGCTGCGATCTCTCCGGTGGAGGTCTGGCGGCCCAGGTCGGCTCCGGTGGTGGAGACCTGGCGCGCGACGAGCCGGTCGACGTCGAAGCTCACCCGCATCCAGGCGAGGTCCCGGAAGTAGGAGCCGCCTGTGTCCCCGAGGGCGTAGACGCAGAACAGGACGAGCAGCGCCAGGCCGATCGTCCACAGCCGTGGGTTGAGGCCGTTCTCGATGCCGGAGTCGAGGGCGGCGCCGAGGAAGCCGGGCACGACGGCCTGGATGACGTTCGACGTCGTGGCCGCCAGGGTCGCCACGACAACGGGTGCGAGGGCCCGTGCGACGAGCCAGCGCAGGAGGGCGCCTGAGCTGTGGGCGGGGGGCTGGGGCAAGGGGGCGTCGGGCACCGGGATCCAGCGCCCGCGCGCGCGGGCGGAGGTGGTGGTGGTGGCCCGGTCGGGGTCCTGTCTGGGGGTCGGCATGATGCGGGTCAGGCTATCGACGGCGGTGGGGGCCGGGCAGGGCCGTGGGTGTGGGATTGGACGCCGTCGCTTGTCGGTCTGGTTACTATCGGGAGTGTGTCCGACCTGATGTCGTGACACTCCCGTACCGGAAGGCGTCTGACGTGGGTACCGAACAACTGCAGGCGGCCCGTGTCGCGTCCCCCGCGGTCGCGGCGACGACGACCGACCACCACCTCCAGGCGGCGATTGCTGCCGAGCGACCGGACCTGCGCGCCGCGCTCGCGGCCAACCCGGCGCTCTACCCCGAGCTGCGGGAGTGGCTCGCCGAGGTGACCCGGAGGACCGCGGCCGAGGCCGCCGGGCACCCGGGGACGGGGGCTCCGGACTGCACAGCCGCGCAGGTCGTTGAGGCTGCCGGTGACGATGCCGGGGCCGCTGGGACCGATGCCGAGGCCGCCGGAGCCGCGGCGGGTGGGCAGCAGGCCGGGCAGCAGGCGGAGCCGGACGGGAGCGCGCCCGGGGCGCAGGCCCCCGGCGTACGGACCGCTGAGACCACCTTCCTGCCGGTGAGCGCCCCGATGACTCCCGACGGCGTCGCGGGCGCCGACCACAGCTGGGACGGGCGGGGCGTCTCACCGCAGCCCGTGTCTGAGGCGCCGACCCAGGTGGTGGCGCCCACTCGGGTGGCTGCCGTCCAGCAGGTCCCGTCCGGGGCACTGCCTCCTGTCCAGCCTGCCGCCGTCCAGCAGGTCCCGTCCGGGGCACTGCCTCCTGTCCAGCCTGCCGCCTCCCCGGCCGAGGGCAAGCCCAGACGACGTCGTCTGTGGCTCATCCTCCTCATCTGCCTGATCGTCCTCGCCCTCGTGGGCGCCGCCGTCTTCCTCCTGCGCCGGGGCGACCACCCCACCACCGCGGCCCCGAGCGTGCCCGCCGGGCCCTCGGTCGCGGCATCGGCTACCGCCACGGCCTCGGTCACGGCTCCTGCACCGCCCACGGCGAGCGCCACCCAGGTGACCCGCTGCCCCAACGAGCCCTCCTACGAGGTCCTGGCCGTGCGCGACCGCAGCGGCAGCCTCGAGGTGGACGTGCGCGTAACCCCCTCCTGCAAGGACGGGGACGTCCTGTCCGGCGCCTCCAACCTCGTCACCCTCTCCGGCCCCCTCAAGGGCGCGAGCCTGAGCTCGTCCACCCGCGTGGTCGCCGCCGTCGCCGTCTTCGACCTGAGCCGGGCGCCCGTCGCCGTCCCCGCCTCCGGCACGGGCGTCACCTTCGTCTTCGAGCCGTCCTTCAGCTACGTCAGCGCCGCCCAGATCGCCGTCGACCGCGCCACGCTGTCCGTCGCCCGCGACCAGTCCGGTGAGACCGGGGCCACCACCGCCGCTGGCCCGCTTCGCCTCGACACGGCCAGCGCCCCGGACGCGGCCACCATGGACACGATCTGGCTGGGTCTGTTGCGCAGCCAGGCCGACGCCGACTCCGCCACCGTCTCCGGCCCGCTCGACGGCACCTGGGTGCCGCAGCTGTCCTCGAAGAAGCCTGGGCTTGTCCTCGACGGCACCACCTGGGACGCGGGCGCCGTCTGGGAGCACTACCTGCGCCTCAAGGCGACCTTCCCGAACGCCATCCTGCTGTACTCCGACGACTGGTCCGTCTTCGACGCCGGTGGGCACTGGTGGGTCGTCGCCGTCGCCGAGCCCTTCGCCACCGCAGAGGAGGCCAACGCCTGGTGCGACGCCCACGGCCTGTCCAAGGACGACTGCTTCGCCAAGTACCTCAAGGTCGGCGGCTCCAGCGAGGGCACGACCGTCCTGCGCTGAGGCGCCCGGGCCCCGGGCCCCCGGCTCCGGGACCGCGTGAGCGCGCCCCGCCGGGGCTTCCTCCCGGGCTTCGGCCCGGCCGAGCTCAGGCGCCCGGGACCCCCTTGAGGGCGAGCACCCGCCTCGCCGCCCGGTCCACCAGGGCCGCGAAGTCCGCGTCGGCCTGCGCCTCGGCCACGAGCGCCCGTGCCATCTCCGGCGCCACCGAGGCGTCAGCGGAGGCCAGCACCACATCCACGCCGGCCCGCACGGCCAGCACCGCCCGCTCAGCCGGGGACCAGTCCTGCATCTGGGCGGCCGCGGACACGTCGTCGGTCATCACCACCCCGGTGAAGCCGAGGTCCCCGCGCAGCATGTCGGTGACGACGACGGGGGAGAAGCAGGCCGGAGCACCGGGGTCGATGAGCAGGTAGGTGGCCGAGGAGACCATGACCGCGCGCGCCCCCGCCCCGACCGCCTCGGCGAAGACGCCGACGGCCGGGTCGCCGTCGCGGACGGTGACCGAGTCGGCCACCCGGGAGGCGGTGTCCGTGTTGTCGGTGACGCGTCCCAGGCCGGGGAAGTGCTTGACCACCGGCTCCACGCCCGCCGAGCGCATCCCCTCGCTGAAGGCGAGGACCCCGGCCGTGACGGTGGCGGCGTCGGTGCCGTATTGGCGCCCCCAGGCGCCGATGGGTGCGTTGGCCGACGGCGCCAGGGTGTCCACGAGGTCCGCGCAGGGAGCGAGGTTCATCGTCACCCCCGCCGCCGCGAGCTCCGCACCCCAGCTGGCGGCGCGGGCGGTCAACACCTCGGGGCCCAGCAGCGCCTGCTCCTCGGGCGCCGGGAGCGCGGAGAGGCCCGGGCCGGACAGGACCTGGACCGCGCCGCCCTCCTGGTCCGTGGCGACGAGCGGTGCCGTCCGGGACGCCAGGGCCGTGTAGGAGGCGATGACGGTCCGCGCGGCCTCGGCGCCGTCGGCGCAGCGCCCGTGCAGGAAGACGCCGCCCGCGTGCGCGGCTGAGACGATGTTGGCGTGCTCCTGTGAGGCGCCCTCGGCCGGCACGCCCACCATGAGCAGCTGGCCCACCCGCTCCTCCAGGCTCCATTCCTCCAAGGGAGAGACGGACGGCGGCGTTGCCGGCTCCGGGGAGGTGGTGGCCGACGGCGTCGCCCGGGGTGAGGGCGGTGCCGAGGCGGTCGCCGAGGGCCCTGCCGCAGACCCGGCATCCGGGGCTCCTGAGCAGGCGGCCAGGGCGCCGGCAGCCAGAGTCCCTGTGAGGACCGTGCGGCGGGTCAGGATGCGCTGTGTCATGGCGCCGAACCTAGTTGAACTGACCGGGGAGGTTGTGAGCGGGGCCGTTCATCTGTCGCGTCTGAAAGCGCGGGTGCGGCTGCCGCTGCGGGCCGCGCGGGTGGGCGCGGGAAGGCCCGCGGGTGGAGCGGTCGTGCTGAGAGCCGGCAGGGGCAGGACCGAGGCCCGGCGCGGGGGACGGGCCACCGGTGGCTGCCGGTGGCGGCGTTCCACGAGGCTCTCGGACAGGTGGGAGGGGGTGGGATCGGACGCCATCGCCGTCGGTCTGGTTACTATCGGAGTCGTGCTCGGCGTGAGCCGCGGCACTCCCGCACCGGAAGGCTCCTCTCGTGGGTACCGAACAGCTTCAGGCGGCCCGTGTCGCGTCCCCCGCGGTCGCGGCGACGACGACCGACCACCACCTCCAGGCGGCGATCGCCGCTGAGCGCCCCGACCTGCACGCCGCGCTCGCAACCAACCCTGCGCTCTACCCCGAGCTGCGTGAGTGGCTGGCGCTGGTCGGATGGCACCCCGCTCCTCACCTGTCCGGGGCCGCGGGGCCGGGGATGGAGCCGACGGCGTCTGCCGCGCCGGTGCAGGGCCAGGTCATCGCCCGCCCCGACGACGAGCCTGCACCGAGCCACGAGCAGTCCGCCACGGTCGTCATCGGTTCCGAGTCCGCTCCGGTGGCCTCGGGGCCTGAGCCGGTGGCCGGGTCTTCCGGCCCGGTGGCCTGGGGGGCTGGTCCGGTGGCCTCGGGGCCTGAGCCGGTGGCCGGGTCTTCCGGCCCGACGGCCTGGGGGGCTGGTCCGGTGGCCTCGGGGCCTGAGCCGGTGGCTGCGTCTTCCGGACCGACGGCCTCGGCGCCCAGTCCGGTGACCTCGGCGCCCGTCGCCACCTCGTCTCAGTCGGCTGGGGACGACGGCTCCGTCATCGACTATGGCGCTGCGACGACAGTCCTCCCAGCAGGAGCCTGGGCCCAGATCGTGGCCGATATGGACAGGGCGTCGAGCCCGGAGGTGCAGGACCCCGTCCTCAACCAGTCCGCGGCGACGACTGTCATGCCTGCGGGTGCATGGAGGTCGGTCGCCGACGCGCAGCCCGATGTGCAGCCCGGTCCGCAGCCGACAGTGGGGTCCGCGCCCAGCGTCCAGGCGGCCGCCCCCTTCCAACCCCACGGTGCGGCACCGGCCCCGCCTCCGAGCTACGCCGCCTATCAGCCTCAGGGTGCGGCACCGGCCCCGCCCCCGGACTACGCCGCCTTCCAGCCGCCCGGTGCGGTCCCTTTCCAGCCGCAGGGTGTCGGGACCTACCAGCCCCAGGCGGCCTCTGGTTCCGCAGGGTCCCGTACGCGCCGGACCTGGGTCTTCGTCGGCCTCGGCGTCGTGCTCGCGCTCGCCGTCGTGGGGGTTGTCGTCGTCGTCCTGCTGTAGGCAGGGCGCCGTCGGCCCCTGCCGGGACACGTGCGGGCGGCTCTACGCCCTCAGCCCCAACCGAGCTCGTGCAGGCGCTCGTCGTCGAGGCCGAAGTGGTGAGCGACCTCGTGGATGACGGTGACAGCGATCTCCTCCACCAGCTCGTCGCGGTCACGGCACCAGCGCTCCAGGGGTCCCTTGAAGATGAGGATCCGGTCCGGGAGCATCCCTGACCAGCCACCGTCGCGCTCGGTCAGTGGTACGCCGTCGTACAGGCCGAGGAGGGTGGGGCGGCCCAGCTCGTCGTAGTCCTCGGCGGTGACATCGTCGGGCTCGGGCTCGTCCTCGACGAGAACGACGACGTTGTCCATGGCGTCACGCAGCTCGGCCGGGATGAGGTCGAGGGCGTCCTCGACCGCGCGCTCGAACTCCGCCTCCGACGTCGTGACAGGACTCATGGCAGCAGCCTGCCACGGCGCGCGCCCCCACGGCGGCCCCGGCGCGCGCCGCCGGTGAGCAGGCTCACGCCTGGGGGATTTGCACCCCCGACGACTCTGCCCTTAATGTTCTATCCGGTTCGAGGCGCGGCGACGCCGAGGGCAACAGGCCCCCATCGTCTAGCGGCCTAGGACCCCGCCCTTTCACGGCGGTAGCACGGGTTCGAATCCCGTTGGGGGTACCGACTCGTGCGAACTTCATATGGCCTTGTGGCGCAGTTGGTTAGCGCGCCGCCCTGTCACGGCGGAGGTCGCGGGTTCAAG
>ERZ772827.1857-NODE-1857-length-10582-cov-3.318704_pt1 | contig 10582 bp, 14 predicted proteins | sample MGYA00580850_ERZ772827 | MGnify/ENA primary metagenome ERZ772827 (study PRJEB29015, sample SAMEA2737950) | human oral metagenome | biome: human oral; feature: human-associated habitat; material: dental | place: China | collected 2145 ...
CCGTCAAATTTTACTTTATGATTGACGGTTTTATCTTTTTTGGATGAGGATCTTTTTTATCATGAGTTACCGCTTTTTCTAGCGCGTGTTTCGGATAGTTTGCGCCTTTTGACGTGTTGCTGATAGCAAGAACTAGAGCTAAAAATAAGACCAACAAAGGCAAAGCTAAAATCACTATTATTCCGACCGTCTTTTTCATTTAGATTTCCTAGTTCGCACTCAAATTTCGCTTGAAAGCAGCCTGATCTCGCCTTGCTTTTACGACATGCGCCCTATTTTTTATTCGTCATTTGATACAAAAAGTTAAAGATTTCGGCGACTGCTTTATAGAGATTTGGCGGGACTTCCTCGTTTAGATCGACCTTGCTTAGAACCTCGACCAGATCGGCGTCCTCTTTGATCGGGATATCGTGAGATTTGGCTAGATTTATGATATTTTTCGCCACTTCGCCAGAACCCGTAGCTAGCACCTTAGGCGCGTTATCCTTTTGGCGGTTGTAGCCAAGAGCCACGGCCTTTTTAGTTTTTTGTACTTTCGCCAAATTTACGCCTTTTTGTCAAAGCCCATATCAAGCTTATCCAGACCGCCGTAAACACCGCTAAGACGTAGCTTTGGCATGGTTTTTAGGCTAAAATTCGACACTATCAAGCCCTGCTCGCCGATAGCCCTTTTTAGCTCCTTCGCGCCGCTTAAAATCAGCTCCTTAAACTCCTCTTTTTGCGTCGCGATCGCAAGGTCGATGTATTTGTTTTCGCTAAGCGCCACCATGATATTGATTTGCCCGAAATTTTGAAAATTTAGATCGATTTGCGCGTAGTGCTTTTGCTTTTTGCCTTGCTTAAACCTGATATTTCCGCCCTCTACGCCCTCCCAGACGTAGGGCAGATAGGTCTGCACGCCGCCAGCGACCGCGGAGGCTAGCTGATGCATCTCGATTTGAGCGAGCAGCTTTGAGGCGGCGTCTTTTACTGGGCTAGCGTCGGGGGACTTTGACTGCATGTTTAAAAGCGCGCTTTTTACGTCGTTTTGCAGCAGCTTTGCCGTCTCTTCGGCGCTTTTTGGCGTCACGGCGCCAAGCTCGCCGCGAGCGATGTTTTGTTGCTTTATTAACTTGCCGACCTCATCTAAGTTATTTTTTGCTTCAAAGCCCGCTTTATCGGCGATTTGCAGGGCGAAATTTAGCTTTCTAGCCGCATTTTGCAGCTTGTCTTGCAGCGTCGCGCCCTCGCTTCCCTCTGCGCCGTCTCGGACGATTTTTTGCGCGAAATCGTTAAATTTATCCTGCGAGGCCGCAAGCGCGCCAAGCTCGTCCGTTAGCTCTTTTAGCGTGCTTTTTAGCTCGGTGAAATTTAAAGCAAAGCCTCTGTTTTGACTTAGTTTTTCGCTATTTAAATTTTGCATTTTTTCGCCAGCATTTGCCAGTAGCTGCGAGATTTTATTTAGCTCGTTGTTTAGCGTTTTTTCGTTTAGGCTTAGTCCGCTGCCACTCATCGCGTTTGCCTGTTTATCCATAAATTTAGCCGCGTTTTCTAATTTATCCGCGATCTCAAAAAGCTGCTTAAACGGCGAGCCCGCTAGCGTATCTTTGGCTGCGGTTTTAGCGTTTTGTAAAATTTGATCAAGCCTCGCAAAGCTTTCGTTCGTGCTTAGGCTGTCATCTTTAGCTAGAGCTGAAATTTGCTCCAAAAGCTGCTGATTTGAGAGATTTTTTATATCGCCAAACAGCTTATTTATCGCGCTAGGTAGATTAAATTTGCCGTTTAGCGCGTCTTTTAAATTTGCCTCCAGCATGATGCCCGAGTTTTTTATCTGCTCGTTTAGCGGCGCGTTTTTTAGATCGGCAACGGGCTTTAAAAACTCCTTTAGTTTAAGCGCGAATTCCTTTAGATCGGGCTCGTTTTCGGCAAGCGCGACGAGGCTTTTCATATCTTTTGCGAGATTTGGCGAGAGCTGGAGATTTTTAGCCTGCGCGGCTAGCTCTTTGGCCTGCGTCGGGCTTGATTTTAGCTCGTTTAAAAGCTTATTTACGAGCTTATCGAGATCCTTTACGGCGTTATCCGCGGCCTCGGAGTCCAAATTTTGCGAGGGTGCTGGCTGATTTTTAAAAAGATTTTTAGTTTCGCCCGCCTGACCCGTCTGTCCGGCGCTTGGGCCGCCAGGACCGCCCGTTTTAGGCAGAGCGCCGCTGACTGCGGCCTGGGTCGCGATTTGCGAGCTTACTGAGTTGCTTACTGATTCCATACGGCTATATCGTCAAATTTGAGATTTTCATTAGCTATTTGCCATCGTGCCGGGGCTGTGCTCAAAGTCGCTTCTGCTTTCAAGCGGAACGGTCTTTTGCGTGAGGCAAAACGCGATGAGAAACGCAAGCAACGCCACGTAAACCCACATAAAGCCGTCAAAGCCTAAAATTTGCATACTAGCACCCATTATCACGGACGAAAGAAGCGAACCGAAAGAGTAGCTAAAAAGCACTGCGCGCCCTACTTCGATGCCTTGGTTTTTGTGCTTTAAAACGTCGTTGGCACGAGCAAGCGATAACGCGTAGAGGCAAAAAGCGCCGGAACCCAAAAAAAACGACAAAACGTACTGCGCGTAGATAGATGGTTTAAGCGCCAAAAAGCAAATAGCCGCACACAGCGAGACGGCAGAGCAGACCATTATCGCAGGACGGCGGCCGAATTTATCCGAGACGCTGCCGATAAAAGAGTGCGCGATAAAGCCGCCCGCCATCGCTATCGTCATAAAAAACGAAACTTCGACCGCGCCGTATCCTTGGAGTAAAACATAAACGCTGCCCATCGTAAAAAAGCCGTTTGTTAGGATGCCTGCTACGATACTGGTGATGAGCGCCAAAGGCACGAGCGCAAAAACTCTCGGGATCGAGACGCTCTTTTTTTCGGGGATCGGCGGCTCTTTGATGCGGATCAAATTTAAAGGAATACTCGAAAACAAAATAAACGCCGCGCTAAGCAAAAGCACGTGCGAAGTGGATAAATTTAGCGATAGCACGAGGATACCCAGCCCAAAGCAGACGTAAAACGTGACCTCGTAAAACGCTAACACTCGCGAGCGAACTTCGTTTCTAGCGCGCGCGTTGAGCCAGCTTTCGATTATCATCAAGATCGAGTAGTAGCAAAATCCCAAACATCCGCGCAAAAAGGCCCAAAAATAGAGATTTTGGCTAAGATCGTGAAACATCGCCGCGATACCAAAAAGCGACGCAAAGATCCCAAAGCTCCTGATGTGGCCGACTTTTGAGACGATTTTATGTGAAAATATCGTAGCCGCCATAGCTCCAACGAAAAATACCGCGATAACAAATCCCGTCTCCAGCTCGCCCGCGCCCATTTTTTTTAGCTCGACGCCCGCAGAGCTGATGATGAGGCCGTTTCCCACAAACAAAAACGCCATCCCCACAAATAGTGCAAACATCGATCTGATCGTTATTATCGAGCTATTTCTCATTGCTTTTTACTCCATATATCAAAGCGCCCGCAGGCATCGCCGCAAGCGCGATCAAAAACGCGGCGATATCGAGGTTGTCGTGCCTTTTTAGCGCTAAAAATCCGACGACCAAAACCGCATACGCGATCAGCCGAAAAGGCACGAATGCGGTAAAGTAGTTGGGCGAATTTTGCTTTAAATTTTGCGCGAAATTTTGCTTTTTTGAGGGCTTAGTTTCGCTGCTTTGATTTGATTCGTTCAAATTTGACTCGTTTGCCCGGCTTAAATTTGACCGACCGCTTTGGCTTGCCTCTTTTAAATTTTGCTCGTCAAATTTAACCAGCTCGTTTTCGTCGTTTAAATTTAGTTTCGCGTTCGCTTTTACCGAGCCGTCCAAATTTGACGCGTCCTGTCGCTTAGCATCTTCGCGGTGCGGGTCATGCCCGTCAAATTTAGCGTTTTCAGCGCGATCAGGAAACTCCTCGTGATTTTCGCCCCATTCGTCTATGTCGTCCTCTGCGGAGGCGTCATAGTCTCGCACGCCGTTTTCTACACGTTTTTTGTAGGCTCTAAAGGTCGCGGCCAGCACCAAAAGCGAGCCCGCAAACGCGACCTGCGAGCTGTAAAACCACGCGCGGCCAAATGCCACCGAGCCCAGCAATAGCAAAGCCTCAAACGCGCCGTAAACGGCAAGGAGCTTAAGATTCACTCATCGTCCTCGTCATTTGCGGGCTTAAATTTATCTTTATCTTTTAGTTCATCTAGGCTTTTTATCTGCGCGTCGTAGGCCTTTTTGATGTTTAGGCCGGCTGCGGCGATACCGACTGCGATGCCCGCAAACAGCGTCCACGTCCAGCCGGTTTCCTTCATCATCCAGTAGCCAAACCCGGCCCCGATAGCAAGCGCCACGACGATAGAAACGCCCAGACTTAGCTGCTCGGCGCCTTTTACGACGTCGCCTAAATTTATCTTCGCCATTAGGCAAATCCCCAGCTGTTTTTCATGCGCTCTTGTATCGCTTCGCGCTCTTTTCTGGCCTCTTTTAGACGCTCTTCTAGATCGGCGATCCTTGCTTTTACCTCGCGCATTTCTTCGTTTTCGCTCGCGTCTTGCGCGACTATCTCGGCAAAGCTCTCGTCTGCGGCCTTAATCGCAAATTTAATATCCTCTTCGCTCATCGCGTCGCAGATAAAGCCCGTCTCAAACTGGCTAGGCGCTAGATAAACGCCTTTTTCAAGCATTTTGGCGTGAAATTTGGCGTAAAGCTTGACGTCGCTTTTTAACGCATCGTCGTAGTTTTTAACCTCGCTTGCGGTAAAGAAAAAGCCAAACATCGAGCCTCGCACCGTCGTTTGTAGCGCGATGCCATGCTTCGTGGCGACGCTTTTTAACCCATGAGCAAACAGTACGGCTAGCTTGTTTAGGCGGTCATAAAGATTGTGATCGGCGAAAATTTTACTCAGGCTTGCGATGCCGGCGGCCATAGCTACGGGATTACCGCTTAGCGTACCCGCTTGATATACGGCGCCTTCGGGACTTAGACAGTCCATGATAGCAGCCTTTCCGCCAAACGCCGCCGCAGGGCAGCCTCCGCCGATCACCTTACCAAATGTTACCAGATCGGCCTCTATGCCGTTAAATTCGAACGATCCATGCCTGCTCGCGCGAAATCCACTCATAACCTCGTCAAATATCAGCACCGCGCCGTTTTCGTCGCAAAGGCGTCTAAGCTCGCTCAAAAACTCGTTATCCGCAGGCACGAGCCCCATATTTCCCGCGATCGGCTCGATGATTAGCGCGCCGATTTTGCCTCTATTTGCCTCAAATATCGCCCGCACGCTAGCTATATCGTTGTAGCGCGCTAGATAGGTGTTTTTCACCACATCTGCCGGCACGCCGCCGCTAGATGCATTGCCGTAGGTCGTCGCGCCGCTGCCTGCTTTTACCAAAAGCGCGTCGCTGTGCCCGTGATAGCAGCCTTCAAATTTTATCAGTCCGTCCTTACCGCTAAAGCCGCGCGCCACGCGGATTGCGCTCATCGTGGCCTCTGTACCCGAGCTAACAAAACGCACCTTTTCTACGTTTTTAAACTCGTCGCAGATTAGTTTGGCTAGCTTTGTTTCTAAATTTGACGGAGCGCCAAAGCTTAGTCCTTTTTTAGCCGTCGCTATCACCGCACTCTCGATATCAGGGTCGCAGTGCCCAAAAATGAGCGGTCCCCAGCTCTGGATGAAGTCTAGATAGCGGTTTCCCTCGATATCTACTAGATACGCGCCCTCGCCGCGGTCCACCACAAACGGCTCGCCGCCTACGCTGCCAAACGCGCGAACGGGCGAATCTACGCCGCCCGGGATATATTTTTTAGCCAGTCCAAAAGCTTCTTTGTTCGTCATTTTTTATCCTTGTTGAAATTTATAACGTATTCGTAAAGCAAATTTATCTCTTCGTCGGTTAGAAAGTAGCTAGGCATCACGCTTCTAGCGCTTAGCACGCCCTCTTTAAACGTCTCAAAATCAAGATTGTTTATCCTGGGCGCTCTTAGCTCGTCGTCGATGACCTGCTTGGTTTTTTTATCGAAATGTCTATATTTTGATATGAGCGAACCCTCGCCGCCCTTGCCGTGACACTTGTCGCAGCCGATGCCGCGCGGGTTTTGATAGAGCATCTTCGCGTATTCGTTTTTCGTGATAAAATCGCTCGCAAACGCCGCGCCGCAAAGCAACCAAAAAATCAGCCAAATTTTCATAAATTCTTTCGCTTTTTCGTAAATTTAATCTAAAATTAGCTATCATACAATCTTTGCGATTAAAAAGTAATAAAGGACGAAAATGACGATATTAGACGGCAAAAACGTAAGCGCGCAAGTAAAAGAAAGAGTAAAAAACGAAGCGCTAAATTTGAAAAATCAAGGCATAGAGCCGGCGCTTGCCGTGATACTGGTCGGCGAGGATAAAGCCAGCCAAACCTACGTCGCGGCAAAAGAAAAAGCCTGCATAGCCTGCGAGATAAAAAGCGTGATGCACCGCTTGCCCGAATCCACGACGCAAAGCGAGCTAATCGCGCTAATAGACGTGCTAAATTTAGACGACGGCATCGACGGCATCCTAGTTCAGCTACCGCTACCAAAGCATATAGATACGAATAAAATTTTAGAAACCATTAGCCCCGCAAAAGACGTGGACGGCTTTGCCGCGATAAACGTCGGCAAGCTAGCTAGCGGACTTGACGGCTTCGTGCCTTGCACGCCGCTAGGCATAATGGAAATTTTTAAAGCCTACGATATAAATTTAGAGGGCAAAAACGCCGTCGTGATCGGACGTAGCAACATCGTGGGCAAACCGATGGCAAATCTACTGCTAAACGCCAACGCGACCGTAACCGTGACGCATAGCAAAACGCGAAATTTAAAAGAAATTTGCGCGGACGCCGACATCCTAGTGGCCGCTATCGGTAGAGCCGATTTCGTAACGGCCGATATGGTAAAAGAGGGCGCCGTCGTAATCGACGTAGGCATAAACCGCATGGACGACGGCAAGCTAAAAGGCGACGTCAAATTTGACGAAGTAGCGCCAAAATGCTCGTTTATAACGCCCGTTCCAGGCGGCGTAGGCCCGATGACTATCGCGATGCTACTGTCAAACACCATAAAATCAGCCAAAAACCGCGCGAAAAAGGCATAAATTTTGAAAAAAGCGTTTAATAAATTTTTAGATTTTTCAAACAGCTGGACGGGCACTGTCATCATCGTCTTGCTCGTGATTTTCTTTGTCGCGCAGGCCTTCGTGATACCGTCAGGTTCGATGAAGGACACGCTTTTAGTCGGCGATCATCTTTTCGTTAAAAAATTTAGCTACGGCATCTCGACTCCGCGCATTCCGTGGATCGAGGTCAAGGTTTTGCCAGATTTTAACGGTAACGGCCACCTCATCGAGGGAGCAAAGCCGCAGCGCGGCGATATCGTGGTTTTTCGCTATCCGCACGATGAAAAGATCCACTACGTCAAGCGAAATTTCGCAGTCGGCGGCGATGAAGTGGTTTTCACCGAAAAGGCGCTATTTTTGCACCCGCACGAGGGCGAGGAGTTTATAAAGGCAAATTTTGACGAAAAAGATATAGTAAAATTTGGCGGTAAGCTTTTCGTACGCGAGCCATATAAATTCGGCGGTATCCACTACGATGAGAAGGTAAATTTATTCGAACTAGCCGTAAACTACCTAAACGCGAGCAAATTTGCCATGCAACCCGTTATCGTAAACGAGCTACCAAGCGTTGGCAACTATCCGTTTAACGCATTTTATTTTCAAGTTCCAGAGGGCGAGTTTTTCATGATCGGCGATAACCGCGACCATTCAAACGACAGCCGTTTTTGGGGACCCGTGGCATATAAAAATATCGTCGGCAAGCCGTGGTTTGTATATTTTAGCTGGGATGATGAATACAAAATCAGATGGAACAGAGTCGGCAAGAGCGTGGACTTTATACAAAACTCGCCTGAGCTACTAAATGCCGCCAGGGCCGAAGCTAAAAACGACGGAAACAAGATCGAATGAACCTTGACAACATCGACTTCGCTCAGGTAGCGATCCTAGTCGCCGTGCTCGTTATCTCCGTCGTCGGGCACGAGATCGCGCACGGATACGCAGCGTTTAAATTTGGCGACTTGACCGCCAAAAATTTGGGGCAGCTAAGTATAAATCCCATAAAACACGTCGATCCGCTGGGTACTATCGTCGTGCCGGCACTCATGTATCTTAGCACGGGAGTGACGTTTGGGTGGGCTAAACCAGTACCCATAAATTTGCGCACGGTGCTTTATAACGGCGGCTATAAGGCCGCTATCATCGTCGCGCTTGCGGGTATCGCATACAACCTTGCTCTTTTTGCGTTAGCGTTTTGCGCGTTTAAATTTATCGGTTTTAAGGGGTTTTTTGATAGCTTGGTAGCGGAGTTTGTTTTCATGCTCGCAGCCGTAAATTTAGTCCTAGCTCTCTTTAACCTCTACCCCATCCCGCCTCTTGACGGCTCCAAAGCACTTGAGTATCTTTTACGCATTTTTGGGCTTCACGGCGCGGCAAACTGGCTAAATAGCATGCAAAGATACGGCTTTATCGCGCTAGTTATCATCGTGGTCTCGCCGCTAAAGGATTATTTTTTCGAGCCGATACGATACGCCGTGGCAATCATGAGGATGTTTTTGTAAACGGCAAATTTTAAAATTTAGCCTAAATTTCGCTCCTAAAGGCTCGCGGCGAAATTTTACTTTAATGCTTTTTTGCTATAATTAAGCATTTTTTAGCTTATGGAAATTTCATGAAAATAGACAAAATTTTTATCGCGAGCGACCACGCGGGCTTTGATCTTAAGGCGCAAATTTGCGAGCTTTTAAAAAGCGAAGGTTTTAGCGTATGCGACCTAGGAACGCATAGCAAAGATAGCGTCGATTATCCAGATTTTGCCGAGCTTATGACGCAAAATTTACGCGGCGAGAACGAATACGGCGTGCTAATCTGCGGCACGGGTATCGGCATCAGTATCGCGGCCAACCGCCATTCGCACGTTCGCTGCGCGCTTTGTCACGACGTCACCACGGCAAAACTAGCGCGCGAGCACAACGACGCAAACGTGCTAGCCATGGGCGCTAGAACGATCGGCGACGCGGTCGCGGCAGATATGATAAAGGCCTTTTTCGCTACCGAATTTGCCGGCGGCAGGCACGAAAGACGCGTGAAAAAGCTAGGAGGCGAGAAATGACCGATTGGCTCGTACTTACGGTTTTGATCTGCATTTGTATCTATCTCACCGTTATGGTGTTTTACTTTAAAACCTTGCTTAAAAAAGAGCGCGCGACGCGCGATTTTATGAAAAACAATCTCCAAGATACCGAAGTCGTCATCCGCAAGCTGCAAGTCCAACTCCAGCGCGGCCTGGGTAACATCGACATCCTCACCGACGAACTAAACAAAGTCAAAAACGATGCCAACGCCCTTCGCACCAGAAACTCGCAGTACCGCCTGGAAAACGACAAACTCCGCCAGCGCATCCGCGAGCTAGAGGGCAAAATCGAAGCGCTACTATAAATCAAATTTAAAGGCAAAAAATGAAAGAACTAGACAAAGCGGGGAAGGAATTTTTATTAAATTCTATCCGCTGTATAAACGATTTTCCAAAGCCGGGCATAGTATTTCGCGACATCACGACGCTGCTAAACAACAAAGAGGCGTTTAATTTTTTAATGGATCATCTAGTTGCCAGATACGAGGGTGCCGATATCGATTTCATCGCCGGCATCGAGTCGCGCGGATTTATATTCGCAGCGGCTTTGGCGGCTAGACTGCGGCTACCTTTCGTGCCGATTAGAAAGCCTAAAAAACTGCCCTACATCACGATCTCGCAAAAATACAGCCTAGAATACGGCGTAGACGAAGTACAAATTCACGTTGACGCATTCGGCGAGAAAGCGGGCGCAAAAGTGCTTTTAATCGACGATCTAATCGCTACGGGCGGAACCGCAAAAGCAAGCGTAGAGCTAATCAATCAAACAAACGCCGTTTGCGTGGAGGCCTGCTTTTTGATAGATTTAAAGGAGCTCGGCGGTAGCGAAAATTTACGCCCTCTAACCAAAATTTACAGCATACTAGAGATCTGAGATGGAAGAATTTTTCATAAAACTACTCATCGAGTACGGCTACATCATACTTTTCGTCTGGTGCATAATGGAAGGCGAAATGGCGCTCATAATGGCGGGCATCCTCTCTCATCAAACGCATATGCATATCGCGCCGGCCATCTTCGTAGCAGGTCTGGGCGGCTTTGTCGGGGATCAAATTTACTTTTATCTAGGCCGCTATAACAAAAAATATATCGCCAAAAAGCTTCATACCCAGCGCCGAAAATTCGCCATCGCGCATATAATGCTGAAAAAATACGGCTGGCCGATCATCTTTATCCAGCGCTATATGTACGGCTTTCGCGTCATCATACCGATGACCATAGGCTTAACCGGATACAGCGCGAAAAAGTACGCGTTTATAAACCTAATAAGCGCGTGGTGCTGGGCCGCGATCACGATAATCCCCGCGTGGATCCTCGGCGAGCACATACTTGATATACTGCACAAAGCAAAAGAGCACTGGT
>ERZ772827.1861-NODE-1861-length-10571-cov-5.444846_pt1 | contig 10571 bp, 10 predicted proteins | sample MGYA00580850_ERZ772827 | MGnify/ENA primary metagenome ERZ772827 (study PRJEB29015, sample SAMEA2737950) | human oral metagenome | biome: human oral; feature: human-associated habitat; material: dental | place: China | collected 2145 ...
ACCGCGGTATCATCACCTCCGGCATCACCATCCTGCACCAGGGCGCCTACTCGCCTACGCGCGAGGAGGTTGCCGATGTCCTGGCCGCTGACCCGACGCTGCAAGGCTGACGGGGGAGTACCTCTCAACTGATGGGTGTGGGCCCGGCCGAGCGGCTGGGCCCACACCCATATCCGCTGGTCTGTGGTCACTGCGCGATTCTCGGACGCGCTTGTCACTGTGAACAAGTAGTCATATGCTTGCAGAGGTCTCATAGTGTTCCGTGGAACACGTCATTTTCGGTCTTGGTATTCGTGGAGGTGACGCGTGGCTGACGTTGGCTTTGACTCTGATAACGGCTCCGTTAAGGACTTGAGCCCCGCTCCGCGAAAGGACGATGGATGGGACCCGCGTCAATGGTGAAGGCGACACGAATGCCTCGTAAGAGCAGACGCGTATGGGGCGCTTCTACTGCCGCCCTCGTCATCGCCGCTGGTGTCACCACGCTCCCAGCCGTTCCAGCCCAGGCAGACAATACGATCAGCGCGGCGGACCAGCCGTACTTCGGGTACTACCACCTGGATCAGGCCAGGGCGAAGGGGTATACCGGAAAGGGCGTAACCATAGCCATCGTCGATGGAGAGGCAGATGCTACTGTGCCCGAGCTTAATGGCGTGGATATTCACAACAAATCAACGTGTGAAGTTACCTCTTCCGCCTCCTCTAAGACCCATGGCACTGCAGTTGCTTCGATCTTGGCGTCATCTGTCTATGGAGTAGCTCCCGAGAGTTCACTTTTGACCTATCAGATCCCCGCCACTAGTAGGGGAGATTCTGCATCTCCGGCGTGTGCCGGTGCTCAAAATGGCCTTTCTAAAGTCAGCATCCCATGGGTCCTCAACCAAGCGATGAATGACGGCGCGCAAATCGTGAATTTCTCAGCCTCCAGCTCGCTTCAGGGGGACGAGCTGAAATGGACTGTTGCACGGGCGATGACCAAGGGTGTGATCATCACAGCTGCCGCTGGAAATGAAGCAACGGACGAAAACTCAACGTCGCTCTCACAGTGGTCTGGAGTTGTCGGCGTCAGTGCTATCGGTATCGATGGCAACCGTCAGGACTATTCGTCGTGGGGGCAGGGGGTGTCAACAACTGCAGTTGGCGGTCCGGTCAAAATGCATGACTTTGCGACGAATCAGATTGTTGAGTCGTCGGGTACGTCATTTTCATCTCCCATTGTCGCCGGTGTCCTCGCACTCGCCCGCCAGAAGTGGCCGAGCGCGACTTCCAACCAGCTGCTTCAGCTCCTCGTCAAGACGGGTCTGAACCCCGACCACACCTGGAATCAGTACACCGGCTACGGCGGCATCGATCCGGGGGCAATCCTCAATACGGATCCCACGACGCTACCTGATGTCAATCCACTCGCTGACAGGGGGAATGGATCGAGCCCGACACCTGACGAAGTTCAGCAGTATGCGGACGGCGTTGTCAGCCCCCTCCAGATCGTCAACGACAACTCGTATTCCTACAGGGGCTTTGACGAATCCTTGATCACCGATCCGTTGGTCACGGTTCCCACGCACCTGGGAACCAGCCCCCGCTATCACGCAAAATAGGCGCGAAATAGAAGCTGATAAAGCGGTGGGGTGGCCGGGAGCAATCCCGGCCACCCCACCGTCACGACTAGAAGAGTGCGTCAGCCGATCGTCGCGATCGCGAAGGTGATCGGAACGCCCGAACCGTCGCGGCGCTCGTCCTCGGCGGGCAGCTCCACAGGCGAACCGTCCGCGGATGCGGCCCGTGCCGGCTTGGTGCCAACCCACGCGATATCCAGGCGATCCTCGCCGCGCAGGAAGCGCTGGCAGCGCACGCCCTGGCCGCCTCGACCCTTCGTGGGGTAGCACTCGAAAGGCGTCACCTTCACCGTCGTCTGGCCCGTTCCCGGCAGCGCGCCCAGCGCCGCGGCCACCGTCACCACGACGGCGTCAATGGGAGCCTCGACCACCCAGAAGCCCAGGGCCTCGGCCCCGGGGTTCAGCTTCATGCCGGCCATGCCGCCGGCCGTGCGGCCCTGCGGGCGCACCTTCGCGGCGGGGGTGCGCAGCAGCTGCGCGTCCGACGAAATAAACACCAGGTCCGCCTCGTCCGAGCATCGATCGAAGCCCACGAGACGGTCGCCGTCCTCCAGGGCGATGACCTCCCACTCGTCACGCTGCAGCACGTCCGGGCGCAGGCGCTTGACCGTGCCGCGAGCCGTGCCCATCGCGACCACGTCGGTGCCCTCGGGATCGAGCAGACCCACGGCGGGAACGTCCGTGTGCAGGAGGAGCGACGCGGGCATCGCCCCTGCAAGGGACAGGCCCGTCTCAAAGCGGGGGAGCGCCGGCAGATCCACGACGTCGATGCGGTGGGCGACGCCGTCCTCCGTCACCACGGCAACCTGCGAGCGGGCCGTCGACGGCAGCTGTACGCGCCAGCCGTCCGACGCCGCGCGCGGACCGGGCTCCAGGGGATCCCCGCCCTCGACGCGGGCGAGAGCGCCCGTGGAGGACAGGACCACGACGCACGGGTCGTCCGGGATCTGCAGGTCCAGGCCCTTACCGGAACGCGACACCGACGGCAGGGCCGCCAGCGCGGCATCGTCGGTGGCCGCAGCGCCCACGGGCGTGCCCGTCGAGGCCAGCAGCAGCGTGCGACGCGGCGTACCCAGGCGATCCGAGACCTCGCGCAGCTCCTTCTTCACGAGAGCGCGCAGCAGCTCCGGATCCTCCAGGATCTCGCGCAGCGACGCGATCTTCGCCAGCAGCTCGTCGCGCTCGGTCTCCAGCTCGATGCGCGAGAACTTCGTGAGGCGACGCAGGCGCAGCTCGAGGATGTAGTTGGCCTGGGCCTCGGACAGGTCGAAGGCCGTCATGAGGCGCTCGCGCGCGATCTCCGCATCATCGGAGGAGCGAATGATGGCGATAACGTCGTCGATGTCCAGGATCGCGATGAGCAGGCCCTCGACCAGGTGCAGGCGATCCTCGCACTTCTTCAGGCGGAAGCGGCTGCGGCGCGTCGTGACGTCCAGGCGGTGATCCAGGAAGACCTGTAGCATTTCCTTCAGGCCCAGCGTGCGCGGCTGGCCGCCCACGAGCGCCACGGCGTTGATCGAGAAAGAATCCTCCAGAGGCGTGCGCTGGTAGAGCTGCTGGAGCACGGCCTCGGGGTTGAAACCGTTCTTTACTTCGATGACCAGGCGCAGGCCGTGGATACGGTCGGTGAGGTTCTGAACCGAGGAAATGCCCTTGAGGCGTCCCGCGTTCGCGTTTTCCTTGATCTTTTCGATGACCTTTTCGGGGCCCACCATGTAGGGCAGCTGCGTGACGATGATGCCCATCTTGCGGGCGGTCACGCGCTCGATCTGGACCTTCGCGCGTGTCTTGAACGCGCCTCGGCCCGTCTCGTAGGCCTCCTTGATGCCCTCGAGGCCGACGATGACGCCGCCCTCGGGCAGGTCAGGGCCGGGGATGTAGCGCATGAGGTCTGCGACCGACGCAGACGGGTTATCCAGCAGGTGGATAGCGCCAGCGATCGTCTCCGACAGGTTGTGTGGGGCGACATTCGTCGCCATGCCCACGGCGATGCCCGAGGCGCCGTTGACCAGCAGCTGGGGGAAGGCCGCCGGCAGGACGTCCGGCTGCATGAACTGGTTGTCGTAGTTGGGGACGAAATCGACCGTGTCCTCATCCAGGCCCGTCACCAGGTCCAGCGCGGCGGGCGCCATGCGCGCCTCGGTGTAACGCGCGGCGGCAGGGCCGTCGTCCAGAGAGCCGAAGTTACCGTGTCCATCGACCAACGGAACACGCAGGTTAAAGGGCTGCGCGAGGCGCACCAGGGCCTCGTAAATCGCGGAATCGCCGTGCGGGTGGAGCTTACCCATGACCTCGCCGACGACGCGCTGGGACTTCACGTGCCCCTTGTCGGGGCGCAGCCCCATCTGATCCATCTGGAACAGGATGCGGCGCTGTACGGGCTTAAGTCCGTCGCGTGCGTCGGGAAGCGCACGCGCGTAGATCACGGAGACGGCATACTCCAGGAAGGACCCACGCATCTCATCGGACACGTCGATCTCTGTGATGTTCTCGTCCTTCTCAGGGATGTCGACGACCTGGTCCTTCTTAGCCATACGCGCAATTATTGCTCGGCTTGGCGCTCATTTCGACTGGCGCGCCGCTTCGGGGCACAATTGGGGCATGGACACATGGACCCGTATCGAACGTGGGGGCTTCTACCCCAAGGCCGTGCAGCGTGCGCTGCGCCGCGCTCTGGGCGCCGCGGAGCCGCTGGCGACGCTGTGCCAGGTGGATACGGGTTTCGACCGCGGATCGGTATTCCGCCACCTGACCGTCGCCTCGCTGACGGATCGCGCCATCGTCCAGCTGCACGTCGATGAGATGGACGGCGGATCGGCGACGATCGCGACGGCCGTACACCGCGTGAGTGACATTGCCGGATACTCCACGATGGAGGTCTACACCGACCCCGAGAACGCGACCGGCCTGTCCGAGATGACGATCGCGCTGGACCTGAAGGGCGCGCGCCGCCTCGACCTCGAGCCCGCCCGCTGCGACGACCCCAATTGCATGGCCGACCATGGTCTGACGGGCACGTCCTTCCCCGACGACATGACGTTCCGGATCTCTGCGGCCGTCGACGGGCAGGATGCCCTCGACGAGGCCATGGTCTTCGTCGATCATCTCGCTGTACTGATGGGCACCCGCAGTGAGTGAGCGGGAACTGACGCTGGACCTGCCCGGCGCCGACCTGCCCGGCGCGGGGGATCCGGTCATCACGGATATCGTTGCGGGCGCCCTCTCGTCGATTGACGCCGATCTGCCCGGCGCATCTGCTCAGGCGGCTGCAGCCCTCGGTATCGAGGCCGGGGCGGCTCAGCTGCTCCTGATCCTGGTTGACGGCCTCGGGTACGAACTCATCCACGAATACGCCGGGCATACTCCGACGCTGCGCCGACTGCGCGGGGACATACGGTCGATCCACACGGTCGTCCCCTCGACGACGGCCGCGGCGATCACGGCTTTCGGGACGGGTGCTCGCCCAGGAGCGACCAACATGGTGGGCTTTTCTGTCGCCTACGGTGGCGGTGTCATGAATCTGCTGGCCATGGAGGGTGGGCCCGCGCCCACCGAGTGGCAGCCCGTCCCCACGTACTTTGAGCGTCTCGCTGCGGTGGGCGTGTCCTCGGCGGTCGTCTCGCCGGCTCGTTTCGCGGGATCCGGGCTGACGGGTGCCGCCCTGCGCGGAGCGCGTCACGTGCCTGCGGAGACGCTCGACGAGCGCGTGAGCGCCGCCCTGCGCGAGCTGCGCGCGGGAACGCCCGTCGTCTACCTCTACTGGTCCGAGATCGATCACGCCGGACACGGCTCGGGGGTCGGCTCAGACAGCTGGATCGGGCGCCTTGAAGAGTTCGATGCGGGCCTCGCTCGGCTGTTGAGGTCGCTGCCTGCGGGCGTGCGAACCGTCATGACGGCCGACCACGGCATGATCAACGTCGACGCCGCGCAGATCCTCGACGTTGCCTCCACGCCCGCCCTGCGTGAGGGCGTGCGCATCGTCGCGGGAGAAACGCGTGCGGTGCACGTCCACGCCGAGGAAGGACGCGCTGACGAGGTGGAGACGCGCTGGCGCGACGTCCTGGGGGAGAGCGCCTGGATCGTGTCCGGCGAGGCTCTCAGCGCCCTCATCGGCGCGGGCGACGGCACGTCGGTGATCGGAGACTTCCTCGTTCTCGCACGAGGCAGAGGCGGGGTCGTCGACTCGCGCACCCAAAGCGCATCGGCGATTGCGATGCCCGGCGTGCACGGCTCGCTCACCTCCACGGAGATGCGCATTCCCGTCATCGCGCTGTCGTGAGCGTACTCGCTCAGATGCGAATACGAACGGTGGCCGCCCTCGGAGGAGAGCAGCCACTACGACAAACGAGTGCTTAGGACTTTGAGCCGAACAGGATCTCGTCCCAGCTGGGCACGGACCTGCGGTTCTTCTTCGACGATGCGCGAGCCATGCGCGAGCCCGTGACACCCTGGGACGGCACGGCGCCCGTCGCGCCTTCCTCCGCCTTCGCGGGAGCCGCTTCTGCCGCAGTGACGGCCTTCATGGGAATCGCTGGAGTGGACTGCTCCTCAGCCTTGGCTTCCTCAGCCGTGTCATCCTCGGAGGAAGCGGCGCTGTCGGAGAGCCACGGCAGGACGCCCGACGAGGTCGGGGCCTCGTTCTTCGGCAACCGCGAAGCCACGGGAATAGAGCCGGTTGCCGCGGGGCGAGCCGACGGAATCTGCCCGGTCGCGGGGAACAGCGCGTCCTCGGATTCCGGTGCCGGTGCCTCGGCCTTCGTGCGAGCCGACGCGAGCGAATAGATGCGGGCCGAAATAGGCCCGGTGGAAGTGTCGGGTTCGGCGATCTCGGGCTCGTCCTCGCCTGCGATTGCGGCCAGGTACTCGGCTTCCTCGTCGACCTCGTCATCCAGATCCAGGTCAATCTGCTGGCGCTTGCCGCGCACGGCGTTGAGCTGATCGAGGATCGCCTCGCGGTTACGCAGATCCTCAGCGTCCGGATCCGGTGCGGGAGTGGGTGCTGTGCGCGGCAGGGGAGTGAAGATTGACGCCGTCGGAGAGACGGATACCTGCTCGGTCAGCCACTGGGCTTCCTGGTCGATGGCCTCCAGGGACCCTGAATTGGACAGGTGCCAGTGGGCCGCATGCTCGGCGGCACCCTGCACGAACGTCACGATGATCTGCCAGGGCTGGCCTGCCTCGCGGGTCGCAGCCCACTCCAGGGAAGCCGGATCGACGCCGCGTGCTGCCAGGCGATCGACGACAAGATCACCCATCGTCGGGCCACCCTCGCCGACACGAACGGCGCGCGCACGCGTGAGCGCATAATCCTTTTCGGCCTGCACGGGAGCCTCAAAGCGCTCGACCGCGCTGACTTCCAGTCCGTGCTCGGACGCAATCTCCTGAGGAGTTGCACCAGCGCGCAGGAGAGCCTGAATGTCACGAGGAGCGAGGGTGGGGCGAGCGGGAGCAAGCTCCACCCGCGGACGGTCGCGGCGCGTCGCACCGCGGAGCTCGTCCGAGATCAACACCGAATAACGTTCACCCTGGGCATCGGTGAGCACCAGGGACTCGCCATCGGCGCTGGTCCCGAGCAATTCGAGCTCAATCATCACTTCCTCCTCAAACGTCTAGGTCGAATCGTCTCAAATAATGCTCAGAATGTCGCGTAGCTGGGCGCGTGTCACACATACGATGGCACATTACTCTCACAAGTGTTATCCTCCCTGCGCATAGACCACTCGCGCAAACCGGCTCGAGAGGCGAAAGGGGAGAACCATGGCAACCGATTACGATGCGCCGCGCAAGAACGAAGACGAGGTCGCAGAGGACTCGATCGAGGAGCTGAAGTCCCGTCGCAACGACGCCGGCTCCGCCGAGATCGAGGAAGACGAGAACGAGGCCGCCGAGAATTTCGAGCTTCCTGGCGCCGACCTGTCAAAGGAAGAACTGACCGTTCACGTCGTTCCCCGTCAAGAAGACGAGTTCACCTGCTCGCAGTGCTTCCTCGTGCACCACGCGTCGCAGCTCGACCACGTGGACGCCAACGGCGCCCCCGTGTGCACCGAGTGCGCGATGTGAGGTAGGACGATGTTCGGACGCAAGAAGAAGACTGTCGAAGAAGAGATCGAAGAGGTCGAGGCCCTGCCTCGCCTGAGCGACGAAGACGCGGACATCTGGAGTGAGCCCGGTCCCCGTAACTACGGTGAGGTCGACGCCTCCGACGGCTACGTCGACATGGGATCCATCCTGTTTCCTGCGGTTCAAGGCATGCAGCTTCGCACCCAGGTCGCCGACGACGGCACGACCGTCCTGCAGATCCTCGTCGTACTCGGTAGCTCGGGCATCCAGATGAGTGTCGCCGCCGCGCCCCGTTCCGGTGGCGTGTGGGAGGAACTGCGCGAAGAGATCCGCAAGGGCTTCGAAGATCAGGGCGCCAAGGTCGCCGACTACCCGACGCGTTACGGCAACGAGCTGCTCGTCGACATGCCGATGCAGATGCCCGACGGACGCTCCGCGACCTCGCGCATGCGCATCATCGGTCGTGAAGGCGACCGCTGGTTCGCCCGCATCGACATCCTCGGCCCTGCCGCCGCGAACGCGGAAGCCGGCGTCGAGATCGAGAAGGTCATCGACCGCATCATCGTGCGACGCGATGACCACCCGCGCACGCGCCTGGAGCTGCTGCCCGTGCATCTGCCCGCGGGCGCTCAGGAAGGCTGACATGGCCTCGTGGATCGCTCGGGTCGGCGCCGCCCTCGGCCTCGACAAGGACACGCGTTCCCTGGACGCGGCCCTCGACGAGGACTCGGCGCGCGCCGCCCGCGGGGTCACGCCGATTCGCGACGTGACCGACCGCTCTCACGCGCTCGTGTTCGGCACCCTGTTGGGCATGACGTATCCGCCCGAGGAAGGCGCCCAGCGCGTGCTCGTTGCGACACTCTATGACGGCACCGACACGCTCGAACTGCGCTGGCCCGGACGATCCTCCATCCCCGGGCTCAGCGTCGGCCAGCGCCTCGAGGTCGAAGGCACCGTGGGGCGTTCGGGGGATCGCCTCGTCATCATCAACCCCCTGTATCGCGTGATCGCGGGGGAAGGCTGATGCCGACCCCGCGCTGGATGAGCCAGGCAGCCTCCGATGACTTCTCGTGGTCCGACGCGCTCGGAGGCACGCGCGGCGTCATCGAAGCAACCGCACCCGGCCTCGTGTTCGTTGTCGTGTACGTGGCCACGCGTGCGCTCATCCCCACGCTGATCGCGGCGTCGTGCGTTGCGCTCCTTGCCTGCGTAATCCGCCTCGTTCAACGCCAGGGGCTCCAGCAGGCCCTGTCCGGGCTGTTCGGCGTCGCCATCGGCGTCATCTTCGCGGCCGCTACGGGGCGCGGAGAGAATTACTTCGCGTGGGGCATCGTCACGAACATCGCCATGGCCCTCGTCTTCGCCGTGTCCGTCCTGCTCCGGAGAGGCCTCGTCGCCCAGTTCTACGGCCCGCTGACCGGCCTGGCGAAGGGATGGCAATCAGATCCCACGTACGCGGACCTGCGCCGCAGCTGCAACCTGCTGACGTGGATGTGGGCCGGTATCTTCGCACTGCGCGTCCTCGTCCAGGCACCCCTCTGGCTTGGTGGCCAGGTCGCGGCACTCGGCGTGGCCAAGCTGGTCCTCGGCCTGCCGCTCTTCGCGCTCGGCGCATGGGCCACCTGGTGGGGCCTGCGCCGCTACTCCTCGTCCTCCCCGGATTCCTCCGAGGCGGGGGAAGCGACCAACTGACGCAGATTCGCCAGTTCGGCGGCGTCCGCGTCGGGCACGAGCAGAAGCAACTCGTCGGCGGCCTCGAATACGTCGTCGGCGCTCGGAGTGAGCGGACGACCGTCTCGCAGGAGCGCGGCCAGCACCGAGCGCGGAGGCAACTCGAGGGAGTGGACGCGCTTGCCCACGACCGGGGAATCCTCCGGCAGGATGAGGGCGTGCATGGACACGGCCGCCGTGTTGAAGGAGAAGAGACGCACCGGGATGCCAACCGACACCGCCTCTTCGACGAGAGAGGTCATGATGCGCGGCGTCGACACGGACACGTCCACGCCCCACGCCTGATCAAAGAGCCACTCGTTCTTCGGGTTGTTCAGGCGCGCGACCACGCGGGGCACCGCGAACTCCGTCTTCGCCAGCAGGGAGATCACCAGGTTCGCCTTGTCGTCACCCGTGGCGGCGACCATCACGTCGGCCTCATCCACGCCCGCGTCGTGCAGGGCATCGGGCGAGCACGCGTCGGCGAGCACCCAGTCCGCGTCCGCCACGGAGGAAATACGCAGCTTCTCGGGCATGTTGTCGATCAGTGTGATGTCGTGACCGTGGGCGAGAAGCTCTAGGGCGACGCTGCGCCCCACCGAACCTGCTCCAGCAATGACGATCTTCATGCTCATTCCTCCGTGTTGGGCGGGCTGGCCAGCTGATCGCGCAGCGCGGCCGTGTCCGTCCCATTGATCGCAAAGTAGAGTTGGTCGTGCTCCTGCACGACCAGGTCAGGTGACGCCGTGCGAATCGATCCCAGGCGCGAGGTAAACACGATCCGGTAGCCCGTCAGCTCCTCGACGAGCTGGAAGCTCAGGCCGTACCAGCTGGGGGAGGGCGTCGCGTTGACGAGGCCGACCGCGCCGGTCGGGTGGGACCAGATGAGCGACGCGTCCGGCGGCAGCAGGCGGCGCATCACCGACTCGGTGGTGCGCTGCACCGAGGCGACCGTCGGGATGCCGAGGCGCTCGTACAGGTAGGCACGCGTCGGGTCGTAGATGCGTGCGACGACGTGCTCGACGTGAAAGACCTCACGTGCGACGCGCGCGGCAATAATGTTCGAGTTATCACCCGATGAGACGGCCGCAAACGCATACGCGTCCTTGATGTTCGCTTGACGCAGGCAGTCGCGGTCCATGCCCACGCCCGTCACGCGACGACCGGAAAAGTCCGGCGACAGAC
>ERZ772827.1862-NODE-1862-length-10571-cov-4.485736_pt1 | contig 10571 bp, 10 predicted proteins | sample MGYA00580850_ERZ772827 | MGnify/ENA primary metagenome ERZ772827 (study PRJEB29015, sample SAMEA2737950) | human oral metagenome | biome: human oral; feature: human-associated habitat; material: dental | place: China | collected 2145 ...
AGAACTTCGATGCACCGGGGTCGCCCTGACGCCCCGAACGGCCGCGCAGCTGGTTATCGATGCGCCGCGACTCGTGCCGCTCCGTACCGACGATGTAGAGTCCGCCAAGATCCTCGACGCCCTCGCCGAGCTTGATATCCGTGCCGCGGCCCGCCATGTTCGTAGCGATGGTCACAGCGCCCTTCTGCCCCGCGTTTGCGACGATCTCTGCTTCCTTCTCGTGGAACTTCGCATTCAGCACGACGTGCGGTATGCCGTTTTTCTTGAGGACATTCGACATCTCCTCGGACTGCGTGATCGAGGTCGTGCCGATGAGGACGGGCTGTCCCGTCTCGTGGATCTCCTTAACCGCACGGCCGACGGCGCGGTACTTTGCCGCCTTCGTCTTGTAGATGACGTCCGGCTCGTCGATGCGCTGGATGGGTTTGTTCGTCGGGATAACGATGACGGGGAGGTTGTAGATCTTGAGGAACTCGTTCTCCTCGGTCTTTGCCGTGCCCGTCATGCCCGCAAGCTTGTCGTACATACGGAAATAGTTCTGGAACGTAATGCTCGCGAGCGTCTGCGATTCGCGCTGAATCTTGACGCCCTCCTTCGCCTCGATCGCCTGATGCAGACCATCGGAGTAGCGGCGCCCCTCCATGAGACGCCCCGTGAACTCATCGACAATGATGATCTCATCATCGCGCACAACATAGTCGCGGTCGCGGTGCATCAGCGCCTTCGCACGCAGTGCCGCCGTGAAGCAGTGCGACATCTCGATGTTTTCGGGCGCGTAGAGATTTGTGATGCCGACGAGCTTCTCAATCTTCGGCACGGCACTGTCTGCAGGCGCAACGGTCTTCTGCTTCTCATCGACCGTGTAGTCCTCGCCCTCCTTCAGGTGGCGCACCGCCTCCGCCATGATGCGGTAGTTGTCCGTGGACTTCGTGCCCGGCCCTGAGATGATGAGCGGCGTGCGCGCCTCGTCGATGAGGATGGAGTCCACCTCGTCGACGATGGCGTAATGCAGCGGACGCTGCACCATCTGGCTCTCAGAGAGTACCATGTTGTCGCGCAGGTAGTCAAAACCGAACTCGTTGTTCGTACCGAACGTCACGTCCGCCGCGTATGCCGCTTTGCGCTCGGGGAAATCCATGTTGTGCGCGATCAGTCCCACGGACAGACCGAGGTAGCGGTAGAGCTTGCCCATCCACTCGCTGTCGCGGCGCGCGAGGTAGTCGTTGACCGTGACGACGTGGACGCCCTTGCCCTCAAGCGCGTTGAGGTAGACCGCTGTCGTCGCGACGAGTGTCTTGCCCTCACCCGTGCGCATCTCCGCGATCCGCCCCTCGTGGAGGCAGATGCCGCCGATCATCTGCACATCGAAGTGGCGCATGCCGAGCACGCGGCGCGAGGTCTCACGCACGACAGCAAACGCCTCGGGCAGAATCTCCTCCATCGTCACGCCCTCTGCAAGCTGTTCACGGAACTTGCGCGTGTAGCCTGTGAGTTTATCATCGGTGAGGTTTGCCATCGCGGGCTCGAGCGCATTGATCTGCTCAACAATCGCCGTATAGCGCGCGATCTCCTTGTCATTGTTGTCGCCAAGGAAGCGTTTGAGAATCGAAGATATTCCAAACAAGTAGTTTCACACTCCTGTATGTATGATAGCCGTATAATAAAAGGGTTCGCTGAAAGACAGTATTCGTTTCATTATAACACAAAGCCCCCGCCTTTGCACACGAAATGTTGCAGGGGCAGGGGTGGTGTCTTATGCGAAAGAGTATCTTGAAATGAATTTTCTGTTCTATCTTTCATATACAAGGTTCACGAATGAAACGTCCTATGGGAATGGCCGGACTGCCTTGCACATCCGTTCTCTGCTTTACGCCTCTTTCTTCTTCCCGCCCAGCAGTTCCTTTGCGAGTCCGCGCAGATAGCTCATGACGAGGCGGACATCCTCGAAGGTCTGGCGCCCCTTCTTCGTAACGAGACCGCTGTTGATAAAGATGGGGTCGATCAGCGGGATCTGGACGAAGTTGTCCGCGGGCAGCACAGACGGCCGTGCGAGGAAGGTCGACCCGATGCCCGCGTGCACGAGATTCTTGACCGTGTGCAGATAGGGCGAGTAGTGGACGACATTTGGCTTCTCGCCGGCACGCCCATAGGCATCCTGTACGAGGCGATCCACGAAGAAGCTGCTGTCGAGCATGACGAGAGGCTCGTCGCGCAGCTCCACGATGCTAAGGGAGTGCCGCTTTGCCAATGGATGATCCGGCCGCGTGACGAAGGCGCACTCGCAGTCAAAGAGCTTTGCATAGGAGAGTCGCGCGCTGAAGTCCACGGTGTAGTTCGTCAGCGCAAAGTCGAGTTTTTCCTCCTCGACCATCTGCAGAGCACTGACACCGCCCGTTTCGATGATCTCGAGCTCGATTTCTGGATGTGCGCGGCGGAAGTCGCCAAGGATGTGCGGCAGGAATACGACCCCGAGCTGCAGAGGCATCGCCAAGCGCACCTTCGCGTGCCGGTGTGCCATGTCGCGGATCTCATTGTCGAGGCGTGCGACCTCCGTGAGAATGTAGGAAACCTTGCCGAGGAGCTTGGCTCCGTCGGTTGTAACCGTGATCTTGCGTCCCTCGCGATGAAAGAGGTTCAGCCCAGTCTCTGCCTCGAGCGCCTGCATGGCGACGGTAACCGTCGGCTGGGAGACGTGGAGATGCTCCGCCGCCTTTGTGATGTTCTGCCACTGACAGACCTCGTAGAAATACCGCATCTGAACCAACGTCATCCGAAATCATCTCCCAACGTGTACAGCGAACCTTGTAGCTTATTTATTCAAACTATCCATGCATTAGTTTACTATATATGCATCTCAATGAACAGTACAAATATCACAGGCACATAAAATTATTTTATAGGTTTTGCCTATTTTCCATCAAAAAGAGATATTTTTCTTTCACGCGAAATCGTGCTAGATTTATTACAATTCAATAAGCGCTGCGGCGCAGTCCATAGATGCGGAAAGGGGAACTCAAATGGCAGTCTATTTTGCAGATGCAGTGGAGCGCTTTGTCTCAGATATGCTCGAGGCGAACGAGGACAATCTGAAAGCATACGAGACGAAACCAGGTGTCTATGCGAACGTCGATCCTGACACGCATCACGAGGTCGAGATTCCCGACGTGCACCTTACGAAGTAATCTTCCATCATCCTACTACAGTTATAGATAAGAAAAAAGCGGGCGGCTGACCACTGCCCGCTTTTTTCGTGCGCGGAAAACTGCGCACGCAACGATCAGCTTCCCCCGCCGAAGCGGGGGAAGTGGCACGCCATAGGCGTGACGATAGGGGCGCTTGTGGCTATTTCGACTCTCTGACGATAGATAGCCTATGTCGCTCATGGCGCCCCTTCCACCATGCTGCGCATGGTCCCCCTCCCCCGTGTCGAGCGGTCAACGTCAGCCAATCACACATCGCTAACGCTCGTGTTCTTGGGACGTTTTCCCATACGACCTGTTGCCCAATCAGCTTCGTCCTACGGACTTGCTTCTTGGACAGGTCAGCAACGGGGGAGGCTTCTAGGTAGGTCGCCCCCTCAGCAAATCCTAGGCACAAGTTCCCCGAGCGGCAGATCGACGATGCGGATGCCGCCGAGCGCCGTACGGAGACCGACCTCCCCAGGCGCCTCTGCTGTCGTTTGGCCGATCACACACGCCTCTCGTCCATACGGATTCTCATGCATGACAGCGAGGACACCGTCCGTATCCGCAGGCGGAACAAATGCGATCAGTTTGCCCTCATTCGCAAGGGTCAGCGGATCGAACCCGAGGAGATCGCAGACGCCCTGTACCTCCGGGCGTACGGGGATCGCGCTCCCCTCGAGGAGGATGCCGACACCCGCCGCGCGCGCAATCTCGTTCAGCGACGCCGCCGCACCACCGCGCGTTGGGTCCCGCAGGACGGCAATCGATGGCGCCGCCGCAAGCATCGCCGCCGTCATGTGGCAGAGCGGAGCGCTGTCGCTCACGATCCCCTGCGGGAGCGTCAGATTGTGCCGCGCCGCCATCACCGTCGCCGCATGATCACCAAGCGTGCCTGATACGATGATGTTCATACCCGGCCTTACATTCACGGGCGCGATGTCCACACCCTCAATCATCTCTCCGACGCCCGCCGTGTTGATGTAGATGCCGTCACCGCAGCCGCGCGGCACGACCTTCGTATCACCCGTGACGATGAGAACGCCCGCCTCCTCGGCTGCCGTACGGATATCACGCACGATGCGGCGCAATGTGGCGATCGGGAAGCCCTCCTCAAGGATGACGGCAAGCGAGAGCCAGCGCGGCACCGCCCCCGTCATCGCGAGATCATTGACCGTCCCGCAGACGGCAAGCCGCCCGATGCTCCCACCAGGGAAGAAATGCGGCTGCACGACGTAGGAGTCCGTCGTAAACGCCGCGCGCCCCGCAATCGGCAGGACTGCACCGTCATGGAGCATATTGAGGATCGTATTGCCCAGCTCCGGCAGAACGACCTCCTCCATCAGCGCATGGCTCAGCTGCCCGCCCGCACCATGCGCAAGTGTAATGACCTCATGCTCCATAGCGGAATTTTCCTCCCCCATATTTATACCATGCGGCACATGTCCCCTCGACTGACACCATGCAGGGGCCAATGGCGTGTTCCGGCACGCACGCCCTGCCAAAGAGCGCACAGTCCCGCGGCACGATCACGCCGCGCAGTACCTCACCGCAGCGACAGCCGTTTCGCCCATCTCCGGGCACGTTAATGGAAAGTGGCCGCACGCGTGCAAAATCAAAAGCCGCATACTCCTCACGCATGGAGAGCCCCGATGCGGGGATCTCACCCAGTCCGCGCCAGCGCACAGTCGCAGGCTCGTAGACGCGGTCAATCACCGCACGCGCGACAGGGTTTCCCTCACGCCGTACAACCGTCTCATAGGCATTCTCGATCCGCGGCTCTCCTTCCCCGATCTGGCGCACGATTCGATGCAGAGCGCGCAAAATCTCGAGCGGCTCAAATCCGCCCACGACGCCCGGCAGGCCATAGTCCTGTGCGAGGAAGTCAAAAAGCTCCGTCCCCGTCACGACAGAGACATGTCCGGGGAGGAGAAACCCGTCGACATGAGTTTCCCCGCCGTCGAGGAGCGCACGCATCACGGGCGGGACGAGCTTTTGCGCGGACAGCAAAAAGAAGTTCCCGAGCCCCTGCGCCTCAGCCGCGATCACAGCCGCTGCCTCCGTCGGCGCAGTCGTCTCAAAGCCAACGGCAAGGAATACAACCTGCTTGCTCGGGTTTTCCGCTGCGGTCGTGAGCGCGTCGAGCGGTGAGTAAACGATGCGTACATCCGCGCCCGCCGCCTGCGCCTCGGCGAGACTGGAGCGTGTACCGGGGACTTTCAGCATATCGCCGAATGTCGTAATGATAACGTCCTCCATCCCTGCATAGGCAATCGCCGCGTCGATGTAGTCATCCGCCGTCACGCAGACGGGGCAGCCGGGTCCTGAGACGAGTTCAATGCCCTCAGGGAGAATCTGCCGCAGCCCTGCACGGAAAATCGCAACCGTATGCGTGCCGCAGACCTCCATGATACGGATGCTCCGTCCATTGAGGAGAGCGTGCATCTCCGCGAGTATCTCAGCCGCTTGCCGCTGTGTCTCCTGTGCACTTCTCATCCGATACTCTCCACCGTACGCGGTGCCCCGCGCATCTCCGCACGCAGTGCCTCAATGCGCTCCGCCTCCTCGTGATCGACGATCTGCATGGCAAACCCCGCATGCACGAGCACATAGTCACCGACACGCGCCTCCGGCAGGAGCATCATGCTCGCCGCGCGGCGTACCCCCTGCACTTCTACCGAGGCAAGCTGATCATTTATCTCAACGACTTTCGCTGGAACTGCTAAACACATAGTTTCTCCTCTGTATTCTGTAAAATGTTGTTTGATTTCATCTCAATCAAAGCGTATCCTTGTGCGCTCAAAGCGCCCCCACCGTCACGCTGACGCGTGCCACCTCCCCCGCTGCGGCAGGGGAGGCTTTTTGTAACGGCACTCAGCTTCCCCCGTCCGAGACGGGGGAAGTGCCGAGCAAAGCGAGGCGATAGGGGCGCTCGTTGCTCATATCCATTTCTTACGATAGAAATCCTATATCGCTCAAAGCGCCCACCGTCACGCTAGCGCGTGCCGCTCCCCCGCTCTGGCAGGGGAGGCTTTTGGTTTGCACGGTCTCTGCAATAAGGGCTGCTATCGCTACGCACAGGGAAATGGCCCCTCTACTCTTCCATCCTTGCATGTGCCGCTGCCGCCTGTCCGTAGGCAATCCCGCCATCATTCGGCGGAACGAGATGCGGCAGGAGGACGCGGAAGTCCCCGAGCCGCACAAGCAGCTGCTCGAGGAGCAGTGCATTCTGGAACACGCCTCCCGAAAGCGCGGCCGTGCGGAGTCCCGTCTGCACTGCAAGCACGCCGAGCATCTCCGCAGCAGCTGCCGCCATCGTCACATGGAAATCAAGCGCACGCCCTGCACGCTCCTCGTCCGTCAGCCTCTCTGCATCGTCCGCAAGGGCACGCAGCACAGGCACAAAGTCAATGACCATCGGCTCAGCCCTGCGGTTCACACAATACGGCAGCACGGCACCCGCACGACGCGCCCGCCGTGCGAGCAGTTCCAGCCCAATCGCCGCCTGCCCCTCGTACGCGTTCACACGACACACGCCAAGGAGTGCCGCTGCCGCATCGAAGAGGCGCCCCGCACTCGATGTCAGCGGAGCGGAGACCTCAGCCGTCGTCGCCTGCATGAGGAGCTGCCAGGCCGCAGGCAATTCAGCCGTGAACTGCGGCGCTCTGCGCTCCAACTCCTCCCCATACATTCCATGGAGTACCCAGAGCGCCATCCGCCACGGCTCCATCGCCGCACGGTCACCTCCGGGGAGCGGCAGGTAGGCGAAATGGGCGGCGCGTTTATAGTCTTTGCAGTCAGCGATGAGGAACTCTCCGCCCCACGATCTGCCGTCCGTGCCATAGCCCGTCCCGTCAAATGCGGCGCCGAGCACGCGGCCCTCATATCCGTGCTCCGCGAGCACCGCCGCAATGTGTGCATGATGGTGTTGAACACGAACCAGCGGCAATCCCTCACGTGCGGCACGTGCCGTGAGATACTGCCCCGAGAGATATGCAGGATGGAGGTCTGCTACAAGCACCTCCGGCTGCACCTCGAAGAACTGCTCGTAATGTGCAATTGTCGCCTCGAACGACGCGAGCACGCTGCGCTCCATCAGATCGCCGATATGCTCGCTCAGAAACGCCTCGGCTCCGCGCGTCAGACAGAACGTATTCTTCAGCTCCGCGCCGCCCGCAAGCACCGCCCTCTCTTTTGCAGACGGCAGTGCGAGCGGCGTCGGCGCAAAGCCGCGGCTTCGGCGGATCATCAGCCGCCCCCCCGCCGTCATGCGCAGGACAGAATCATCGACGCGATGCACAATCTCCCGATTGTGCACGAGAATCGCATCCGCAATTCCCGCAAGCGCCTCCTGTGCCGCCGCATCCTCATAGATAATCGGCTCGCCCGAGCGGTTCGCACTCGTCATGACCCAGAGGTCATCTTCGGCGAGCAGGAGCAGATGCACCGGTGCGTATGGAAGGAGCACGCCGAGATATGCATTCCCCGGTGCCACGCTCTCCGCGACACCATCCAATGCATCCGTGCGCCGACGGAGCAGCACAATCGGCGCTGCCGGCGATACGAGCCAGCGCTCCTCCTCTGCCGATACAGCACACAGCCCATGCACCGTCTCCATACTGCCCGCCATCACAGCGAGTGCCTTCGCCTCACGGCGCTTGCGGCGGCGCAGACGCGCGACCGCCTCCTCACTGCGCGCATCGCACGCGAGGTGATAGCCTCCAATACCCTTGACGGCGAGAATGCCCCCCGATGCAACGATCTCCCGCGCCCGCGCCAATGGATCGCCCGTCTGCGGCACGCCCTCGATCAGCAGCTGATAGGACGGCCCACAGACAGCGCACGCATTCGGCTGTGCGTGAAAGCGGCGATCTGCAGGATCGTCATACTCACGCTGGCACGCAGGACACATACGGAACGACGCCATCGAAGTCAGCGGGCGGTCGTATGGCACACCCTTGATAATCGAATAGCGCGGCCCGCAGTTCGTGCAGTTCGTAAAGGCGTAGCCATGCCGTCGATCTGCCTCCGAGAGGATCTCACAGCGACAGTCCGCGCAGACGGCGAGATCGGGCGAGACAAGCGTCCGTGCCACAGTCCCCGCAGGGCTTGGCAGAATGCGAAAGACCTCCTCCCCCGTCGGCGGCAGTTCTGAAAACGTCACTGCCGTCACATCCGCCGCCAGCGGAGCCTTCGTGCGCAGAGCCGCCGCGAACGCGTCGAGGGCCTCAGCAGCTCCCTCCGCCTCGATCCCGACGCCCGCGCTGTCGTTCAGCACCCAGCCGCCGAGCGCATAGCGCAGCGCCAGACGATAGACAAAGGGGCGGAACCCCACCCCCTGTACAATCCCCGAAACACGAAAGGCGCGGCGCACGCGCCCGCCTTTCTCCATCTCCGTATTGCCTGCATCGGCGTACGGAGCACGCATCACGCACTCCGTCCCGATGCGGTGCGCGCCTGCGGCAGCACACCCCAGCGCACGAGTTCCTGGACTGCGCGCTGTGCAAAATCCGGCAGCATCGCGGCCATCTCCGGACTCAGCGAGAGTCCCGCCGACAGGTCATACGGCTGCACGCCGAGCACCACGACGTTCGGAATCGGGCGGTCTGTCACCGTCAGCCACGCGAGCACATCCTGGATGCCGATCTCATGCGAGGACATCTTTTCCTGAAAATGCGCCATGACCGCATCATCCTCGAACCGATAGACCGTCCCCGGTGCAGCATCGCCCGACACCGCGTCGAGGATGAGCAGATGCTCCGTCCCCGTGACGAAGTGCAGCAGCTCAGGGCCGAGCGTCCCGCCATCGAGCAGACGCACGTCTGCAGGGAACGAGAAGTGCTCCTCCAGATACTCCACCGCCCGCACGCCGAATCCCTCGTCGCACAGGATGATGTTGCCGATGCCGAGCACCGTCACCGGGGCAACGCACACGAGTGCATCGTCTGCCGCTGTCATCGCGCACCTCCTGCCCGCTTGGCCTCCACCTGTGCCCGCAGCCAGGCATACCAATCTGAGAGCCCCTCCCCCGTGCGGCATGAGACCGGCAGCACGGGGATGCCGGGATGCAGCGCCGTGATGTCCGCACGCGCCGATGCCATATCGAAATTCGTATAGGGCAGAATGTCCACCTTGTTGAGGAGAGCCACCGCCGACTCCTTGAAAATGAGCGGGTACTTCAGCGGCTTGTCGTCGCCCTCCGTGATGCTGAGCGCGACCGCCTTTGCATCCTCGCCGAGCGCAAACTCGGCGGGACAGACAAGGTTGCCGACATTTTCAATCACGAGGAGGTCGAGCGCGGACAAATCCAGTTTCCCAAGTGCCGCCGCGACCATCGCCGCATCCAGATGACAACCGCCGCTCGTATTGATCTGCACGACGGGTGCGCCGCAGCGTTCGATCCGCGCCGCATCCTTCGTCGTGAAGAGATCCCCCTCGATGACCGCCATGCGCAGCTCCCCGCCGAGAGTTGCGAGTGTCTGCTCGAGCAGTGAGGTTTTGCCGCAGCCGGGCGAGCCGAGGAGATTCAGCGCGTAGATGCCATGCCGCGCAAAGAGTGCCGCGTTCTCCGCCGCCGCCGCCTCGTTCTGCCCGAGGATGTCCGCCTTTACAACTACCTTCATACCTATTCCATCTCTATATAGTCGACGCGCATCTCGCGCCCATGCGTGAACTCCATCCCGCCGCCGCAGTCGGGGCAGAGGTAGTCCTGCGGGCGCAGTGCGCGTTCTTTGCCGCAGTCGTGGCAGCGTCCCGCAAGGGGGATGCGCGTCCACGTCAGTGCCGCCGTCTCCGCCATTGTCCCGCGCACGAGCGTCCGAAAGGCAAGCGTCAGTGCCTCCGTCTCCACCCCCGAGAGCTCCCCGAGGAGGAGGTGGATGCGCTCGATGCGCTGCGCATCATTGTCCCGCGCGTGCGTGAGGGCGATGTCAAGGATGCCCTCGGCAATCGCCATCTCGTGCATCCTAGAGCTCCGCCGTGAGACCGTGCGCGGCAAAGGTGCTGATGAGCTCCGTCATCTTCGTCTTTGCCGGGTCATAGTCCACCGTCGTCTCACCGTCATGCGTGTGGATGTGCACATAGAGCACACCCGCGAGACCGAGCAGAGCCTTCTCCACGGCGGCAGCATTCTCCGCCGTGTAGCCCTTGACAAAAAACTGCAAATGCGTCGTACTCTCCGCGAGCCCGCAGCCGCATTCTTTACACATAAAAAGCTCCTTTATATTCTATCGCTTGCGCAACGAAGCGTTCGCGTTGGACACGCAGAAACGCTCCCAAAGATTTACTCCACATCCTGCGCGTCCGCCGCCGTATGCCGCAGCAGCTTCGATCCTGCGAACATACTTGAGACCTCCGCCTCGCCCTCCATGAACTCGGCACGTACGACCA
>ERZ772827.1867-NODE-1867-length-10555-cov-14.608571_pt1 | contig 10555 bp, 10 predicted proteins | sample MGYA00580850_ERZ772827 | MGnify/ENA primary metagenome ERZ772827 (study PRJEB29015, sample SAMEA2737950) | human oral metagenome | biome: human oral; feature: human-associated habitat; material: dental | place: China | collected 2145 ...
TCCGGCTCCTCGGGGTTCCACCCTGTGAGGACGCGACCGGAGGTGTCGAGCGTGGGCATAGGGCTCCTGCTGTGGTGTGGGCTCGGTCTGCTGGGCGACAGCGCCGTGGACCTGAGACTGTGTTGGGAATGTCGGTGGAAGCGTGCGGGCTCGCACCGCTCCTAATGATGCATGACCTTGGCCTGGACCCTCACGCAAGGGACGAATGTCCGAGCAACACGAGGCGAAACCGACGTCTCGAAGGTGGAAGGGGGCGGTGAATTAGGCTAAATGTTAGTTACCTAATTGAGGTTGCCTGTCGGAGGGTGCCTGGCGCCCCACCCCGAGGCACCAGGCGGAAGACGGAGGGGCCTGAGCGGGGCGTGCACGGACTACGGTGGCCCCATGAGTGAGACCTCGATCATCCAGAAGGGCCTCGTGCCCCTCCCCGAGCCCGTCAAGGGCGCCGTCATCACCGTCTCTGACCGTTGCGTCAGCGGAGAGCGTGAGGACCTCTCCGGTCCCCTGGCTCAACGCCTCCTGGCCGAGTACGACGTCGTCGTCGACGAGGTGGACCTCGTGCCCGACGGCGTCGAGCCCGTGCGCGAGGCGATCTCGCGGGCGGTGGCCGCCGGAGCCCGGGTCGTCCTGACCACGGGCGGCACCGGGGTCACGCCGCGTGACCTCACGCCGGAGGCCACGGCCCCGCTGCTTGACACTCGCATGGAAGGACTTGAGGCCCAGATCCGTGCCTACGGCCTGAGCAAGACCCCGCTGGCAGGTTTGTCACGCGGCCTGGTGGGGGTGACCTCCCGCGGCGACGCCGGCGCCCTGGTCGTCAACGCCCCCGGCTCGCGCGGCGGGGTCAAGGACACCGTCGCCGTCATCGGCCCCCTCGTGCCCCATGTCCTGGAGCAGCTCGGCGGCGGCGACCACTGAGCGCCTCGGTCTGAGCGGGTGCGTCACTCGGAGAGGCCGCAGTCCCAGGCGCGGACCTCGTCCCAGGTGTCCAGGTCCCTCACGATCCCGTGGGGGAGGGTGAGGGTGGCGACTCTCAGCCTCCCGAGGACCCGGCGCACGGCCACGTCGCGCACAGGAGCACCATCCGGGGCGACGACTGTGGCCAGCGCCGCTCGGCGGTAGAGGCCCAGCAGGTACTGGACGTGGTCGTCGTCGCGGGCGCAGACGCCGTCGGCTCCCGGATCGCCGTCGTGCAGCGCCTCGAAGAGGACCGGTAGCGCCCGCCAGGAGGACGGTGCGTCGCATGTGAGAACGCCGGTGAGCCCGGCCATCGGCTCGGACCGGCTCAGGCGCGCCAGTCCGGCCGCGATGCCGGCGACCGGCCCGCCCAGCGGCGGGTCCTCCAGCGCCCGCAGGACGCCGTCGGGCAGCGCCACCTGCGCGGGGGCGACGACGCACACGTGCCCAAGCGGAAGGTCCTGGCCCCGCAGCTGTTCCAGACCGGTGAGGACATGGTCGAGCAGACGCGCTCCGCGGGCGACGACGTCGGGCTTGGTGGCACCGTCCAGCCGCCTGCCGGTCCCGCCGGCCAGCACGACGATGTCAACCAAGCCGGATCTGTCAGGGCCGCCGGGCGTGGCTGTAGCGGCGTCGGCGCTCACGGTGCGGTCTGCAGGCGGGTCAGGCGCTGTCACCGCGCACCCAGTCACCGGAGCGGCCGCCGGACTTGGCCACCACCTTGGCCTCGCGCAGCTCGACGCCCCGGTCCACGCCCTTGACCATGTCGACGATCGCCAGGCCCGCCACGGTGGCGGCGGTGAGGGCCTCCATCTCCACCCCCGTGCGGTCGGCCGTGCGCACGATGGTCTCAATGCGCACGCCGCCGTCGACGATCTCCAGGTCCACGCGCGCCCCGTGCACGCCGATGACGTGCGCCAGCGGGAGGAGCTCCGGAACCTTTTTCGTCGCCGCGATCCCGGCCACTCGGGCCACGGCGAGGACATCCCCCTTGGGGACCGCGCCCTCGCGCAGGGCGGTCACGATCTCCTGCGAGCAGGCCACGAAGGCGCTGGCGCGGGCCTCGCGGACGGTCGGGGTCTTGGCGGTGACGTCCACCATGTAGGCGGCGCCCGCCTCATCGAGGTGGGTGAGGGTGATCTCGGGGCGGGGGTCCATGAGGCGGCTCCTTCACTGGGGTGCGGTCGCTCGTCGCGGATGCACCTTAGGCCCTGACGGCTGACCCTGAAGAATCTGTCCGCGAGCTCTGAGGTGCGTCCACGCGCGCCTGGAGGTGGCAGGGGAACGAGTGGGAGAGTGGAATGAGGGGCAGTGCGTCGCCGACGTCGACCGCCTCGACCTCGGCGGCCACGACCGCCAGCGCCTGCGCGGCGGGCAGCGAGGCCACCAGGTGCGAGCCCGAGCCGAGCCGGTGAGTGGGTGTCACCCAGGGCAGGGCCGCGTCATGCCCCGCCTGGTCCCCGAGGGGCTCTGCGAGGTCGGCTCCTGCCGCGCCGGCGGGAGGCTCGGTGAAGCGCACCGGCACATGCTGACGCCGGCCCGGCGGGGTCCGCCAGGCCACGGCCGCGCGTGCCGTCAGCCGGGGCCGTCCCGCCAGGTCGCCGTCTCGTCCGGCATCCGGGCTGGTGCTGTGCCCAGCCAGGCGGGCCAGTGCGGGCGCCACGATGGTCGTGAAGGAGACCAGGACACTCACCGGGTTGCCCGGCAGGCAGATGATCGGCACCCGCCGACCGTCGTCGGCGCGCACCCAGCCGTGGCCCTGAGGCTTACCCGGCTGCATGGCCACCTTGACGAAGTCCAGGCGCACCGGGGCTTCCTCACCCCGCTGGGCCTGCGCCAGCATCGTCAGCGGGTCGAAGGCCCCCGCGGACACGCCCCCGGAGGTGACGATGAGGTCGGCGCCCGCCGCGGCCCGGCGCAGCACCGCGGCCAGGTCCTCGGCGCTGTCGCCACTGCGAGCCACGCTCACACAGTCCGCCCCGTGCTCGGCCACCAGCCCGGCCAGCAGCAGACCGTTGGAGTCCGGGATCGTGCCGGGGGCGAGCACTTCTCCGGCATCGCGCAGCTCGGCCCCGGTGGAGACCACGGCCACGCGCACCCGCGCCGTCACCGGCACGGAGCCGAGCCCCACGGAGGCCAGGGCGGAGACGGCCGCCGCGGACAGCCTCGTGCCCGCCGCCATGACCGGATCCCCCGCGCGCACGTCCTCGCCGGCGTGGCGCACATTCAACCCCGGGTGGGTCTCGGCGTGGAGCTCGACGCGCTCCGGCAGCGGGTGGGGGCCGGGCGCCTGGTCGGTGTCCTCCACCTTGACCACCGCATCGGCACCCTCGGGCAGCATCGCCCCGGTCATGATCCGCTGGGCGGTTCCCGCAGCCAGGGGCGGTGGGGCGACTCCGGCCGGGACATCCCCGGTCACCGGCAGCACCACGGGCGACTGCGGGGAGGCTCCGGTCGTGTCCGCGGCGCGCACGGCGTAACCGTCCATCGCCGAGTTCGTCCACGGAGGCACCGGAACGGCCGCGGTCACGTCCTCGGCCAGCACCCGGCCGTGCGCCTGCCCCAGCGACAGCCGACTGCCCTCCAGGGGGGAGAGGGGCTCAAGCACCTGGGTGACGTAGTCCTCCAGGGGAATCATCTGCGTCATAGCGGTCCTTTCTCGACGAGCCGTCCCCGGGTGCGGCAGAGCCGCCACCGGGCCGCCGCTCAGACGGTCGGCCGACGTCGTCGTGGGCCTATCATGCCCGTTCGGCGGGCCCCGCCCATCTGGGTATGCTCGCGGCCGACGACCCCCGACCTCAGCGGGGCCCCGGACCGATGCACCACAAGACGCCCCAGGACGAGGAGACCTTTGTGACCACCAGCCCCGAGAAGTCAGGCAGCGCCCGCGTGGTGCGCGCCGAGGTCACCGAGGCGCCCATCAGCGTCACCGAGCTCGCCGACGCCGTCCATGACGCGGCCGCCGGCGCCGTCGTCACCTTCGAGGGCGTGGTCCGCAACCATGACGCCGACCGCGCCGTCACCGGCATCGGCTACTCCTGCCACCCCACGGCCGGGCAGATCGTCGAGCAGATCGCTCGCGACGTCGCCGAGCGCGGTCGGGTGCGGGCCCTGGGCGTCGTCCACCGCGTCGGAGACCTGACGATCGGGGACGCGGCGCTCGCGGTCGCGGTCAGCTCCGACCACCGTGCCGAGGCCTTCGCCGTCTGCAGCGAGATCGTCGAGGAGGTCAAGAAGCGCCTGCCGGTGTGGAAGCGCCAGACCTTCACCGACGGCTCGGCCCAGTGGAGCAACCTCGCCTGACTTCTTGTCGCCGAGCCGGGCACTTTTCGCGTAGCCGGGCAGAAAAACGGTAGGGCTACGCGAAAAATGACCGGTTCGATGCGGGTGGGATGCGGGTAGTGAGGTGGGAGCGCGAGACTCACCCGCCGGCGAAGGGCGGAAGCACGTCGACGGCGTCGCCGTCGGTCAGGGGTGTGAGGGAGTCGGCCGGGGTGGAGACCGAGTTGACGAGGAAGCTGCAGATCGGCACGACCCGCGCCATCTCCAGGCCGCGCCCGGCCAGCTGCTCGCGCAGGCCCGCCAGCGTCGTGCCGGCGGGCAGGTCGAGGCGCTCCTCGGGACGGCCGGCGGCTTCGGCGGCTGCGGCGAAGTAGCGCAGGGTCACCGACAGCGTCCCAGACACCGTCGCGGTGCTCGTCGTTGTGTCCGTCGCTGCGCGTGCCGCGCTCGCGGCCTCGGGGGAGGAGGGGCTCATCTCGGGGACTCCTTGATCGGGGTGGCTCGGATGCGGTCAGCCGCCGATGGCTGACATGGTGCGTTGCGGTCGGGTGAAGCCATCGGCCTCAGGCGGCGCGTCCGAGCCGTGCGCGCGGGGCTTGAGCCAGGTGGCCCCCGCCCAGATGCGGATGAGCTCGTCGTCGTCGGCCCCGGCGCGCATGGGACCGCGCAGGTCGGTCTCGGTGCTGGAGAACAGGCAGGTCATGAGGCGCCCGTCGGCCGTGATGCGGGTACGGTCGCAGTCCGAGCAGAAGGGGGCGGTGACCGAGGCGATGATGCCGACGCTCCCGGCCGGGTACGTCTGGCCCCCGTGCGTGCCTGCAGCCACCTTCCACAGGGCGGCCGGGCGCCGATCGGGGCGGCCCACCTCGGTCAGGGCGAAGCCGGCCTTCCTCAGGGCATCCAGGACCTGCTGGGCCCCGACGACGTCCTGGCTGCGCCACGACTCGCGCGGTCCCAGCGGCATGTGCTCGATGAAGCGCAGCTGCCAGCCACGACGCAGGCACTCGGCCAGCAGCTGGGGCGCGCGTGTCTCCACGGTGCCGGGCAGGGCGACCGCGTTGACCTTGATGGGGGCCAGACCCGCCTCCTGGGCGCCGGCGATCCCGGCCAGGACGTCACCGAGCCGGTCGCGTCGGGTGATGGTGGCATAGTCCTGGGGGTCCAGGGAGTCGATGGAGATGTTGACGCGGTCCAGGCCGGCCTCGCGCAGGCCGGAGGCCCGCCTGTCCAGTCCCAGACCATTGGTGGTCAGGGCGATGTCCGGTTTGCGGCCTTCGGTCGTGCGCAGGGTGGCCAGGGAGGCGACGATCTCCTCCAGGTCCCGGCGCAGCAGGGGCTCGCCCCCGGTGAGCCGGATGCGCCCCACCCCCAGGCGCTCGACGGCAAGGCGCCCCAGCCGGGTGAGCTCGGCGGTGGTCAGCAGGTCCGAGGTGGGCAACCACTCAAGACCCTGGGCGGGCATGCAGTAGGTGCAGCGCAGGTTGCAGCGGTCCGTGATGGACAGACGCAGGTCGCGCACGGTGCGCCCGTACCGGTCGGTGAGACGTTCCGGGACGCCGTCGGGCGTGAGGGCCGCCATCTGCGGAACCGGCTCCGCCGGGCGCGTCGGCGCCGGGGACCTGAGCGTCCCGGGAGACTTGGGCAGCACCGTCCGGGCCGTCGGCATGGGCAGGTCCGTGAGACGAGTACGAGACCTGCCCGCGCCGACGACCTCGGAATCGAGGGAGTCAAGCGGTGCTGGCGTCATGGATTGAGCATATCGGCCGGACGCTCGGGATCGGGAGGCGAGCTCCGCGTCCGAGGATCAGGCAGTGCGCAGGATCTCGACGCGTGCGAAGCCCTCGGCCTGCTCCAGCAGGGTGTGCTGGAAGGTGAAGGGCAGCTGGTCGATCTGGGCCAGCAGCGGGGTGGGGACGTGCGGGGCCACCAGGTCGAAGCCCTCGCCCGGGTTGAGGGAGGAGGCAGCGCCGATGACCGCCGCGTGGCGCAGACGGTGCGGGATGGCGCGCGCGTCCAAGGTAAGGCGCTCGTCGCTGTGCCCGTGGCAGCCGCAGCTGGACTTCTTCTCGGTGACGGGCAGCAGCTCGGGGCTCTCGCTCATAGGGGGTCTCCTTCAGTGCGTTCGTACTGGTAGGTGCGACCTTACTACCACCGCAGGGCCGGAAGAAACGACGGTTCGCTCCCACCGACACGACCCCCACCAAAACCCAACCAAAATCTCATAGATGACGCGGAGCCGTGTCGTGTGTGAATTTTTTGTTGTTGTGGGTGCGGGGGTTTCCGGCGCTGTTGGATACGGTTGGGCCGTGAAGACGGACAAGCCGGCAGCGGCGGCAGACGCGCAGGTCAAGGCGCCTACCGCCGACGACGCGGCCGGTCGCCTCAGCCGGGCGCTGACCACCCGGGTAGCGCCGCGTCTGGTGGCCCTTGCCCTGGGGGCCGCCTGCATCCTCATGGGGCTCAACGCCGCCCTGCTGCGCCTCAACCTGCCCGCCCCCGTCAGCGGCGCCCGGCTGGCGGCGCTCCACGGTCCTCTCATGCTCGTCGGCTTCCTGGGCACCGTCATCGCCCTGGAGCGGGCGGTCGCCGCCCGGGCCCCCTGGGCCTTCCTCGCTCCACTGGGCAACGCCGCGGGCTGCCTAGCCCTCCTGGCCGGCGCACCCGACGCCGTGGGCCGGGGCCTCATGACCGCCGCGGCCTGCATCCTGTGCGCCGTCTACCTGCGGGTTCACCGGCGCGCCCCCAGCGCCGCCGTCGACGTCGAGGCCATGGGCGCCGCCGCCCTCCTCCTGGGAGACGTCCTGTGGCTGGGCGGTCGCGGTATCGAGGAGGCCATCCCGCTGTGGCTGCTCTTCCCCACACTCACCATCGTCGGTGAGCGCCTGGAGCTGGCTCGCATCGCCTTCCTCGACGAGACGGTCGAGACCGTCGTCGAGGCCCTGTCCGGTGCGGCGGTCCTGGGCGCCTGCCTGCTGCTGGTCGGCCAGGGCGCCCACCTCGTGGCCGGCCCGGCCCTGCTGGGGCTGGCCGTCATCATGGCCTACTACGACGTCGCCCGGCGCACCATCCGCGTCCGCGGCGGGGTCCGCTTCATGGCGGCCTCCATGCTCGCCGGCTACGTGTGGCTCGCCCTCGCCGGGGCGGTCTGGTCGCTGTGGGGCCTTGACGGACTGGGCGGCTCGGCCTACGAGATCGTCATCCACGCCATCACGGTCGGCTTCGCCTTCTCCATGATCCTGGCCCACGCCCCGGTCATCATCCCGGCGATCGTCCACCGCGCGCTGCCCTACCACCGGCTCATGTGGCTGCCCTACGTCCTGCTGCACGCCGGCATGGCGGTGCGCGTCGCGGGCCTGCTGTCCGGGACCGCCGGTATCTGGCAGGTCGGCGGCGCCATCGGGGTGGCGGCGATCGGAGTCTTCATGGTCCTGACCCTGGCGCGCGTGCTCACCTCCGGCAGCATTCGCAAGGCCGCGAGAGCCACCCCGGCAGCTCGTCCGGTCGCTGCCGCGGCGCCCGGCTCGACGACGCAGGCAGGCGGGAGCCCCGCATGAGTCTGTCCATCGGTTCTCCCGGCTCCAGGCCCGGTTCCCTCCCCGGTCCCAGGCGATCGCCGGGCCCGGGCGGCCGCCCCGCCAAGAAGCCCTCCCGGCGCACCACTCAGGTGCGCCGCAACGCCATCGTCATGGCCTGGCTGCTCACCTCCGCGGTCCTGGCGGGCCTGACCATCGTGGGCCCCCTGGTCTCCTGGGGCACGTGGCTGCCCCTGCACGCCCTGCTCCTGGGCGGGATCGGCAGCGCCATCACCATCTGGTCCGCCCACTTCGCCGACACCCTCCTGCACCGTCCCGCCCTGGGCGGCGCCGCCCTCCTGGACGCGCGCCTCTACGCCCACAGCCTCGGCACGGTCGTCGTGCTCACCGGCATCACCATGGGCCGCCAGGTGCCGGCGCTCATCGGGGCGGGCATCATCATGGCCCAGGCCATCGCCGGCGTCGTGGCCATCACCGTGCAGTACCGCAGGGCCATCGCCCCGCGCCTGGCCTCCCTGGCCCTCCACTACGCCGTCGCCCTGGTCCTGCTGGCCACCGGTGCGCTCCTGGGCTTCCTCATCTCCTGGTCCAACGCCCACGGGCGCTCCGCCCTGGCCGACGGCTTCTACCTGGCCCACACGACCACCATGCTGCTGGGCTTCGTGGGCACCACGGTCCTGGGCACGCTCACCGTCCTGTGGCCCACGATGCTGCGCACCCCCATGGAGCCGCAGGCCGCCCGCTGGACCACCCGCGGTCTGCCCTACCTTGTGGGCGGCACCGCGCTCGTGGCCGCCTCCGGGCTGTGGCTGCCCCTGGCCGGCCTGGGCACCGTCGTCTACCTCGGCGGTGCCTGCGGAGTCCTCGTACCCGCCTACAGGACGGCCCGCCGGGTCCCACCGACCTCCTTCGCCACGGCCTCCGCCACGGCCGCCGTGTCCTGGTTCGTCGGCTGCGTCGTCGTCCTGGGGGCCCGCATGGCCCTGGCCGACGACGTCGTCTCCGCCCGCGACGCCATCCACGCCCTGCGCCTGCCCCTGGCGGCGGGGTTCGCCCTCCAGATCCTCGTGGCGGCCCTGAGCTACCTCGCCCCGGTGATGCTCGGTGGCGGACCCGCGGCCACCCGGGCCACCAACACGATCATGGACCGCTGCGCCGCCTACCGCGTCACCGCCGCCAACGCCTGCCTTCTGCTGGCGGTCAGCCCGGGCGTGCCCTGGCAGGTGCGCGTCGTCGCCGGGGCCTCGGCCGCGCTGGTGACCTCCTACCTGCTGGTGGGCATGGTCCTCTGCCTGCGCGAGCTCTCCCGGCGCAAGCGAACGCCGCGCACCACAGCCGCGAGGACCGGCGCAGCCGGCCCAGGTGGAGCAGCCAGTGCTTCCGACGCGGCTCACCCGACAGACCTCGCGGGCCGCCGGCCCGCCCAGCCCCGAGGGGAACACCCATGACGACACCCAGCGAGCGCACCCCCTCCGCGGACTCCCCGGAGGAGACCGCCGAGGCCGCCGAGGCCGCCGTCCCGGCTCCCGGCAAGGCCGACGCCACCCACCGCAGGGCCGTCACGGCAGGCACCGCACCGGCCATCGACCGCAGCCGGCGCAAGCAGGCCCAGGAGACGGGCTCCTCCGGAGCCCCCGCGACGTCAGCGGGCTCGACGGCGCCCGCCGGGTCGGCGCCGTTGGGAGGCCTGCTGCACTCCACCGACCGCCGCGGCATCCTCATGGGGCTGCTCACCGCGGGCGCGGCCGTCGTCGTCGGCAGCGTCATCGGCAACCGGGGGCAGGGCGGAATTACTCAGGACGTCGAGGCCACCGGTAACACCGTCAACGCCACCATCACCGTCGATGGCCTGCGGTTCGTGCCGGACACGGTCGACGTCACCCCCGGCGACCGGCTCGTCATCACCCTGGACAACACCGCCGACCAGGTCCACGACCTCGTCCTGGCCACCGGCCAGACCACCGGCCGCGTGGCCGCCAGAGCCAAGGGCACGCTCGACGCCGGCGTCATCACCGGGCCGGTCGAGGGCTGGTGCTCCATCGCCGGCCACCGTGCCCAGGGCATGGTCTTCCACGTCACCGCAGGCGGAGGGGCTGCAGGCGCCCACCAGCACGGCGGCGGCCAGAGCAGACGGACCGGCTCGGGCAAGGACGCGGTTCCCGACTACTCCGCCCCGCTGCCGGCCGACTTCAAGGCCTTCGACGCCGCCCTGCCGGCCGCCCCGAGCAGCCCCGACGGCGGGCCCATGACCCACCGGCACACCTTCACCGTCAAGGAGCAGGTCATGCCGGTCGGTGGCGGCGTCACCCAGCGGCGCATGACCTTCAACGGCCAGGTCCCCGGCCCCGTCCTGCGCGGCAAGGTGGGGGACACCTTCGAGATCACCCTGGTCAACGACGGCACCATAAGCCACTCGATCGACTTCCACGCCGGGATCACCCCGCCCGACGAGGCGATGCGCTCGATCAACCCCGGCGAGTCCCTCGTCTACACCTTCACCGCCCAGCGCTCGGGGATCTGGCTCTACCACTGCTCCACCTCGCCCATGAGCCTGCACCTGGCCGCGGGCATGCACGGGGCCGTCATCATCGACCCGCCGGGCCTGACGGCCGTGGACCGCGAGTACGTCATCGTCGCCTCGGAGGTCTACCTCGGTCCCGAGGGCGGTGAGCCCAGCACGGACAAGATCGCGGCCAATGCCCCCGACCTCATGACCTTCAACGGGGTAGCCTTCCAGTACCACCAGCAGCCGCTCAAGGCCAAGGTGGGTGAGCGCGTGCGCT
>ERZ772827.1868-NODE-1868-length-10552-cov-4.040774_pt1 | contig 10552 bp, 10 predicted proteins | sample MGYA00580850_ERZ772827 | MGnify/ENA primary metagenome ERZ772827 (study PRJEB29015, sample SAMEA2737950) | human oral metagenome | biome: human oral; feature: human-associated habitat; material: dental | place: China | collected 2145 ...
AGACAGCGTTTTAAGAAATATTGTTGCAACAGGGGCAGGAAGCCTATCCTTTAAATTTTCAATATTTATAAATAATTTTATTTCAAGATATATTAAAAAATATTAGAAAAAATATATTTGCAAAATAAAAATGATAGGAGTATAATAAAAAGCAGAATTTCAGATTTGTGTCTGATATTCTAATTTTTGAAGGAAGGGAGATGAAAGAATGAAAAAGAAAATAGTTATTTCCATATTGGGGTTATTTGTGTTAATGCTGATTGTCAATATTATACTGTCACTTATTACAAGTTTTCTACCTGTAAAGTTTATAATGCCTGATGCGCTGGTAGAACCACCACATTATTATAACTTTGTTTTAGGAAAATATAATTTAAGTTTAAGTCAGACAGTTTTAAATACATGGGCCATCATGGTTCTGATTATAGTTCTTGTTAAACTGGGAGTAAAAAATATAAGCATTACTAATCCAAGTAAAATGCAGATTATTTTAGAAGAGTATTATCATTTTATTGAAAATACTTTTTTAGTTACATTTGGTAAGTATAAGAAAAAATTTATGCCGTTTTTTTCAGCATTGTTTGCATTTGTACTTTTTTCAAATTTAAGTCTGTTTTTATTTCCCTTTATTGTGACAGTAACTAAGAAACCGGAAGGATATGTGGTGGGTCACTTTTTCAGAACTCCTACAGCGGATCCTAACACAGCGATAGGATTGTCTCTTGTAGTGGCAGTATTGTTCGTATCAGTCGGTATAAGAAAAGGTGGAGTGCTGGGTTATATAAAAAGCCTTATGCATCCTGCATGGTTTATGCTTCCTATAAACATTGTAGGGGAAATATCAAAAATATTGAACACTTCAATGAGATTATTTGGAAATATGTTAGCAGGACTTGTAATAGGAGGACTTTTATATAGTCTTGTAGGAAGAGGGCTGATTCAGTCATGGACTAACAATGCCCTTCATGGAAGTTTTTCCTTTTCAGTAGGATGGCCGATGCTGATACAGCTTTATCTTGATGGATTTGTGGGAATAATACAGGCATTTGTCTTTACAATGCTGTCATCGGTATATGTTGGAGAAGTTCTGGGAGAGGAAACGGAAGAAGAAAATTAGAATTATAATTGTGTAGATAAAAAATATAGATGAAAAATATAATAAAATAAAAAACAGGAGGATAAAAAGTTATGGAAGGAATAGTACAGGCAGCAGCTTTATTAGGAGCAGGAATAGCGGCAATAGGAGGAATAGGAGCAGGACTGGGGCAGGGAATTGCTACAGGATATGCAGTTGAGGCGATATCAAGACAGCCTGAAGCAAAACAGGATATAATGCAGACATTAATTACAGGATTGGCTATAACAGAATCAACAGGGATTTATGCATTAGTAATCTCATTCCTTTTAATATTCTTAAAAGGATAAGCGTTGTTTTAACTGTTAATATAGTATGTAAATATTAAGGAGAGTAAAAATGTCAGAAGGAGCAAAATTAGTAAATATAGATTTTACGATGGCTATCCAAATAGTAAATTTTCTGGTGCTGGTTTATTTTTTCTGGAGAGTTTTTTCAAAGAAAATAGGAAAAATTCTTGAAGAAAGAAAGCATCTTGCCCTATCGGAAATGGAAATAGTGGAAGAAGAAAAGGAAAAACTTGAAGAACAGAAAAAGGCAATGGAAAAACTGAAAAAAGAATCAAAGAGAAGAGCCAATGAAATACTTATTAAAGCTGAAAGACAGGCAGATGAAAGAAAAGACCAGATTGTTTCTTCAGCTATGAATAACAGGGAAAGAATGATGATGAAAGCTGAAGCGGATATTGAAAAAATGCGACAGAATGCTAAATTTGAATTACAAAAGGAAGTAGGGGAAATGGCTGTCGAGCTTGCAGAAAAAATCATAAAGGAAAACATAAAGGACAAGCAGGATGAAATAATAGACAACTTTATTAATGAAATAGGAGATTAACAGGATGGACAAGGAGGCAATAGCTAAAAGATATGCATCAGCTATTTATGATATAGCAGAGTCTTCAGACAAAATAGGTGAGATAAGGGAGGCACTTAATATTCTGGCGGAAAATTACAATGAAGACGAGGAGTTTAAAGTTTTTTTATTGGATCCGTCGATAAAATATGATGAAAAAGTCAAATATTTACATAAATCTTTTGATTTTATAAGTGAAGATGCCTTTAAAATAATAAATTACCTTGTAAAAAAGGGAAGAGTTTCCCTTGCTGAAAAAATAAAGGACAGCTATTTAAAAATTTATTATGAGAAAAATAATAAAATACTCGTAAATGCAACTTTTACAAAAGAGCTGTCAGATAATCAGAGAGAAGCGCTTATGAAAAAACTGGAAGAAAAATATAAGAAAAAGATAGTCTTAAATCTTTCAGTTGATGAGGAACTCATAGGTGGAGGAATTATAAAAATAGGGAATAAAGTAATAGACGGTTCAATTAAAAGCCAGATTGAAAACATAAAGAAGATATTTTAGAACAGGAGGTGTTTTTTCTTGAGAATTAAACCGGAAGAAGTCAGCAAGATTATCCGTGATGAAATAGAAGGATATAATAAATCACTGGATATTGCAAATACAGGTACTATATTGGAAATTGGAGATGGAATAGCCAGAATATATGGATTAAGCAAAGCAATGTCAGGAGAACTGCTGAAGTTTGAAAATGGTGTTATGGGAATGGTGCTGAACCTTGAAGAGGATAATATAGGAGCAGTTATTTTTGGTGAGTCCAGAGGTATAAAAGAGGGAGGAACTGTAAAAAGTACCGGAAAAGTTGCAGAAGTTCCTGCAGGAGAAGACCTTCTAGGAAGAGTTGTAAATGCTCTGGGAGAGCCCATTGATGGAAAAGGAAGCATTGAAGCTTCCAAATATATGAAAATAGAGAGACCAGCTTATGGAATAATAGACAGAAAACCTGTAAGTGAACCTCTTCAGACAGGGATAAAGGCAATTGACGGAATGTTTCCAATAGGAAAAGGTCAGAGGGAACTTATAATAGGAGACAGACAGACAGGAAAAACAGCCATTGCAATAGATACGATAATTAATCAGAAAAATAATGATGTAGTTTGTATATACGTGGCAATAGGACAGAAAAGATCAACTGTAGCACAGATATATAAAAAGCTTGAAGAACTTGGAGCGTTAGAGTATACAATAATAGTCGCTGCAACAGCTTCAGAATCGGCTCCTTTGCAATATCTTGCTCCATATGCTGGAGTTGCAATGGGAGAATATTTTATGGAACAGGGAAAACATGTACTTATAATTTATGATGACCTGTCAAAACATGCAGTGTCATACAGGGAAATGTCACTTCTGCTTAGAAGACCGCCAGGAAGGGAAGCATATCCCGGAGATGTATTTTACCTTCACTCAAGACTGCTTGAAAGAGCTGCAAAACTTAGTGATGAACTCGGTGGAGGGTCTATAACTGCACTGCCGATTGTAGAAACAAAAGCAGGAGATATTTCAGCATACATACCTACAAATGTTATTTCAATAACAGACGGACAGATATTTTTAGAAACAGATCTGTTTAATTCAGGATTCAGACCGGCAATAAATCCAGGAGTTTCAGTATCAAGGGTTGGAGGAAGTGCACAGATAAAAGCAATGAAACAGGTGGCATCAAAAGTGAAACTGGAGCTGGCACAGTATAATGAACTGCTGGCATTTACACAGTTTGGGTCAGATCTTGACAAGGCTACAAGGGATCAGCTTAACAGAGGGGCAAAAATAATGGAGGTTCTGAAACAGAGCCAGTACAATCCTTACAAAGTTGAAGAACAGGTAGTTTCCTTCTACTGCGTTACAAACGGCTACTTTGATGATGTACCTACAGAAAAGGTAAGGGCATTTGAACATGACCTGGTTGAAAGCCTGAGAACAGAAAATGAAATTTTATCTGAAATAAAAAGAGAAGAAAAAGTAACAGATGAAATAAAGGAAAAACTGAATGAATATGTTACAGGATATAAGCAGGATTATGTATGGTAGGTGACATAAATGGCTGAAAATATGAAGGAAATAAAAGAAAGAATTGACAGTGTAAAAAATACGAATCAGATAACTAATGCAATGAATATTGTTTCTTCGACTAAATTTAAGAAATTTCAGATTCTGACATTGAAATCAAGGGAGTACTCAAAAACAATTGAAACTGCCTTTGATAATCTTGTTGCAGGATTAAAAAGTCATAGATATGAAATATTTGACGGAAAACCTGAAGTAAAGAAAATAGGTATTGTTGTAATGACGTCTGACAGGGGATTATGTGGAAGCTTTAATTCAAACACCCTTAGAAAACTTGAAGAAATGAAAAAGAATTTTGAAAAGGAAAATAAAGAAGTTTCAGTAATTACAATAGGGAAAAAAGCAAAAGATTACTGTAAATCAAGAAATATAGCAGTAGACAGTGAGTACACCCAGTTAATTCCTGAAACTATGTTTGAGAAAGGTAAAAAAATAAGTGAAGATATTGTACAGTTTTACCTGAATGATTTTTATGATGAAGTGTATATGATTTTTTCAAGATTTGTTTCTGCGATTGAATATAATATTCAGATAGAAAAAATTCTTCCAATTGAGAAAAAGGAAGGACTTCCTAACAAGGAATATGTGTTTGAGCCTTCGGAGGAAGAAGTTTTACGTTCTTTCATTCCTAAAGTTCTGAATATAAAATTATATCAGTCGTTGCTTGAGAATTCTGCCAGTGAGCATTCGGCAAGAATGTCCGCCATGAAACAGGCCAGTGACAATGCTGAAGAAATGATAAGAAAACTTACAGTGCAGTATAACAGGGAACGTCAGACAATGATTACACAGGAATTATCTGAAATAGTAAGCGGTTCGGAAGCGCTGAAATAGAATTTGAAAAAATGAATAAAAATCGAAGGAATATATGGAAGAAAAAAGAACACAATAAGCAGAGGAGGTTAAAAAGTTGCTTAACAAGGGAAAGCTGGTTCAGATAATTGGACCGGTTATAGATGTTAGATTTGAAGAGAAATTGCCGGATATATATAATGCCCTGGAAGTGTATGATGATAACGGTGAAAAACTGGTTGCCGAAGTACACTCGCATAATGGAAATAATGTTGTCAGGGCAGTTGCAATGACAGGAACAGATGGACTTAGAAGAGGTCTGGAAGTAGTGGATACAGGAAAACCTATACAGGTTCCTGTGGGAAGACAGACACTTGGAAGAATATTTAATGTATTAGGGGAACCTGTTGATAATGGAGAAGCAGTCAGTTCGGATTTTATGGATTCGATACATAAGGAAGCACCTTCATTTGAACAGCAGGGGACTGACAGTGAAATACTTGAAACAGGGATAAAAGTAGTAGACTTACTGGCTCCATATCTTAAAGGTGGAAAAATAGGACTTTTTGGAGGTGCAGGAGTAGGTAAGACCGTACTGATACAGGAACTTATAAATAATATTGCAAAAGGTCATGGAGGACTTTCTGTATTTGCAGGGGTAGGAGAAAGAACAAGAGAAGGAAGAGATCTATATAATGAAATGAAGGAAAGTGGTGTTTTAAATAAGACGGCACTGGTTTATGGACAGATGAATGAGCCACCTGGTGCAAGGCTCAGGGTAGGACTTACAGCACTTACAATGGCAGAATATTTCAGGGATAAGGAAGGTCAGAATGTGCTGCTGTTTATAGACAATATATTCAGATTTACTCAGGCAGGAGCAGAAGTTTCAGCTCTTTTAGGAAGGATGCCTTCAGCAGTGGGATATCAGCCGAATCTGGCAACAGAGATGGGAGCACTGCAGGAAAGAATAACTTCCACAAATACAGGTTCAATAACTTCTGTACAGGCAGTTTATGTACCGGCAGATGACCTTACAGATCCGGCACCTGCAACTACATTTGCCCATCTGGATGCTACTACAGTTCTGTCAAGACAGATTGCCTCTCTGGGAATTTATCCTGCTGTGGATCCGCTTGATTCCACATCAAGAATACTGGAGCCTGAAATAGTAGGAAATGAGCATTACAAAGTTGCAAGGGAAACTCAGAAGGTATTACAGAGATACAAGGAACTTCAGGATATAATTGCAATACTTGGAATGGATGAACTGGATGAGGAAGATAAGCTGACTGTAAACAGGGCAAGAAAAATTCAGAGATTTTTCTCACAGCCTTTTTCAGTAGCAGAACAGTTTACAGGAATGAAAGGAAAATATGTTCCTCTAAGGGATACAATAAGGGGATTTAAGGAAATTCTTGATGGACTGCATGATGACCTTCCTGAACAGGCATTTCTATATGTAGGAACTATTGATGAAGCAGTTGCAAAAGCAAGGGAACTTATGAATGAATAAAAAATCCAAAGACAGGAGAAAACTATGGCAGCAGAATTTATTGCAAAAGCTGTAACGCCTGAAGGTCTTGTTTTCAGAAAACCTGTAACTTTTTTAAAGATAAGAACCGAAAATGGAGATATCGGAATACTGGCAAACCATATTAATTTTATATCTCCTCTCGGTGCAGGTGAAATGCTTATAAGAGAAAAAGATAATAAGGAAACTTCCTACTACATATCGGGAGGATTTCTGGAAGTAAGACAGGATAAAGTAGTAATCCTGGGAGAAGACGTACTGGAAGCTACAACGGCAGAAGCTATGAAAATGGCAAGACAGGCAGCAATTGAGCAGGCAAAACAGCATAAAATAAGAGAAGAACAGGATATTTTAGGAAGCAAGAAAAAAATTCAGCAAAATTTGAGAAGAAAATAGTGCAATTATTTTGTTTATATGTTATTATATAAGTAATAAGTATAAATGGAGACGGGTTTATGAAAAAATATCTGGATGAAATGACGACGGAAGAATTAATACATCTCGCAATGCAGGAATGTATCTTTCTTGAATTAACTTTTAATAGGGAGAAAACTATAAAAAAATTAGAACAGAAAGGTTATGAACGTATTAAGGAATCTGGGAGTTTGCCTGAAAAAGAAAAGGTTTCAGCAATAGAAGAAAAGGTTTGTCTGGATGAAGAAAATGAAAATATAGAAAAAAAGGGAGGCTACGAAGTTATGAAAGAAGATTTAATTTTGAAAGAAGAAGAATCAATAAAAGAAGAAATTGAAGTTGAAGAAGTAGACTTTTCTGTAGAATCTATATTTCCTTACAGAAGTAGAAGCTATTACAGAAATTATCCCAATAGAAAGTTAATGAGATCAGTTATAAGAATTCATAGGGGAAATAGAAGGGAAGCTTTTAAGAAATTTTCATTTAACTACAAGGATATAGATGAAGAGCAAATCAAAAAAAGAGAAACTGAAACAGAAATTAATCGTTCAAAATTTGCAAAGGGAGCAGATTATGATGGAAAGTCAAAACAGGAAGATATTTATTTTGATAAGGCATATTTGCCTAGTTCCTATTTTGTTGATGAGGTAGTCCTGATGCCTAAAAATCCGACAACATTGTTTGTTTATTGGGAAATAAGGGATGATACATTTGAAAGTCTGTCTAAAAATAATCATATAATAGACAATATTGTAATTAAACTTATGAAAGACGGACATGAATATAAAAAAATAATAAGACATGAAAGAATAGGTTCACATTATATTACTGAAGTAGATGCAAGTCAAAGTTATGAAGTACTTATAGGATATGAAGATCAGTATGGAAATTTTTCAGAAGTTGCCCACTCAGCTGAAGCTATAGTCCCATCAGATAAATTATCTGATAACTTTGATTTGTTATGGGGTACAGTTAAGGAAGATAAAAATACTAATCAGATAATTAAATATATTAACAGTCCTATTCCTACACCTGAAAATAAAGAATTCATAGAGCTTTCCAATGGTGTAAGTATAGCTGATGATGAAGAATTTACAGTGGAGGTGCTGGAAAGACTTTTAAAGGTAGGAGCTTCAGAACAGCTTATTGAAAGAAAGGAAAGAAAAGTGAAACCTGATAAACTGATAATGATTGGATCAAGCAGTTCAAAATAGAAAATGAATTAAATAATAAGTTTATAAAAGTTTTTTGTAAATGAAATAACAATTAAATAAAATACACTGAATAAAGTAAAAAACTCTATAAATTTGATTTTTTACTTTATTTTTATATTTAGAATATCATATGAATAAATGCGTATATTTTTATATTTGAAAAACATATACAAAAATGTTAATATATAACAACATTGAAGAAAACAGTGAAGATGAAACTGATAAATAACTTTGGGAGGTAAAATGTTTCAAAACTTTGAAAGATTATTAATATGGATAGTCTCTATAGAACATATTCATTTAGTAGTTTATATAAGTTTTCTAATAGCCATTCTAGTTTCAGAAAGATCTCCTGAAACAATAGTAGCGTGGATATTTACCATAACTGTTTTTCCCGTTTTAGGATTTGTATTATATCTTGTGTTTGGGATAAACTGGAGAAAAAACAGAATTGAATCTTTACAAAATGAAAAGAGAAAAAGTTTGTTCAGAGGGTTTCCGGGACTTACAAAAAATTTTTTAAAATATGATCCTGCAGAGATTTTTCATTCTCGTAAGGTGAAACTGGAAGATTTGGATACACTTATGAATAATGCAGGAATTTCTCAGGAGGAAAGCGAGATTGTAAAACTTTTATATACTTCGGAAGGAACATATTTGACACATAACAGTTCATATAAAATGTTTTATGATGGAAGGGAAGCGTTTGACTCCATTATTCAGGATCTGGAAAGTGCAAAAGAAACTATTTATATGGAATATTTTATCTGGAGATCGGATGGACTTGGAGAAAAAGTAAAAGACGTACTGGTTAAAAAAGCAAAAGAAGGTGTAAAAATAAGGCTGCTTTTTGATGGGATGGGTTCGTTTGGAACAATATCGGAAAAATATAGGAAAGAATTGGCAAAAGTCGGAGTAGAGTTTAAATATTTTCTAGATATAAAGTTTGCCCTTTCAAAACTTAATTATAGAAATCATAGAAAAATAACAATTGTAGATAATAGAATACTTCATACCGGTGGGATGAATCTTGGAGAAGAATATATAACAGGGGGAAAAAGATTTGAAAGCTGGAGAGACACAAATGTGAGAATTCAGGGAGAACTTATACTTCATTATCTTGCAATATTTGTGACAGACTGGCTTAACAGCGGGGGAAAACAGGATTTTAAAATGTCTGATATAGAAGAAGTTATAGAAGAACATAAAAAGGTACAGAAAGATAGCCCTTATCTTATGCAGGTATCTTCAAGCGGACCTGATACAATATGGACAACATTGAAGTATACATATTCAAAGCTTATAACATCAGCTAAAGAGGAAATACTAATTCAGAGTCCATACTTCATACCTGACACTTCCCTTGTAAGCCAGCTGAAAATAGCCGCCCTTTCAGGAGTAAAGATAAAACTCATGATAGCAGGGGTTCCAGATAAGAAAATACCTTACTGGATTGCTGAAACATATTTTGAGGAACTGCTTATGGCAGGTGTTGAGATATACAGATATAAAGCAGGATTTATACATTGTAAAAATATTGTAGTTGATGGAAGGGTATCCACTATGGGAACATGTAATTTTGATATGAGAAGCTTTGAAATAAACTATGAAGTGAACTCAATTTTTTATAATCAAGAAATCAGTCAGAATATAAGAAACCAGTTTTATAAGGATTTAGACTTCTGTGAAGAGATAAAGGAAGAAAATCTGAAAAAGACAGTATTCTGGAGAAAAATCAGAAATTCTCTTTTCAGGGTAGTTTCACCTATAATGTAGTTAGACAGATATGCCGGTATCTGTTAATAGAATAAGACAGGGGATGTGAGATGAAAGAAAATGCTATATTTAAAAGTGATGGAATAGTTCTATTAAATAAAAGTAAGGGAATTTCCTCATTTAAAGCAATAAATAAGCTCAAATGGATTATAAAATCAAATAAAGTTGGACATGCAGGAACACTTGATCCTGTAGCTGAAGGACTTCTTATAGTAATGGTAAATAATGCTACGAAATTTTCTGACAATCTCATGAAAAGAGATAAGGAATATTTTGTAGAACTTAAATTAGGTTATGAAACTGCTACATACGATACTGAAGGTGAGATAACGGAAAAATATGAAGGTGAAATAAATATTTCTGATGAAAAAATATTTGAGGTTATTAACAGCTTCATAGGAGAAATAATGCAAGTACCTCCTATGTATTCTGCCATTAAGATAAATGGAGAAAAGCTTTATGAACTTGCCCGTAAAGGAATTGAAGTAGAAAGACAGGCAAGAAAAGTAAAAATTTATTCAATAAGAGAAATAAATATAGAACAGAATAAGATTTCCTTTTATACTGAAGTCAGCAGCGGAACATATATAAGGTCTCTTGTAAGGGATATTGGAAGAAAGCTTGGAGTTTATGCAACAATGACAAGACTTGTTCGTACAAAAATTGATAAGTACAGTATTGATGAATCTGTTTCGCTTGAAGAAGTAGAAAAAAAACTGAATGATGAAAAAGAAATATTTGAAGAAAAATCTATAAAGGAT
>ERZ772827.1869-NODE-1869-length-10550-cov-5.461553_pt1 | contig 10550 bp, 10 predicted proteins | sample MGYA00580850_ERZ772827 | MGnify/ENA primary metagenome ERZ772827 (study PRJEB29015, sample SAMEA2737950) | human oral metagenome | biome: human oral; feature: human-associated habitat; material: dental | place: China | collected 2145 ...
CCCGTTCATCGCGTGATCGGAACGATGGCCGTGCCCACGATCATTAGCATGCTCGCCATTTCGCTTTACAACATGGCCGACACCTTTTTCGTGGGCCGTATCGACACGCAGTCCACAGCCGCCATCGGTATCGTCTTCTCTGTTATGTTTCTCGTGCAGGCCATCAGCTTCTTTTTCGGTAACGGATCTGGCAACTACATCTCCCGCGAGCTCGGCGCCAAACGTCGCCGCAACGCCGAGGTCATGGCTACCACCGGCTTCGTTTACGCCTTAGCCGGCGGGCTGATCATTCTCATCGTCGGCGAACTCTTCCTCACCCCACTCTCACGCTGGCTCGGCAGCACGCCCACCATCCTCCCCTACACCCGCACCTACCTCGGGATCACGCTGCTCGGCACACCGCTCGTCACCGGCGCCTTCGCGCTCAACAACCAAATGCGCTTCCAGGGCAACGCCGTTTACGCCATGCGAGGCATCGCAGCCGGCGCCCTCCTCAATGTGGCGCTCGACCCGCTATTCATCTTTGTCTTCGACATGGGCATCGCCGGAGCGGCGGTATCCACCGTTATCGGACAAGCAGTCAGCTTCATCATCCTGCTGCGCATGACTCATCGCGGGGGCAGCATACGCATCCGACTCCGCAACTTCTCGCCTTCAAGGGTCTATATCCGTGAAATTCTGGCTGGCGGAACGCCCTCCCTCTCCCGTCAGGGACTCAGCAGCTTGGCCACAGTGATGCTCAACTACGGCGCCGGTGTTTACGGCGATGCCGCCATTGCCGGCATGTCTGTCGTGAACCGTTTTACGATGATCTTGCTGGCCGCCGTCATCGGTTTTGGGCAAGGCTTTCAACCCTTTTGTGGCTTCTGCTACGGCGCTCGCCTCTACGATCGGGTCAAGGCTGGCTTCTGGTACTCCGTGCGCGTCAGCACGCTCTTCTTGCTCGTTTGTAGTGTCGTCGGGTGGATTTTTTCGGATCACATCATTGTCCTCTTCCGTCGTGATCCAGAAGTCGTAGCTGTCGGTACCGTTGCACTGAAGTGGCAGCTGGCTTCGCTGCCACTCACAGGACTGATTATCGTCAGCAATATGTTCACACAGACCATCCGTAAGCCTATTCGGGCTAACATCTTAGCGGCGGCACGAAGCGGCCTCTTCTTCATCCCACTGATGGTCATTTTGCCGCGCGCGTTCGGTTTGATGGGCGTCGAAATGTGTCAAACTGTCAGCGACGTACTCGCTTTCTCTCTGACCCTCCCCATTCTCTACAGCGCCTTCCGCGAGATGCAGTAAATCCTCGTAAGAAGCCGTTTCGGCCTTCTCTCCCTCCTCTGTTTTTGATCGGATATACATAATCCACTGCTCCTGTTTTGGGGGACGGAAAACTTTTTGCCTGCCAACTGAAGCCACCTTTCATTCTTATGTCCCCAATATGGATGTATTCATAGAAGGAGGATGCGTTTTCTATTTGTCTAAGCCCTGGACCTATCATGCGTCGGAGCATCGGGGCTTCGTTCATCATCAGACCCGCTAAGTCTGCTTGAAGTCTCCGATGTCTTTTCAGGGCATTTTTCTCCTTGCGCCCTGCCTCTCCATATCCTTTTTATTGCCCGCCAAAGACGGTACGGAAATCCTCGAGGAGAAGCAGTTTAGCCGTTTCCATGTCTGGCGATTCGGCAGGAGCAAGCTCGGCGGCCAGCGAAGTGACGAACTTGTCGACGAATCCGCAGGGGTGGATAAGGGAGAAGTAGCTGAGGTCGGTCGAGATGTTCAGGGCGAATCCGTGCATGGTGACGAAGCGTCGGCTGCGGACACCGATGGCACAGATCTTCCGGGCACGTGTTTTCCCGACGTCAAGCCAAACACCTGTGGCGCCGGACATGCGTTCGGCACGGAGATCGAAGCGAGCAAGGAAACGGATAACAGTCTCCTCAAGGGCCTCGATGTATGCACGCAGTCCGAGGTGCAGTGGCTCAAGGTCAAAGACGGGGTAACCGGTGATCTGGCCGGGCCCGTGATACGTAATGTCTCCGCCTCTGTTTGTGTGATAGAAGGCGACGCCACGTCGACGGAGAAGGTCTTGCGAGACGAGCAAATTAGCGTCTAATCCGTGTTTGCCAAGGGTGAGGACAGGGTTATGTTCACAAAAAAAGAGTCGGCTGACGCCGCTCTCGCCGCGCTCTTTGAGGGCGAGGAGTTCGTCGAAGGCGGCTGTTTGTATTGCCAGCGCTTCGGCGTAATCGATGTGTTTGAGATCTTGGTAAATGAACATGCAATGGAAAAATGAAAAGCTGCTAAGAAGCTAGGCGCACGCAATGACCATCAGGCGCACCTGGTATGCTTAAATTTTAATTCAATCGATGTCTTCGTCATCCTCTTCATCGTCGCTCAAGATGTCTTCCGGAGGCGTAGATTCGGGTGTAGGTTTGACGGCTGGAGCGTCGGATTGAGAGCGAGACGGTGCCGGAGCGGGTTTACTATCCGGTGGGGTGACATCGGCCGACGAAGGGCCTCCCACGCCAATGGGAACTGCGCCCACCTTACGCATAAGCGAAAGAATAGCGCCCTGACGGCGACGCATATAAGTTGACGGTGCTCCGGGGTTTCGTTTTCGCGGATTGGGCAGCGAAACGGCTATCAAGGCGGCTTCGGGACGGGTAAGTGAGGCAGCGGACTTGGAAAAGTAGGTGTTGGCAGCTGCTTCTACGCCAAATATGCCACGTCCCATCTCAATGGAATTGAGATACACTTCCATGATGCGCTCCTTACCCCATACGAACTCGATGAGGACGGTAAAATAGGCCTCCAAGCCTTTGCGGATCCACGATCGACCGGGCCAGAGGAAGACGTTCTTGGCCGTCTGCTGCGAAATGGTGCTGGCACCGCGCCGTCTCCCACCACGCTTAGCTTCCTCCATCGCCTGACGGATCTGCTCATGGTCGAAACCGTGATGGGTCATAAAACGATTGTCTTCCGAAGCCACGACTGCTAATGGCATGGCGTGCGAAATCTTCTTGATTGACACCCAACGGTGCTTCATGTGCGGCGTTTCGGGGTCGCATGCACGGATGATTATCAGTGGCGTGAAAGGAACGGGTAGCCACTTGTAGACGACGACCATGAAGAGGCTAAAAACGAACAACGCCAGCACCGCCTTGCAGCACCAGCGAAGTATGCGTTTGAAACGTTGTTTCATTAGAGGATAATGGAGCTCAATTTGCCTTTCGAATCACTTCCGCAACCGGTCGAGCGAGCGGACAAGCATCTCGTCGGCACCGATAGCTCGGATAGCCAGCCAGTTTAGGATGAGTGAAACAAGCGGAAAGGCTAATGGGATCTGGAAATTGAACGTGAAAGCGTCCGTTGTACCCGCCAGTCGCCAGAGATAGAAGGCGAAGAGACCATAAAAACCGACGATGAGCAGCGTATTGAAGGTACAAAGGCGGATCTGTAGCATGCGACGTTGGTAAAGGAAGATGGTGGCGAGCGCCAACAGGGAAACGAGGGCGGCCAAGGCCATGAGCGCCCACGTGGGATAGACGAGCGCCTCGGGAGCGGTGGTTGTGCTCATCCCCGAAGCGTCGAATGAATAAAAGATGCCGCCGGCCTGCACCGTAGCTAAGGGCATGAAAACCACAAGCAGATTGAGCACGGCGACAATCAGCAGGTAGACGGTCTGAATGCGTTGGATCATATGGCTATCAGAAGCTCTTCTCGCGTGAGGGATTCTTGTGGTAGATCTTGTCCTCGAGATATTCCTGGGTGGCGATCAAGGTGGGTTTAGGCAGCTTCTCGTAGAAGCGGGAGACCTCAATCTGCTCGCGGTTCTCGAATACTTCTTCGAGATTGTCGCTGAGGCTGGCGAACTCCTGGAGTTTGTCTTCCAAATCCTGCTTCATCTGGTTGCTGATCTGGTTGGCGCGTTTGGCGATCACCATCACGGTTTCATACACATTGTCTTCGTTGTTGTGACAGAGTTTGATCATGTCGCGCGTGACGGTGTTCGTCGGCGCCGTTGTCTTGCGGTAATCCATTTCTTGTTATGCTCTCGTTAAAATGATGTGTCAATAATTGGTTGTGATGTGGGCGTTAGCCTCGTTGAAATACTTCTGCACCTGTCGGCTGTACTTCCCTTCGGGGAACTCATTCTTGTAGTTGTAATACTCGTCGACGACGTCGCGATAACGACCTTGCAGGCGATCCTCCACACTGACTGAGGCCAGCTCATACTTCGATTTTATCTTCAGGAAGATGAATTCCTCGCGATACTTCGTGTAGGGGTAATCGCGAAGGGCATTGTCGGCCGTGATGACACACGAGCGGTAGTTATTGCCCATGTATGTGCCCAGATTGTAGTAGAGTTCGGCGGCGAGCAGCTCCTTGTAGGCCAGTTTCTCTTGGAGTTGGAAGAGGATTTCCTGCGCCTGCTTGGCGCGCTCGCTCTGCGGGTAATACTCCATGTATAGCTGAAGCTGCGCGATGGCCTCGTAGGTCTGTGACTGGTCGAGACGCGGGTCGGGGGAGTCGAGGTAGAGGCCGTAGCCGGAATAGAAGCGGGCCTGCTCGGTGTATTCCCCCTTGGGATAGGTGGTGTAATACGTTTTGAAATACTCGGCTGCCGTCTCGTAGTCCTTCTGGCTGTAATAGGTCTGTGCCAAAAGGTAGAGCGACTCCTCGGCGTGCGTTGTGCCTTTGAAAATGGGCACAAGCTCCTCGAGGAGGGTGGCTGCCTTGGCGTATTTCTTTTCGTTGAAGTATTTTTTGGCGTAGGAGTACTTCTGTTCGTAGTCCGTACTCTTTAGGATCTTGTTGTATTCTCCGCACGAGGCGAGCAATAAAACGATCACGAAAGCCCATCCGATATTCTTCATTCTGCTGTAGTTAGGCGCTGTTTCTTTAACGGCGGCAAAAGTAATCCTTCCCCCGAAACCCGAAAGTGACGCTCTGTCAGCCCAAAAGCGCCATCAATAACACTTGCACGAGGATCACGCGGGCGAACATGCTGAGCGGATAGACCGTGGCGTAGGCCACCGAAGGATTGTCGCCCGAGACAGTGTCGTTGACGTAATTCAGCGCCATGGGGTTGGCCATGCTGCCGCAAAGCATGCCGAAAACGCTACCGAAATCAATCCTCAGCCACTTCATAGCCACCATACCCATGATCAACGTCGGGACGAGCGTCAACACAAAGCCGAGTCCGATCCACAGCACGCCCTCGGGGCGAAAGACGGTCTCGAAAAAGTGTGCCCCGGCGTCGAGCCCGAGGCAAGCGAGGTACATCGACAGGCCGAGCGCACGCAGCATCAGGTTTGCGCTGCGTGTGGTGTAGGTGATCATGTGCAGTCGCGGGCCGAACGTGCCCAAGAGGATGCCCACGATGATGGGTCCACCGGCCAAACCCAACTTGACGGGCGTGGAGATGCCGGGGATGGCGATGGGCAGTGAACCGAGCACCAATCCAAGTACGATGCCGATAAAGATGACTACCAGATTCGGCTCGTTGAGGCTCTTCACCGCGTTACCCAGCACCTTCTCCACGTTGCGGATGGCGGCTGCCTCGCCTACGACAGTCAGGCGGTCGCCGAGCTGAAGCACCAGCTCGGGCGTGGCCAGGAGTTGCACGCCGGAACGGTAGACGCGGCTGATGTTGATGCCGTAATGGTTGCGCAAGCGAAGCGATCCGAGGCGTTTGCCGTTCAGCTCGGGGCGGGTGACGACGATACGCTCCGAGGCCAGTTCGCTGTCGATAGCGTTCCAATCGATGTCGTCTTTGTTCCAATCCTTGCTTTCCTGCTCGCCGAAGAGGACGGTCAGCGCCGGCACATCCTTCTCGGAGGTGATGACCAGCAGGCGGTCGCTATCGCGAAGCATGGTGGCCGAGGTGGGGATGCTCACGTGGCCGTCGCGCCAGAGGCGGGAGATGACGAAACGCGTGGCGCTGATGGCGCCGATGTCCTTGACGCTTTTGCCAAAAATGGCGGGGTTGTGCACCTGAAAGGCGGCCATGTAGACCTTGTTCGCGTCCTCCTTTTCCTGCGCGCCCGTGTCGCCCGGCTTGACGAACAGCTTGCGCATGAGCATGACGGCGATGATGACGCCGACGACGCCCAGCGGATAAGTCACGGCGCAACCAAGCGCGGCTGTGCTACCGTCCAGCCCGAGCTGAACGAGCGTCTGTTGTGCCGCACCGAGCGCGGGTGTGTTCGTCGTGGCGCCGCAGAGCACGCCGATCATGTCCGGCAGAGCCACGCCCGTGGCGTAAGAGAAGGCCACGGCCATGAGGGTGCCCAGCACGATGACGCCCATCGACAGCATGTTGAGCGTCATTCCGCCCGTGTGAAACGAGCTGAAGAAGCCCGGGCCGACTTGCAACCCGAGGGCGTAAACGAAAATGACGAGGCCGAAACTTTCGGCATAAGTGCGCATGGCCGGATCGACAGTGAAGCCGAGGTGGCCGGCCAGGATGCCTACGAAAAAGACGAACGTGACGCCGAGCGAGATGCCCATGAGGCGCACTTTGCCTAATCCGAGTCCGATGGCGGAGATGAACGAGATGACCACCATCGCTTGCAGTGCAGTGTGTTCCTTAAATAAATTGATAAACCAATCCATTGTTCTTCTGAGTTTGGGCGCAAAGATAGAGGGTAGCGGATAGAGGGAGTAGCTGAGCAAGATTATGGTCTTGGACAGCCGTCAGCGGCATGCTCCCCGGAGTTTTCAGGCCATTGACTACAGTCAGCGGCATCCAAAACGCGTTTTTCGGCCCGTTGACAACAGTCAGAGGCATCCAAAACGTGTTTTTCGGCCCATTGACAGCAGTCAGAGGCACCTAAAATGCGTTTTTCGGCTCATTGACAACTGTCAGAGGGGTAAAAAATGCGTTTGGCATGCCTCTAACTGCTGTCAATGGGTGATCTGTTAAGTATTTTAACGCACCGACCGCAGATCCCGCTTCTCTGCTTGTATTTTCGGATCGGCAGCTTGGGGATGAGTGTTCATTTATTGATGGGATCACCCATTTCCGATTGGCTATGGGATTTTCAGGGCTTATTCCTTACGTTTGCCCGTGATTTTTTAACGATCTAAAAACAGAAGACCTATGCAAACCTGGTGGGGATCCTTGGATCCGTTTATGCAAACCCTTTGGGGCATCGCCATTGTCGCGTCGGCGGTGTTCATCATTCAAAGTATCATGACGTTCGTGGGGATGGATTCGGAAACGAATTTCGACGGCGATTTCGACGGCGACATGTCCGCCGATGGCGCGGGCGAATCGACCCCCTTCCAACTCTTCACGTTTCGGAACCTGATCAATTTCATGCTCGGCTTCAGCTGGACGGCCATCGCCCTGCGTGCCTCGACGGAGAGCACCTCCCTCATGCTCGTCGGCGGCGTGGTGGTCGGCGTGTTGCTCGTCTGCGCCGTCATGTACCTATTTAAGTGGATGAGCGGCATGCAGCAGTCGGGCACCATCGAGCCGGAGGCGCTCGTCGGCTGCAAGGGATCGGTCTACCTGACCATTCCGGCCGGCCGCACGGGCGAAGGCAAGGTGCAAATCACCGTCCGCAGCGCCATCCGCGAGTACAACGCCATGACCGACGGCGATCGCCTGCCGAACGAAGCTCCCATCCGCGTCGTCGCCGTCCTGAACGGACACACGGTGCTGGTGGAGAAAATATAGTTTACATCATCATCCATCCTATGAAAACAGATAATTATTTCTTCCCCGCAAATGATTTTGAAGCGACCAAACGCTTCTATGCCGATGTATTGGGTTTAGCCGTGAAGTTTGATTTCTCCTCTATGGGCATGGTGGCCTATCGTATCGGAGACGACAAGCCGGCACTTATCCTCAAGGACACGTCGCGATTCCCAGATGCCAAACCGGCTTTGTGGATAGAGGTAGAAGATGTGGCCGCCGAGTATGCCAAAATGAAAGAGAGAGGTGTCCGATTCCTCTCCGAGCCCTTCCAAATCAAAACAGGTTGGGCGGTCGAGTTTGAGGATCCATCGGGCAACCGGTTAGGAATAACCGATTATAAAGCGTGACAAACCATATCATCAGCAATCATTCGAAACAATCTTAATTCAATAGCTTATGCCCAGTTTATATTTAATCGTAGTGATCGCGGGCGTCCTTTTCGTGACGTTCGCATCGATCCTTTCGCGTTACAAACGCTGTCCGTCGGACAAAGTCCTGGTCGTTTATGGTAAAACCGGTCGCAACAAAGAGGGGGGCGTCAGCTCCGCACGCTGTATCCACGGCGGCGCCGCCTTCATCTGGCCCGTGTTTCAGAACTACGCCTTCCTCGACCTCACGCCCATCTCCATCGAGTGTAACCTGACCAACGCGCTGAGTAAGCAGAACATCCGTGTGGATGTGCCCTGCCGATTCACCGTCGGTATTTCCACCGAACCGGAGAGCATGACCAACGCGGCCGAACGACTGCTCGGCCAGAACACCCACAACATCCAAAACATTGCCACCGACATCCTCTTCGGTCAGCTGCGCCTCGTCATCGCCACGATGGACATCGAGGAGATCAACTCCGACCGCGACAAGTTCCTGGCCAACGTCAGCGCCAACGTCGAAGCCGAGCTGCGGAAGATCGGTCTCAAGCTGATCAACGTCAACGTGACCGACATCCGCGACGAGTCAGGCTACATCGAGGCGCTCGGTAAGGAAGCCGCGGCCAAGGCCATCAACGAGGCCAAGAAGAGCGTCGCCGAACAGAACCGCTTCGGTGAAATCGGTAAGGCCGAGGCCGACCGTGACAAAGACATCCGCATCGCCGAGACACTGCGCGACACGCGTATCCGCACCTCCGAAGCCAACGCGCTGGCGGTCGAGGGTGAGAACAACGCCAAGATTGCCATCGCCAACTCGGACGCCACCCGTCGTGAGAAGGAGGCCGAAGCGGCCCGTCGCGCCGTAGCCGCCGAGAAAGTACAGACGGCCAAGGCGCTGCAAGAGGCTTACCAGTCGGAGCGCGAGGCGGAAATGACGCGTGCTGAGCGCGAGAAGGCGACGCAGACGGCCAACGTGGTCGTGCCCGCCGAGATCGAAAAGGAGAAAGCCATCATCAACGCCGAAGCAGAGGCCGAGAAGATGCGCCGCATAGCCAAAGGTCAGGCGGACGCCATCTTCGCCAAGATGGACGCCGAAGCGCGCGGTACGTACGAGCTCCTCACCAAGCAGGCCGAGGGTTACGACCGACTCGTCCGCGCCGCTGCCGGTGATCCGGACAAGGCCGTGCTGATGCTCATCACGGACAAGCTGCCCGAGCTTGTTCGCACGCAGGTCGAGGCCGTCAAGAACATCAAGATCGACAAGATCACCGTCTGGGACGGCAACAATGCCGACGGCAACGGCATGACGTCGACGGCCAACTTCATCTCTGGCATGATGAAGTCCGTGCCGCCGCTCAACGACCTCTTCAACATGGCCGGCCTGAACCTGCCGACGTACCTCAAAGGCGCCGATCGCCCGACGATCCCCCTGCGCCCCACCGACAGCAAGTCGCCTGAGACGCCGCCCGCGAAGTCGTAAGGAGGTATCAGCTTAGACCCCCTCCTTAAAAGAAGAAGGCCGGGTACCTGCGAGGCACATGCCTCCGGTACCCGGCCATTTTTCTTTTTCCGTCGCGATAGGCTTACTCGATGTAGCGAATCTTCGACGCGTCGCGGGGCTTGGCCTCGGGCGACTCGTCGGGGTAGCCGATGGCGATGGCGTAGAGCAGTTCGTAGCCGTCGGAGAAAGCCAGCTGCTTGAGGTAGTTCGCTGCGCCGGGGTTGCTGTTCAGGAAGCCCGCCGCACTGCCCAGGCAACACGTGCCGAGGCCCATCGACTGGGCGGCCAGCATGATGTTTTCGCCAAGCAGTCCGCAGTCGATCGGCGACGACTTTTCATCGGCCTTACCGGCCACGAAGATCACCGTCGGGGCGTTGCGAAACATGTTGCGGAAGTCCGGATCCCCGACCATTTTCTGCACCCGCTCGTCGTCCTTAGCCGACTCGATAAAGACCTTCGTGACGCCGTCGATGAAGGCCTTGCTTTCCGTCACACGCACCTCCCACCGCTGCTCGTTCATGGCGTTCGGGGCGTTGATGCCGCAGTGCAGGATGACGTCCAACATCTCTTTCGGCACCGGTTCAGGCTTGTACTTACGCACGCTGCGGCGATCCATGATGGCGCGCACGACGGCGTTGTCCAGTGGGCTTTCGGCCACGACCGAATCCGTGGCAGCGTTCGTTGAGTCAGCCGTTTCTGCCGGCTTGTTTTGGCAGCCCGTTGTCATCGCGAAGGCGGCCAGCATGCAGAGAGCGCACGCTCTCCACGTCTTGTTTGAATACTTCATTTCGTTTGTGCTATAAATAATGATGAGGGCACAAGCCCTCGGTTGTTATCGGTGAAATTTCCAGCCGGAGGAGGCCGAATGGCAAGCCCGCCAACTGATCCTTCTTCTAAACGTGGGTCCTACGTAAGAGATGGGCGCCGTCATGCGACATTTTGGGAAGCCTGCGTGCCAGCGGCTCCGTCATGCGACATT
>ERZ772827.1870-NODE-1870-length-10549-cov-2.430246_pt1 | contig 10549 bp, 7 predicted proteins | sample MGYA00580850_ERZ772827 | MGnify/ENA primary metagenome ERZ772827 (study PRJEB29015, sample SAMEA2737950) | human oral metagenome | biome: human oral; feature: human-associated habitat; material: dental | place: China | collected 2145 ...
CGATACGCGCCATGACTTCCGGCATCTGCGCCACGGGCGTAGCAATCAGCACGAGGTCGGCATCGGGAATTTCATGCCCCGGATTGATGCCGATACGATCGACGATACCGAAATCCAGCGCCTGTTTCAGCCCCGACAGGCTGCGGCCGAAGCCGACAATCTCCCGCACCTGCCCGGCAGCCTTGAGCGCCAGGGCAAAGGAGCCGCCCACCAGCCCCGCGCCGAAGATGACCAGCTTGCCAAATTCTGCCTGTTCGCGCATTGCCATGCTCTGCCGCCTCCCGATTCCCTGTTTTCCTGCCGCTCAGTAGAGCGCTGCCGGGTAGGAGCCCAGTACGCGCAGATAGGCCGCGCGTTGCTCCAGCGCCGTCAGTGCCTGGGCAACGTTGGCATCCTGCCGATGCCCGTCGATATCAACGTAAAACACGTATTCCCACAGGGTATGGCGCGCGGGGCGGGATTCCAGGCGCGTCATCGACACGCCGTGCTCGGTAAAAGGCATCAGCAGGTCGACCAAAGACCCCGTTCGGTTTGGCGCCGACATGATCAGCGAGGTCTTATCGCGGCCGGAAACGTCGGCATCCTGATGGCCCAGCACCAGAAAACGGGTCGTATTGTTCGGTTCGTCCTCAATATTTTCGGCCAGCCGTGGCAAACCATAGCGCTCGGCCGCCGCATCGCCGGCAATTGCCGCCGCCCCTGCTTCATCGCCAGCGGCCATCTGCGCCGCCTGCGCATTGCTGCCCACCGAAATGCGCTGCGCTTGCGGCAACATACGGCTCAGCCACTCATGGCATTGCGCCAGCGACTGTGCATGCGAATACACTTTGGTGATTTTTTCCAGCGCCGTTTCACGGGACAGTAAATGTTGCTGGATGCGCATGAGAACTTCGCCGCAGATACGCAAGGGCGTCGTCATCAGCAGATCCATCACCCGCCCGATGGCGCCTTCCGTTGAATTTTCAGTGGGAACAACGGCATAGTCGGCATGACGGGCTTCGACCACACGGAAAATGCGGTCAATCGAATCTTGCGGGAACAAACGCGCCGCATGGCCGAAATGCTTGACGGCAGCGCTTTCCGAAAAAGTGCCGAGTGGTCCGAGAAAAGCCACGCCCAGCGGCCGTTCGAGCGACAGGCAGGCGGACATAATTTCACGAAAGAAACGGACAACCCCTTCGTCAGACAAAGGCCCGCGGTTCATCTCCCGAATGCGCCGCAGTACCTGGGCTTCCCGCTCGGGGCGGTAGATTACGTCCGCTTCGCCATGTTCGGCCTTGATGGCGCCGACGCGCTGCGCGCAGGCTGCACGCTGGTTGAGCAGCGCCAGCAAACGCGCGTCGATGGCGTCGATCTGGTCGCGCGCTTCTGCCAATTGGCGGGACAGCGCCTCATTCGGCTTCATTCATCGCCCATTCCTGAATAGTCCTTCTGTATCGCAGACTCATCCCGCGCCCTTCCTCCAGCCAGACCGCCCGCTGGGCGACACCGGATGCATGAGGTTCAAGCGCTGCCTTCTCCGACGGAATGCGCACCGTTTTCCGCCTCGTCGGTATTGTCGTCGGCCTCGGCGATCTTTTCCAGACCGGCCAGCTTTTCACCCTCATCCAGCGCAATCAGCGTCACCCCTTGTGTTGCCCGACCCAGTTCGCGAATTTCGCGCACATTGGTGCGAATCAGCACGCCGCCCGTAGTGATCAGCATGATTTCGTCTTCGTCCTTGACCAGGCATGCCGCGACGACCTTGCCGTTACGTTCGCTGGCGGCAATGGCAATAACGCCCTGTGTGCCACGCCCGGAATGGCGGAAATCAGCCAGCACCGTGCGCTTGCCGAAACCATTTTCGGTCGCCACCAGCACGCTCTCCTGATGATTGTCGGCCACCAGCAGCGAGAGTACCTGCTGCCCTTCGCCCAGCCGCATACCGCGCACACCGCGTGCCGTACGCCCCATCGGCCGCACGTCTTCCTCATCGAACCAGACAGCCTTGCCACCGTCGGAAACCAGAACGATGTCCTGTACGCCATTGGTAATTTGTGCACCGATCAGGTAATCGCCTTCATCGAGCGCCACGGCAATGATGCCGGCTTTACGCGGATTGGAAAAATCGGACAGCGGGGTCTTTTTGACCGTGCCGCGCGCCGTGCACATGAAGACGAAGCGATCGTCGGCAAATTCTTTGATCGGCAAGATGGCGCTAATCTTTTCCCCTTCTTCAAGCGGGAACATATTGACGATCGGTTTACCGCGGCCATTACGCGAACCTTGCGGCACTTCATAGACGCGCAGCCAGTAGAGACGCCCGCGGTTGGAGAAACAAAGAATCGTATCGTGCGTGTTGGCGACGAACAGCTGATCGACGAAATCGTCTTCCTTGATCCCCGCCCCGCCGCTGCGCCCGGTAGTCGGCGAGCGGCTGCGATTTGATGTAGCCGCTATGTGTCATCGTCACCACCATATCCTGCGGCGTGATGAAGTCTTCGATGCTCAGATCGTGGGTATCCAGCACAATCTGTGAGCGGCGCGCATCGCCGAACTGGGCGCGCACGGCGCTCAGCTCTTCGCGCAGGATATCGGTAATCCGTTCCGGCCGCGCCAGGATATCCATTAGATCGGTGATTTTTTCCAACAGATCGGCAAAGTCGGCGACGATCCTGTCGCGCTCCAGTCCGGTCAAACGCTGCAAGCGCAAATCCAGAATCGCCTGCGCCTGCGCTTCGGACAACAGATAGCCATTGTGCGACAGTCCGTATTCCAGCCCCAGCCCCTCCGGCCGCGTGGCGTCAAGCGCAGCGCGTTGCAGCATCTCCGCCACCGTTGTCGAAACCCACAGCCTGGCCATCAGTCCGCGGCGCGCATCGGCGGGTGTCGGTGAAGCCTTGATGAGCGCGATAATTTCATCAACATTGTCCAACGCGACGGCCAGACCTTCCTGAATATGCGCCCGTTCGCGCGCCTTGCGCAATTCGAACTCGGTACGCCGCGTGACGACTTCACGGCGATGGAACAGGAAGCAATCGAGCAATTGCCGAAGATTGAGCAGACGCGGTTGGTTATCGACCAGCGCCACCATGTTCATACCGAAGGTATCCTGCAACTGCGTCATCTTGTACAGATTGTTCAGGACGACTTCGGGGACTTCGCCGCGCTTGAGTTCAATGACGATGCGCATGCCGGATTTGTCCGACTCGTCGCGCAGATCGGAAATGCCCTCAATCCGCTTCTCGTTGACCAATTCACCGATTTTTTCGAGCAGAACGCGCTTGTTAACCTGGTAAGGAATCTCGTCAACGATGATAGCCTGACGATCGGCGCTGCCCTTGATGTCTTCAAAATGCGTCCTAGCGCGCATGACGACGCGTCCGCGTCCGGTGCGGTAGCCTTCGCGCACGTCGGAAACGCCGTAGATGATGCCGGCCGTCGGAAAATCGGGCGCCGGAACGATCTCGATCAGCTCATCAATGCTGATTGCCGGATTGTCCAGAACGGCCAGGCAGGCGTTGACGATTTCATCCAGGTTGTGCGGCGGAATATTAGTCGCCATGCCGACGGCGATCCCCGATGAGCCGTTGATCAGCAGATTGGGAATACGCGCCGGCAATACCAGCGGTTCCTGCTCGGCGCCGTCGTAGTTTGGCCCGAAATCGACGGTTTCCTTGTCGATGTCGGCCAGCAATTCATGTCCGATGCGCGCCATGCGCACCTCGGTGTAACGCATGGCGGCCGCGCTGTCGCCGTCAATCGAGCCGAAATTTCCCTGCCCGTCAACCAGCATATAGCGCAGCGAGAAATCCTGGGCCATGCGCACGATGGTGTCATAGACCGCCGTATCCCCGTGCGGGTGATATTTACCGATCACGTCACCGACGATACGCGCCGATTTTTTGTATGCCTTGTTCCAGTCGTTACTCAGCTCATGCATGGCATAGAGCACGCGGCGATGCACCGGTTTGAGGCCATCTCGCGCATCGGGCAGCGCCCGGCCGACGATGACGCTCATCGCGTAATCGAGATACGAACGGCGCATTTCATCTTCGAGGCTGACGGGAAGGGTTTCCTTGGCAAAGGCGTCTACAGGCTGTTCCATTTTTCTCGCACAGAGTTGGAGTGTTTTTCTGAACGCATCGCGATTCTTGGCGGAAAATCGTCAAACCCTACCGGATTTTCTGTTCAAAATCCCAAGATTGCGTGCAAGTTGGCGCAATACAAACAGGATTTCAAACTTTCCCAAGAACCTGCGCAACAATAAATATATAGAGGCGTAATTTTAGCATGGAGCCAATGCCCTTCCCGGGCACGCATGACACCACAGCCAATGCACCAGAGAAACTTCAAGCCGCGAAAAACTGTCACATGAATGACAAAAGCTGGTGAATTCACTCGCGCTACATGAAATATAGAATGGTTTACCATGCGTTTGCTGGAACAGCCTACGACTATGGCGATAGGCCGGCGATATACCCATAACGACTGCATGAAAGGAGATCGCATCATGAAAAAGAGCTTTATTTACTTGACAGCCGCAACGCTGACCCTCAGCGCCTGTGCGACCATGGAGCCGCCGAACTCTACGACGGCAACGCACACCGGCATTGGCGCAGCAGCGGGCGCGGCTGTCGGCGCCGCCGTCACGCGCGGCAACAACCGCCTGCGCGGCGCGGCCATCGGCGCAGCCATTGGCGGCGCCGGCGCCTATCTGTGGTCAAAGCACATGCAGGAGCAGAAAGCGGCCATGGAACAGGCAACGCAAGGCACGGGCGTGACGGTCAGTCAGACGGAAGATAACCGTCTGAAGCTCGACATCCCCAGCGATATTTCCTTCGACAGTGGCCGCTATACCGTCAAGTCCGCCATGTATCCGGTACTCGACCGCTTTGCCACAACGCTAAATCAGCATCAGGCAACCCGCGTCACCATCATCGGCCATACCGACAGCTCCGGATCAGACGCGATCAATAATCCCCTGTCGATCAATCGTGCAGCCGCCGTGCGGGATTATTTAGTCGGTCGAGGCGTCAATATCAATCGCATCACCGTCGATGGCCGCGGATCGCGCGAACCCATTGCGGACAACGCCAGCGCAAGTGGTCGTGCCAGAAACCGGCGCGTAGAAATCTTTGTTGCCGAAAATACCGGCGCCTGAGCGCTATCGCATTTCATAGGCCTTTTGCCATAAGGCACCTCTGAAGCCCTTGTAAACAAACAGAGCCCCTCCAAGGGGGCGCCCGGAATCCCTTATAAACAGGGCATCTCCGGGCGCCCTGCCCGGAGATCCTTTATCCACGCGGGTTTCAGAGCGCCCGTCCGAAAATCCGCTTAGGCGCCCATTCCATGAACAACACTGCCCACACGCCGGAACCGTCGCCGCCCGTTCCCATCGACCTGCTGATCGAAGCGCGCTGGATCATCCCTATCGAACCGGCGAACGTCACACTGGAAGACTATGCGCTTGCGATTGATCAAGGCAACATCATCGCACTCTTGCCGCAAGCCGAGGCGCGCACGCGCTTTGCGCCCCGCGAGACGGTTCTGCTGCCCAACCACATCCTGATGCCCGGGCTGGTCAATCTGCACACACATGCCGCCATGACGCTGCTGCGCGGGCTGGCCGATGACCTTCCGCTTATGGAATGGCTGAAAAACCATATCTGGCCGGCCGAAGCTAAACATGTTTCACCGCAGTTTGTTTATGACGGCACGCGGCTTGCCTGCGCCGAAATGCTGCAAGGCGGCATTACCTGCTTCAACGATATGTATTTTTTCCCGAAAGCGGCAGCCGAAGCGGCCCTTCATGCGGGCATGCGCGCCTCCATTGGCCTGGTGACCATGGAGTTCTCCACTGCCTATGCGACCGATGCGGACGATTATCTGGATAAAGGCATGACGGTGCGCGACCAATTGCGCAATGAAACATTGCTCAGTTTCTGCCTGGCACCCCATGCGCCCTATACGGTCAGCGATCAGAGTTTTGTCAGAATTCTGACATTATCCGAACAATGTCATTTGCCGATTCATCTGCACCTGCATGAAACCGCGCAGGAAATTACCGATGCCGAAAAACAGTACGGTCAGCGGCCGCTGGAACGCCTGCGCCAGATCGGCCTGCTCAGTCCGGGGCTGATTGCCGCACATGCCGTTCATTTAACCAGCGACGAAATCGACACACTGGCTGCGCATGGCTGTTCCGTCGCACATTGTCCGAGCGCCAACCTTAAACTGGCCAGCGGCATTGCCCCGGTTGCCGACATGATCGCTCATGGCCTCAACGTCGGCCTGGGCACAGATGGCGCAGCAAGCAACAACCGACTCGACATTTTTATGGAAATGCGCATGGCCGCGCTGCTTGCCAAGGCGCAGAGCGGAGATGCCGAGGCTGTCGACGCACACCAGGCATTACGTATGGCAACGCTGGCCGGTGCACAAGCGCTCGGCCTGGATGCTCGCATCGGATCACTCCGTCCGGGCAAAGCCGCCGACCTATGCGCCATCGACACGGCAAAAATCCCACTCATTCCCTGTTACGACGCGGCTTCACTCGCCGTTTACAGCGCCGGTCGTGAGTATGTCAGTGACGTATGGGTTGCAGGAATACAACGCTTAAAAAGCGGTCAACGGGTTGAAAATGACGAAATCGAGTTGATAAACTCCGGACGCCTATGGCAGAATCGGGTTCGTCTAAGTAAGTGATGTTTGACATTTTTAACTGAGGCGTTTCGGGCTTGTCGGCTACCACCGCAGGCTTTAACCATTAGAGGACTTTCAGATGAAGAAGACAGCAAAACATAATTTGATGGCCGCACTGGCCGTTACCCTCGGCTGCTGCGCGTCATTCGCCCAGGCTCAGGCCTCTGAAAATTTCACCAGCGTTTACGTTATTGACCAGCGCGGCGAAGTGGTTCTCAACAATTATGGTCAATGCTGGCGCACCGGCTACTGGACGCCGGCAGCCGCTGCACAGGACAAGAATGGTTGTAAATGTGACAAAGATCTGATTCCGAGAGAAGTTTGCGAACCGGCTGCTGCGCAACCCGTACCGCAACAACCTGCTGCTTTCGGTGAAAAAGTGACAATTGCCGCTGACGCGCTGTTCGACTTCAACAAGTCTGTGCTGCGTCCGGAAGGCAAGGCCAAACTTGATGAAGTTGTCGCCAAGGCTGGAGAACTTGAACTTGAAGTCGTGATTGCCGTCGGCCATACCGACCGCATCGGCGGTGCCGCTTACAACCAACGTCTGTCCGAAAAACGCGCGGCTTCCGTCAAGGATTATCTGGTTTCCAAGGGTATCCCGGCTAACCGCGTTTATACGGAAGGCAAGGGTAAGACCCAACCGAATGAATGCCGTGGTCCGAAGAGCAAGAAAGTTATTGCCTGCTTGCAACCTGACCGCCGCGTCGATATCGAGCTGATCGGCCGCAGAATCACGAAGAAATAATCGGCAGTATTGAGAAACTTAAAAGCCCTGCTCCGGCAGGGCTTTTTATTTCCCATATTTGTTCAACGCGGCCATTTTGCCGCTTCTGGCGCTACCTACACCACTTTTCTCCGGCAATCCCCGCTTCCCGCATTGTTTTTGTGACGCTATAGCACTCTCAAATTCCTCCTGTTGCTTTATCCTATTTTGAGTCTGTTTTTAAAAACTCCAAAGTCATGCAAAATGCCGACCTGAAAGAATTGGATAAATTCAGCCACCTTGCCCATCGTTGGTGGGATCTAAACAGCGAATTTCGCCCATTACACGACATTAATCCGCTCCGTATCGGCTGGATCAACCAGATCATCTCGGTCAACAAGAAAAAAATTCTTGATGTCGGTTGCGGCGGCGGCATTTTGGCGGAAGGGCTGGCAGCGCTTGGGGCACAAGTCACCGGCATCGATCTGTCCGAAAAAGCGCTAAATGTCGCTAAATTACACTTGCTGGAAAGCGGGCACAGTATCGATTACCGCCACATCGCGGCAGAGGATCTGGCTGCACAATCGCCGGAGACTTACGACATCGTTACCTGCATGGAAATGCTGGAACACGTCCCCGATCCGGCCAGTATCGTCACAGCCTGCGCCGCACTGATCCGGCCCGGCGGGCATCTCTTTTTCTCTACGCTTAATCGCAATCCCAAATCTTTTCTTTTTGCCGTGATTGGTGCCGAATACCTGCTACAACTACTCCCCAAAGGCACTCATGAATACGCCAAATTTATCCGCCCTTCAGAACTGTCGCGCTGGGTAAAAAATGCCGGTCTATCGCCGAGCCAGTTCATTGGCCTGAGCTACAACCCTATTACACGCACCTACTCCCTGGGCAGCGACACCAGCGTCAATTATCTGATGCACGCCGTCAAACCCACACTTTGCACGACACAATAGCGCTACCAGAAAAACCAAAGAATACAGAGCACACAATATGATTACTTCTATGCAAAACCATCTATAACTTGACAAAGTTACTTTTTTCTTGTCAGTTTGAAAATCTGCTGTAAATTCGGAATGTTGTTAAACCATATTTAGATGTTTAGTTATAGGAGAAGTTACTAGTGAGATAGTTGTGCCATCTCACCATGAAATCGCTACTTTGCAGAAAAAAGTATTTTGAATACAGCATATTATTATTTGAGATGCGCAAAGCGGGATAACAAAGGCATTGTCGGGCATCACTGGCAGAGATGCCACGCATTCGATCAAAACGTTTCTTATGGCGAAGAAGACCAAAACCGCCACAGGACAAAGCGCTAACCTATCTTGATGCTGACGAGAAATCTTACAAAGACCTCCGTCATCTCATCCACTCGAAGCTGTGCGAGGCCAAGAGAATACAGACCTCATTTAGGGTAAATAAAAAGGCCACCCTGAGAGGTGGCCTTCCTGCTTCAAGTGGTGCTGCTGGGCGGGATCGAACTGCCGACCTTCGCATTACGAATCGGCGCGCGCGAGCTTTGCCATGATTTGAAATTAGATGGCCCAGGGGCGCTTACAACGAGGGAAATCCGCGACTTAATGGCTCTACAGGGGCAAAGACGGCACGTCTGAACACAGCACTGTTTGGTGCAAAACCGTGTTCGTGCCGTGGCCCCGTAACTCGGAGCCAACACATGAAGTCGAAGATAACCCAAGCCCTCGTCGAGAGGGCACCAGCCCCCGAGCGGGGCAAGTCCGTCCTCTACGCCGACAGCGAGATGCGCGGGTTCTACCTGATCGTCACGCCCACGAAGCGCAGCTTCTACGTCCAGTCCCTCGTCAACGGCAAGCAGGTCCGCACGAAGCTGGGCGACCACCCGGCGATGGACGCCAAGTAGGCGCGCGACGCCGCCCGCAAGACGCTGGTCGATATGCGCGGCGGGGCCAACCCGAACGAGGAGCGGCGCAAGGCCAGGGCTCGGGGCATCACACTGCGCGACGCGCTCGACCTGCACCTGGCGGCCAAGCCCCTGTTGCCGAGGACCAAGGAGGACTACCGCTACAACTGCGAGCAGTACCTCGCCGACTGGCTCGACAAGCCTCTGGCCGAGCTCGGCGCGGACCGCGCGGGCGTGCGCGAGCGCCACCGCAAGATCACCGAGAAGCACGGCGCGCCTTCGGCAGACAACGTGTTCCGCGTCCTGCGCGCTGTCTACAACCGTGGCCTGCGGGAGCACCCCGACCTGCCCTCGAACCCGACCACGAACGTGGACTACCACGGGCTGCGGCGGCGCAAGGTGGACGTCGAGGCGGAGCGCCTGCGGGCGTGGGGTAAGGCGGTGCTGTCCCTTCACCCCGTGCGGCGCGACCTGCACCTGTTCATGATCCTGACGGGGATGCGGCGCACCTCGGCCTGCGAGGCTCGGTCGTCCGAGCTGGACCTTGGCGCGCGGCGCCTGCACGTACCCAAGCCCAAGGGCGGCGTGGCCCGAGCATTCGACCTGCCGCTGTCGGGACCGCTCGCCGACCTGCTCGGCCACCGCCTGGCCGAGAACCCGAAGCTCCACCGCAAGAGCCCGTGGCTGTTCCCCGCCGACTCGAAGTCGGGGCATATTGCCGAGGTGGCGCAGTACGAGCTGGACGGCCTCACGGGGCATGCGCTGCGGCACACCTACGCCACGCTGGCGCTACAGGCGGGCGTCCCCATCGCCGAGCTGAAGTTCCTGCTGAACCATGCGGCGGGCAACGTGACCATGGGTTACCTGAACCCGACGCTGGACCACCTGCGCGGCTACCAGGAGAAGGCCAGCGCCTACGTGCTCGACGCCCTCGGCCTCGAATGGACCGAAGGACAGTGGCCACCGAGGCCCAAGGAATAGCCGCACGTCCTCACCAGATGGCCCGTGTCGCTCCCGGGCGTCTCGGCCTAGACACTGAGCTATGTCGAGCCGAGTCGGCGTCCTGGACTCACCGGGGCGGCGGGCACAACGTTGGTATCGGTGCGTGCGCCCCCATGGCAATATGTGAATCGTCGGCACTAACAGCCGGCGCTCGGCCTTCGGCGGCCCAAACAGCCGAGACCCACCCCGGCACCGACTGACGGGGAGAATCGGGTCCATCTCTGCGACGCACAGCAGGCAGTCATTCCCGAGGCATGGCC